>Ga0105245_10006631_pt1 | contig 10165 bp, 10 predicted proteins | sample KBSM54metaG_FD_81523 | JGI IMG/M metagenome (GOLD analysis project Ga0105245, IMG submission 81523) | Miscanthus rhizosphere microbial communities from Kellogg Biological Station, Michigan, USA - KBS M5-4 metaG | ecosystem: Host-associated > Plants > Roots > Rhizosphere > Soil | place... | reverse complement strand
CGCGAGCAGCGGCGCGACGAGCAGCAATGCCGCGGCGCGCTTGCGAACACCAGCGACGAACGTGAAGGCCAGCACGAGCCACGGCATCAGCACGTAACGGTGATGCATCTCCTTCGACACCGGAAGGATCGGCCCGATCGCAACGACCATCGCCACCACGAACAGCGTGATCGCGTACCGGTTGCGCAGCGCGAAGAACGCGCCCCCGACGAGAAGCACGATGAGCGCGATTCCGGCGACGACGCCCGCTCCCGCCATCGCCAGGATCAACTTCTTCGGCAACGACGCGATCAGCGACGGCCACTCGCCCCGCCCCACCGCCCACCCGTATCCGCCCGCGATCGTGCCGATCACCGCGCGGCGCCACGCCATGTACACGGCGAGCGCGATCGCATGTGGTGCCAAATGGCGCGCGCGCGTGCGCCAATCGCCGTGCTGCAGGAAGAAGAGGATCGCCACGAGCGGGATCACCGTCTCTTTCGCCAGCATCGCGGCGAGATAGAGCAGCCCGGAAGTTAGTTGCATCCCGCGCAGGTGAAGGATCGTGGCGATGCTCGCCAGCGCGATGGCGATGAAGTAATGCGTAGCCGAGAGCTGCGGCACGAGGCTCACCATCGGAACCGAGGCCACGTAGAACGTCGTCGCCGCGAACGCTTCGACCGGCGTGAAGAACGCGCGCACGGCGGCGTAGAGCGCGATCGCCGACGCCGCGAAGAGCACGAGCTGCGCGGCGAACCAGCGCTCCGTCGCGAGTCCGAACGCGGAGAGCTGCGCGCGGAACGACACCGGCTCCATCGGCGTGAACAGCTTCTGCGGCCAGAGCGCGCCGTCGGTGAAAAACTCGCGCAGATGATGATCGATGACGAGGTGAAGGTTGTACGCGTCGTCGTACGTCCACCACAGCCGCGTCACCTTGCGGTAGAGGATCAGAATCAGCACGACGATCGCGGTCACGAACGCCGCATCGAGCCGGCGGGTTGTCACGCCGAATACCGTCCGCGCCATCCGTTCAGTTTCATGCGCAGCAAGTCGAACGGCGCCTTGCGGAGAAAGCGCGGCAGATTCAGATGCGACGGCCGCGACTCCGGCCACTGCTCGATCGGAACCTGCGCGATGCGCATCCCTCGCCGCAGCGCGATGTAGAGATATTCGACGTCGAACAATCCGCCAAACACGGTCTGCCGCGACGCGAGCTCCAGCGCTGCCTCGCGCCGGAACGCTTTGAATCCGCATTGCGTGTCGCGAAAGCGGACGGAGTGAAAGATGAAGAGCCGCTGAATCCAGCGAAACGTCGCGGAGAGAACGACGCGCTTGAGCTCCGCGTGCCGTCCGTGACGCTCGGCGATGACGATGTCGCTTCCATTCCGCGCTTCGGCGACGAGATCGCTGATGCGCTCGAGAGCGGAGCGGCCGGCATCGGCGTCGAGCATGACGATCACCTCGCCGCGCGCCGCGCGAATGCCCTCGCGAATCGCGGAGCCTTTGCCGTTCGCGCAACCGTCGACGACGACGTCTCCGCGAGCCGCAGCGGCGTTTCGGAGCGCCGCCCGCGTCTCCGCCCTGCTGTCGTCCACGATCAACACCTCGGCATCGGGAGCATGCACGCGGAGCGCGTCGAGCCAGGCGCTGAGGTCGGGCTCATTGCAGGTCGGCACCACGATCGTCACTGCGACATTAGAATGCGCTCGCTCCATGAACGAGCCGCTACCGTACCGCGACTTTCTGTATCCGCTCAACGTTTTCATGCACATCCTGACGCAGGAAGAAGGCTCCGTCGCCGCGCTGCACTACGGCTTCTTCGAACGCGACGGCGAGTCGATGCGCGAGGCGCAGGAGCGCGCGACGCGAATGCTCGTCGAGCGCCTGCCGCCGGCTCCCGCGCAGTTGCTCGACGTCGGCAGCGGCGTCGGCTCGACGCTCGCTCTTCTTCGCTCCCACGGTTACGACGCGGAAGGGATCACGCCGGACGAGAAACAGGTCGCGATGATGCCGGCCGGTCTGCCCGTTCGATGCATGCGCTTCGAAGATCTCGAGCCGTCGCATTACGACGCGATCCTGTTTCAGGAGTCGTCGCAGTACATCGACGCGAACGCGCTCTTCGCGAAAGCGCGCGAGCTGACGTCGCATGTGATCGTGTTCGACGAGTTCGCGATGCAGCCATCGACGCTGCACTCCTACGACGAATTCATGAGCGCCGCGAAAGCGAACGGATTCGCGCTCGTCGAAGAGGTCGACGTCTCCGACAAAGCGGCGCCGAGCGTCGACTACTTCAACGTCCGATTCGATCGTTATCGCGACGCGTTGATGCACGACCTCCGTATCAGCGCGCAACAGATGGACGAACTGATCGCCGGCGGCGTCGACTATCGCGCGAAATACGCGAACGGCACTTACGTGTATCGCGTGATGCAATTCAAACGATGACGCTCCGCATCGCTTACCTGCTCGAAGACACGCACCTCGCCGGCGGCATCCGCGTCGCCGCCGCGCACGCCGATGCGCTCACCGATCGCGGTCACGAGGTCACGCTGATCACGAAAGGCGGCGCGCTGACGTGGCGCGAGTCGCGAGCGAAATGGGTTCACGTCGACGAATGGGATCACGCCGATCTGTCGCCGTACGACTTCGTCGTCGGCACGTTCTGGAAGACGCTCTTCGATGCGCATCGTCTCGCGGGCGAGCGAGCGATTCATCTCTGCCAGGGATATGAAGGCTCGTTCACGGCGTATGCGGACATCAAGGATCAGATCGACGAGGCGTATCGGCTGCCGATGCCGAAGATCACGGTGTCGCCGCATCTCGTGGAGATCTGCCGCGCGTTCTATGACGACGCGGAGTACGTCGGGCAGATTGTGGATGAGGTGTTTTTCAGGTCGCGGGTGGCGGGTGGCGGGTGGCGGGTGTTGCTTGTCGGGCCCGCGCAAGCGGACTTCAAGGGTATCGACATCGGCTACGACGCCGTGCGCCTCGCGCGAGAAGCCGGCGCTTCATTCGACCTGATTCGCGTTTCGCAGTGGGAGCCGATCGACGGCGAAGTCGCCGACGAGTTTCACGTCGCGATCAACACGAAATCGATGGCCGACGTCATCGCCACCTGCGACATCTTCCTCGGGCCGAGTCGTCATCAGGAGGGATTCGGGTTGCCGGCGGCGGAGTCGCTCGCGAGCGGCGTCGCGTGCGTGCTGTCGGAGATTCCATCGTTTCTTTCGTGGGATGCGAATCACGACTTCGCGCTTTTCACGCCGGAGGGCGACGCGGAAGCGATGTCGCGGGCTCTGATTCGATTGCTGAACGATGCGGAGTTACGCGAACGCCTCGCACAGCGCGGACGCGAAGTCGTCGAACAGTTTCGCGCGGCGCGAACCGGCGAGCGGCTCGAGCGCTACTTCGTCAGTCGCGCGAAAGCGCGAACGTACAGCGGCGGCAAATGAAATCGTCCGGCGCGTCCTCGAGGCCGTACGCCATCCTGCGCATGCGCGCCATGTCGTCGCCTTCCAGCACTTCGATCACCGTCTGCTTCGACAAATTGCCGACGACGTAATCCGCGTCGTAATCCTGGCAGCAGAGAATGCACTCACCGCTCGGCGTGATGTGTAGATGCTGAATTGGCCGCGATCCGATCAGGTCGCAACCGGCGAGGCGCTGAATCGGCGGCGTCGTCTTTCCGATCTCCAGCCATCCCGCGCGGTCGGTGGCGTGATGCATCTCCACTTCGAAGCGGCTGCCGGCGAAGCGATCGCGAATCTCTTCGAAGTCCTTCCGGTGCTTGTCATTCATTTCGCCGAGGACGACGATGCGCATTTGATCGGCGAGGGGGAGATCGCGCATGTAATCGAGATTCTTCAGCACGATCGGAAGGTGATCGACGCCGCGATCGTCGATGTAGCGCTGGCGATCGAGCGTCGACAGATTGATGCAGAGGAACCGCAGCGTTCCTGCCTGCATCAGCGCATCGACGTTGTTCGGCGTCAGTCCGCTGCCGTTCGACAGCACGGCGACGGGAAGCTGCGCATCGAAGAGACGCTTGCAAAGATCGACGAAGCGGCGATCGACGGTCGGCTCGTTATAGCTCTGAAGGAACACGCCTTCGATCGTCGAGCGGAACGGCGCGAGCTGCGCGACGATCGAGTCGAACATCTCGTCGGGCATCGCTTCGTCCTCGCGCGGATCGACGGAGACGGGACAGAAATAGCAGCGCTGATTGCACGTCGTCAGCGTCTCGAGCGACACGATTTTCAGGTGATGCCGGCGCGAGAGATCTTCGTCGTCGCGCGCGATCCAACCGTCGCGAATGAGGGTGTCGTCGGCGTCACCGCCCGCGACGAAAGCGTTGAATGCTTCGTATTGCCCGTCGCCGGGAACGAGAGCGCGATCGGTCAGCGGGTTGTAGACCCGTGAGCTCTCGAAGTGCAGAAATGGATTTGGGACCCACGACATGCGGCTTGACTTGAACGATTCACGCGTGCGAAACAGCACAGAGATGCCGATCGCCGTTCTTTTCCCACATTACCATCACCCGGCGATCGAGGAGCGGTACGCGAGCTGGCAGTCCGAATTGCTGCTCGATGCGGATGAGCTGGTTCACTACGATCCCGACGAGCCGGCGCGCGATGTGGTGAACGCGACAAGCGCCGATCACATTCTCGTCGTCACCGATCCCCTCCTCCTCCCCGCCCCGCTTCTCGGCAAACGCCTCGCCGACGCGCTCGGTGACGCGTTCGCCGCGCTGCCGGTGAGCAATGAGGCCGAACATCCGCGCCAGCGCATCGTCGCGCCCGAGCCGTACGTCACGCTGCGCGAGATGCAAGCGACTTCCGACGTCATCGCTCATCAGTCGAACGAGATTGAGCGCGTGACATGGGACAACTCCAATCCGGCGGCATATCTCACTCGAACCTCCTCACTCGCGTCGATCAAGACTCCGCTGCGCGACGCGCTCAACGGTAAAGACGTGGCGATCGCCCGCGGCGTCTACGCGCACCGCTGGAGCTCGATGCGCGGACAGGCGCGTCTCGATCTGCTCGACCGCATCAGTTCCACCGCCGCCTCCATCCTCGAATTCGGCTGCGGCGAAGCCCCCCTCGGCGCCGCCCTGAAGCAGCGACAGAAGTGCCGCGTCGTCGGCATCGAGATCGATCCGAAGGCTGCGGCGATCGCGCGCAAGCGAATCGATGACGTCTACTGCGGCGACGCGCGCGAGATCGTCTCGCTCATGCACGAGCAGTTCGACTGGATGATCGGCGGCGACATCGTCGAGCATCTCGACGAGCCGTGGTCGTTCCTCTCCGAGCTTCGCCGCATCGCCGCGCCGGGCGGACATCTGCTGCTCTCGCTGCCCAACCTGTCGAACGCGTCGATCGTCAACGATCTGCTGCGCGGGCGATTCGACTACGTGTACATGGGACTCACGTGCGTCGGTCACGTTCGCTTCTTCACGAAGCGGACGATCGAAGAGATGCTGTCGATCGCCGGATGGAGCGTCGAGTCGATCGAGGCGCAGCCGGTGATCGTCTCGCCGGCAGCCGAGGAGTTGATCAACAAGTTGACGAAGGCGGGGATCGAGTTCTCGCGCGATGATCTGCTGGCGCCGGGGTATTACGTGATTGCGGTGAACCGGTGAATTCCTGTCATTCCGAGCTGCGAAGACAGCGAGGAATCCCCTGATGACGACGAACGCGCGCGGCACATGCGATGGGGATCCCTCGCCGTCTTCGCGGCTCGGGATGACACGGCGGCTCGCGCGCGCCCTCATCCCGAAGCCGATGCGCCAATTCGTGCGCACCGTCGCCGCCGAGTTGCCGATGGTGTTGCGCGACGCGGTCGACGACATCCGCGATCGCTCGCTCCCCGGTCCGATCCGCCGATACGAAGTCGGCGGCACGACTTCGCGCGCGCAGTTTCTCGAAGTCGGAAAGAGAGGCGCGGAAGAACTGATGTGGGCGATGCCGCGGGCGATTGCGAAGGAAGATGTGGTGCTCGACTACGGCTGCGGATGCGGCCGCATCGCGCGCCATTTCGCATTCATCGAGAACTTTTACGGCATCGACGTCGACGCGAGCGCGATCCGCTGGTGCAAACGTCATCTTCACGGAACCTACGATGTACGGCCCTTTCCGCCGGCCGGAATCGCGTTCACGATCATCTACGCCGTCTCGATCTTCACGCACATGGACGAGCCGGAGCAGGATCGGACGCTCGCCGCGATTCACCGAGCTCTGGCGCCGGACGGCATCTTCATTGCGACGCTCCACAATCCGGAGCATGTTCACGTGCGAGAAACGACTCTGAACGAGAGCGGATTCGCGTTCGTCGCCGGCGCCGGCAAGTTCAACGAGAACTCCGCGTTCCACGACGTCCGTTACCTGCGCTCGCACTGGTCGAAGTGGTTCGAGCTGGAACGCCACATCCCGTTCGGTTTCGTCGGCTTTCACGATCTCGCGGTGTTCCGGAGATTGCATTAGAATCCGCCCGCTGCTGTTGCGAACCTAAGTCATGCCAATCCAAAAAATTGAGAATTCCGACTCGATCATCCCGCGCAAGGCCGGCGTCGCGCCGGGCGAAGGCGCCGAAAAGGGGCTGATCACACTTCCCGGCGAGTCCGAGCGCGAGGTCGAAGACCTCGCCGGCGCGAGCGTCCTGACGACGCAGCTCGAGAAAGTCGTCGACTGGGCGCGCGGCAACTCGCTGTGGCCGCTGCCGTTCGGCACGGCGTGCTGCGCGATCGAGTTCATGTCGATGGTCTCGTCGCACTACGACATCTCACGCTTCGGTTACGAGGTCGTCCGCTTCTCGCCGCGGCAATCGGACCTGCTGATCGTCGCCGGCACGATCGTCGACAAGATCGCGCCGGTGCTGAAAAAGATTTACGACCAGATGCCGGAGCCGAAGTACGTGATCGCCATGGGCGCGTGCGCGACTTCCGGCGGCTTCTATCGCGCGTACCACGTCGTGCAGGGCATCGACGAGATCATCCCCGTCGACATCTGGGTTCCCGGCTGCCCGCCGACGCCGGACGGTTTGATGTACGGAATCCTCAAGCTCGCGGACAAGATCAAGCGCGGGGAGATCAAACGCGGATGACGTACGGGTCACGATGAGCACCCTCACCAAGTACTCCGCCATCCCCTACACCGGTCCCGCGCCGACGAATCGCGAGCCGTTCGTTCCCGCCGACGCGGCGAAGCACGACACGCGCGGCGAAGAGCTCGCGGCGCAACTCGGCAACGTCGCGCAGGAACGCGGTCAGGATCTACCGACGCTCGTCGCCGACAAGAACGACATCGTCAACGTCTTGACCTCTTTGAAAACGTCAGGCTTCACGCTGCCGCTCGACCTCTGGGGCGTCGACTATCCGAATCGCGACAAGCGATTCGACGTCATGTACCAGCTCTACTCGCTGCAGAACAACGAGCGCGTGCGCCTCAAGGTGCGCGTCGGCGAGGACGAGAGCGTCCCGACCACGACCGGCGTTTTCAAGGGCTACAACTGGTTCGAGCGCGAAGTGTTCGACATGTACGGCGTGAAGTTCGACGGACATCCGAACCTCCGCCGCATCCTCACCCACGAACAATTTCAGGGCCACCCGCTGCGCAAAGACTACGATCCGGCGCAGCGGTGGCTCCTCACCGAACAAGGCGTCGCGAAGCTCGAGCCGAAAATCGATCCGCGCTTCGAGAACGTCGACACCGACTTCGAGCGCGTCACCCTCAACCTCGGGCCGTCGCATCCGGCAACGCACGGAACGCTACGCATCGTAGTCACGCTTGACGGCGAGACGATCATCGGTGCAGAGAGCGAGATTGGCTATCTCCACCGCTGCTTCGAGAAGATGTCGGAGACGCACACCTATCAGCAGGTGATCCCGTTCACCGACCGTCTCAACTACTGCTCCGCGATCATCAACAACGTCGGCTACTGCATGGCCGTCGAGAAGCTCCTCGGCATCGAAGCGCCGTCGCGCGCGCAACACATCCGCCTGATGCTGTCGGAGTTCATGCGCCTCTCCGATCACATCATCTGCATCGGCACGAACCTCGTCGACATGGGCGCGCTCACGAACTTCTGGTATCTCTTCCAGCCTCGCGAAGAGATCCTCGGGCTCGTCGAGTCGTGCTGCGGCGCGCGGCTTCTGCCGAGCTACACGCGCATCGGCGGCATGGCCGTCGACGTACCGTCGAACTTCCTCGAGAACTCGCAGCGCCTCGTCAACATGCTTCCGAAGTTCATCGACGACGTCGAGAAGCTCGTGATGACGAACCGCATCTTCCGCGATCGCGTCGACGGCGTCGCGCCGATCTCCGCCGAAGACGCGCTCAGCTACGGATTCACCGGACCGTGTCTCCGCGCCTGCGGCATCCCCTTCGACATCCGCAAAGCGTCACCCTACCTCGGCTACGAAACGTACGACTGGAATGTGCCGGTCGCCGAAGGCGGCGACACGTACGCGCGCTTCCTCGTGCGCTTCGAAGAGATGCGCCAGTCGCTGCGCATCCTGCAGCAGGCCATCAATCGCGGACTGCCGCCGGGACCGGTGATCGTCGACAATCCGTATGTCGCGCTCCCGCCGAAGGAGAAGGTCTACAACGAGATGGAGTCGCTGATCTATCACTTCAAGATGATCATGCACGGCATCCAGCCGCCCGTCGGCGAGACGTATTTCCAGGTCGAAGGCGGCAACGGCGAGCTCGGTTTCTACGTCGTCTCCGACGGAACAAAGAATCCGTACCGCGTGCGCGTGCGCCCGCCGTGCTTCCCGATCTTCGAGGCGTACACGGAGATGATCACCGGACAAACGATTCCGGATGCGATTGCCGCGCTGGGATCGTTGAACATCATCGCGGGCGAGTTGGATCACTAATGGCCATCGGAATCGTCAAACTTGAACGTCAAACGCTGCGCGGCGCGCAGCGCCTCTACCTCCCGGCCGTCGTCTCCGGGATGCTCATCACGATTCGCCACCTGTTGAAGAACCTCTTCAACTTGAAGAAGCTCCCGGTGATCTCGTATCCGGAAGTGAAGCGCGTCTACTCGGAACGTTTCCGCGGACGCCACATCCTCACGTCGCGCGAAGACGGCACGACGCGCTGCGTCGCCTGCTACATGTGCTCGACGGCGTGTCCCGCCGAATGCATCACCATCGAGGCGGGCGAAGACGAGCGCACGCGCGAGAAGTTCCCGGTGCGCTACGAGATCGATCTTCTGCGCTGCATCTTCTGCGGCTACTGCGTCGATGCGTGTCCTGAAGACGCGATCTACATGACGCGCGACTATGAGATGTCGATCGACACGCGCGCGCGCGCCGTCGTCGGATTGCGCGACCTCGTCGTGCCGCCGAACTTCCCGGTCGAGCCGATGGGATGGCGTCCGTACTACGGCGCGATCGACAAGAAGGGCACCGCGGGCGGAACGGGAATCGGACAGCCGCTTCGCACCGCGCCGTTCGAAGACGATGCGCCGCCGAACCCCGAGCTCTTCCGCGGCGGACCGGCGTAGCGCGTTATCATCTCTGCGGTCCAATGAAACCGCTCGAGACGACGATCGAAGAAGTGCTGCGCGAAGCGATTCAGTCCGAGGTGGAGACGCGCGCGTACTATCAGGCGATGGCGGTGCGCACGGCGGACGCCGGGGTGCGCAAGCGGATGCTCGAGCTGGCCGATTCCGAGCTCGTTCATCGCGCGAAACATGAGCGGCGCTATCGCGAGATGATCGGAACGCCGCCGCCGGAGCCGAAGCCGGTGACCGTCGACTTGCCGCCGGACATCGTCAATCTCGACATGGGCCGCGCGTTCAAGCTGGCGCTCGAGCGCGAGCGCGACAGCGAGTCGTACTACCGCTTCATGGCCGAGCGCGTCCCCGCCACCACCGACCTCGGCAAGCTCTTCGTCGAGCTCGCGGAGATGGAGTGGAAGCACAAGACGGATCTGCAGGCCGAATACGACTCGACGATCATGGCCGACCCGGAAGAGTTTCTCCTCGACATCTGAGCCCAGAAACAGCCAGGCGGTTGACGCTACACGCGCCAACCGCCTGTCTGTTTTCTCTCTCTCATACAACACGCTGCCGGTTCTCGAAGAAGGAGCGCTTGTATGTTCAGCAATATAGGCAGCGATCATCAGTCGCCCGTTCCGCGCGCTGTCAAAAAAGGCAGGGCTTTCGGCCGTGGGGG
>Ga0105245_10006630_pt1 | contig 10166 bp, 8 predicted proteins | sample KBSM54metaG_FD_81523 | JGI IMG/M metagenome (GOLD analysis project Ga0105245, IMG submission 81523) | Miscanthus rhizosphere microbial communities from Kellogg Biological Station, Michigan, USA - KBS M5-4 metaG | ecosystem: Host-associated > Plants > Roots > Rhizosphere > Soil | place: Michigan... | reverse complement strand
TGCCGACGTGCCGGTGCGCGCCCACCGCCTGCTGGGCATCGGCGACCGGTATCGCGCTGTCGGGCGTGCACAGTCGACTCTGGTCGGTCGGCGGTGGGAGATGTCGGCGGTCGAGGGGTTGGTGGACTGTGCGGTCGATGGCCACGGCGCGGTGGTCGGCGTGGTGGGGCCAGCTGGCATTGGCAAGAGCCGTCTGGTGCGCGACGTGGCGGCGATGGCGCGCCAACGTGGCGTGGACGTGTTCACCACCTTCTGCGAATCGCACGCCAGCCAGGTGTCCTTCCATGCCGTCGCGCGCCTGCTGCGCGCGGCCACCGGTGTTGAGGGTCTGGGCGCGCAGGACGCCCGGGATCGATTGCGCGACTGGGTGAGTGACGCCGACCCGGAGGACTTGCTGCTGCTTGATGACTTGCTGGGCATCAGCGATCCAGATGCTGTTCCGCCTCGGATCGACCCGGATGCCCGTCGGCGGCGGTTGACCGCCCTGGTGAATGCGGCGTCGTTGGCGCGGAAAACCCCGGCGGTCTATGTCGTTGAGGACGCCCATTGGATCGATGAGGTCAGCGAGTCGATGCTGGCCGACTTCCTCACCGTGATCCCGCAAACACCCTCGCTGGTGCTGCTCACCTATCGGCCCGAGTACGAGGGTGCGCTCACGCGATTGCACGGCACACAGACGATTGCGCTTGAGCCGCTGAGTGGTTCGGAGACGGCAGCACTGCTTTCGGAGCTGATCGGGCAGCACCCATCCACCAGTAGGCTTGGCCAGACGATCGCCGAGAGGGCCGCCGGTAATCCGTTCTTCGCCGAAGAGATCGTGCGCGAATTGGCCGAGCGTGGTGTGCTGCTTGGGGAGCGGGGCGCATACCTATCGACGGCAGAGATCGCCGAGGTTAGTGTTCCTGCGACGCTGCAGGCCACCATCGCCGCGCGCATCGACCGCCTCGATCCGTCGGCTAAGCGAACATTGAGCGCGGCGGCGGTAATCGGCGCGCGATTCGGCCTTGACCTGCTGACCGCCTCGGGTGTCGAACCCGCCGTTGATGATCTGGTCGTGGGCCAGTTTATCGATCAGGTGAGGTTCACTGGCCAACCCGAGTATGAATTTCATCATCCGCTGATCCGCGCGGTGGCGTACGAAGCTCAACTCAAATCCGATCGCGCCCAATTGCATCGGCGGCTGGCCGCCGCGATCGAAGCCGGCGAGCCAGAATCGGCGGAGGAGAACGCGGCACTGATCGCCGAACATCTCGAATCTGCCGGCGAGCTGCAGGCCGCGTACGGCTGGCACATGCGCGCCGGCGGCTGGTCGACCAACCGCGACATCGGCGCGGCGCGGGTCAGTTGGGAGCGGGCCCGCCGGATCGCCGACGCGCTGCCCGACAACGACCTGGGCCGCACCGCGATGCGCATCGCGCCCCGCACCATGCTGTGCGGCACCGCCTTTCGTGTCCATGCCAGCGTCACCGGTACGTTCGAGGAGCTACGGAACTTGTGCGCGCTCGCCGACGACAAGGCCTCGCTGGCCATCGGCATGACCGGGCTGGCAGCCGAGCTCCTGTGGTCTGGGCGCGTACCTGAGGCGTCGCGGCTGGCATCCGAGCAGATGGCGCTGCTGGAGTCGATCGGCGATCCGACCCTGACCCTTGGGGTGGGGTTCTTGGCGATGGCCATCAGGTTCGATACCGGTGAATTCGCCGACATCTTACGGTGGTCGCAGACCGCGGTCGACCTGGCCGGGGGTGACCCCGCCTTGGGATCCGCCTACGGCGTGGGATCACCGCTAGCGGTGGCGTTGGTATGGCGCGGCATCGGTGGATTCTGGTTGGGCCGTTCCGGGTGGCGTGAGGACTTCGGCGACGCCGTTGCGATGGCTCGAAGCAGCGATCCGGCAACCCACGCCGCAGTCGTCGCATATAAGTACAGCTTTGCGGTCCCCTACGGGGTGCTCCGGGTTGACGATTCCGCGTTGCGCGAGATAGAGGAGGCTGCGCAGACCGCCGCCGTATTAAGTGACGATACCGCTCTGAACCTAGTCCGGGGCATGCTGGGTGGTGCGCTATTGCATCGGGATGCCGCGGCGGATCGCCAGCGCGGACTGGCGGTGCTCGCGGAGCTGCGCGACACATGGGTGCGCGAGAGTTCTTTCCTCAATTGGGTACCGTTCGTCGAGGTATATGCCGCGCGAGAGATAGCCAGGCGCGGCGACCGTGACGGTGCCATACGGGTGATGCGGAAAGCCGTGGCCAATCTGGTTCAAGCAGGACTGCTCGGGTACGTCGTCTGTGCCACCGGTGTTCTGGTTGAGACTCTGCTTGACCGCGGCACCGAGGGCGACGTGGCCGAAGCCGATGAAGCGATCAACCGGTTGGCGAACCTGGCCGCAGACGAAAGTTTGGCGGTGCGCGACATCTGGCTGCTGCGGCTGCGCGCCCTGGTTGCCCGTGCCCGCTGCGACGACAACGCCTGCAGCCAGTTGGTGAATCGCTATCGCGCGATGGCGACATCGCTTGGCTTCGAAGGACACATGAAGTGGGCCGAGGCGATGCCGTGACAGCGGTGAGATCCACGACATTCGAGAGTCTGGAAACTTCGTCTCGGAGATGGCTCGGCGATATGACGGACATCGTTGACCTGCGGTGACACGATACTGACGTGGGCGGCACTGGGGACGGTCGCGCTGCGGTGACAGCAACGGGACTGTTGTGTGGGTCGTGCGGCACGGAGCTGCCGCCGGACTCACGGTTCTGCAACAGGTGCGGTGCGCCGGTCGGGCCAGCCGCGACAGCGGCGGAGTACAAGCAGGTGACGGTGCTGTTCGCCGATGTCGTGCATTCGATGGACATCGCCGCGGCCGTCGGGGCGGAGCGGCTGCGCGAGATCATGGCCGAGCTGCTGGACCGTTCCACGGCGGTGGTGAAGCGTTACGGCGGGACGCTGAGCCAGTTCACCGGCGACGGCATCATGGCGGTTTTCGGCGCACCGGTTGCAATGGAGGACCACGCGGTCCGCGCCTGTCTTGCGGCGTTGGGCATTCAAGATGAGACCGTTCGATTGGCCGCTGAGGTCAAAGACCGCGATGGGATCGACCTGCGGCTGCGGGTCGGCCTGAACTCGGGTCAGGTGATCGCCGGTGAGATCGGCTCAGGCGCTTTGGGTTACACCGCGATCGGCGAACACGTCGGAATGGCGCAGCGCATGGAGTCGGTCGCTCCGCCGGGTGGAGTGATGCTCAGCGCGTCCACCGCACGACTGGTTGATGGCTCAGCGGCTCTCGGTGAACCGCAGATGGTCCGCATCAAGGGTGCTGACGAGCCGGTGCGCGCGCACCGCCTGTTGGGCATCGGCGAACGGCATCACACCGTCGGGCGTGCTGAGTCGACTCTGGTCGGTCGGCGGCGGGAGATGTCCGCAGTTGAAGGCTTGCTGGACCGTGCAATCGATGGCCACGGGGCGGTGGTCGGCGTGGTGGGATCACCGGGCATCGGCAAGAGCCGTCTAGTACGCGAGGTCGCCGCAATGGCAGCGGCCCGGAGTGTCGACGTGTTCACCGCGTTCTGCGAATCACACGCCAGCGACATCCCTTTTCGCGTTGTGGCGCGGTTGCTGCGTGCAGCCACCGGCGTGGGTGATCTAGACGCCTCGGCGGCCCGCAGGCAGGTGCGGGCTCGGGTGCCCGATGCCGAGCCGGAGGACTTGTTGCTCTTCGATGATCTGTTGGGCATCGCTGATCCCGAGGTGGCGCTGCCCAAGATCGATCCGCATGCTCGTCGGCGGCGGTTGACGGCACTGGTGAATGCTGCATCGTTGGCCCGCAAGACCCCGGCGGTCTATGTCGTTGAGGACGCCCATTGGATTGATGAGGTCAGCGAGTCGATGTTGGCCGATTTCCTCACGGTGATCCCGCAGACGCCCTCATTGGTGTTGGTCACGTACCGACGCGAGTATGACGGTGCGCTCACGCGGGCGCACGGGCAGCAGACGATAGCCCTTGAGCCGCTTATTGATCCGGAGACGGCAGCCCTGGTTTCCGAGCTGCTCGGGCAGGACCCCTCGCTCGGAGGGCTACCCGACACGATCGCCGCTAGGGCCGCCGGTAACCCGTTCTTCGCCGAAGAGATCGTGCGCGAACTGGCGGAGCGCGGTGTTCTGCGCGGGCAGCGGGGCGCATACATGTCGGCGGCAGGGGTTGCTGAGGTGAGCGTGCCTGCCACGCTGCAGGCCACCATCGCCGCGCGCATCGATCGACTCGATCCGAAAGCCAAACGCACGTTGGGCGCGGCAGCGGTCATCGGCTCGCGGTTTGGCCTGGACCTGCTGACTTCGCTTGGGGTTGAACCGGCGGTTGCTGACTTGGTGGCCGCCGAACTCATCGATCAGGTCAGGTTTACCGGCCGACCCGAGTATGGGTTCCACCATCCACTGATTCGTGCGGTGGCCTACGAATCACAGCTCAAATCCGATCGTGCCGAGGTGCACCGGCGGGTGGCGGCCGCAATCGAATCACCGGACCCGGCGGCGGCCGATGAGAACGCCGCCTTGATCGCCGAACATCTGGAGGCCGCCGGTGATCTGCACGCCGCCTACGGCTGGCACATGCGCGCCGGAGTATGGGCGCTCACCCGCGACGTTGCGGCGGCGTGGGCCAGTTGGCAGCGGGCCCGCCAGGTTGCCGACGCGTTGCCCGCCGACGACTCGGACCGGTTGTCGATACGGATCGCTCCGCGCGCCTGGCTGTGCGCCAGTGCCTTCCGGGTTCATGTGGACATCTCCGACAGCCTGTTTGAGGAGCTGCAAGAGTTGTGCACGGCGGCCGGAGACAAGCCGTCGCTGGTCGATGGCATGGCCGGGCTGATTGCGGAACACCTGCGTCACGGCAGGGTGCGCGAGGCGTCGCGGCTGGCCTCCGAAACCATGGCGCTGGTCGAGTCGATCGGCAAGCCGGACTTGACGGTCGGGGTGTCCCTCGCGACGATCAGCACGAAGTTTCTGGTCGGCGAGATGGCCGAAGCGCTGCGCTGGTCGCAGACTCTCATCGAGCTGGCCCCAGTCAAATGGAACGGGATTCACGGGTCGCCGCTGGCGGTGGCGCTGGCATACCGCGGCACCGCTCGATGTGCGCTGGGCCGTGCGGGATGGCGCGACGACTTCGACCGGGCGCTGGCCATGACGCGCGGGGGCGACCCAATGTCGCATACCGCCGTCATCGCGTATGCCTACGGTTTCGCGACAGCCGGCGGGGTGCGGCTGGCCGACGATGCAGCGCTGCGCGAAATCGAAGCGGCGCTGCAGAGCGCCGAGCGCTCGAGCGAGGATTACGTGCTGGGCCGAGCTCGGTTCACGCTGGGTGTGGCGCTGGCGCACCGGGCGTCCCCAGCGGAGCGTGAGCGCGGGCTGGCGGTGCTGGGGCAGGTCCGCGAGATGTGCCTGGAGGGGCGGTTCTACCGGTTCTCGCTCGCGGCCGTGGACATCTACACCGCGCTGGAACGGGCCAGGTGTGGCGACCGCGACAGTGCTATATCTCAAATGCGCGCCGCGATAGACGATTTGTTCCATTCTGGACACCTCTGGTACGGCATCCCGGCGACCGCCTTTTTGGTGGAGACGCTGCTGGAGCGCGGTGCCGCCGGTGACCTAGCCGAAGCTGAGGCAGCGATCACCCGGTTGGTGGCCGCGCCAGCTGATGACGGGCTGGTCATCCGTGAAATCTGGCTGCTGCGGATGCGTGCGCTGCTCGACCGCGCTCGCGGAGACGAGACCGGCTATCGCGACTATCGGGATCGCTACCGCGCCATGGCCACAGACCTCGGCTTCGAAGGACACATGGCGTGGGCCGAGGCGATGCCGTAACGGCGGCTGCCCCTTCGGGGGTCGTGACGTTCTTGTTCACCGATATTGAGGGGTCTACCCGTCGGTGGGAGTCCGATGCAGACGCGATACGGGCGGCGCTTCTCACACACGATGAGGTGTTGCGAACGGCGATTGAGGCCCACGACGGGTTCTTGTTCAGCCACACCGGGGACGGGGTGGTCGCCGCTTTCGCATCGCCCAAATCTGCGGTGGATGCGGCCCTTGCTGCTCAGCGGGCACTGGAGTTGCCGGTGCGGATGGGGATCGCGACCGGGGAAGCCGAACTGCGCGACGGGGATTACTTCGGCGCGGTGCTCAACCGCGCTGCGCGGGTGATGGCCGCCCGGGCACGGCGGCCAGATCCTGGTGGCCGACTCGACGGCGAGCCTGCTGAGCGGCGTTGATCTGATCGATCTGGGACCCCGACGGTTGCGGGACGTGCCGACGCCGGTCGGGCTGTTCCAAGTTCGAGCGCCCGGACTGCGGACGGAGTTTCCGGCATTGCGGGCACTGGATACGAGTCCCGGTAACTTGCGGCCTCAGGCGACCAGTATCGTCGGGCGCGAATCGGCAGTCGCCGAGGTGATAGAGGCGCTGCACCAACATCGGTTGGTGACATTGACCGGTGTCGGGGGGGTCGGCAAGACGCGACTAGCCACCGAGGTCGCGGCGCGGCTAGCTGATGAGTTTCTAGACGGTGTCTGGTTTTTCGAACTGGCTGCGGTCACCGATCCGGCGGCGGTGCCCGACGCGGTGTCGGCGGTGCGGGGCATCACCCAACAACCCGGCAAGACCGTCAGCGAGTCGGTGGCCGCTGCGTTGGAGGGCCGGGTCCGACTGTTGGTGATCGACAACTGCGAGCACGTGCTCGCCGCTGCCGCCGACCAGATCGAAGCCATACTCGCGCATTCGGCGACGGTGCGGATCCTGGCCACCAGCCGCGAAGGATTGGGGGTCGCCGACGAGCAACTGTGGCTGGTGCCCTCGCTGGACGTGGGCGCAGGAATCGACTCTGCGGCGGCGAGCCTTTTCGTCCAACGCGCTCAAGGCATTGCACCGGGCTTCTCGATAGTCGGCGGTGATGAAGCCGCCGCAGTTACTGAGATTTGTCAGCGCCTCGACGGGATTCCCTTGGCCATCGAACTGGCCGCCTCCCGGATGGTGTCGATGACCGCAAGCGAAGTGCGGGATCGCCTCGATCACCGATTCCGGGCTGCTGGTCGGGTCCCAACGAGGCCAGGAACGCCATCACACGCTGCGCCAGGCGGTGGGTTGGTCCTATGAAGGGCTCGACGGCGCAGAAAAGGCGCTGCTGGATCGGTGTTCGGTGTTCGCCGGTGGATTCGACCTCCAAAGCGCTTGCGCCATCACAGGTTCCGATGACGACTACGCCGTCCTCGATCTGCTTGACGCCCTGGTGCGCAAGTCGCTGCTGATCGCCGATCGGTCTTCCGGGCGGACCCGCTATTCGATGTTGGAGACGATCCGTCAGTTCGCCGCGGAACAACTCGCCGCCTCCGGTGCGGCAGATCAGGTTCGGGGCGCACATGCCCGCTACTTCGCCGGGCGTGAAGCCGACGTCCTGGCTCTATGGACAGTCCCCGGCAGCGTGAGGCCTACGCCTGGGTCACCGCCGAACTCGCGAATCTGCGCGCCGCGTTCCGCTGGGCCGCCGACTGCTCCGACCTTGATGTCGCGGCCCCCATCGCAATATGTGCGGCGTTCCTCTGCGGATGGCTCGAAAACTTTGAGCCCCTATCGTGGGTCGAAGAGCTTATCGAGCCAGCACGCGCCATCAATCACCCCCGGCTCGCGGGCCTGTATGCGATGGCATCGGCCTGCTACATGACCGGACGGATCGATCCGGTTGCGGGCGGCCGTCATTGTGTTCGGTTGCGTGGAGGGACACCGGGAATGGAAGAGGTCGACGAGGTCGAGTTGGTGGTGCAGCGGGTGGCGGCGCTGGATCTTGGTAAGGCCACGCTGGAGGCGTGCATGCGGGTGCCGCACCCGAGTAAGCCGGGGCGGCGGATGCAGGAGATCCGGGGCAGACCTACGCGCACGTTCTCGGAAACGATGACCGAGACGCCGCCGAGCAGGCCGCCACATTCCTTCTCGGGGAGGGGTGGGGTCTGGGTGAAGCAAATAATTCACAAAGTGATGAGACTGTCTAATGTTCCCAATCACGTTCCCAAGCCCAATGAAAACGGCCCCCGGAGGTGTCTCCGGGGGCCGTTTCCGCTGGTAGCGGGGACAGTGTGGTGATCCAGGACATACGAATGGGGTGTCGCAAGACATCGGAATAGCCTGAGTCGGCCAGTTTCGGCGGATGTCGAAAGCCCGCTTAGTGATCACCGCTGTTGTCGTTGAAGGCCGGAGCCAGTCGGCGGTCGCCCGTGAGTACGGGCGTCTCGCAGGGCTGGATCTCCCGCCTGGTAACCCGCTATCGGCTCGGGGGCGAGGCTGCATTCGAGCCACGATCACGTCGGCCGCACGGCAGCCCGACCCGACTACCGCAGACCACCGTCGATCTGATCGTCGAACTCCGCAACAAACTGCGCACCGCAGGCCTCGACTCCGGACCCCACACCATCGCCTGGCATCTGGAACATCACCACCAACTGCAGGTGTCGGTCGCCTCGATCAGCCGCCACCCTGGCCGCGGCCGGACTGATCACCCCAACACCGGCGAAACGTCCCAAGTCCTCCTACATTCGCTTCGCCGCCGAACAACCCAACGAACGCTGGCAGGCCGACTTCACTCACTGGTGGCTCGTCGACAAAACCCACACCGAAATCCTGACCTGGCTCGATGACCACTCCCGCTACGCGCTCTCGGTCACCGCACACCGCCGCGTCACCGCCACCATCGTCCTGGACACATTCCGCAATGCGTATGCCGCGCAGGGAATTCCGGCCTCTACTCTGACCGACAACGGCATGGTCTTCACCACCCGACTCGCCGGCGGCAAAGGCGGACGCAACCAACTCGAGAATGAGTTGCGCCGCCTGGGCGTCACCCAAATCAACTCCACCCCGAATCACCCCACCACCTGCGGCAAGGTCGAACGATTACAGCAGACCCTGAAACGCTGGCTCACCCGCCAACCCCCATCGCACACGATCGCCGAGCTACAAACCCAACTCGACGCCTTCGGCGACGAATACAACCACCGCCGCCCGCACCGCTCCCTACCGCACCGGGCCACCCCAGCCACCGCCTATCAGGCACGCCTGAAAGCAGCCCCGGGAACCCGCGTCGACACCCACGACCGCGTCCGCACCGACCGCGTCGACCAAGCCGGCTCCATCACCCTGCGCGTGGGCGGGCGCCTGCACCACATCGGCGTCGGCCGCATCCACTACCGAACCCGCGTCCTGATCCTCGTCCAGGACCTCAACATCAAAATCATCAACGCCGCCACCGGCGAACTCCTCCGCGCGCTCGTCCTCGACCCCACCAGGGACTACCAACCCACCGGCGCCCCCAAAGGCCCCACACGGAGAAAGCCCCGAACCTAATGAAGGTTCAGGGCTATTCCGATGTCCTGCGACATCACACTGGTAGCGGGGACAGGATTCGAACCTGCGACCTCTGGGTTATGAGCTAACCAGTCGCAGCCTTCTGCAATACGCCCGGTCTCATAGCTGCAGGTCATCGACGTTCAGCCGCCCCAGCTATCTCGCCCCGTCCCGCTAGTTCGCTTCGGTTCCACCGTGTTCCGTGTCCAAATCCGTGGCCACCACACCAGGCAGGAACGTTTCTCCTTTGCACGATGTGCACGCCACGGGGAGGGAACCCTCGAACGTGTCCGGTGCGATGACAATGCGCACCGCATTCCCGAGCGTGCGGAATTCATCCGCATTCCCTCTCGACGATCGTGATATACCAGTCATATACTAGTCATCAACCAGTCGTGAACTTCGCGGCCATTGCCGTGATCAGTTCGATGCGGAGTAGGACAGCATGCAGCAACTCGCCCACCGGCTCGACCGTCTGGGCACCGAGACCGCCTTCAGCGTCGCGCAGGCCGCCGCCGCTTGGAAGGCGAAGGGACACCGCGTGTACCCCTTCCACCTGGGCGACATCAACATTCCCACGGCCCCGCACATCGTGGACGCGATGAACAGGGCGATCGCCGACGGCTACACGGGCTACTGCCCGGGCCCCGGCATCCCCCAGCTGCGCGAAGCGCTCGCCGACGACCTGGGCTCGGCCCGCGGCATCGAGCTCTCCCCCGACAACGTCGTCGTGATGACGGGCGGCAAGCCCGTCATCACGAAGTTCCTGCAGGCCGTCATGAACCCCGGCCAGG
>Ga0105245_10006627_pt1 | contig 10170 bp, 10 predicted proteins | sample KBSM54metaG_FD_81523 | JGI IMG/M metagenome (GOLD analysis project Ga0105245, IMG submission 81523) | Miscanthus rhizosphere microbial communities from Kellogg Biological Station, Michigan, USA - KBS M5-4 metaG | ecosystem: Host-associated > Plants > Roots > Rhizosphere > Soil | place... | reverse complement strand
CCGCGGCCGGCGCGACAGCGAGAGCCGCGAGTTCCCCAGGGCCGAGGCGCTGGAGTTCATCCGCGCGCGCCTCCGGGACTGACCTGCTGCGCCGCCTGGGCGCGTGGCTCGCCGCGGCGCTCGTGTGCCTGGCGCCGGCCGGCCTGAGTGCCGCGCAGGCCGATGCGCAGCGTGACCCGGAACTCAAGGGGGTGCTGCAGAAGGCGATCGCGCAGGCGCAGTGCTTCACCGACCAGTACGACTCGGCGGTGTGGTACACGCTCATGGAGCCGCGGCTGCGCACGCTCGTGAAGGAGAAGGACGAGCGCATCCTCATCCTCAAGCAGGTCTACTGCGAGACGCACCGCTTCGGGGAGGTGCGCCTGCCGCCGGGCCTGGTCATGGCGCTCATCGATGTCGAGAGCCGCTTCGACCGCTGGGCCGTCTCCAGCGCCGGGGCCGTGGGACTCATGCAGGTCATGCCCTTCTGGCCGGAGAAGCTCGGCCTGCATCGCTATGAACTGGTGCATGTCGCGCCCAACATCACCATGGGCTGCGCCATCCTGCGCTTCTACCTCAGCTATGAGCACAACGACGTGCGCCGCGCGCTGGCGCGCTACAACGGCAGCATCGGCCGCCGCGATTATCCGGACCTGGTGATCGGCCGCTGGACGCACTGGGGCGGCGCGGATGACCTGGGATTCCCCAAGACCAACAGCAAGGGCCCGGGCAGCCACTGAAGCGGCCGCCGGGCGCCGCGCGAGCCGCCTCAGTTGGCGCCGACGGCGCGCTTGGCCGGCTTCTGCACCGGCGGCAGCATGCGCGCCACGCCCTCGCGCCGCGAGTCCGCCGCGCCCTCGTAGGTGCCGTCGGTGTGGCGCAGGATCGCATGCAGGCCGGAGTTCTCCGCATGTCCGGTCTTGAGCTCGATGCCGCGCTCGCGCAGACCGGCGAGCAGCGCCGGGGAAAAGCGCCCGAGCTCGCCGCTGAAGGTTTCCCCGCGCGCGATGAGGTTGGGCAGTTCCACCGCCTGCTTCAGCGAGAGCTTCCAGGCCAGCAGCGCCACCAGCGTCTTGGCGTTGTATTCCAGGATGGCCGAGCCGCCCGGGGAGCCGAGCGCGGCCACGAAGTTGTTGCCCTTGTCGATCACGATGATCGGGGCCATGGAGGAGCGCGGCCGCTTGCCGCCGTGCACGGCATTGGCGACCGGCCGGCCACCCTCGGTGGGCTCGAAGTTGAAATCGGTGAGCTGGTTGTTGAGCACGAAGCCAGCCACCGTGCGCCCCGAGCCGAAGATCGATTCGACGGTGGTCGTCATCGAGACAACGTCGCCATCAGCATCCACCACCACGAAGTGGCTGGTGCCGGCTGACTCATTGGTGGCATCGCGGCCGCGGTTGAGGGCAAGGCTGCCCGGTTGCGGCGGCGCGCCGGCGCGCGGCCCGATGAGCGAGGCGCGCAGCTTGATGTAGGCAGGATCCAGCAGCTTCGCGACCGGGACCGGCACGAAGCGCGGGTCGGCGACGTAGCGATCGCGATCGGCATACATGAGGCGGCTCGCCTGCGCGAACAGGTACCACGCCTGCGGGTCATTCGGCGTGCGCTTGGCGATGTCGGTGCGCTCCAGAATCGCGAGCATCTGCAGCAGCGCCACGCCGCTCGAGGGCGGCGGCGGTACGCACACCGTGAAGCCCTGGAACGGGCGGCACAGCGGCTCGGACCAGGCGGTGCGGTAGCCGGCGAGGTCCTTCACGCTCAGCGTGCCGGGCAGCGGCTCCTGGTGCGTCGCCGTCACCATCTGGGAGGCGATGGTTCCCTGGTACAGCGCGCGCGGTCCCTCATCGGCGAGGCGCTGCAGGGTCTTGGCATACTCGGGGTTCTGGAACAGGTCCCCTTCCTGCAGGATCTCCCCGTCCTGACGCGAAAAGAGCGCGCGGATCTCGGTCGTCGGGGGAAACGGCGAGCCCTCACCGAGGAACATCGCAAGCCGTGCCGAGACCTTGAAGCCCTGGCTGGCCGCGCGGATCGCCGGTTCGAACAGCTCCTTCCAGCGCAGGCCCCCCACCTTGGCGTGCGCGGTGTAGAGCATGCCGATCGCCCCGGGCACCCCGGTGGAGCGACCGCTGCGCACCGCCTCGACGAAGGACATCGGCCGGCCGTGCTCGAGGAACATGTCCGGCGCGGCGGCGGCGGGGGCGATCTCGCGCCCGTCGATCGCGCTCACCTTGCCGGTGCCCGCATCGTAGTAGAGCAGGAACGCGCCGCCGCCCACCCCGGAGCTCTGCGGCTCGACCAGCCCGAGCATCGCCTGCACCGCCACGGCGGCATCGAGCGCCTTGCCGCCCTTGCCGAGAATCTCCAGGCCGGCCTCCACCGCGAGCGGGTTGGCGGCCGCCACCCAGGCCTGGTGCGAACTGCGCGTGGCCAGGCGACGCGGGGCGACCGCCGGCAGCGGCGGCGGCGCGCCGGGCTGCGCCTCCGGCAACGGCCCCGCGGCGGGACTCTCTGCGGGCGGCTCGCCGGCCGGTGCGGGCGTGTTCGCCGGCGTGGCCGCGGGCGTGGTCTCCGGGGCGCTCAGCGGCGGATTCGCGGGCGCCGCCTGCGGGGGGCTTACCTCTGGGGTGCTCGGGGCGGCGGCGACCGGGGCGGGGGGCTCCTGGGCGGCCGCCGGATACGCGTTGCTGCACAGAAGCGCCAGGGCAGAGACGATGGCAGAGACGGTATAGCGGTTGTGCATGCAGTCCATTTCAAGCCGTAATGAAACCGGTGCGCGCGTTCAGGGCGTCGGCCGGCGCATCGGCCACTTCCACCGAAGTCACCTTCGCCGCCGAGGAGCCGATCCACAGCCAGCTCACGAAGGCATTGACCGCCTGCGCCTCACCGCAGGCGAGCACTTCCACGCGTCCGTCGGCAAGGTTGCGCGCGTAGCCGGTGAGCCCGAGCTCCTGTGCGCGTCGCGCCGCGGTGGCGCGATAGAACACTCCCTGGACGCGGCCGCCCACCAGACATTTCTTGCAGAGCATCTTCGCGCAGGCGTGCCGGCCAAAGCGCGAATCTTACTGTAGATCCCGGCCGCCGCGCGGCGCAGATGATGGCACAGCTGTTTTGTGGCACTTTAGTTGCGGGGCCGGACGATGCGCCGCACGCGACGGTTGCCCTTGGCGGAGAAATCGGGCATGGCCGAGATACTGGTCCTCTACTACTCGCGCAGCGGCGCCACCGCGGAGCTGGCGCGGCAGGTGTGCCGCGGCGTCGAGACCGTCACCGGCGCGCGCGCGCGGCTGCGCACCGTGCCGGCGGTGTCGGCCGAGAGCGAGGCCGCGGCACGGCCGGTACCACTCAGCGGGCCGCCCTACGCCACGCTGGAGGATCTGAAGGACACCGACGGCCTGCTGCTCGGCAGCCCGACCCGCTTTGGCAACATGGCCGCCCCGCTCAAGTACTTCCTGGACGGCACCGCGGCGCTGTGGCTCGCCGGCGCCCTCGCGGGCAAGCCTGCCGGCGTGTTCACCTCGACCCAGACCATGCACGGCGGCCAGGAGACCACGCTCCTGTCCATGATGCTGCCGCTGCTGCATCACGGGATGTACTTGGTCGGCCTGCCCTACACCGAACGTGCCCTCAACGAGACCCGGCGCGGCGGCACGCCTTACGGGGCCTCGCACGTGAGCGGCGGCGCCTCGCAGCCGGCACTGCACGAGGATGAGAAGACGCTCGCGCAGGCGCTCGGCCGGCGGGTCGCAGAGCTCGCGGTGCGACTGGCGTCAGTGCCCGCGGCGCGCGGCGGAACTTAACACTTCGCGGATGAAGGGAATGGTGAGCCGGCGCTGCGCGACCAGCGCTGCCTCATCGAGCGTGTCGAGCAGCTCATAGAGGCTGCCCATGTCACGCGGAAAGCGCCGCAGCAGCCAGTTCAGGGTCTCCTCCGGCAGTTCCACGCCGCGCAGTTTCGCGCGCAGCTGCAGCGCGGCGCGCTGTTCCGGCTCATCGAGCATGCGCAGCGGCAGCACGGCGCCGGCCGCGCAGCGGGAACCCAGATCCGGCAACGCCCAGCTCAGGAGCGCCGGTGGCGCGGACGCTGCGGTCACGAGACGCCCCCCCGAGTCCTCCAGCTCCCGCAGCAACGCGAAGATGCCGCGCTCCCACTCGATCTGCCCCACCACCCGGTCGATGTCGTCCATGCACAGGCAGTCCAGCTGCGGCAGCCCCTCGAGCACCCCCACGCCCAGGGCCACCACCGCGCCGAGCGGCACGTAGCCGGCGCGCATGCGCTCGCTGGCCGCCGCGCACAGCGCCTGCAGCAGGTGGGTCTTGCCCGAGCCCGGCGGGCCGCACAGCCAGGTGAGTCCGCCAACCTCCCCCGCGGCGATGCGCCGGGCGTGTTCGAGCGCCTCGACATTGCGCGCTGGCAGGAAGCTGGCAAATACGGCCCGGTCCGGCAGGCGCACGCCCAGTGGTATCTGACGCACGTGAGGCTTCAGGCGCGCGCGGGCAACTGCCACGCGCGCCGCGTGAAGGCGCTCACGTAGTTGCCGCCGGAGATCAGGGTGGTCGCCAGGGTGATGAGTGCGCAGGCATCGAGCACCTCGTGCGGCGGTGCGCCGCTCGCGGCGTGCAGCATCACGAGCGCCACGTAGATCAGCTGCGCGGCGGTATTCACCTTGCTCAGGCGGGTCGGGCGGCCGTGCAGCGGCCCGAACCACACCCGGAAGATCAGCGCGCCGAGTCCGATCGCCACGTCCCGCGCCACGACCGCGGCGGTGAGCCACCAGGGGATGAGCCCGAGCCAGGTGCCCTCCACGAACACCAGGACGAGCAGCAGCTTGTCTGCCAGCGGATCAAGGATGCGTCCGAGTTGCGAGGTCCAGCCGAAGCGTTTGGCGAGGTAGCCATCGACGCCGTCGGAGACCGCCGCGGCGACGAACAGCGCCAGCGCCGTGAGGTGCTCGGCAGCCTGCAGGGAGACGAGGATCGGCCAGATGAGCGCGATGCGCAGCAGGCAGATGAGGTTGGGCAGGTGACGCATGAACGCTCGCCGCGCGCGCCGCCCCTTTAGGGCTGGTAACGGAACACGGGGCCGGCGCGGCCGGCGCCGGCGTGCACCAGGTGCCCCTGGCCGGCGAGCGCCTCTTCCAGTCCCGCCGCACCGCCGCGCACCGTGACATCGAAGCTCACGCTGGCCGCCTCGGCGGCCACGATGTTGGCGCGCTTCACGCCCGGTGTTGCCTGCAGCAGCCGGGTGACCGTGGCGTAGTCGGTGAGGTTGCGCACGCCGTCGACACTCACGCGCGTGTCGCTCTCGAGCTGCGACAGCGAGGTCGCCGGCGGCGGCACCAGCTGATCCACCGTGTGGTCGACGCCGGCCGCCAGCGGCCCGCTCCAGTTCTCGCTCGAGCCGCGCCGGTAGAGCGTCCACTGCAGCACTGCCTCGGTCGCGGCCGCGTCCCCGCGCCCGACCAGCACCTGGTCGCCACCGTAGCGCTGCCCCGCCTCGAGCAGCGCCTCGGCGCTGAGCGGCTTGCCCGTCGCATCCGCCAGCGGCATGGGGATCACGCTCAGCGGCAGGCCGCGCGCGGCGGCGACGCGCTCCAGCTCGTTGCGTGCCGCCTCCGCCTGCGCGCGGGCGCGCGGCGGGTCGAGCACCACCAGGGTGAAGGGGCGGTCGCCGTCCCAGACGCCGCGGCCGGCGGCCGTGATGGCCTGCTGCACCGCCGGGCCATCAAACACCACCTGGGATTGCCCGCGGGTGCCGGTGGTGTAGTTCTTCACGTACTTCGGGGCCTCCGCGACGATGCTGCCGAGGGCCGGATCGTCGGCCGCCTCGCGCCGTCCGGTCGCCCGCACCAGCGCCTCGCGCATGGCCTCCTGCAGTGCCGTGCCGGAGCGCTCGGCGAGATCCACTTCGTACACGCGCACGGGACGTCCCGCCCAGGCGCTCAGCGGCAATACGCAGCAGGACGCAGCGAGGCTCAGGAGGATTGCGCGCACGCGCCGCTTTGCCGTAAGTGACTTCAGGACCGGTCGCGTCATTGTTTGTATCGGATACGCAACAGCGCAAAGCGACAGGTACAATATCATACGCGCCCCTGCCCACGGCGGCCCGGCACTGCGCAAGGCTCATGACAGAAAGTCACGGCATCACCTACCGCGATGCGGGCGTCGACATCGACGCCGGCGACGAACTCGTAGAACGCATCAAACCGCTCGTGCGCCGCGCCCAGCGCCGTGAAGTGCTGGCGGGCATCGGTGGCTTCGGCGCGCTGGTGGAGCTGCCCGCCGGCTACCAGCGCCCGGTGCTGGTCTCGGGCACGGACGGCGTGGGCACCAAGCTGCGGCTCGCGATCGACACCGGCCGCCACGACACGATCGGCATCGACCTGGTGGCGATGTGCGCCAACGATGTCGTGGTGCAGGGCGCGGAGCCGCTGTTCTTCCTGGACTACTACGCCACCGGAAAACTCAACGTGGCGGTCGCCGAGGCGGTGGTGCGCGGCATCGTCGAGGGCTGTGTGCAGGCCGGCGCCGCCTTGGTCGGCGGAGAGACCGCGGAGATGCCCGGCATGTATCAGGGCGAGGACTACGATCTTGCCGGCTTCTGCGTCGGGGTGGTGGAGAAGGATGCCATCATCGATGGCTCCAGGGTCGCCGCCGGCGATGCCATCATCGGCCTGAGTTCCTCCGGGCCGCATTCCAACGGCTACTCGCTCATCCGCAAGCTGCTCGCCACCGCGGATGCGACGCCGGCCACCCTGCTCGAGGGCCGCAGCCTGTTTGATCGGCTGCTGGCGCCGACGCGCATCTACGTGAAGCCGCTGCTGGCGCTGCTGCGCGCGCTGCCGGTGCACGGCCTGGCGCATATCACCGGCGGCGGCCTCACCGACAACATTCCGCGCGTGCTGTCCGCGGGTCTGGAGGCGGTGCTCACGCGGCGCGCCTGGCCGCGCGACCCGGTGTTCGACTGGTTGCAGCACATCGCGCGCACCGATTCTGCCCACATGTACCGCACCTTCAACTGCGGCATCGGCATGGTGGTCATCGTGCCGCAGGAGCGCGCCGCCGCGGCCACCGAGTTTCTGAACGCGCGGGGCGAGAGCGCCCAGGTCATCGGTGCGGTACGCGCCGGAACGCGCGGCGTGCACATCGAAGAATGAGCGCCGGCACGCCGCTCAGGCTCGCCATCCTCATATCCGGACGCGGATCGAACATGACCGCGATCACGCGCGCCTGCCTCGCCGGGGAGCTCAACGCGCGGGTCGAGCTCGTCATTTCCGACCGCGCCGAGGCGCCCGGACTGGCCGGGGCGCGCGACCTGGGCGCCGACACCGCCACGGTGCTGCGCGCGCCCGGCATGTCGATCGCGGACTTCGAGCACGAGCTCGCGGCGCGCATCGACGCCGCCCGTCCCGAGGCCATTGCGCTCGCCGGCTTCATGCGCATCCTTTCGCCGCCGTTTGTCGAGCGCTACCTCGGCCGGATGCTCAACATCCATCCGGCGCTCCTGCCCGCCTACCGCGGCCTGCACACGCACCGGCGGGTGCTCACCGACAAGGCTGCCGAGCACGGCGCGAGCGTGCACTTCGTCACCGCGGAACTTGACGCAGGACCGGTGGTGCTGCAGTCGAAGGTTGCGGTGCGCCCGGCCGACACCGAGGCAACGCTGGCTGCACGCGTGATGGCGACCGAGCACGTCATCTATCCGCGGGTGTTGGGTTGGTTCGCGCAGCAGCGCCTCAAGTGGCACCATGGGGCGGCGTGGCTTGACGGCACGCGCCTTGATGCCCCGATCGTGGAGGATTTCCGTGCGACAGCGCTCTGAAGGACTTCCGCGCCGGCGTAGCCGGTGGCTCGCGCTGCCCGCCGCCGCGCTCACGCTGGCCGCCACAGGTGGCGCCGCTGCCGATGAGCTCAAGCCCTACCAGGCCACCTACATCGGCATCTGGCACGGCATGACGGTGGCCGGCTCCAAACTGAGGCTCGAGCACACCGGTGACACCTGGACCTACAGCTCAAAGAGCGAGGGGCGGGGCATCGGCCGCTTCGCCTCGGATCTGGCGCCCAACCAGATGAGCGTCGTGCAGGTCAGCGCCACGGGCGTTCAGCCCCGGAGCTACCAATCCGGCGGCAGCGACAGCGCCAAGGCGACCATCGACCTGAAGTATGACTGGCAGGCCCTGCGGGTCAGCGGCAGCTACGAGGGCACGGCGGTGGACCTGCCCCTGACACCGCAAACGCAGGATGACGGCTCCGTGCAGCTGGCACTCATGGTCGAGTTGCTCGCCGGGCGCACGCCCTCGAGCTTCTCCCTCATCGACAAGAACAGCGTGCGCGAGTACCAGTTCAAGCGCGAGGGTGAGGCCACGCTGAAAACGCCGCTGGGGGACGTGGCCACGATCATCTACCAGGCACAGAAGAAATACTCACCGCGCGTCACGCGCTTCTGGTGCGCGCCCGACAAAGGCTATGTCCCCATGCAGGTGCAGCAAAAGAAGGGCAACGACGTGCAGTGGACGCTGCAGATCCAGAGCCTGACGCGCTGAAGCGCGGCCCGCGGTCTCAGGTTTTCGGCAGCGTCACGCCGCGCTGCCCCTGGTATTTCCCGCCGCGGTCGCGGTAGGAGGTCGCGCACACCTCGTCCGACTCGAAGAACAGCATCTGCGCCACGCCCTCGTTGGCGTAGATCTTCGCCGGCAGCGTGGTCGTGTTGGAGAACTCGAGCGTCACGTGTCCCTCCCACTCAGGTTCGAGAGGAGTTACGTTCACAATTATGCCGCAACGTGCGTACGTGCTTTTTCCCAAAGTTACGATTAATACATTGCGTGGAACGCGAAAGTACTCCACGGTGCGGGCGAGCGCGAACGAGTTGGGCGGGATGATGCAGACGTCGCCGCCGAAGTCGACGAAGCTCTTCGCGTCGAAATTCTTTGGATCCACGATCGATGAATTGATGTTGGTGAAAATCTTGAACTCGTTGGCGCACCGAACGTCGTAGCCGTAGCTGGAGGTGCCGTAGGAGACGATCTTGTGGCCGTTGGCGTGCCGCACTTGCCCCCCTTCGAACGGCTCGATCATTCCCTCGCGCGCCATCCGGCGGATCCAGTTATCGGATTTGATGCTCATATGATTCCCGCGGGACGGCGCGCAAAGATATCAGGTCTCTTCGATCACGATCTTGGGAAACAGGCTGCTGCGGTCGCGCGCGCGCGCGGCGAGGGCACCCGCCGTGCGCCGCGCCATCTCGAAGTAGGCACGGGCGCGCGCGGAGTCCGGGGCCGCCACCACGGTCGGGCGCCCGCCGTCGGCCTCCTCGCGGATGTGCGCATCGAGCGGCAGCTCGCCCAGGAGCCGTACGCCGTACTCCCGGGCCATGCGCTCGCCCCCGCCGCTGCCGAAGATGTGCTCACTGTGCCCGCAGTTTGCGCACACGTGGATGCTCATGTTCTCGACGATGCCGAGCACCGGCACTGAGACCTTCTCGAACATCTTCAGCCCCTTGCGCGCGTCCGCCAGGGCGATGTCCTGGGGTGTGGTCACGATCAGGGCACCGGCGACCGGCACGCGTTGCGCCAGCGTGAGCTGGATGTCCCCGGTGCCGGGGGGCATGTCGACCACCAGGTAGTCGAGCTTGCCCCACTGAGTCTCCGACAGCAGCTGCGTGAGCGCCTGGGTCACCATCGGACCGCGCCACACCATCGGCTGCTGCTCATCCACGAGAAAGCCGATCGACATGGCGGTGACGCCGTGGCTCGTCAGCGGCTTCAGGTGCTTGCCATCAACCGAGGTCGGCCGCTGCCCGGTCAGTCCCAGCATCAGGGGCTGGCTCGGGCCGTAAATGTCGGCGTCGAGGATGCCCACGCGGGCGCCCTGGGCCGCCCAGGCGAGCGCCAGGTTGACGGCGACCGTGGATTTGCCTACCCCGCCCTTGCCCGAGGCCACCGCCACGACGTTTGCGATCTCCCCCAGCGGCTTCAGATTGCGCTGCACGGCGTGGGCGCGGATGTTGGATTCAAGTTCGAGCGTCACGGGCTGCGAGATCCCGGCCGCCGCCAGGTGCGCCCCTACCGCGGCGGCAAACTCGGCCTGGTAGCCGCCTACGGGGAACCCGAGCGCCACCCGGGCGGCGATGCCCTCACCGCCCACGGCCCGCACCTCCCGGACCGCCTGAGCCTCCCCCAGGGTCTCGGCGAGGTAGGG
>Ga0105245_10006626_pt1 | contig 10170 bp, 6 predicted proteins | sample KBSM54metaG_FD_81523 | JGI IMG/M metagenome (GOLD analysis project Ga0105245, IMG submission 81523) | Miscanthus rhizosphere microbial communities from Kellogg Biological Station, Michigan, USA - KBS M5-4 metaG | ecosystem: Host-associated > Plants > Roots > Rhizosphere > Soil | place: Michigan... | reverse complement strand
GTGCGGACCACGCCGGACAGCTGAACGCGCTCGACCAGCATCGCGGGATCGTGAAGTCGGTAGAAGCCGTCGAACGCAACGTCGTCCCGGTTGGCGGTTTGGCTCAACGCCGTGCACAGCACGACGGTTGCGTCGCCGTTGGCGAGCTGCAGCGCTCGCTCCACCATGCGGTCCATCTGCTGATAGCCGCGGAGCACGAGCGAGCCTTCCGGGTCGTTCTCCATCTCGTCCCATGCGAGGTGTTGGAAGTGCGCCGTGCTGTTCGAGAAGAAGGTCGCGAACCGCGGTTTGACACGGCGGTGGTAGTGCTCGAACACATCCCATTGGAACCGGTCGAGCAGCTCTGCGCGACGTCGACGGTCGACTCGTGACCTCCGTTCGCCGACGAGCTGCGCGAGCGTGGCGCGGACGGTCGCGAACGAAAGACCGTGCGTGACGAGGAACCGGCCGAACGCGAGCGCATCGCGCTTCGACAGCGCCGTGTGCTCGCTCGTGTGCTCCTGCACGTTGGCGCTCACGAAACGGAGGAACGGTGCGAGCTCGCTCGGCTGCGGCGCGGCGTCGACGCGCCACGGATCCGGAAGGTACGCACCGTCGAGTGGTTCGAGGGGCTGCACGTTCATCGAACCACACAGCCAGACCGCACCCCCGGCCCGCGTGACCGCATCGGCGATCGTCGGGAGTCGAAGGCGATCAGCTTCGCCGAGCTTTTCGATCCCGTGCGCCTCGGCCGTGGCGCCGGTGTGCACTGTCACCCATTGCACCCACGGGTTCAGCCGACCCTCGGCCTCGCCTGCTTCGGTGATGAACGTCGCAGACTCGGCCCGGAGACGTTTGAACGCGGGGAGATATCCGCCCGCGATGAAACGATCCATCAGCGTGGGCGACAGCTCGTTGAACTCGAGGACGATCATCGAACGCGACCGCTTCATGCCGTCGCCCTCGCCACGAACCATCCGTCCCTGACCGCGAGTTGGCCGTCTGAATACGACCTGAACATCGGATGAGGCTCGATCGTCGCCAGCGAAGCCAGATCCTCGGGGGTCGCCTCGATCTCTCGCACTTCGACGAGCTCGAAGCCGGCTTCCTCGAACAGGCGCACGTAGTCACCGTGTCGGAGCCGATTCTGGTAGTGCATCGACGGCGAGTAGAGCCGATTCCACTTCGTGTCGCTGTAGCGCAGGAAGTTGTACGGGCCCACCGAGCGATCGAACGAGGCGTAGTGATCCTTGTAGTCGATCCACGCCGTGAGCAGGCCTCCGGGCCGAAGGAGGCGGCGGCACTCCGCCAGAATCGCTGGGATGTCCGCGGCGGGAATGTGCTCGAGCGTGCTCGTCGACGTGACGCAGTCGATCGATCCTGCAGGAAGACTGGTCGCGCTGGCGTCGACCGGCGCTCGGTACTCGATGCCGTAGGTCTTCAGCGCGGTCAACGCATCCGCTTCGACGACGAACGGCGGCAGGACGTCGAGGTCGAGCTCGGTCGACAGTGCGTTCAGCCGAGCCACCGTGTGCTCCAGCAACTCGGGGCGGATCAACGGACGGATGTCGATCACCGTCTGGTGCCGGATGCCAAGCGCCGCAAGCGCAAAGGCAACACCGAGATGCCAACCCGCGCCGAACTCGAAGAAGACCGAATCCTCTGCGTCCTTGTCACCGAAGCGCGCATACGCGTCGAGGTGGTCGCGTGCGCTCTGCACGCATTCCCGGAACACGACATCGGATGCCGGAAGTGAATGACTGACCCGCCGCTGGAAGGTGTAGTTGAGCTTGCTCCCGAACGGGACTGTGGACAGGACCGTGTGCAGTCCCGCTTTGACGCGCCAGTCCAGGTTCATCGACCGCCGAACCTCGCGACGCTCCGCAACGTGCGACCGATGATGCGCGCATCGAGCATGAGGCTCTGGTTGCGGAGGTACCAGAACTCGTACTGCAGCTTCTCGAGTGCATCGCCCTCGTCACCGGCGTAGCCGTATTTCACCTGCGCCCAGCCCGTGAGCCCGGGCCGCACGAGGTGCCGCAGGTTGTAGAACGGCAGCTTCTCGACCAACTCGGCCACATACCGCGGCTGCTCGGGACGGGGCCCCACGATCGACAGGTCGCCGCGCAACACGTTCACCACCTGCGGCAGTTCGTCGAGATGCGTCTTGCGCAGGAACCGACCGAACTTGGTCACACGAGGGTCGTCGGCCGTGGTCCATGAGCCGCCAGCCTCACCGGTCTCGCGCATCGTGCGGAACTTGAGGATCGTGAACGTGTGTCCGCTCTTGCCCACGCGCTCTTGCCGGTAGAAGAGCGGACCTCGGTTGGCGAACGCATTGCCGATGAGCACGACGGGCAACGCAAGCAACAGAACGAGCGCTCCGATCAGGCTGGACACGAGGTCGATCATTCGCTTCAGTCGCAGATAACGCGCCCCATGCACCTCGCGGATGTCGAACAGCAGCGACGCGCGCTCGAGCTCGGACATGGGCAACTTGCCGAGCCACTCCTCGTAGAACAGCGAGAGTGTGCGGACGCGAATCCCGTTCTCGTGGAGCGCCGCCGCCTGCGACAGGATGGTCGGCTCCCCGATCGCCACGCGGTCGAGCACCACGAGGGTTGCCCCCGCTTCGATCACGAGCTCGGTGAGCGGCTTCGACTTGATGTCAGTCGACACCGCCTGCAAGGGCAGCAGATGGTTGAGCAACACCGCGGGCCGCTCCGGTTCGGCCTCCAGCTCGTCGCGCAGCGCGACTGCTTCTGTCGGCACGGCGACGAGCACCACACGGTCGCGGAGCTCGGCTCGCAAGCGGCCGCCTCTCGCCATCGCCGTGCACAGCAGCGCCCACGGCACCATGAGCAGAACGGTGCCGAACACGACGAGTCGGGGCAGCAGCGCGTCACCGGTGACAAGTTGCACTGCCGAGATCGAGAGCGCACCGGCAAGCGGCGCCGCGATCGCGGAGGTCAGACGCTGCCGACTGCTGCGAGGAAGGTCCGGCAGGCCCGCCGCGTACGAGGAGATGATCAGCAACACCCCGTACGTGATCTCCCACGCAAAGCGCGCGGTGCTCGTGAAGTCGTACCCCTCGCGCGCCGCGTGAATGCGGCCGAGCCCGAAGACGATGACGACGACGCCGAGGAAGAACACCGGGCGCGCGAGACGGCGAAGCATCCCCCTAATGATCGGCCCTGCGGCCCCCTTCCTCAAGGGATGCCACGGGAGCGGCGGCCGGGTTCAACCCACGACGGCGGCGATGGTGTCGACCTCTTCCAGCGACACGTGGGGGCCCACCGGCAGGCTCAGTGCCTCGGCGGCCACGCGATCGCTGTGCTCGAGCGGTCGATCTTGCCCGTAGGCCGGCAGGCGGTGCACGGGTACCGGGTAGTACACCCGGCTCTCGATGCCCGCGGCGGCAAGGCGCTCCTGCAGCGCATCGCGCTCGGCGCTACGCACGGTGAACTGGTGGTACACGTGGCGCGCGCCCTCGGCCTCCTGGGGCACCGTCACGGTGGTGATGAGCTCGCGGTAGCGCGCCGCGTTCTCGCGTCGCCGTTCGGTCATGCCCGGCAGCCGCCGCAGCTGCACGCGCCCGATGGCCGCCGCGATGTCGGTCATGCGCAGGTTGAAGCCGGCGATCTCGTTCTCGTACTGGCGCTCCATCCCCTGATTGCGCAGCAGGCGCGCGGTGCGAGCGATGGCAGCGTCGGCGGTGACGAGCATGCCGCCCTCGCCGGTGGTCATGTTCTTCGTCGGATAGAAGCTGAACGAGCCAACCGTGCCCCACGCTCCCGCGGGCTTGCCGTCGATGCTCGCGGCGTGCGCCTGCGCGGCGTCTTCGACGACCAGCAAGTGATGGCGCTCGGCCAGCTCCGTGATCGCGCGCATCGCCGCCATGTGGCCGTAGAGATGCACGGGGATGATCGCGGTTGTTCGCGGGGTGATCGCCGCCGCCGCCGCAGCGGGATCGATGCAGAAGAACTGCGGTTCGATGTCGACGAAGACCGGCACCGCGCCGACGAGGCGCACCGCGTTCGCCGTTGCGGCGAACGTCATCGACGGGACGATCACTTCGTCGCCCGGCTGCACCCCGGCCGCCAGCAAGCTGAGGTGCAGAGCCGACGTGCCCGAGTTGACGGCGACACAGTGACGGCCGTCGACCAGCGCAGCGAACTCCTGCTCGAAGCCCTCGACTTCCGGCCCCTGCGCCAGCGAACCGCTGCGCAGCACCCGATCGACGGCCGCCCGCTCTTCGTCGCCGATCGGCGGCTTCGCGATCGAGATCACGCCGTGGCCTGGGCGACCACTCCCAGAAGGGGCGCCAGGTACCGCCCGGTGTGACTCGCCGCGTTCGCGGCGACGTCTTCGGGTGTGCCCTCGGCGACGATGGTGCCGCCCCGGTTGCCTCCGTCGGGGCCGAGGTCGATCAACCAGTCGGCGGTCTTGATCACGTCGAGGTTGTGCTCGATGACGATCACGGTGTTGCCCTGGTCGACGAGGCGCGACAGCACGACGAGCAGCTTGCGGATGTCTTCGAAGTGCAGCCCGGTCGTCGGCTCGTCGAGCAGATAGATCGTGTGGCCGGTCGAACGCTTCGCGAGCTCGCTCGACAGCTTGACGCGCTGCGCTTCGCCGCCCGACAGCGTCGGCGCCGGTTGGCCGAGCCGCACGTAGCCGAGCCCCACGTCGACGAGCGTCTGCATGTGCCGGCTGATCGCCGGTTGGTTCGCGAAGAACTCGGACGCCTCTTCGCACGACAGGTCGAGGATCTCGGCGATGTTCTTGCCGCGGAACGTGATGTCGAGCGTGTCTCGGTTGTATCGAGCGCCCTTGCACACCTCGCAGGGCACGTACACATCGGGCAGGAAGTGCATCTCGATCTTGATCGTGCCGTCGCCGGCGCACGCTTCGCAGCGGCCGCCCTTGACGTTGAAGCTGAAGCGGCCGGGGAGGTACCCGCGTACGCGTGCCTCTTGCGTCTGCGCCATCAACTTGCGCACGTGGTCGAACACGCCGGTGTAGGTGGCCGGGTTGGAACGGGGCGTGCGCCCGATCGGCGATTGGTCGACGTTGACGACCTTGTCGAGTTGATCGATGCCGGTGATCGTCTTGTGCAAGCCGGGCGGATGCTTCGACTTGTAGATCTTCTGCATCAGCGCCTTCTCGAGGATGTCGTTCACGAGCGTCGACTTGCCCGAACCCGACACACCCGTGACTGCGACGAACGCGCCGAGAGGAAACGCGACGTCGATGTCCTTGAGGTTGTGCTCGCGCGCGCCCTTCACCTCGACGAACGCGCCGTTGCCCGGGCGTCGCTTCGTGGGCACCGGGATCTTGCGCTTCCCGCTCAGGTACTGCCCGGTGATCGATTCCTTGGACTTGAGGAGGCCCTTGAACGGACCGTCGTAGACGACCGCACCGCCGTGCTCACCCGCGCCGGGACCGATGTCGACGACGTGGTCGGCCACACGGATCGTCTCTTCGTCGTGCTCGACCACGAGCACCGTGTTGCCGAGATCGCGCAGCCGCAGCAGCGTCTCGATCAAGCGGCGGTTGTCTTTCTGATGCAGGCCGATCGACGGCTCGTCGAGCACGTACAGCACACCGACGAGACCGCTGCCGATCTGCGACGCGAGCCGGATGCGTTGCGCCTCGCCGCCCGCGAGGGTGCCCGCCGAGCGAGACAACGACAGGTAGTCGAGACCGACGTCGAGCAGGAAGCCCATCCGCGCGTTGATCTCCTTCACGACCCGCTCGGCGATCATGCGATCGCGCTCGGAGAGCCGGAAGTCGCTGAGTGTCTTCGCGGCCTCACCGATCGACAGTGCACAGAGATCGGCGATGTTGCGACCGTCGATCGTGACCGCGAGCGACAGTGGCTTGAGGCGGGCGCCGTTGCACGTGTGGCACGGCACTTCGCGCATGTAGCCCTCGATCTGCTCGCGGACCGCATCGCTCTCTGACTCGGTGTGCCGCCGTTGCAGCCACGGCACCGCGCCTTCGTAGGTGGCGGAGTAGCTGCGCACGCGGCCGTAGCGGTTGCGGAACTTCACCTGCACGCGCCCGCTCGTGCCGAAGAGGATCACCTTGCGCTGCTTGTCGGTGAGCTTCGACCACGGCTTGTCGATCGGGACCTTGTGTTCTTCCGCGGCCGACTCGACGAGGCGGCTGTAGTACTGGCTGCGGCCGGCCGACCACGGCGCGATCGCACCCTCCGCGATCGAGAGGTCGGGGTTCGGCACGATCAGATCGGGGTCGACCTCGAACGTCGTACCGAGGCCGTCGCACTTCTCGCACGCGCCGTAGGGCGAGTTGAACGAGAAGTTGCGCGGCGCGAGCTCTTCGTACGAACGGCCGCACTTCAGGCAGGCGAGGTGCTGGCTGAACGTGAGCGTTTCGCCCTCGAGCTCGCCGTCTTTCGAGACGATCTCGACCTCGGCCACCCCTTCGGCCAACTTCAGCGCGGTCTCGAGGGAGTCGGTGAGGCGGCGCTCGATGCCGGCCCGACGGACCAACCGGTCGACGATCACCTCGATCGTGTGCTGCTCGTAACGGGCGAGGTCGGTCTTGTCGGTGAGCTCGATCACCTCGCCGTCGACCCGGGCGCGGGCGAAGCCCTGCGTCGCGAGATCGGAGAGGAGCGTGTCGTACGTGCCCTTGCGCCCGCGTACGACCGGGGCCAGCACCTGGAAGCGCGTGCCTTCCGGCAGCTTCAGGACACGGTCGACGATCTGTTGGGGCGTCTGGCGCGTGACCTCGGTGCCGTCGAACGGACAGTGCGGCACGCCGATGCGGGCGTAGAGCAGCCGGAGGTAGTCGTAGACCTCCGTGATCGTGCCGACCGTCGAGCGCGGGTTGCGCGACGCGGACTTCTGGTCGATCGAGATCGCGGGCGACAGACCCTCGATGAAGTCGACGTCGGGCTTGTCCATCTGGCCGAGGAACTGGCGGGCGTACGACGACAGCGACTCGACGTAGCGGCGCTGCCCCTCGGCGTAGATCGTGTCGAAGGCGAGCGACGACTTTCCCGACCCCGACAGGCCAGTGAGCACGATGAGCCGGTCGCGCGGCAGGTCGAGATTGATGTTCCGGAGGTTGTGCTCGCGAGCCCCTCGAATGACCAGTTTGTCGGCGGCTGGGCGTTCAGGCATTGAGGGGCGAGCCTATCCGGGGCGCGCCCGCGAGTGGGGGAACAGGTGTTCGTTCGGGCACCGCCCGGCCGCGCGCCGGGGCGCTATGGAAGTCGCATCGACGCCACCGTCCAGCCGGCCACCGGATGGGTGTCGCCGTCGTCTCGATACACCGATTGCACGTGCCGCAGGTCGTCGATCTCCGTGGTGACGAACGTGAGCGACGTGACACCGAGCGCCTTCAGCCGCTGCACGTATTCGTCGAGTCGCTCCGGCGCGACAGTGAGCCAACGCGAATGCTCCACGACGGTGTAGGCGAACCTGGCCGCGGCGCCGTTCGTGGTCAACACGATGGGCGCGCCGCCGTCGACCGCGGGATTGGCGCGCGCCGACGCGTCGATGCCTGCCACGAGATCGTCGACGGCATGGTGGTACACGCGCAGTGTGTCGACCGCAGTGGCGCCGACCACGAGCGACAACACGACGAAGCTGCACGCGGCGAGCGCTGCGGTCGGGCGGTCGAGCGTGCGCCACAACGCCGCGGCCGACGCGAGCACGACCGGGATGAGGAACGGCAAGCCGATCGCGAAGTAGCGGCCGCCCCACTCCCCCGATCCACCCGACGCGTACTGCGTCGCCAGCACCGCCACCGAGAACACGACGAACGTCAACGCCAGCAGCTTCGCCAGCGCGGGCAGCGGCTTGCGATCCCACGCGATGACACCGATCACAATGAGCGGAAACGCGGGCAGGAGGCCGGGCACAGGGCCGTCGCCGATGGCGAACCACACGAGCGCGGCGGCGCCTGCCGCGACCGCGAACACCCGAACGCCATCGCGCTCGGTCGGGCGTGATCGAGCGATCCCGGTTGCAATCGCCGCGGCCACGAGCGCCGCGATCAGGACGCCGCCTCCGAGGCGCACGTCGTACTCCGGCAGCAACCACGTGATCTTGAGCGCGGAGTAGCGCGCGCTGATGAACCCCTCGCTTGGACGCTCGAGCCACGCAGTCGCACCTTGCGGACCGGGCACGACGACCTTCAGCAACACGCGGTCGAGGAACCAGCCCGCACCCGCGCCCACAACGGGAGCGGCACAGAGGAACCACTGGCGGCTTCGACGTTCCGCGGTGACCAACAGCGCAATTGAAAAGGCGAGCCCGAGGAACAGCATCTCGGTGCGCAACATCGTTCCAAGCGTCATCGCTAGGGCGATGAGCACGACCCAGAGGAACGACGATCGCTCGCGAGCCCGCAGCGCGAACAGAAGCGCGGCGCCCGCGAGCGCGGCACCGAGGCTGTGGGCGATCACCGTGTAGCTGTCGAACAGCAACGGGCTTCCGATTCCCGTCACCCACAACGCGACCACTCCGATCCGCGGGTCGAGCCGTCGCGCCAACAACGCGGTGACCACCGCCGCCGCAACCGTTCCGATGATCGACAGCAGCAGCATCCCCGTGTTGCCCAGTGCGCGGTCGGCACCGGCGAGCATCACTGGGTAGATCGGATGCTTCGCGAAGGGCGCGAACTCGTCGCCCCCTCGATTCGACAGCTCGTACGCGAACGCACTGCCGTCGGGATCTGCCTGCGGGAAGGAGTCGGGCACGGTCCATCCGATGCCGCGCGACAACTGGCGCGCTTGCGCGATCGCCGCGCCTTCGTCGGCCGAGAACTGCCCGGTCGTGCCGATGATCGGAAGGAGGGCGACGAGGACGACGGCCAATACCGCGGCATGGACCGCGAGTGGCGTCTGCTGAACGCGACGAACCACATTGCGCACCGGAGGAACGTAACAGTGCCCGCGCCGCGGGCCCGGGACACGCGACGGCGAGTCGCCTGAAGGGTACGGTGCCTCGCAACGATGGCTGATCGCGTCGAACTGCCGTGGCGGGAGATCGCGAAGTGGGCGCTGCTCGGCACGCTCGTGATCTCGGCGTGGGTGCTGTTCGACGTCGAACGGTCTGGCCCGACCGCGGCCAACTTCATCCAACCCGGTGAGCAAGGACCATCGGCGGCGGCGTTTCACGAGGACTTCCCGACGCTCCAACTCCCGCCGGGCCTCGGGCTCGACGGACAGCAGTTCTACGTGATCGCGCGTAACCCTTTTCATCCGACAGAGGTGGCGCCGCTGCTCGATCGGCCGCGCTACCGACTGCAACGCCCGCTGCTGCCTTTCCTCGCGTGGATGCTGCATCCGACCGGCGGCGGTGACGGCTTGGTGTGGGCGTTCGTCGGGGTCGGAATCGCCGCCATCTTCCTCGGGTCCGTCGCCACCGGCGCGCTCGCGGTGCTGCTCGGTGGGCGACCGTGGCTGGCCGCGGCGTTCGCCGTGTCGCCCGGCGCGTGGTTCTCGCTGCGGGCGAGCGTCGCCGACGCGCTCGCGTTGGCGCTGGCCATCGCCGCACTGGCGTTCGCACTGCGCCAGCGCGGCAACCTCGCCGTGGCGTCCGGCGTCGGCGCCGCGCTCTCGCGAGAGGTGATCGTGGTCGTGTTCGTGGCGTACGCGTTCGCGCGCCGCACTCGATCCACGCTCGCACTGGCGATCGTTCCTGTCGTGGTCGCGGCCGCTTGGTGGATCGCGCTGCGCTTGATGCTGACCGGCCCCGAACACATCGGTGAGCTCGTCGGTCCGTTCTCGGGATGGGTCGACGCGTGGCGCATCGAGTGGTCACACGGCCAGCAACTCGTCGGGATGGCCGTCACCATCGGCTCGAGCGTCGTCGCGATCGCGGCCCTCGTCCGCCGGCGGATGATGCACCCGCTCGCGTGGCCGATCGTCGGCAGCCTCGCGCTGGCCACGCTGTACAACCGCGATGTGGTCGGCAACAACTACGGCAGCACGCGCGCCCTCATGCCCGTGCTCGTGCTCGGCATCGTCGCCTTCTTCTCCCCCGGTCAGCCGGTGCGAACCGACGATGACCCGGAACACATCCCCACCGGCATCGTCGGGCCGGGCCTGGGATCGACGGGAGCGTCGAACCGATAGATCAACACGCTGCCGCCGATCGTGTCGACCGGGCAGTACGCGCGCAACCACGACAGCTCATCGCGATCGAGCGC
>Ga0105245_10006623_pt1 | contig 10173 bp, 8 predicted proteins | sample KBSM54metaG_FD_81523 | JGI IMG/M metagenome (GOLD analysis project Ga0105245, IMG submission 81523) | Miscanthus rhizosphere microbial communities from Kellogg Biological Station, Michigan, USA - KBS M5-4 metaG | ecosystem: Host-associated > Plants > Roots > Rhizosphere > Soil | place: Michigan... | reverse complement strand
CCGCCGACCTGGCAACCGGCGCTGCGGACCGTGTTGAGCACGATCCGCGCCGCGCTGACCGCGGCCGGGCTGCCCGGCGCCGAGACGCTGACCGGGGCCGCCGGCCGCTACCAGCTGGTGCTGCCGCCCGGCACCGAGGTCGACGTGGAGGCCGCCGAGCGGGACGTGGTCGCGGCCCGGCGGCTGCTCGCGGCCGGCGAGCCGGCGCGCGCGGCCGAGCACGCCGACGCGGCCCGCGCGGTGGCGGCCCGCTCGTTCCTGCCCGGCGCCGAGGGCGAGTGGGTGGACCGGCTGCGGTCCCGGTTCGCCTCGGTGCTCGTCTCGGCGCTGGAGCTGGCCAGCGAGAGCCTGGTCGCGACCGGCGACGGGGCCGCCGCGGTCCGGCCGGCCGAGGAGGCGGTCGCGCTCGAGCCGTTCCGTGAGTCCGCGCACCTGCGGCTGATGCTCGCGCACGCCGCGGCCGGCAACCGGGGCGAGGCGCTGCGCGCGTACGAGCGGTTCCGCAAGCTGCTGGCCGAGGAGCTCGGGGTGGACCCGTCGCCGCAGCTGGCCGGCGCGTACCTGGAGCTGCTGCGGTCCGAGCCGGACCCGCCGGCGCTGCCGGCGCCGGGGGCGCCGACCGCGGTCGGCTGGGCACCCGCGGTCGCGTTCAACGCGCTGGCCGGCGTCGGCGACCCCGAACGCGGGCCGTTCGTCGGTCGGGCGGACGAGCTGACCCGGCTGCACCGGGCCTGGCGGCAGGCAGCCGAAGGGCGGCGGCAGGTGGTCGTGGTCACCGGCGAGGCCGGCATCGGCAAGACCAGGCTGGCCGCCGAGGTCGGCCGGATCGCCCAGGCCGAGGGCGGCACGGTCCTCTACGGACGGTGCGACGAGAAGCTGACCGTGGCCTACCTCGGCGTCCGGGAGGCGCTCGGCGGCTACCTGGCCGCGCGGCCGAACGACACCGTCGCCGAGCTGGTCCGGGACGCCGGCGGCGAGCTGGCCCGGCTGCTGCCCGAGCTGGCCCGGCGGCTGCCCGACCTGCCGGTGCCGGAGCCGACCGCCGGTCCCGACCAGCGGTACGCCCTGTTCGATTCGGTGGCCGGGCTGCTCGCCGGCGTGTCGGCGAGCTCCCCGGTCCTGCTGGTCGTCGACGACCTGCAGTGGGCCGGCACCGAGCAGCTGCTGCTCCGGCACGTGGCCCGGTCCACCCGGCAGGTCCCGCTGCTGCTGCTGGTCACCTACCGGTCCGACCAGGACTCGCAGCGCCTGGTCGCGGACACCATGGCCGACCTGCAGCGCGAGCCCGGCTTCAGCCGGCTCGCGCTCGGCGGCCTCGGCCGCGGCGAGGTCGACCAGCTGGTCGGCGCGCAGCAGCACGCCCCGGCGCCGGCGGACCTGGCGCCGATGCTGCTGGCCCGTACCGACGGCAACCCGTTCCTGCTCGGCGAGCTGATCCGGCACCTGTCCGAGACCGGCGGCCTCGACCACGCCGACACGGTGCGGGAGGCGCTCGAAGGCGTCCCGGAGGGCGTCCGGCACATGCTCGAGCAGCGGCTGTCCCGGCTCGCCCCGGCTGTCACCGGCACGCTCGACCTGGCCGCGGTGATCGGCCGCGACTTCGACCTCGCCGTGCTGACCCGGGTCTCCGACCTGGAGCACGAGGCGCTGCTCGACGCGCTCGACGTCGCGGTCGGCGCCGGGCTGGTGGTGCCGTCCCGGCGGGTGCCCGGCCGGTACGGGTTCAGCCACCTCATCCTCCGCGACGCCCTGTACGGCCGGATCCCGGCGGCCCGCCGGCCGCGGCTGCACCTGCGGGTCGGCGAGGCGCTGGAACGGCTCCCGCCGGGCGACCCGGACGCCCGGCTCAGCCAGCTCGCCCGCCACCTCGGCGCGGCCGCCGGCAGCGGGTCGGAGCCGGGGGTGCGGGCCGGGGAGAAGGCGGTCGGGTACGCGAGCGAGGCCGCCGAGCGGGCGGTAGGCCAGTTCGCCTACGCGGAGGCGGTGCGGCTGCTCACCCAGGCGCTGCAGCACCTCGCGCTGGTCGCGCCGGACGACCGGAACCGCCGCTGCGACCTGCTGCTCGAGCTCGGCTCGGCACAGGTGCGGTTGGGCCGGGTCTCCCAGGCCGCCGACACGTTCGTGGCCGCGTTCGAGCTGGCGGTCGCGCTCGGTTCGGTGCCGCGGATGACGACGGCCGCGCTCGGCATCGGCGGCGGGGCGACGATCTGGTTCGACGGCGACGGGTCGGTGCCGGCCCGGCTGCTGCGGCAGACGCTCGACGCGATCGGGCCGGGGGACAGCCGGGCCCGGGCGCTGGTGCTCAGCCGGCTGGCCCGGTGGGTGCCGATCGACGGCTCGCCGGAGGAGGTCGAGGCGCTGTCCGGCGAGGCGGTCGACGTCGCCCGCCGGGTCGGTGATCCTGGCACGTTCGCCGCCGTGCTGGTCGACCGGACGAGCCTGCTCGGCAGCGAGATCGCCTATGTGCAGGAGGAGGAGACGACCGCGACCGAGCTGCTCCAGCTGGCCGACCAGCTCGGCGGCGTGCCGTCGCTGCGGTTCGTCGGTCACTACTGGCACGCCTACTGCGCGCTGGCCGACGGGCGGGCGGGCGAGGCCCTGCCGGCGCTGGCCGCGATGCACGACGCCGTGCTGGCGGCGCCGACCTCGTTCGTCCGCTGGGCCGGCACGGCGATGGAGGCCACGGTGGCGATCGCCCGCGGCGACCTCGCCGGCGGCGAGCGGCTGGCCCTGGAGGCCGAGGCGCTCGGGGTCGGCGGCAGCGGCCTGCTCGCGACCGCGGCCGCGCTGCACCAGGTCACGATCATCCGCTGGCTGCGCGGGCAGGAGGCCGAGTCCGTCGGTGCGGTCGAGCGGCTCGTGGCCGACTACCCGGTGCTGCCGATGCAGCCGATGCTCGCCTGGCTGTACGGAGAGGTCGGGCGGGTCGACGAGGCCAAGGCGATCGTCGCCGGCTCGCTCGACCAGATGCGCGCCGGCCCGACCCGGATGCGGTCCTGGCGCACGAAGGCGATCGGGTTCGCGAAGGCCGCGGTGCTGCTCGGCGACCGGGAGCTGGCCGCGGCGCTGTTCGAGCAGCTGTCCCCGTACCGGGAGCAGCACCTGCTGGAGGGCACCGGCTACCAGGGTGCCACGGCGTACCACCTCGGCCAGCTGGCGGCGACCCTGGGCGAATGGGCCGAGGCCGAGCGGCAGCTGGTCGCGGCGGTCGGGTCGCACCGCCGGCTGGGCGCCGAGCCGTGGGTCGCGCTCAGCCAGCACGCCCTGGCCGGCGTGCTGCGCGCCCGCGGCGCGCGCGACCGGGCCGACGCGGCGGTCGCCGAGGCTCGGGCGATCAGCGCCGCGCTGGGCCTGCGCCCGCTCGGCGGCCCACTCCCGTTCGAGTCCCGCTGACCCGCCCATGCCGAACCGCGCCGCCGCGGTCGCCGTGGATGGGTCGTGGTGCTGCGTTCGCCGCGCGCGCTGGCCGTCGCGGCAATCGTCCTGCTGGCGGCGGTCGCCGCCGTGCTGGTCGCCTGGTCGCACCGCTCGTCGCCGCAGCGAACGGTGCAGGTCGTGGTGTCCGGCGCCGGGCCGGCGGCGGCACCGCAGCAGCCCGGGATCGTCTACGGCGGCGCGGGGCACATGGTGCCGCCCGCGCGGCGGTCGTCGACGGCGCCGCGGAGCCCCGCCGACGCCGCGCTCGTGCTGACGACCCCGTCGGGCCAGACCCGCCGGAGCAACCAGACGCTGCCATGGCGGCAGACGATCACGCTTCCGCCGGGCCAGCAGGTGACGGTCCTGGTGCGCTCCGCCACCGCGACGTCCCTGGAGTGCACGATCACCGTCGACGGCAACCAGGTCGCGACGCAGCAGTCCAGCGCGCCCGGCCCGGTCACCTGCGAAGCCCGCTCCTAGTGTCCGGCGTCAGTCCGAGCGGAGGCGCCGGATCAGGGGGTGACGCGGAGGATGCCGTGGAGGCCGCGCTCGGCGTCCGCCATGGCGTGCGTGACGAACGGATACGACCCGGGCTCGGGGAAGGTCAGCTCGACGTACCCGCCCTGCGCGGGTGCCAGCCCGAGCACCTGGCCCCGGCAGCACGACCGGGCGGCCGGCGGCCGCCGACGGTCAGCCATCCGTGGCCGCCGCGGTGCGCAGGTGCAGGCGGCAGGCACCGGGCTCGGCGAACGGCAGCAGTGCGGTCGGCTCCGGATCGCCCCGGTAGACCTCGAGAGCGCCGCGGACGATGCCGAGGTGCACCTGGCAGACCACCTGCGGGTGCCGTCGGGCGGCGTCCAGCAGCGGGCAGCGGCGCAACGCGACCGTGGTCGCCCTGGCGTCGGCCTGCGGGTCGAACCCGAGCTCGCGCAGCAGGCCGACGACCCGGTGCCGGGCCCGCCCCGCCGAGCCGGCTGCCGCGGAGTCGGCGGAACTGCCGGTCGCCAGCTCGCGGCCCCACTCCCGACCGACCTCGAGCCCGTCGGCGGCCGGGTCGGGGCTGACCCGTTCGAGGTGACCGGCGAGTGCGGTAGCCAGCCCGGCGTAGTCGCGGACGCGGGGGTCGGGTTCCCCTTCAGCCGCCGCGTAGCGCCAGGCCGGCCGGCCGCGTCCGCGGGCCGGCCCGCGCTCCCGGATCACCAGGCCCTGGTCCACCAGCGCGTCGAGATGCTCGCGCACGGTGTTCGGATGGGCGCCGAGCTCGGCGGCGAGGTCGCTGCTGGTCGCCGGGCGGCCGAGTAGCCGGAGCCGTTCCAGCACCGCCAGCCGCGGCCGGGACAGCGGCGCAGCGCCGGAGCCCGGCCGGACCGGGGCCGGGCCGAGGCGGCCATTGTTTTCCACGGGCATGACCGTAGTAAATTGTCGGTGCCGAGGCCAGGCGAGCTGGCCGCAGAGGAGGCGTCGTGAGCACCACCACCCGACCGGACAGCCCGGCCAACGTCGTCCTGGCGTCCACCGCCGAGGACGCCGCAGCCGTCGAGGCGGTTCGCGAGCACCACGCCGAGCTGGCCGGCCGGCTCGCCGCCCACGCCGAGCACCTGCTGAGGATGGTCGCGGCGGCGGACAGCGCCGCCTTCGGCCAGGCGCGTGCGGCCGCCGCCGACTTCTGCACCGAGCAGCTGCTGCCGCACGCGGCGGCCGAGGAGGACGCGCTCTACCCGGCCGCCGCGGCGTTGCCGCAGACCAAGCTCCTGGTCGAAGCCATGATCGCCGAACACCGGGTGCTCGAAGGCCTCGTCCGGGACCTCGGCGAGGCCACTGAGCCGCCGCGCGTCGTGGCTGCCGCGCACGCCTTGCGGGTGCTGTTCGACTCCCACCTGGCGAAGGAGAACGACCTGATCCTGCCCGCCGCCGCCGCCGACCCGGCCGTCTCCCTCACCGGGATCCTCGCCGGCATGCACGAGCTGCTCGGCGAGCATGGCGGCCACGAACTCGGCGACCACGAGGAAGGCCACGCGGGCTGCGGCTGCGGCCAGGCAGAGGCCCACGCAGCGGGCCACGCGGCGGGCCACGCCGGCTGCGGCTGCGGCCACGCAGAAGCCCACGCGGCGGGCCACGCCGGCTGCGGCTGCGGCGAGGCTGACGGGCCCGCCGGCTGCGGCTGCAACGAGGTCGACGAAGACATGCCCGAGCTGGACGTCCGCACGGTGCCGCACGCCATCCGGCATGCCACCGTCATCGGCGCCTTCGACGCGATCCCGGCCGGCGGCTCGCTCCTGCTCATCGCCCCGCACGACCCGCTCCCGCTGCTCCGCCAGCTCTCCCGCCGCACGGGCGGCGCGATGGCGGTCTCGTACGAGCAGCGCGGCCCGGAGGCCTGGCACCTGCGCCTGACCCGCACCTGACCCGCGGCGTGCTGTCCCGGCGCGCAGCTGCCAGTCGGTCGAAGAGGCGAAGAGGCGAAGGTCCCTGACCGTCGGGTCCTCCCGCACTGGTGGCGAGCAGCACCCCGGCGCAAGGTGAGCGCGGCTGGGAAGGAGGCGGCGATGGGCGACGAAGTGCACGGCGCCGCGCTGGTCGTCGGGCGAACCGAGGAGGTCCGCCGCCGGCTGGAGGACTCCGTGACCGCCCTGGCGGCGATGATCGGGGACGGCTGGTTCACCGGGCACGAGGACACGGTGGGCATGGAGGTCGAGCTTGACCTGATCGATCCGCTGGGCCGCCCGCGGCCGGTGAACGACGCTGTGCTCGCCCGGTTGGGCCGGCCGGATGTGCAGCACGAGCTGGGTCGGTTCAACGTCGAGCTCAACCTGCCGCCGGAACGGCTCGCCGCCGGTGGGCTGACCGCCTTCGAGCGGCGGCTCACCGGGCTGCTGGGCACCGGGGAGGTCGAGTCGCTCGGCGTCCGGCTTGCCGCGATCGGCACGCTGCCGACGCTCGGCGCCGACCACCTGACCCGGGACCGGCTGTCCTCGCCGAGCCGGTACGCGGTGCTGGCCAGCCGCATGCGCGCCGAGCGGCACCGACCGGTGGCCGTGCACATCGCCGGCCGGGAGACCCTGCGCTTCAGCACCGACTCGATCGCGCCGGAGGCGGCCGCCACCAGCCTGCAGCTGCACCTGCGGGTGTCACCGGAGCGGTTCGCGGCCTACTACAACGCCGCTCAGGTGGCCACCGGAGCCCAGCTGGCGATCGGCGCCAACTCCCCGTACCTGCTCGGCCGGGAGCTCTGGCCGGAGACACGGCTGCCGCTGTGCGAGCAGGTCCTCGACACCCGACCGGTGCGCAGCGCCGCGCCGCCGCGGGCCTGGCTGGGCGACGCGTGGGCCACCGGGGTCGTCGAGCTCTTCGACTCGATAGTCCGCCGGGTGCCTCCGCTGCTTCCGACCGTGCTGGCGGAGGACCCGTTGGCCTGCCTGTCCGCCGGGACGGTTCCGACGCTGCGGGAGCTGCGCCTGCACAACGGCACGGTGTGGCGCTGGAACCGCCCGGTGTACGAGGTCCAGGACGGCCGGCCGCACCTGCGCATCGAGAACCGGGTGCTGCCGAGCGGACCGACTCCCCTCGACATGGTGGCGAACGCCGCGTTCTACTTCGGACTGATCCGCGCGCTCGCCGACGCCGACCGTCCACTGTGGTCGGTCGTGCCATTCCCGGTGACCGGTCGCAACCTGCACGCGGCCGCCCGGCTCGGGCTGGACGCCGTCCTGCAGTGGGATGGCGTCGACGTCCCGGTTGCGCGCCTGGTCCGGGACGTGCTCCTCCCGCTCGCCGCGGACGGCCTCGACGCCTGGGGCACCTCGCCGGTCGAGCGCGACCGCTACCTGTCGGTGGTGGCGCAGCGGGTGCGCTCCGGGCAGACGGGTGCGCGCTGGCAGACGGTGAGCGTGCGCCGGTTGAAGGAGCGGTACGGGCTGGACCGTCCGGCGGCACTGCGCGAGATGACCCGCCGGTACGTCGAGCTCGCCCGCGCCGGCGCTCCGGTGCATGACTGGCCCCTACCGTGACGGGGCCGGTCCGGACCACCTCGAGACGTGAGGAGGGAACCGTGTCGGACACGCCTGCCGCCGGTGCCGGGTTCGGGCCGGTCGAGGCGGCGCTGCTGCGGGAGGTCGGCGGTGCGGCGCCGTCGATCGCCAACTCGCAACCCTGGCGGTTCGCGGTGGGGGCCGATCGGGTGGACGTCTGGACGGACCCGAAGCGGTCGCTGCCCGCCGTCGACCCCGACGGCCGGCAACGCCTCATCTCCTGTGGCGCCGCGATCCTCAACCTCCGGCTCGCCGTCGCGAACCTCGGCTTCGACCCGGTGCTCCGACTGTGCCCCACGCCCGAGGATCCCGAGCACGTCGCCACCGTGCGGCGGGGGGCGCCGGTGGCGCCCAGGCCGGAGGACCGGCGGCTCTACGAGATGGTGCACTGGCGGCACACCAATCGCGCCGACTACCGGCCGCAGCCGCTGCCCGCTCCGGTGCTGCGCCGGCTCGTCGCGGCGGTGGAGCAGGAGTCCGTGGCGCTGCGCTTGATCGACCGTTCGACCGAGCGGCCGGCCATCGCCGCGCTCGTGGTGCGCGGTGTCGAGGACGAGGCCCACTCGCCGGAGGTCCGGCGGGAGTTCGTCCGGTGGCTCAGCGACGATCCGGAGCCGGCGACCGGCACGTCGGTCGGGTCCTGGCTGGCTTCGCCGTACCCGATGCCCGTCCTGAGCGGGCAGGACCGGCTCGCGCCGGGCGAGCGGGCCGGTATGGAGCGGCTGGTCGAGCGCAGCACGCTGGCCGTGCTGCACACCGCCGGCGACGAACCGGTCGACTGGCTCCGCGCCGGCCAGGCGCTGCAGCGGATGCTGCTCACGACCACCGCGGACGGGGTGGCGGTGTCGTTCCTCAACCAGCCCATCGAGGTGCGGGAACTGCGCGCCGAGCTGCGCGGGCTGCTGGACACCGGCGCGCCGCAGTTGCTGGTACGGCTGGGCTACTCGCGCTACCCGTCCCGGCGGACCCGCCGACTGCCGGTGCGACCGCCCGTCGAGCCCCCGGGCTGACGGACGGCCGAGAGCGGCCGGGTCGTCCTGCTGGCATCGCCGCGCCGAGCGGCCAGGCGTCCGGTCCCGGCTCTACGGTCCTGGCACGATGTGATCGGCCGAGGAGAGGGTGACGCTGACCGTGGAGGAAGCAACCGCCGGAGCTGTCGTGGTCGGTGCGGACGGGTCCGAGCCGAGCCTGCGGGCCGTCCGCTGGGCCGCGCAGGAGGCGGCGATGCGTGCCGCCGGCCTGACCGTGTGCTGCGTCGCGGTCGCCGGAACCGACGAGCAGCCGATGCTGTGGGACGGGCAGCAGCTCGTCCTGATACCGGCGGACGACGTCCTCCGGCGGGCGATCCGGGTGGCGACGGACACGACCGCGGAGGTCGCCGTGGCCGGCGACGTGCTGCGGGGGGATCCGGCGTATCAGCTCCTGGTCAGAGCGCGCGAGGCGGAGCTGCTGGTCGTCGGCGCCCGCGGGCTCGGGGCCTTCGTCGGCCTGCTCGTCGGGTCGGTGAGCGAGCACGTGGCCGGCCGCGCCGACTGCCCGGTGGTGGTCGTCCGCGGGGAAGCGTCGCCGGACCTGCCGGTGCTCGTCGGCGTGGACGGCTCGGCCGCGAACCAGGCGGCCGTCGGCTTCGCCTTCGCCGCCGCGGCTCGACGCGGGGTGGAACTGGTCGCGCTCTCCGCGGCCGAGCCGGAGTGGGTCCGACCGGCAGTGGGTTCGCCGGGGCTGCCCGTGGTCGACGTCGACGGGGTGGAGCATGCTGCGCGAGCCCGCCTCGACGACGCCTTGCGGCAGTGGACCGACCGCTACCCGGACCTGCGCGTCCGGCGGGTTGCCGTCCCGGGCGGCGCGGCCCGTGCCCTGATCGAGGCCAGCTCCCGGGCGGGCCTGGCGGTGGTCGGCTCCCGCGGCCACGGCACGCTGAGCGGCGTCTTCCTCGGCTCGGTCAGCCGGCACCTGATGCGCCACGCGGACTGTCCGGTCGCGATCGTCCGAGGCTGATCGACCGTTCCCGGCAGACCGGTCGTCTCTCGCGCGGAGGGCGGGCGCCGGCGCAGTGGCTCCGCGGCTGACCGGACTGCTCGCGGTCAGCGGTTGCGGCGCCAGATGGCTGCCGAGAGGACCGTGGCGAACCCGCACCAGCCGGCGTAGGGCGAGAGCGCGACGGCGGCGGGTCGCGACGCCGGGGCGGCTCGCCGGACCAGGTCGGCGCAACTGAGCGCGAGGGCTCCCGCTGTCGCCACGGCTGCCCCGAGCCGGTGCATCCGGAAGAACACCCACGTCCACGAGGCGTTGAGGACCAGGTTCGCGGCCAGCGCTCGCTCGAACGCGGCCGCCTCGGCGACGCGACCGTCCTCCCGTAGGGCGTCGATCACCGTCGCGGAGCTGACGGCGATGTCGGTGTAGAGCGCGGTCCATACGATGGGAAACGCCACCGGTGGCGGCTGGAACGACGGCTTGGACAGCCGGGCGTACCAGCCCGACTTCACGTCCCGCGAGGCGACGCTGCCCACGACGGCGCTCGCAGCGGAGGCCGCGGCCGTCCTGGCGATCGTGTGCATCGAGGCTCCTCCCTCGACGGTGGTGACGCCGATGCTAGGGGACCCGGACCCACCCCGCTGAGTCGCCGACGTGGTCGGCCTGCACGGTGCCTAAGACGGGGGTACGGGTCTCAGCTGGTCGGTGCCTTGGCCACGAGCACGGGGCACTCGGCAGCTCGCAAGATGCGCTG
>Ga0105245_10006613_pt1 | contig 10180 bp, 13 predicted proteins | sample KBSM54metaG_FD_81523 | JGI IMG/M metagenome (GOLD analysis project Ga0105245, IMG submission 81523) | Miscanthus rhizosphere microbial communities from Kellogg Biological Station, Michigan, USA - KBS M5-4 metaG | ecosystem: Host-associated > Plants > Roots > Rhizosphere > Soil | place... | reverse complement strand
TGCCGAGGCGCGTGCGAGCGGCACGCCGCTGATCGTTCCGGATCGCGGAGGCGCCGTCGACCAGCTCGCGCCGGGCGCGGGGATGGTCTATCGCGCTGCGAGCGAAGTGTCGCTGGGACGCGCGATCGGCCGCTTCATTCGCCGTGGCCCCGAGTTGCAGCGGGCAGCCGCAGTGCGGTCCCGCGTCGTGCGCACCATGGATGAGCATTTCGCCGACCTGTTCGCTCGCTACGAGCAGCTTGCCCCCCGCCATTCAGTGCTTCCAGCCGCCCTTCGCGACGCCGCTCGTGAACGTCCGGTCGAGCTGCCGCTCACGCGACCGGCGGTGCTGGGAAGCTGATCGCCTGGCAATCACTAATCCTTGCACGAGCGACCCGCCGTCCGCCACAAGCAGTCGATGGTTCTCGACAGGAGCGTAGAGGAATCGGTCGCCGCCAGTCCGCTGGCGATGGTGATCACGAATCCGAAGCGCCCCGATAACCCGATCGAGATCGCCAACGCCGCGTTTTGCCGACTGACAGGCTATGCCGAGCGTGAGATCGTCGGCCGCAACTGCCGCTTCCTCGCCGGCGCGGAAACGGAACCCGCGGTTCGTCAGCAAGTGCGCAATGCGGTGGAGGCCCAACGTCCGGTCCTCGTCGACATCCTTAATTACCGCCGCGACGGCACTCCATTTCGTAATGGCGTGATGATCGCTCCGCTGCTCGATGGAGATGGGAAGCTCTCATATTTCCTGGGTTCGCAAGTTGACCTTGCGGCCGACGAGGCCGCGCCGCTGTCCATGCGCCAGGCTCGTGCGTTGGCGCTGGTCGAACAGTTGCCCCACCGGCAGCGGCAGGTGCTGGAAGGCATGGCAAAGGGGCTGCTCAACAAGCAGATCGCTTACCAGCTCGGAATCGCCGAAAAGACCGTGAAAATGCACCGCGTGTTGCTGCTCGAGCGGCTGGGCGGCATCACCACTGCCGAGGCAATCCGGATCGCGGTCGAAGCGGGAATCTAGCCCAGCCCAAATCCCGTATGGATGACACCTTGGCCCGGCCTTAGCTCGCATCTCAAAGGCCGGCCGTGTTTCCCTCCCTGCTGCCGCGCGGCCGGCCGACCGAAGGAGACAAAGAATGCGGGCCATCAATCTTCTTACTCTTGCGCTGATCATTGTCGGCGGCCTCAACTGGGGCCTTGTCGGGGCGTTCGACTTCGACCTGGTAGCGGCGATATTCGGCCCGATGTCGGCATTGTCCCGGCTGGTCTACACTCTGGTCGGCCTGTCGGCGCTCTATCAGATCATCCCGCTGCTGAAGGGCTTGTCGGGCAAGGACGCCTGAGCGGCGCACCTTTGAATGTCTCAGGGTTCTCGGGTGGCGCTGCTCAGCGCCGCCTTTTTCGCAGTCTTGTTCCTGCTCGCACTCTTGATCGCGCAGGTGCTGACCTAGCCCGCCGACTTAAGCGCCGCTTCCACGATCTGTTCGAAACCCTCACCTGTCGGGAAGGCGGCCGCCACCCAGGCGTCTTCGATCCCTTTCAGGGTGCGGGCGACGACCGGTCCTTCGGGTAGCCCTCGCTTGATCAGTTGACCGCCGCTGATCGGCAGGCGCGGCGCATGCCAGGCGGCGATCTCCCGAGCCGCATCCGCGCGCCCGTCAAGCAGTAGCCGGTCGACCGCACAGTCGCTTCCCACCCGGTAGGCGAGCTCCTGCGGAACACCGTCGCCGGGCCCGGCGACGCAGGCCAGCCGCTTCCGCGCCTTGTTCGACAGGCGCAGGCGCACTGCCACGTCCTCCGCGACCACGGCGTCGCGAGGGAGCAATGCAGCGAGCCGCCGCAGCGGGTCGGGACTAATTCCGGCCTGCGTCTCGGCGCTGATGAGGGCCTTGAGGTTGTCCACCTTCTCCAACGTGATTTCGGGCAGGACCGGCTTGAGGATCCCGCGCTCCAGCATGATCCGCGCGGTCTTCGTCGGATCAGCGACAGCCAGCAGCTTCAGCAGCTCGTCGGCGATCCGCTCGCGCGAAAGTGCCATCAAATCGTTCGCCCGCGCGGTGCATGCCTCAAGAGCCGTCGCATCGGGCTCGCCAGCGTCAAACCGCGCGTGGAAGCGGAAGAAGCGAAGGATCCGCAAATGGTCTTCGGCAATTCGCTGCAGGGGGTCGCCGATGAAGCGGATGTGGCGCTGCTCGAGGTCAACGAGTCCACCGAAATAGTCGAACAGCTCCCCAGTTTCCGGGTCGGCCGACAGCGCGTTGATCGTGAAATCGCGCCGCGCCGCGTCCTCCTTCCAGTCGTCCGTAAACGCGACCGTCGCTCTGCGGCCGTCGGTCGAGACATCGCGCCGCAGGGTCGTGATCTCGAACGGGTGTCCGTCGCTAACGGCGGTAATCGTGCCATGGTCGATGCCCGTAGGCACCGCTTTGATCCGGGCCTTCTCCAGCCGCCGCATCACCTCATCCGGAGCAATGCGGGTCGCAAGGTCGACGTCGTTGACGGGCAAGCCAAGCAAATCGTCGCGTATCGCTCCTCCCACGAAGCGCGTAAGACCCTCGTCGGCGCCGAGCGCCTTGAGCAGGCGCTTCGTCCCGCGTTTCTTCCGCCACTTTGCGGCGTCGAGCTTCAGCGTCACAGCAACCTGCGCGACAGGTTGACGATCATGGCCGCGGTTGCCCCCCAGATACTGCGATCGTTCCACACGATCTCGTAATAGTGGCGCGCCCGCCCTTGGAACAGGGCGCTTGCGAGCCGCTGGTTGGCGGGATCGAGAACGAAGCCGAGCGGAGCCTCGAACAGGTCTGCGACCTCATGCTCGTGCGGCTCCAGAGCCAGGTCAGGCGGGATCACGCCAAGCACCGGCGATACGACGTAGCCGGTCACGGTCCGATAGGGCTCGATTGCGCCGATAACTTCCACCTCGCCGGGAGGAAGCAGCACCTCCTCATGGGCCTCGCGGAGCGCTGCGGCCACAGCGTCCTCGCCCGGATCGATTCGCCCGCCTGGAAACGCGATCTGGCCCGCATGGGTGCGCATATGCTCGCGGCGGACCGTCAGGATTAGGCCGGGATCGGCGCGGTCAGTCACGGCCATCAGCACGGCGGCCTCGACCTCAGCCTTGGCGCGAAGCTCGGGCAGGTCGCCTTTGAGCGGCCGTTCGAGCGGCGGCCGTGAGAGCGCCTCGCGAAAGCGATCGGCCAAGCTCACGCGTGTTCCAGTGGAAAGAAAGCGCCGTCGCTCCATACGCCGGGCGGATTACCGCCGGCGGCGAGCGCAAGCTCGGCAAGCTCATAATAGACCGCGCGCGTGAGCTCGGCTTCGAGTCCGTGCCGCACCGCAAGCCGCGGCGAGGGGCCCGTGGGCGTGTCGATGATCGTAAGCGGATGGGCAGGGCCAAGGATGATGGCGTCGCCGCTATCGAGCCGGAACGCGAGACGCTGGTTCCGGCCTTCACCCTCGCGGCTCATCTCGACCGCGCGGAAGGCAGTCGATTCGACGTCGATGTCGAGCTTCTCCGCCGGCGTCACCAACACGTGGCGGCCATCGGGTTCGCGCCGCAGCACCGTCGAGAAGAGCCGGGCCATGGCCGGGCGGCGGATGGCGGTCCCCTCGTGATACCAGGTGCCGTCGCGCGCGATGTGCATCCCCGAATGGCCGCAATGCTCCGGGTTCCATTGGTCGACAGGCGGCAGCCGCCGCTCGTCGATCAGCTTCTGCAGCTCGGCGAGGCTAAGCCCTTGCAGCTCGATGGGTGGACGGCTCTCGGGCATTGGCTGCTTCCTTGGATTGCTTCGCGGCCCCACTCAAGGCAGGAGCGCTCGCAATGACGGCTGAGAGAACCGCCATCGTCACCGGCGCAGGGAAGCGCGTGGGGGCTGAGATCGCGGCGGCGCTGGTCGGCGACGGCTGGGCGGTCGTGGCCCATGTCCATCATAGCGAGGACGGAGTTCCCGAGGGTGCGACCAAGATCGTCGCCGACCTTGCTCAGGCCGACTGCGCCGAGCGGGTCTTCGCTGTCGCCGCGAACCTGCCGCCGGTAAGGCTGCTGGTGAACAATGCCGCCCGCTTTGCGTGGGACGGCTTCGGCGAGTTCAGCGCAGCCGAGTTCGACGCCCATATGGCGGTCAACGTTCGCGCGGCAGCGCTAATGATCGACCAGCTCGCCGCCGGGCACGATGGCGGCGATGCCTTGGTTGTCAATTTGCTAGACTCAAAGCTGTCCGCTCCGAACCCGGACTATCTCAGTTACACATTGTCGAAGGCCGCCCTGGCTGCGCTGACCGAGCTTGCGGCGCGGGCGCTTGCATCGCGACCGATCCGCGTCAATGGAATCGCCCCAGGTCTGATGTTGCGCTCGAGCGGCCAGAGTGAGGAGAATTTCAAGGCGATGCACGCCAACAATCCGCTGCGGCGAGGTGTCGAGCCGGACGATATCGTCGGCGCGATCCGCTACCTGGTGGGCGCGACCGCGGTCACCGGCCAGGTGATCACGATCGATTCGGGCCAGCGCTTCATGGCGCTCGATCGCGACGTTCAGTTCCTGGAGCCACAATGACCGCTGCGGTTCCAAAGCTCAGCGGGCTCGTTCCCGACAACCTTAAGGTTCGCTCGGCGCGAATCATCCTCGAAGGGCTGGAGGTTCAGGCGGACATCGGCTTCCACGATTTCGAGATCGGCGCCCCCCAGCGGCTACTGGTCAGCGTCGAGGTATGGCTGAATGAGCTCGCTCCGCCGGTCGAGGACCATCCGGCCGAGGCCTGGAACTATGATTTCCTCCGTACGGAGGTGGCCGAGCTTGCTGCCGCGCGCCGCTACAATCTCCAGGAGACGCTCGCCCACGCGATCTTCGAGCGGGTTGCTGCCTTCCATGGCGTGCATGCGCTTCGGGTCCGGCTGTCCAAGCCCGACGTCTATCCTGATGCCAATGCCGTTGGAGTCGAAGTCGCCTCTTTCCCCGGCGTTTGGCCGAATAGCTGATTTGCTCCTGCAACAACCACAAATGGGTGCCTTCCGCCAACGGAACAAAATCCGTTGCACGGCCTTTGAGCCGGGGATAAGGAGGCGCGCCTGTGCCGATGTCATAATGACACATGGGCGCTTTAGGGTTGTGACGGGCGCGTTGATAACGGCGCCTTGGCCACGAGGGTCCGCTCGGGGCTTGTCGAGGAGAATTGCAGGGTAATGTCCTACGCGCAGCGAAAACAGCTCAGCGGCAATCCGGTGGTTGCTTGGACACTGACTATCTTGCTTGTGGGCGGACTGTTGTACGCAATCGTGACGGGCCTCGCCTACAACGTGATCAAGAAGACTGCCGAGAACCTCAAGGTTGTCGACGTCGAGGAGCAGCCGCCACCACCGGAAGAGCCGCCGCCACCGCCGAAGGACATGCCGAAGGTGCCCCCGCCGCCGGTGACCCCGCCGCCGCTGGTGCAGATGCAAGCGCCGCCGCCGCCGATCCAGACGGTCACGACGCCGGTCATTCCGCCCGTCCAGCCCCCGCCGGCGCCAATCACCCCGCCGCCGCCGCCTCGCAAGGTGCAGTCCGCTGCTCCTGCCAGGGGTGACGTCCGCACATTGTTCAGCGGCGACGACTATCCGGCTTCGGCCCAGGCTGCCGGTGCGGAAGGAACCGCCCAGGCGCAGCTGACGATCGGGCCGAACGGCGCAGTCACCGGATGCAATCTGATCCGCTCGACGGGTAACGGAGCACTCGATTCGGCGACGTGCAACATCCTTCGCCGCCGCGCGAAGTTTACGCCGGCCAAGGACAGCGAGGGCAATCCGACCAGCGATACATATACGACTCCGCCAATCACATGGCGGCTGGAAGGTTAAGACAGGTTCAGCTTCGAGACTGAGTTTTTAAAAGGAACGCAAAGCATGCAAGCAGCACCCGCCGCCAAGAATTTCGGCATTCAGAACGCCCTCCAGGAGGGTGGTCTCATCAGTTACAGCGTCTTCATCATCCTGGTGATCATGTCGCTGGGTACTTTCTACATCCTGTTCACCAAGCTGATGCAGCAGCAGAAGATCATCAGCCAGGGCCGCAAGGTCCGGTCGAGCTTCTGGAACTCGTCCAACCTGCGCGAAGCCGCGAACAAGCTCGATGCGAAGAGCGCCTACCGCGCGATCGTCGACGACGCTCTCGTGGCGCAGGACCAGCACGGCAAGCTGACCGATCCGATCGACCAGCATGACTGGATGGCCAACAGCCTGGCCCGCAGCCAGGGCGCGATCAGCGCGCGGCTCGGCGAAGGCCTCGCCTTCCTCGCGACCGTCGGTTCGACTGCTCCGTTCATCGGTCTGTTCGGTACCGTCGTCGGCATCTACCGCGCCCTGATCAAGATCGGTGCGTCGGGCGACGCCTCGATCACGACAGTCGCGGGTCCGGTCGGTGAAGCGCTGATCATGACCGCGCTCGGTCTGGTGGTCGCGGTTCCGGCCGTGCTCGCCTACAACTGGCTCATCCGCCGTAACAAGGCGATCCAGGAGGACCTCGCGGCCTTCACGAACGACCTTCACGGCTACCTGATGTCGGCCGGCGCAGTTAAGCCGCAGATGGCTGGCCCGGCCCGTTCGTCCGCTCCCAAGAGCGGCGGCACGCCGACCCAGTCCGGCAGTGAGCCGCTACGCACCGGCCGCACGCCGACCCCGACGGGCGCTAAGTAAGGAAAGATGGCGGGCTGGCCTTGGCCGGCCCGCTACGTCCCGCGGCCCTCAGGGCCGCCGGCAGAATGGAGTGATTTAGCCGATGGCAATGCAAGTAGGCGAGCAGGACGCGGGCGAAGACGTCCCCATGTCCGACATCAACACCACGCCGCTCGTCGACGTGATGCTCGTGCTCCTAATCATCTTCCTGATCACGGTCCCGGTGGTGATTCAGACTGTCCCGGTCAAGCTGCCCTCGACCGCGTATGAGGTGACGCAGACCAAGCCCGAGAACGTGTCCCTGTCGGTGCGCAACGGGCCAGGCGGCACCTGCGAGGTCTATTGGAATCTCACCAAGGTCACGCAGAAGGAGCTGCTCGACCGCGCGGTGCAGAAGCTCGAGAAGCTAATCAAGGATGTCGGCGGCGTGCAAAACGTGACCGAAGACAATATGCCCGAAGCGCACATCCGCGGTGACGTCAACACGCAGTACAAATGCATCGGCGGAACCGTCATCACCATGCAGCAGGCGGGATTCCAACGCGTTGGATTCATCTCGCAACCGCGCGGCGTCGCGGAATAACAGCGAAGCTTAGGTAGGAACTCAAACTCATGGCGATGCAAACCACCGGCAGTAACGTTGAAGGTACGCCGATGATGGACATCAACACGACGCCGCTGATCGACGTCATGTTGGTGCTGCTAATCATGCTCATCGTGACGATCCCACCGCAGACGCACGCGGTGAAACTCGACCTTCCGGTGAACCAGCCGAACGTCACGCCGCCACCCGTCAATCCGGTCAAGAACGTGGTGTCGATCAATGCGCAAGACCAGATCCTCTGGAATGGTGGCCCGGTCAGCATGCAGCAGCTGCGCAGCTACCTGGACGTCACGCAGCAGATGAACCCGATTCCGGAGCTCCACCTGCAGCCGGACGCGACTGCGCGGTACGAGGTGGTCGACGAGGTGCTCGCCCAGACCAAGCGGGCCCACGTCCAGAAGATGGGCTTCGTCGGCAACGAATATTATATGAACGTCTTCTAGGCTCACCGGCCTTGAAGATTGGGGAGGGCGGTCCTTCGGGGCCGCCCTTTTCTTATACGTTATACACGTGGCGCCATACTCAAGCATGTGTTATGAGACATTGTAACATCGGAGGCGGACATGAGGCGAGTCGCTGCACCGGAAGTGACGAGGCTGATGGGCGAGATGAACACGACGCCCCTGATCGACGTCCTCCTCGTCCTCCTAGTGATGCTGATCATCACCATCCCTGCCGCGACCCACTCGGTAAAGTTTGACCTGTCACCGCCAGGTCCCCCTCCGAAGATCATCCTTCCGAGCAACCTGATTACCGTGAGGGCGGACGGCAGCACTCGCTGGAACGGCGAGGCCGTGGATCGCGACCAGTTGCGCCGACTGCTGGCCAACGCCGGCCAGATGAATCTCACGCCCGAGATCCACCTTCGACCCGATGCGGATGCAAAGCATGGAGACGTCGATCAGCTGCTCGTCCTGATCAAGAAGGAGCAGGTTCGCCGCTTCGGCTTCGTCGGCAACGAGCAGTACCGGAACGTCTTCTAGGGCGAGCCGGTCGCAACGTCGCTCTGGCGTGCGCACACGCGCCATGCCATTGCTCAGCGCCATGAGCGACCAGCGCCGCTTCGCCGTGATCATCCTTGCCGCTGGGCAGGGGACGCGCATGCGCTCGGACACCCACAAGGTGCTTCATCCGATCGCCAACCGGCCACTGCTTTTGCACCTGCTAGATCGGGTTGACGCGCTCGGAGCCGAGAAACGGATCGTCGTTCTTGGAAAGGGGCGTGAGCAGGTCGAGGCGGCAATCGCGGGACACGGCGTCGAAATCGCGGTCCAGGCGGAGCAGAAGGGCACTGGTCACGCCGTGCAGCAGGCCGAAGGCGCTCTCAGCGGATACGACGGCCCCGTGATCATCCTCTACGGCGACACGCCGTTCGTCGAGACTGCAACGCTCCGGCGGATGCTCGATCGCCTGGATGAGGCGGACAAGCCCGGCGTGGTAGTTCTCGCCTCATCCCCGGCTGATCCGCTGCGCTATGGCCGGATCATCCTCGGGGAAGGCGACCGCATCGCCAAGATGGTCGAGTACAAGGACGCGACCGAAGAAGAGCGGGCCGTGCGCCTGTGCAACTCGGGTATGATGGCGGTGCGCTCCGGAGACCTCTTCCGGTGGCTTTCCAAGGTCGGCAACGACAATGCCGCGCACGAATATTATCTCCCCGACATCGTCAATTTCGCTGCCACGGAGGGACGCGCGGCGGTGATGATCGAAGGCGATCCCTACGAGGCCGCGGGCGTCAACAGCCGCGCGGAGCTTGCCCATCTCGAGCTCGAATGGCAGCGCCGCAGGCGCGAGCAGGCGCTTGAAGAAGGCGCCACGCTGATCGACCCCGAAAGCGTCTGGTTCGCTTACGATACGAAGCTTGGCCGCGACGTGACTGTCGAGCCGCACGTAGTGTTCGGGCCTGGCGTCGCGGTCGCCGACGGGGCAACGATCCACGCCTTCAGCCATATCGAGGGCGCAACGATCGGGGCCAAGGCCAGCATCGGTCCGTTCGCACGTATTCGCCCCGGCACGCGCCTCGCAGAGCGCACCAAGGTCGGCAACTTCGTGGAGCTGAAGAAGGCCGACATCGCCGAGGGCGCGAAGGTCAACCACCTGTCCTACGTCGGCGACGCCTCGGTCGGCGCCAAAGCCAACATCGGCGCGGGGACGATCACCTGCAACTACGACGGGTTCGGTAAATACCAGACGGTGATTGGCGCGGGCGCGTTCATCGGGTCGAATACGGCGCTGGTGGCACCGGTTACGGTCGGTGATGGAGCCGTCGTCGGCGCTGGATCGGTCATTACGAAGGACGTCGAGCCGGACAGCCTCGCTGTCGAACGCGGCGAGCAGAAGGGGATAGCGGGTTGGGCTCGCCGCTTCCGCGAGCGAATGACCCGGAAAGCGGCGGAGTAGCGTCCCCTATTTGAACTTCCGCAGGAACGCGATCAGCTTGGCGAAGTAGGTCGGCTGGTCGTCGTACATGTCCATGTGCCCGCCGTTGGTTGCGGCGAGCTCGCCCTTGGGCAGCTGCTTCGCCATCGCCGCCATGTAGGCCGGGTCCATCGTGTCATACTTGCCCGACACTACCAATGTCGGGATCTGGATGCGCTTCAAGTCATTGAACCGGTCCCAGTTCACCAGCCGGCCGCTGGCGCCCATTTCGCTGGGCCCTTGCATCGCCACGTAGAAGCGCCGGTTCATATTCTCGGCCGCGCGCATGACCGGCTCCGGCCATTGCGCGGCGGGGCGGCGCAGGATGTGCTGCTCGTACCAGTTAGGCATGAGCAGGGCCATGTACTGGGGCTGCTCGGTCTTGCCGCTCTTCTCCATGTCCAGGATCTGCTTCAGCGCAGCCTGGTCCATCTTCGGCTCCAGCACCTTCTTGGCGTAGTCGTTATAGGCCGGGATCGATGCCATCATGTTGGAGATGATGAGGCACTTCATCTGGTCCTGGTGAGCCAG
>Ga0105245_10006608_pt1 | contig 10182 bp, 9 predicted proteins | sample KBSM54metaG_FD_81523 | JGI IMG/M metagenome (GOLD analysis project Ga0105245, IMG submission 81523) | Miscanthus rhizosphere microbial communities from Kellogg Biological Station, Michigan, USA - KBS M5-4 metaG | ecosystem: Host-associated > Plants > Roots > Rhizosphere > Soil | place: Michigan... | reverse complement strand
GCTATCTCTTCAGCGGCCTCTCCGCCGGCTCGATCCTCATCCTTGTCGCACTGGGTCTCTCCATCATCTTCGGCGTCATGGGCGTCATCAACATGGCCCAGGGCGAACTGGTGATGATCGGCGCATATTCCACTTACATCACTCAGTTAGCCTTCCAACGCTGGCTGCCCGAGAGCGCTTACAACTGGTATTTCATCGTCGCAATTCCGGTTTCGTTTTTAATCGCCGGACTTGTTGGAATGATTATTGAAGCCACCGTCGTGCGATTCCTCTATGGCAGGCCGCTCGACACGCTTTTGGCGACTTTTGGCATCGGTCTGATTCTTACACAATTCGTCCGCATCTGTTTCGGCGATAACATCGGCGTTAAAGCACCCAGCTTCCTGCAAGGCGGCTGGGAAGTCGTTCCCGATATCGTCCTGCCCTACGCGAGAATCTTCGCCATCCTGTTCTGCGTGGGCTGCATCCTGATGATGTATTTCATCATCGGCAAAACCAAGCTCGGCTTGCTACTTCGCGCCACGACCCAGAACCGCCAGATGGCCGGTGCGCTTGGCGTCCCCACCCGCCGAGTCGATCTCTACACCTTTGGCCTGGGCGCTGGCCTTGCCGGTCTAGCCGGTTGCGCTCTCACTCCCATCGAAGGCGTCACGCCCAACATGGGCAACAACTACATCATCGATTCATTCCTCGTCGTAGTCTCAGGCGGCGTCGGCAAACTCGCCGGCACGATCTGGGCGGGTTCAGGCCTGGGAATGATGAACAAACTGCTTGAGCCGATTTTTCAAACGGTCTGGGCCAAAGTCATTATCCTTGGTTTTGTCGTGATGTTCCTCCAATGGAAACCCTCCGGCCTGTTCCCAGCCAAGGGGAGGCTCGCCGATGTCTGATCCTTCCCCACTCCTTAAATACCGCGAGCCGGGAACCGCCAACCCTCTCGAAGCCGCCTGGGTCAAACGCGTTGAATGGAGCACAACGCTCGGCACCCTCTTCGTCCTGCTCATTCTCATGCCCGCGCTCTATGGCATGGGCGCGATCAACATCATCGTCCTCAATCAGCTCGGTCGATTTCTCTGTTTCGCCATTGTCGCACTCGGCATCGACCTCATCTGGGGCTACTGCGGCATTCTAAGCCTCTGCCAGGCCATGTTCTTCTGCGTCGGCGGCTATGCCATCGGCATGCACATGGCCCTCCGCGGCCCACTCGATGGCGACGGCATCCCACGATGCCTTTACGTCGTCACTTCGGTTGTCGAAGGTTTCAAGCTCCCCTGGTTCTGGGAGCCGTTTAAGACGCTGCCCGCTGCGATTTTCCTCGCCATGTTTCTCCCGGGATTGGCTGCCTTCATCTTCGGATATTTCGCCTTCAGAAGCCGCGTGCGCGGCGTCTACTTTTCAATCATCACCCAGGCCACCACCCTGGCCGTCTGCCTTGTCTTTCGCCGAAATGAAACGCGCCTCTGCGGCACCAACGGCCTGACCAATTTCGTCACGCTCGGCGGCTTTGATCTAAGCAAATCCTCCACCAAGTTGTCCCTTTACCTGATCACCGTTTTCACACTGATCCTCGTCTATCTTCTCTGTCGTTACGTAGTCAAAACCCGACTCGGTCGCCTCCTCGTCGCCGTCCGCGATAATGAAAGCCGCCTCCGCTTTGCCGGCTATCAACCCGTGACAATCAAGGCGTTCGCCTTTACCGTCGCCGCTATTATCGCCGGCATCGGCGGCATGCTCTACTCCCCACAAAACGGCATCATCACCCCCTACAAAATGGAACCCGAAGTCTCCATCTTCATGGTCGTCTGGGTCGCAGTAGGCGGCCGCGGAACTCTCATTGGCGCAGTCCTGGGCGCAATCCTCATCAACTATGTCGAAAGCCTCCTGACTTCAAAATTCCCCACCATCTGGCCATTCTTCGAAGGCGCGCTCTTCATCGCAGTCGTCCTCCTCTTCCCCGACGGCATCGTCGGCGCCTGGAAAAAACTAACCCGAGGCGAACGACAATCCGCCTCCTCTCTCCTCGACTCTTCCTCCCTCACCATCCCCAATTTCGGTCAGCCCAACGCCACCGACATGGCCGCCGAAGGAGCCCAGCCATGAAACCACTCCTCGCCCAGCCAGGAGTCAACCTCGACAAATTCCAAAGCAACATCGTCTACCTCGAAAACGTAAAAGTCGATTTCGACGGCTTTGTCGCCCTTAACATCCACGAATTCTCCGTCCACTTCAATGAACTCCGCGTGGTCATAGGCCCCAACGGCGCAGGCAAAACCACCCTCTGCGACGTCATCAGCGGCAAAACCCGCGTCACCTCCGGCCGAGTCTTCTTCAACCTCAACGAAACCACCAGCATGCGCGATGTCGAAATCGCCAAGCTGGGCGTAGGCAGAAAATTCCAAACCCCCACCATCTTCGATAGCCTCACCGTCTACGAAAACATGGAACTCGCGCTGCCCGGACGAAGCGGCGCATTGCGAAACTTATGGGGCCGAGAAACCCCCGCCCAGCGCGACCACATCATGTCCATCCTCCAGCGAGTCCACCTCGCCGACGACGCCCATCGCCAATCCAAATACCTAAGTCACGGCCAACGCCAATGGCTAGAAATCAGCATGTTAATCGTAGCCAGTCCCAAACTGTTATTAGTAGACGAACCCGCCGCCGGCCTGACCGATAAAGAAACCGAACTCACCGCCGAACTCCTCCTCGAACTAAAAGGCAGCCACACCATCATCGTCATAGAACACGACATGGAATTCGTCCGCCGACTCAATTCAAAAATCACAGTACTAGACAACGGAAAGGTCCTGGCCGAAGGCTCGCTGGACACAGTGCAAAAAGACCCCGCAGTAATCGAGGCCTACCTGGGACGCTGAACATGCTAACCATCGAAAACCTCTCCTACTCCTACGGCGCAGTCCAGGCCCTCCGCCAGATACGCATGAACATGCAGACCGGCCGCATCACCTGCGTCATGGGCCGCAACGGCGTCGGCAAAACCACCCTCATGAAAAACATCATGGGCGTCCTGAAATCCTCCAGCGGCTCCGTCAAATTAGGCGATCACGACGTCACTTCCCTCCCCGCCAACAAACGCGCTAAGACCGGCCTAGCCTGGGTCGCGCAAGGCCGCATGATCTTCCCCAAGCTCACCGTGGAAGAAAATCTCCGCGTCGGCCTCCAGGCCCGCACCGATAAACTCAAAACCATCCCCAGCGATATCTACGATCTCTTTCCCGTCTTAAAATCGATGTCCCACCGCATGGGCGGCGATCTCTCAGGCGGCCAGCAACAGCAACTCGCCATAGGCCGCGCATTAGCCGGCGATCCCAAAGTCCTACTCCTCGACGAACCCACCGAAGGCATACAACCCAACATCATCCAGCAAATAGGCGAAGTCCTTCGCATGCTGGTCACCAAGCGAAACATGACGGTAGTCCTCGTAGAACAATACTTAGATTTCGTCCGAGAATTCGGCCACGCCTTCTACGTAATGAACCGCGGAAAAGTAGTCGCCCAGGGCCAGGCCCACGACCTGTCGGAAGAGCTAATCAACGCCCACCTGAGTGTCTGAGTCGAGGAGGATCGTTCCAAAAATGGATGGTGCAAAAATCCTAGCCAGACTCGATCCAAGCCAAGCAATCACCGTCCCCCCGCGCGCCGCGCGAAACGGATATGGTCTGATCGAACTCGCCCAAATCCAAAACCAAACTCAGGTCATCCGCTCCCTCGCCCGCCAACCCCTGAAACTCCTCTCCCCCAAAACCACCTCCCCCGCCGCCTCAGTCTATGCCACTACACTAGGCGGCGGCCTCGTAGCAGGCGACCAAATCCACCTGGACCTAATCGCCAACGAAAACACCACCACCTTCCTAACCACCCAATCCGCAACAAAAGTCTACCGCTCAACCAACAATCAAATCACCCGCCAATCCCTGCACGCAACACTCAAACAAAACGCGATGCTGATCAACTGGCCAGACTCAGTGATCTGTTTCGAAAAATCCAACTACGAACAACACCAAATCTTCAACCTCCACCCCGCAGCAAACCTGGTCATAGTAGACTGGCAAACCAGCGGCCGCCGAGCCAGAGGCGAACGCTGGGCCTTCTCCCGCTACCAAAGCCGCAACGAAATTTTTATAGACAAACACCAAATCCTAAACGACGCCACCCTCCTCGATCAGGAAGATTCCCCAATCAACACCCCCTTCCGAGCAGGCCGATTCGAATGCCTGGCCACAATCATCCTCACAGGCCCCGCCCTAATCCCTCACATCGAAACAATCCAAACTCAAATCCAATCCCAACCCCTGCAACGCCGCGCCACAACTCTCTGCTCCTTCAGTCGCCTCACATCGGGCGCAATAATAAGACTCCTAACCCAATCCCCAGAACAAGCCGCCCAACAAATCCGCGCGTTACTTCAACCCATAACCCACCAACTAGGCAACGACCCCTGGTCAAGAAAATGGTAACTCCCTCTTCACTATCAACCATCAACTAACAACTATTTCATGCACCTCGCCCCCAGAGAACTCGACAAACTCCAACTCCACCAAGCCGGCGTCCTTGCCCAAAAACGCCTGGCCCGAGGCCTGCGCCTGAACCACCCAGAATCCGTAGCCCTGATCGCCACCCAGATTTTAGAATTCATAAGAGACGGCAAACGCGTAGCCGACCTGATGGACTTAGGCCGCCAACTCCTGGGCCGCCGCCAGGTAATGCAAGGCATCCCCGAAATGATCCACGACGTACAGGTAGAAGGCACCTTCCCCGACGGCACCAAACTGGTGACCATCCACCACCCCATCACCAGAGAAGACGGAGACCTGAAACTAGCCCTCTACGGCAGCTTCCTCCCCATCCCCGATCTCTCCCTCTTCACTCCCTCGCCCGGTACTCCGGGAGAGGGCCGGGGTGAGGGCTCTTCTGGAATAACGAATGACGTCCCCGGCGCATACGAAATCCCCCCAGGCGAAATCACCCTCAACGAAAACCGCCCCACCACAACCCTCCAAGTCACCAACCTCGGCGACCGCCCCATCCAGGTCGGCAGCCACTACCACTTCATAGAAACCAACGCCTCCCTACAATTCGACCGCCAAAAAGCCTACGGCAAACGCCTGGACATCCCCGCCGGCGCAGCCGTGAGATTCGAACCCGGCGACACCAAAACCGTCACCCTCGTAGAAATCGCCGGCAACAAAATCATAAGAGGCGGCAACAACCTGGCCGACGGCCCAGTCTCCGATGCAAATCGCCAAGCGGCTCTGAAACGCGCCGTCGACCAAGGCTTCGCCAACAAAGAAGAGGGAACCAAGTGAACCACACCCATTCAAATTCTCTTCTTTGTTTCTTTGCTTCTTTGTTTCTTTGCGACAAATTCCAAGGTAATTCGAAAAGCAATCGCAAAGACTCAAAGAATCAAAGAAACAAAGGAAGAAGAAATCACTTCTCCCGCTTCAACCGCTCAATCTCCGCCTGCAACTCCTTCGATTCATTCTGCAGCGCCCGAGACTTAGCCTCCAACTCATCAATCCGCCGCTGCCGATCCTCAACCTCTTTCGCAGGCGTCGTCGTCTGCCCCGCCCGAGCCTTAGCCTCCAATTCATCCACCCGCCGCTGCAACTCAATCTCCCGAGCAGTAGGTCCCACCGGCGCAACCACCCGCGCAGGCCGGGGCTCCGTCGGCTGCTCTTTCACCGTAACGCCTCCCTGTCCCGCAGACGTAGGCAAGTATACCGAATCCTTATGCACGCACCCGCACATTCCCACTAACGCGACAATGATCAATCCGCAATTCGCAATCCGCAATCGGCAATCTTCCATCAGCTTCTCCAATAAGCGGCCAGTCAGGAGCACACTCTAACATGCCCACCCGAATCTCACGAGCCGCATACGCCGACATCTACGGCCCCACCACCGGCGACCGCGTCCGACTCGCCGACACCTCCCTCTACCTCCAGGTCGAAAAAGACCTCACCCACTACGGCGACGAATGCAAATTCGGCGGCGGAAAAGTCCTCCGCGAAGGCATGGGCCAAGCCGCCAGCGTCAGCGCCGCCGATGCCCTAGACTGCGTAATCACCAACGCCCTCATCGTAGATTACACCGGCATCTACAAAGCCGACGTCGGCATCAAGCAAGGCCTGATCCACGCCATCGGCAAAGCCGGCAACCCAGACGTCATGGCCAACGTCACCCCAGGCATGATCGTAGGCGTCACCACCGAAGTCATCGCCGGCGAAGGCCTCATCCTCACCGCGGGCGGCATCGATTCCCACATCCATTTCATCTGCCCCCAGCAAGCACACGACGCCATTGCCGCCGGCCTCACCACCATGATCGGAGGCGGCACCGGCCCCGCCGTCGGAACCTGCGCCACCACCTGCACCCCCGCCCCCTTCTACATCAAAGCCATGCTCCAGGCCGTCGATACTCTCCCGCTAAATTTCGGCTTCACAGGCAAAGGCAACACCGCCAAACCCCAGGGCCTCCACGAGCAAATCGCCGCAGGAGCAATAGGCCTAAAACTCCATGAAGACTGGGGCACCACCCCCGCCGCCATCGATTGCTGCCTGACCGTCGCCGACGAACACGACATCCAGGTCACTATCCACACCGACACCTTGAACGAATCCGGCTTCGTAGAAGCATCCATCAACGCCTTCAAAGGCCGCACCATCCACACCTACCACAGCGAAGGCGCAGGGGGCGGCCACGCCCCCGACATCATCAAAATCTGCTCAGAACCAAACGTCCTCCCCAGCTCCACCAACCCCACCAGACCCTACACCATCAACACCCTCGACGAACACTTAGACATGCTAATGGTCTGCCACCACTTAGACCCCAATCTCCCCGAGGACGTAGCCTTCGCCGAAAGCAGAATAAGAGGCGAAACAATAGCCGCAGAAGACATCCTCCACGACTTAGGCGCAATCAGCATGATGTCCTCGGACTCCCAGGCAATGGGCAGAATCGGAGAGGTCATAACCAGAACGTGGCAAACCGCAGACAAGATGAAAAAACAAAGAGGCCATCTCTCCCCCAGCAATTCACTGGCAACTGACAACTCACAACTGGCAACTACTTCCGACAATTTCCGCATCAAACGCTACATCTCCAAATACACCATCAACCCCGCCCTCGCCCACGGCGTAGCCCACCTCATCGGCTCCATAGAGCTCGGAAAACTCGCCGACTTGGTCCTCTGGAAACCCGCCTTCTTCGGCGCAAAACCCGAAATGGTCATCAAAGGCGGCCTGATCGCCTGGGCACAAATGGGCGACCCCAACGCCTCCATCCCCACCCCCCAACCCGTCCAGATGCGCCCCATGTTCGGCGCAATGGGCCGAGCCTGCGGCCAATCCTCCCTCGCCTTCGTTAGTCAATCCTCCCTGTCCACAGGCAACGCTCAAACCTACGGCCTCACCAAGCGCCTCGAACCCGTAAAAAACTGCCGAACCCTCACCAAAAAAGACCTGAAATTGAACGACGCCACCCCCAAGATCGAAGTAGACCCCGAAACCTACAAAGTAACCGCCGACGGCCAGCATCTGACCTGCGAACCCGCGCACGAACTCGCGTTGGCCCAACGCTATTTCCTCTTCTAACAACTGACAACTAACAACCATCAACTATCAACCACCACGCAAGGAGCAAGACATGAAGCTTTGGATTACAACTCTCGGAACCGTACTACTCGTCGCAGGCTGTCAGGAAACAACGACACCGCCCGCCACCACCGCCACCGACACCAAACCCGCAATGGTCATGATGACCGAAGGCTGCCCCGACAAAGACGCCACCCACGTCTGCGTAGAAGACACCCCCGTCTTCAGCTCAATGCCAGGCCAGGGCGTAAACCCCATCGGCACCCTCAAATCAGGCTGCAAAGTCCTGGCAATGGTCCCCGGCGCAACCTACACCAAGTGCATGGTAGCAGGCGGAAAAATGGTCTACATCAAGACCTCCAGCCTAAAACCCACAACCAACTGATGCAGATGATTCAAGGGTGGCATGGGCAAGTGTACTCGCTTGCCCGTGGTGTTCGGGAAGGCACCACGGGTAAGCGATTTGCCCAATCCACTCTCTTCGCTAACCTCAACCAATGACCATGCCGCGCTCTTCAATCGATTCACTCGACATCTCCACCCTGCGCGCACAATACGCAAACAACCAAACGACCCCGCGCGCCGTCCTGACCGAAGTCGCCAACCGAATCGCCAAATACAACGACCCAGCCCTCTTCATCCACCTCCTCCCCCCCGCTGCAATCGACTCCCAACTTGATCAACTCGAAGCGCGCAAACGCGCAGGCCAACCCCAACCCCTCTACGGCATCCCTTTCGCCATCAAAGACAACATCAACTTCGCCCATCACCCCACCACAGCCGCCTGCCCCGCCTACTCCTTCACCCCCACCCAATCCGCAACGGTCGTCGATCGCCTCTGCCAAGCCGGCGCAATCCTCGTAGGCAAAACCAACCTAGATCAATTCGCCACAGGCTTAGTCGGCACGCGCAGCCCCTACGGCACCCCAAGAAACCCAATCAACCCCGATTACATCCCAGGCGGCTCCTCCTCCGGCTCCGCCGTAGCCGTCGCCGCCAACCTCGTCTCTTTCTCCCTGGGCACCGACACCGCAGGCTCAGGCCGAGTCCCCGCCGCCTTCAACAACATCGTAGGCCTAAAACCAACCAAAGGCCGCCTAAGCACCACAGGCGTAGTCCCCGCCTGCCGTTCCTTAGATTGCGTTTCCATCTTCACCAAATCCTGCACCGATGCCGAAGAAATCCTGAAAATTTGCCAAGCCTACGACCCCACCGACCCCTTCTCCTGCACCGAAAAGGATTGGCCCCCCGTCAACCCCATCAACCCAAGTCAATTCACCTTCGGCGTCCCAAAACCCGACCAACTCCAGTTCTTCAACGACCCCCACACCCCAACCCTCTACGCCGCCGCAATCGAAAAACTAATCACCCTAGGCGGCAAAAAAATCGAAATCGACTTCGCCCCCTTCGCCCAAGCCGCCCGCCTACTCTACGAAGGCCCCTGGGTAGCCGAACGCTACGCCGTCATTCAAGACCTTCTCAACCGCGATCCCCAAGCCATCCTGGAAATCACGCGCCAAATCATCTCCCCCGGCCAAAAAACCTCAGCCGTAGATTCCTTCAAAGCCCTCTACCAACTCCAAGCCCTGCGCCAGCAAACCCGCCAAACCTGGGAAAAAGTAGATTGCCTCCTCCTCCCCACAACCGGCACCATCTACAAAAAAGAACAAATCCAATCCGACCCCATCCGCCTCAACAGCAACCTGGGCTACTACACCAACTTCACCAACCTCCTAGACCTAAGCGCCCTGGCCCTCCCAGCCGGCTTCGCCCCCGACGGCCTCCCCAGAGGCGTAACCCTCTTCGCCCCCGCAGGCCAGGAATCCTCTCTCCTGAAACTAGGCACCAGATTCGAACAATCGAAAGACAACCAAATGACCCCAACCAATAAATCCGAAAACCCAATTCCCCAAGGCCAAATCGCAATCGCAGTCTTAGGCGCACACCTCAGCGGCCTACCCCTCAACCACCAACTCACCGACCTAGGCGCAACCCTCCACCGCACCTGCAAAACCGCCCCCAAATACCGCTTCTACGCCCTCCCCAACACCACCCCCCCCAAACCAGCCCTCCTCCGCGTAACCGAAAACGGCCAACAAATCGAACTGGAAATCTGGCTAATGGCCCCACAGTCTTTCGGCACCTTCGTAGCCAACATCCCAGGCCCCCTAGGCATCGGCACCATAGAACTGGAAGACAACACCACAGTAAAAGGCTTCCTCTGCGAACCCTACGCCCTGACCGGTGCCAAAGACATCTCAGACTCAGGCGGCTGGCGAAACTACCTCGCCAAAACCACCAACCTATAACCGTTCGCACCGGCGTGCTCACTTTAGTGAGCACGTCTTCGGGAGATGGGAGACACCCGAATAAATTGCGAACTTTTCCCTTGATTCTACCTACAAATAACAATATAACTAATGGAGTAATAAAGACTTTCGCTCTGTTCCAACTAAGTCAAGAGGGTATATGAAGGGGATTGCCAGTAAATTTAGTCCATGCGATGCCCGGGGCTCGACCGAGCGGAGCGAGGTCGAGGCCCGGGCATCGCATTCGTCGCTTG
>Ga0105245_10006606_pt1 | contig 10184 bp, 7 predicted proteins | sample KBSM54metaG_FD_81523 | JGI IMG/M metagenome (GOLD analysis project Ga0105245, IMG submission 81523) | Miscanthus rhizosphere microbial communities from Kellogg Biological Station, Michigan, USA - KBS M5-4 metaG | ecosystem: Host-associated > Plants > Roots > Rhizosphere > Soil | place: Michigan... | reverse complement strand
CGTTGGAGAGCGTGAGGGCGCCACCTTGCGCGCCGCCGCTCACACTTTGGCCCGCATCGGATGATTCCGCACCCGTGCCGCCAGTAGCCCCCGCCGTGGCGAGTGTGCCGGCCGCGCCGGAGGAAGCCGCGGCCAATCGAGGCGTACTCGCGCGATTCGAGCTACAAGCGACCACGACCGTCAGCGCAAGCAGCGTGAACCCATTTCGCGAGCGGCGGGTCACGGGTCGTTTCTGCCTGGCTCATGCCGGTGCGGGCTCATAGAAAATAGTGTCGACACACCGACCCGAGCCAGACCAAGATTCGCTACAAGGAATCGAACCACCGCTGCCACTGCGCCTTCATGGTCGAAAGCACGCCAGGTTCCGTCGTAGCGAGATTTGTGGTCTCCGTGCGGTCGTTCTTCAAGTTGTACAGTTCCCAGGGGGCGTTCTTGGTGTCTTCCCGCACCAGCTTGTAGTCACCGCTAATCATTGCCGAGCCATTCTCGAGCGAAAAGTACAGCGGTGCGCGTGTGGTGACGGGCTTGCCGTCCAGAATGAATTTGAAACTTTGCCCGTCGAGCGGAGTCAGCGCTCTGCCCTGATAGGTGCTCGGGTACTTGGTACCTGCAAGCTCCAAAAAAGTCGGCAGCAGATCGATCACGTGCCCCACTTGAGTGGTCATCGCGTTCATTCCGCTCACGTGAAGACCCCTGGGCCAATGTGCGATGAGCGGCGTGCTGTTGCCTCCTCGGAATGACTCGACCTTCCAGTAGCGGAAGGGAACATTGGCCACGTTTGCCCACGCTTGGCCGATGGTCGCGAACGTCGTCTCGGGGCCAGGCTGCGCATAGGGGCAATCCGAGTTCGGCCCTTCACAATATTGGATGGCCTCCCCTGCTCGTGTTTGCGCGGGCCGATCGGGTGTGCCCGCTCTGCCGGATAGCTCGTTCGAGGCGCCATTGTCCGAGAGAAAGAGAACCAGCGTGTTGTCGAACTGCCCGGTTCGTTTCAAGGCATCCACCAGCGCACCAATGGTTTGGTCGAGGCGATCGACCTGTGCGGCGTGCACCTGCATGGCGTGCGTTTGGAATTGTTGTCGCGACGGGGTGAGCGTCGCCCAATCGCTGCCAAATTGGGCGGCGGGCAATGGTGCCGTGCTGCGATCGAAGAGGCCAAGCTGGACCTGCCGCTCGTAGCGCGCCTGCCGGACTGGCGCCCAACCATCGCGATAGTAGTCCTGGTACTTCGCGATATCCTCGGGTGGCGCTTGCAGCGGGGCGTGCGGCGCGTGATGTGCCACATACAGAAAGAAGGGCTTATCCGAACTGGCGAACTGCTCGACGAATTGCACGGCGCGGGCGCCGATCGCGTTCGTCACGTAGAAGTCGGGCGGTACCGCCGGCACTGGCTTCAGGTCCTCGACCAAGCTGAACGGATCGAAGTAGTCGACCGGGCCACCGATCGTGCCGTAGGCGTGTTGAAAACCGCGACCAACGGGATAGCTGCCGAGGTTCGTCGCAAACGAAAGCCCTGGATCCAAGCGATGCGATTGCCAAGCGAGTTGAGCACCACCCGGACCGCCGCCTGGCAGCAAGCTGTCAGGCAGCACTCGCATCGTGGAGAGGTGCCATTTGCCCGCCATGGCGGTGTTGTAACCAGCGCTGTCCAGGGCTTCGGCGATGGTGAGCCCGTTCAGCCCCAACTCACCGCCGTTGTCGGGCATGTTGACGCGCTTCGGGTACAGCCCCGTCATCAGCGACGCACGCGAGGGCGCGCAACGGGAAGCATTGTAGAAATTGGTGAAACGCAAACCGCTCTGGGCCAATTGGTCGATGTTCGGTGTGTGTATTTCGCCACCAAACGCACCAACATCGGAGAACCCCATGTCATCCGCCAGCACGAGCACGATGTTCGGCCGAGGGTCGCTGCGAACGGTTCCCGCCCCCGCCGAGCCGCCTGCGCCACCAGACGGCTGCCCTCCCCCGCTCAGCGTGCCCCCGGTGCCCGCGCTGGTCCCGCCGATACCGCCGCCCGTCGACGCGCCCACGCCGCCTTGATCCGCTACTCCGCCCGCGGCCGCCCCACCTGCGCCGGACGTCTGTCCTGCTTGTGACGTGAAGCTCGATCCGCCTTGCGCCGCCGGTGCGCTGCTGGAGCTCGCAGAACATCTGGCAAGGTAAACCAACGAGAGGAACGCACACACGACGACAGTACCGCGCTGAGTTGGTCGGCTCAGTCTCGAACCCGCCTGGTGGTCGTGCATCGCTAACCTGGTGTCGCGCCAAGTGTCGATCTCAGACCGACTATCTACGAGCGCCACACGTGAGGCGGTGTGTGCACGTCGCAGTTTGATTGTCAGTCTGAACCGTGTGTGTCGCGCGACATTTCAACGCGCATGAAAAGTCGACAGTTGTGTCTCGGTCTGCTCTCCCTGGTTCTCGGTGCGTGCGGTGCGGATGGCGGCGCCACGGGCAATGCCCACGCTGATGCCCCTCGGTCAGGCGGAGGGGGAACCGCCGGTTCGCTTGGGCAGTCCGGCGGGCAGACCAACGTTTCCGGCTCGGCGGGTGACGCTGGCGCTGGCGCCCCAGGTTCAGGCGGGATCGCGGGTGGAGCCAGCAGCGCGGGCGCCGGCCTCGGGGGCGGTAGCGCGGGCGCGAGCGGTGGGGATTCAGCCGCCGGCGGCCCAACAGCAATAGAAACGATCACACTCGATCCAACGACCGCGCACGGCAACGTCAGCCAATTGCTCTTGGGTGGAAATGGTCGATGGGCCTACGACAACTTCGGCGCTTGGGATCACGACACCCAGCAAGCATACCCAAGCTATATTCAGGCACTGAAGGACAGCGCTGTGACTTCCGTGCGCTACCCCGGCGGCACTATCGCGAACCTCTACCACTGGCAACAAGCCATCGGACCATTGGCGCAGCGCATCGATCAAGTGCACGGTTCAACGCGAGAACCGCTCGATAACGACTTTGGACCGGACGAATACGGCAAGCAAAGCGAAGCACTTGCCCAGCGCGGCACGATGCTCGTGAACTTCGCTACGGGAACGCCCGGAGAAGCGGCCGACTGGGTCGAGTACATGACCGGAGTTGTCGGACAAAACCTGAACGGCGGCAAAGATTGGGCAGCGGTGCGCGCGGCCAACGGTCACGCCGCCCCGTATGACATCCCCTATTGGGAAGTCGGCAACGAGATGGACTTAGGGGGCCAGCTGTATTGGCGTGATGGCACCTCCAAGACGGACTCGACGACGCTGTACGCACTCGGAGGCTCGACGGCGTTTACCAAGCAACACGTCGCCAAACAGAGCGACGCGCGCGCTTCTGCCGCGATCAGCGATGGCAGCGCCGGGCAAACGTTCGTCGCCCAGTATCCTCCCATCACTGCTGGGACCGCGACCGTTTACGTTGGTGCGCAAGCGTGGACGCGCACCCAAAGTTTGGCGGGAGCTGCCGCTGGGGCTCAGGTGTTCGACCTGAACTTGACCAGCGGTCAGCTCACCTTCGGCGACGGCACGCATGGAGCGATCCCTCCCAAGGGCTCGACCGTCGCGATCTCGTACACATCGGGCCCCCACGCTGGCTTCGCCGACTTTTACGCCGCCATGAAGACGGCAAACCCGAACGTCAAGATCTGTGCGGGGCTCAGCGCTACCGCTGGGAACGTCGCATTCGCGCAAATCATGGGCCAAAACCACCCGTACGACTGTGTGGCACATCATGCCTACGTGAGGGCCACGATCGACTCGAGTGTCGACGCCAACGAGTATCACAGTCGGCTGATGCTCTTCATCGGCGGTCAGGTCGATGACTTGCATACGATTCAAAACGCAATCGTCAACAACGCCGGAGCTCGAGCGCCTCAGATCGAAATCGTGGCCACCGAGTACGGGCAGCTCGGCGACAGTCACCCCGACAGCGTTCCGAACTACCACGCAAGTCTCAGCCAGGGCATCCTGATGGCGAACTATCTGGTGGAGTTCATCAAGTTTGGCATCCCGCTAGCGGACAAATCCAACCTGAACGATTTCGTATTCACCCCGGCGCCCGGCGGGTCCGACGCGGTGGGCGCGCCGCTCAACGCGATGATCGCGGGCCCGGGTCCAGACTTCGCGGTTCAACCGACAGGGCTGGTCCCCAATCTGTTCAAACCCCTAGTGAATGGTGCAGTGCTCGAACCAACGGTGACGAACAACGCTCCCTACCTGCTCGAAAATGGGCAGAGAATGCCCACCCTGACGACTGTGGCCGCTCGCCAAAGCGGCGGCGAGCTCTACCTGGTGGTCGTGAACCAGAATCCGAAGGCGGATGTTGCCGCGAGAGTACGGCCAGGCCTCTCACACGCTCCCACCGTCGACGTAACCACGTTGAGTGGCGCGACGGTGGTATCCAGAAACGTGATAGGTGATGATCAAGTGAAGATTTCGCACACCACGACATCAGTCGGCGCTACGGACTTTACACTCGTCTTCCCGGCCCACTCGGTGACGCTCATCGGCCTTGGCGGAACGGGTGGGTAAGCTCTCTCCAACGCGGCGATGGGCCGAAGCTTCCCATTACCTTTGACGTCCCGCCCGGCGAACCCCCTGCCGCCGATTCCCGGTCTGAAGCGCGCAGCTCGAGCGACAAACACAGTGTGTGGCTGCGCATCGCTCGAAATACCGTAGAAACTCGCCTGAGTGCCCCGGACAGAGTGACGCTAGAGAGCCTGCTGAGGCGACGCTCCGCTTCGGTCGGTCATCTGCGCCGCGTCCGCGTGATATTGCTCAGCGCGGACGGTGTCTCGAGGCAACACATCTCGAAACTGGTAGGGCTCTCGGTGACTCAAGTTTCACGAATTCGCCGGCGATTCGACAAGGAAGGCATGGTCGGACTGGAGGACCAACCGCGCCCCGGGCGAAGGGACCACGCGGTTCCGCACGAGACGGTCGACCGCCTTCTCGCAACCGCTCTCTTGCCACCACCGCCTGGCGAAAAGCGATGGACGACACGCCTGCTCGGACGACAGTTCAATCTCACCAGCGCGACGATCTCAAAAATTCTGCGCAACAACGGACTAAGACCTCACGCTACTGCGCGGTGACCGCGGTGATGGCCACCCAGCACGCCACTATCGTTGCAAGAGCGAGTGCACGGGACCGATCTTCGCACCAACGCCCACGAGCTGCACGGCTGGGGCTCTGCTCTATGGAATTCCCCTCCGAGCTTTCGCGCAGGTTCGGAGGGGAATTCGGAACTCAGTCCAGAGCCGCCGGGCAACTGACGAACTGGAACGTTACGGGGATCGAGCCAGCCGCAATGCTGCCGATCTTACGAAAAGCCTCGGGCGCCATGTCGAGCTTACGTTGCCCGTTGTTGCTCGTAAAATCATTACTCTCGTCGATGACACGCACCGTTACGGATTTGCCGTCGTGCGTGACCCGCACACACTTGTGGCAAATGTTCGGGGTGGTACTGAAGATGTCGTGACGAATAGCAGTCACCATCAAGTTGAATCGCTCCGGCTTCAGGTCGCATTTTACGCTCGTAGCAGGCACTCCCTTGTAGATATTGTATGAGGAAAACCCCGAACGAGTCAGCGCTTCGGCCTCGCCCGCGATCGGTTCGCCTTGGTCCTCGTCCGCGCCGGTGCCGCTGCAGCCGGTAATTGCTGCAGCGGACAGCGCTGCCATTAGAGTGACTATGTGAATTGAGATCATGGTCATCGGCACACCTCCAGTAAGGGTCGGTACACTGAACTGCAATAGAGATGCCCACCGTAATTGCGCGGGAGTCCGCTGCGACTTGCCGCCAACCTCGGGTTTCGAAGTAGGCAGTGCGGGGTTGCAGACAAGTTCGACATCGCGCACTCGGTATGTGTCAGCATCAGAGATTTCCTGTCTAAACTTTGCCCTTCGTCCGACGATGATCGAGATGGATGCGGAGCCGGATTCCGATGGTTCTCGATTCAGGGCAGCGCATGCGCTGCGTGTCGTGCGTGGTGGCCCACACGCGGCCGACCGGTTTGGCGATCTGCTCGGGAGAGCCGCGTGCATGCAGGTGTTGTTCGAAGACCTCTCGCGCATTGCTCGCTCTGACTCGAGCGTGTTGATCGAGGGCGAGACGGGCACTGGCAAGGAGCTCGTCGCCGCGGCGCTTCATCGAGCCAGTGGGCGGGCCCGCGGCCCGTTCATCGTCTTCGACTGCGGCGCCGTCAGCGCGACGCTGGCGGAAAGCGAGCTCTTCGGTCACGAGCGCGGTGCGTTCACAGGCGCAGTTTCGCCGCGCGCGGGGGTATTCGAACTCGCGAACGGCGGGACCCTCTTTCTCGACGAACTGGGGGAGCTACCCAAAGCACTGCAACCGAAGCTTCTGCGCGCACTCGAAACGCGCGAAGTGTTGCGGCTCGGCTCCAACACGAGACAGCCAGTCGACATACGAGTGCTTGCCGCCACCAACCGCAATCTGCTGACCGAGGTCGAATGCGGCGCCTTCCGCAAAGATTTGTACTTTCGTATCGCCGCAATGCTCGTTGAAGTGCCGCCACTGCGCTCTCGGCGGGGCGACATACCGATGCTGGTCGAACACTTTCTAAAGTGTGGTGCGCCAGCGCACAAAAGCGATGATCTTCCGGCCCACGTCTGGGAAAGGCTGCACGCTCACACCTGGCCCGGTAACGTGCGTGAGCTGCAAAACGCGGTGCAGCGTCTCCTGATCAATCCCGAGCACGCGATCAGCGGTGTCGGCGCCCCACCCGGTTCGCATCGGGTGCCATTGCGCGCCCAAGAGCCGGCAGACTGCGTCCCGCTGCGGGCGGCCCGTCGCAAAGCCATCAATGAGTTCGAACGCACCTACCTCGACAGCATTCTCGCGAGAACGGGCGGCAATGTCAGTCGCGCGGCGGCTCTCGCCGAGGTGACTCGCCCCATCGTGCAACGCATGATGCGCAAACATGGCTTGTAGCTGGCTTGCGTGCGGGACTCTGGAATGCAAGTGCGCCGGCGGCATGCGACCTCACAGAAAGCAAGGCCGCCAGCAGCCGGCTCACCCACAAGGAACTATCTCAGGGTGAGTTACGGACAGAACGTGATCTGGTAGTCCTGCGCGTGACAGGTCACCACCGCCGAGTTGTCGGTGGACCACGCAAAAGCGTGAGGACACCGCTGATTGAAGTAGACCGCGGCCGGGTTGTTCGGATTGTCCTTGTCACCCTTCTTGCTGCACGAGATCGTGATCCCGTTCTTGACGATGCGCGCGCTAGCCGGGCAACCTGCCAGCAGCTGCTCGGCGCAAACTGCCAAGCCGCAACTGCCGCCAATCGGACGGATCCCCATCGGCAACGAATAGGCGTCTACCAAACTCACGTTGTACGAGTCAGCGCGACCATTGTTAGTCGCGTTCAGAGTCATCTCAGCCAACGTCTCATTGCCGCCGCCCGGGTCTCGTCCATCGCGGAAGCCATAGTACGCCAGTGATGCGTACTCCTTGCTGTCGGAACCCAGTGTCCGCGCAACTTGGCCCCCCGGACTCAATCTTGCGAAGGGCGGGGACCCGGTACGCCCCGCTGCCACGGTGTAGCTACAGTGATTGACGAACAAGAGACTGGCCTTGCCGTCCGACTGGTTCAATTCCTCTCCCGTCGAGGTCGTTTCTTCATTGTCGGCCTGATCGTCTGTGTCTCCGGGAGCCGCAGAACAACCAGCAATGGTCGCCGCGGCGAGCAACGTTAACGCGATCGCGATGATTCGATGTTTCATCAATGATGATTCCTCTGGGCTTTTGAACGAACTAACATTCAACGAGTGGGCATGCGGCAGTGCTCCGAGCATTTCCCGATCGCTTGAGCTAGGCGGCGATTTACGGGCAGAAGGTGACGCGATAGTCCTGTCCGTTGCACGAGCGATCGTTCGTGGTGTCGCCAGAGTACGCGTAGGCGCTGGAGCATTTGGAAGCGAAGTACCTAGCGATAGGGTTGTTCGGGTCATTGACGACCTGCGGATTTTGGTTCATGAATTTCGTGCATGAAATGATTTGACCGTTGCGGCGAATTTGTCCGCTTGCTGGGCAGCCCGGCAACAGATTGAGGCCGCAGCCGACATATGGGCAGCGAACGCCGATCCCATCGATACGAAGCGGGAGGTTGAATGCGTCGACCAGGCTGACATCGATGAAGTCGAGATTGTGAAACGAGGTATTGAGCCCGAACTCCGCGAGCGACATGTTCCCTCCGCCAGGGTTCGCACCGTCGCGATAGCCATAGATGGCGATACCGGCGTAAGTTCTGTTGTCAGGGCCAATCGGGTGATTGGTTGACTTTCCAGGAGCGAGCGTTGCGAATGGCGGATTGGGGACGCTACCGTTGCTCTTCGCGGTCGTCCCAACCTTGATTTGAAAGTTGCAGTTGTTCTTCACTTGGATGGTTGCAACACCATCAGTGGAGCTGAGCGCAGCTTCAACGCCTTCGACGGGTGGGTCGTCGCCTTCGTCGTTCACTGGCCCGGCGCCGCCGCAAGCCGCAAGTAGAAGAACGCAGGAAGCCGCCGTGACGATGATTCGCGATTGATCCATGGATACACTTCTCCTGAGACTCGAAGCCCCCAACCCTCGCGCGATGTGCACGTCGGGAAAGCGCTGTTCCATTCCCGAGTTAAGTCGGAGCTGGCGTTAGAGTCAGACGCAAAATCGTCTACCGCTCGACCGAATCCGGACGCGAGCGTCGCGAAACTCCGCCAACTTCAAAAACAATCGAGACACTCCGGAGGTGAGTCGACATCCTGTCACTCGGACCGGCACTGGCTGGATGCTCATTGACAGGAGCGACGGATGATAGCGGCACTGCCACAGGTCTCAGTTGCAGGCGCGCGTCTTCAGCAGGAAGGGTGGACGCGGTTTTTGGCTAAAATCGAAGGCTTCCAGCAGGCTGCCGACGGTCGTGTCGCGAATGCGCGGGTCTTCATCGTGCATGCGGGGAAGGCCCCACAGATCTTCGATCAAGCGCACGACCGACGCTTGCTCGGTCTTGGTTTTGAGCACGAAGCCTTGCTTCGCATAGGGTGAGATCACCAGCAACGGGACGCGGAATCCGGGAGACATGTAATCGCCCGTGGCGCACGCTGGGGTCTCCGGTGAGACCGAATCATAGAAGCCGCCCCAATCGTCCCATGAAAGGAGCACTGCCGTCTCAGGCCATTGTGGGCTGTTCATGATCTGATTGAGCAGTTGCACCGAGTTGTTCTCGCCCGGGCAGATGTCTTTCGGTGGATGCTCATCCACCGCGCCGCCCACGTTCGCGAAGATCAGATTCGGTTGCGTCTTCGTGCCGAGCACCGTCTGCAGTGTCGCAAAGGGGCCGAAATGGCTCTCGTGTCCGGCTTGGGCGACCACGCGTTGGTTGCTCATCAAGGTAAGGCTACTGTTCCCGTACTCGGCCCAAGTCAAACCGGTGGGCAGATTGAGAACCACGGATGGGTAATCCCAGCACGGCGGTTGATCCGAGATCACGCAGGTGACGGGATCGTATTGCGCGACGGTGCAGGTTCCCGTGCAGTCGCAGGTGGTGTCGTCGAGCGCGACGTTGAAACCGGACGTCGTGGCAAAGTGCCCGGCAAAACTGTTGGAGAACGTGCTGGAGAAGAAATGATCGGCCAGCACGAATTGACGCGCATATTGCCAATAATTGGGAATTTGCGCTTCGCTGTAGCGGATCAAGGCCGGGTTGTCGGGAGCGCCGGCATCGGGGGCTTCGAGCGCGCCGCCCACCGAATCGATGCCGTTCATGGCGCCCTTGTTGTAGGCGCGCCGCGCGCAACCATGGCTGTGACAGAGGCCGCGACTCAGCGGCCCGTCGGGCGCTGCCGGACGGTCGACGACTTTGCCCGTGGAGAGCGGCATCGAGCGGAGTGCCGCCGCCGGCATCTTTCGAACCCGCGTCGGCAGCGCCGCCACTGCCCGTCACCGAAGAGCGTGTCGAGCAGCCGCTGAGCGCGAACCAGCCGAGGCACAGAGCGGAAGCGAAACCAAAACGGGATACGGTCATCGGAACTCCTCAGATACTACGTAAGTATTCGAGCAACGCAGCTTTAGCGTCGGTACCGAGTGTTGAGTTGTCGCCCATTTCCGCCAGTGCGATCAGAGTGTCGGTCGAGCCGTGCAAAGCAGACGAAGAATCGTTCGGGTCGCTCTCGGGCACGGGCGCCCGCAACCCAGCCGCG
>Ga0105245_10006605_pt1 | contig 10184 bp, 10 predicted proteins | sample KBSM54metaG_FD_81523 | JGI IMG/M metagenome (GOLD analysis project Ga0105245, IMG submission 81523) | Miscanthus rhizosphere microbial communities from Kellogg Biological Station, Michigan, USA - KBS M5-4 metaG | ecosystem: Host-associated > Plants > Roots > Rhizosphere > Soil | place... | reverse complement strand
GAGGTACCACCGACGGCTCACGCAGCCGCAGTATGGCAACGCCGCCGAGCGACTCTCGGACGCTAGGCTTGAGCCCGTCGGGCTGTGGCGCAGCCTGGTAGCGCGCTCCGTTCGGGTCGGAGAGGTCGCTGGTTCAAATCCAGTCAGCCCGACTTCAGGACCCGGCCGAATGGGCCCCGCACGACCCGGATCAGGTGGCGTGCGGGGCTTCCGGCGTCGCAGGCGGCCGACCGCGAGCCCGCTGTGATCGGCTAGGCGGGGCTGCTCATCTTCATACGGACCGTGCTGCCGTCCTCTGAAGAGCGCACCTGGACCAGGTCGCAGACCAGGTTCACGAGCCAGACGCCGTGGCCGCCGATCTGGCCGACGCCGGGCTCCTCGCGACCGACGAGCGGCTCCTGGATGTGGCCGCCGTCGCGCACCTCGCAGACCAGGCCGTCGGGCTCGCTCCAGATTCTGAGGAGGCCGTTCTCGTTCGCATGGTGGAGGCTGTTCGAGAGCACCTCGTTCACAGCAAGAACGAGGTCGTCCGCGCGCTCGCCGAGGCCCGCGTCCGTGGCGCGCCGCCGGACGATGCCGCGCGCGGCGCGGAGCCCGTCGAGCGTGATCGTGTATTCGTCGACGCCGCCCGGCGGCTCCGGCAAGGGCTCCGAGAAGCGCGCGGCGACTTTGGGAAGCCCGCGGTAGTCGCCACTAGTCTCCGGATCGCCGCCGCTCGAGACGATCGGGTGGCTCTCGCGTGCCTCCGCGATGACCTCGTCGGGGAGCGTGGAGACGTCGTAGGGGCAGATCAGCCGGAACGAGTCCGCCTCCGCGAAGGCGAGGTTGATGAGCGACTCGTGAAGCTGGCACTCGGTCATCTCGTCCGGCCTGCGGTCGGCCCAGATCGGCTCCCCGATTCCGCGCATCCCGCCGCCGTTCCCCTTATCCCGGTGGTCCGCCACGAAGCGTCTCCAGGCGGGGATGATCCGCCCGGGATTGCGGCCGACCTCCTCCATGTCGGCGAACGCCACCCCGTCCGCGCGCTCGGCGAGCGCGGCGCGCAGAAGCTCGAGCTTCCTGGCGCCCACCATCACGAGCACGGGCTCGCCTCGGTCGAGGCCCTCCTCGGCGAATGCCGAGCAACCAGCGACGAACTCGGCGTCACCGTCGTAGAACAGCGCCTCGTGATGGAATTGGGGGGCAGTCATCGCGGCGCCCACGTTGCTATTTACCGGGCTACGTGGTCCTTACCCGGCAATGGCGTTGTAGTACCGCACGGCCAGGCCGGTGAGCAGTGTCTCAAAGCACAGCTCAACCGACATGTCGTTTTCGGCAGCGTAGGAGCGGAGTCCTGCTGCGGCGATCGCGTCGGCCTGCTCGATGACGTCGTCGACCAGGTCCGGGTGCTCGTCGGAGAAGTAGGCCCCCATCGAGTAGAGGCTCGTGTCCATCAGCGACTCGAGGAAAGAATCGTCCCCGGCGCTCGCCTCGCTGCGCTTCGGCGCCACGGCGGGCAGGTTACCCGGCGCGCGGGCTACGGCAGCGAGTTCTGGAGACCGTCGGCGAGGTCCTGAACGCCTCCGGTCGCGCCGTCCACGGCCGGCACCCCGGTGTCCGGCACGTCCACCCCGGGCAGCGCCTGGCCCTGCTCGGGCGCGGTGACCACCGGCGGCAGCTCCGGCACCTGGACCTGAAGGCGCGGCGCTGAGCCCGTGGAGGGAGTCGAGGTGTCGGGCACCGACGGGAGCGAGCTCGTCGGGTTGGGCAGCCCGGAGCCGCCGCCATCCGACGAGCGCTGCGGTGTCGAGCCGCCGCTCGGCTTGGACGAGCCATCCGAACCGCCCGCGCGGCCCCCTGCCGGACCGGATGGCCTCCGCCCAGACGTCTGGCGCCGTCCCGCGCGCTCCCCGTCCGTGGCAGGCCCGGCTATGCCGCGCTGCGATTCCCCTCTCACCAACGTGGATTGCTCGACCGCGTGACGATCCTCCCCTGTCGTCGCGCGGTCCCCCCGGAGCGCTCCACCCGAAATTGCCGCACCTCCCGCACCCACCAGCGCCGCCGCTGCCACGAGGGCCGCGGCGCGTTCCGCGAGCGGAGCCCCGTTCGCGCCTGTGGAGAACAGTCCTGTGATTCCGCCCCCGTCGCCGCCCGAGCGGCGGAAGAGCCATGGAAGCGGCAGCAGCGCCGCAGCCTTGTCCCGCAGCGCTCCAAGCGTCGACCTGGGCTCGAGCCCAAGCACTCGCGCGCGGTGCCGGCAGCTGTGGCAGCGCCTGAGGTGCCTCGCGAGGCGGTGCTCCTCCGCGGGCCGGTGCGTGCCCTCCACCATCCGCGCGAGCGTCGTGTGCATCGCCGTGCAGCGGCGGCCGTCGGCGATCTCCTGAAATTCGCTCTCGAGCCGCCGGCGCGCCCGGAACAGCGCGCTCTCGACGGCCGGCCGGGTGAGATCCAGCTTCTCGCCGATCTCGCGGTACGACATCCCCTCGAGCTCGCGCATCACGAGCACCTTCGTGTGGACATCCGACAGCTCGTCGAAGGCGCTCTGAAGGTGGTTCAAGCGCTCCTTCGTGACCAGCGCCGCGTCCGGTCCGCCATCGATCCCGACGAGCCGGTGCCGGTCGGACGTGCGGAGGCCGTCGTCGGCGTCCATCGAGACCTCGACGGCGTGGCTGTTGCGCCGGTACGAGTCGATCGCCGCATTGCGGGCGATCTGGTAGATCCACGGCTTGAAGTTGATCTCCGCCTCGGTGGCCCGCATGCGCCTGAGGGCCGAGATGAAGGCCTCCTGCGCAACGTCCTCGGCTCGCGCCTCGTCGTGCAGCATGCTCCGCACGAAGCCGGCAATGCGGGAGTGGTAGCGGCGGTAGAGCTCCTCGAAGGCGCAGTCGTCGCCCGCGCGCACTGCGTCGACCAGCGCGCAGTCGGCGGCGTCAGTACCTGCTGTGGCGATCAAGAATGCATCCCTGCGTAAAGGCCTAGGTCCCGCTGATGTACCCCGCGCGCGCGGATTCTAAATATCTTCCGACACAAAGTGACGCAGTTGCTGCAAGTCATCTCCTACCTCGACGAGCTGCTCGAGATCGAGAACTTCCAGGACTATGGCCCGAACGGGCTCCAGGTCCCGGGAGCCGACGACCTTAGCGTCGTGGCGACCGGCGTCTCGGCGCATCTCGAGCTGTTCGAACAGGCGTCCAGCCTGGGGGCGCAGCTGGTCGTGGCCCACCACGGCCTCTTCTGGGACTTCCACCCGCGCTCGATCTCCCCTGCGATGAAGCGCCGCCTGAGCGTGCTCTTCGACAACGACATCTCGCTGGCGGCCTACCACCTGCCTCTCGACGCCCATCCGGAGGTCGGGAACAACGCGCTGATCTGCTCGGCGCTCGGGCTCGAGCGAACGGAGCCGTTCGGCGAGCACCGAGGCCGTTCGGTGGGCTTCGTGGGACGCTCGGCCGAGGGCGTTCCGTTCGCGGAGCTGCGCGGCCGCTGCGCCGAGGTCTTCGGCCAGGAGCCCTTCGTCTGGGAGACCGGCCCAGAGCTGGTTCACAGCGTCGGCATCGTCTCCGGCGGGGCCGCGTCGAGCTTCGGCGAGGCGATCGCCCTAGGCCTCGACGCATTCCTCACCGGAGAGCCCGCCGAGCACGTGATGGCCGACGCTCGCGAGACCCGCACGCACTTCATCGCGGCCGGCCACTACGCCACGGAAACGCTCGGTGTGCGCCGGCTCGGGGAGCTCCTCGCAGAGCGATTCGGGCTCGAGCACCACTTCGTCGAGACAGCGAACCCGATCTAGATCAGCGAGCGCGCGGTGCGCGCGAGCATTCGGTTTCCGCAGTTTGCGGGAATTCGGTTGCGCCGACCGGCACACCCGTTAACCTCATCTACACGCTGTGCAAAGCGACAAGGAGGAAGAAGGTACATGGCGATCCACCTGACGCCCACCGAGCTCGGCCGCGAGGCTGGCATGCACCGCAGGGAGGTCATTTCGCGGTGTATGGAGATGGGCGTACCGATCTTCCAGGGACGGATCGACAAGACGCTCTTCGTCTCGAGCCTCAAGGAGGCCAACCAGAAGCGGGAGCTCGCCAAGGCGTAGCTCCGGGGGTCGCCGTCAGGCGAGCACCGGGCTGTGCCCGGTGCGCTGCCAGAGCCTAGACTCCCGTTCATGGAAGCTGTCACGGCCGGTGCGACCGGCGCCAAGGGCACCGGTTCGAAGACGATCGCCGACCTGCTGCCGCTCGCCGTCAAGCAGTACGGCGAGAAGCCGGCTCAGCGCTACAAGGTCGGCGACGAGTGGGTCGACGCCTCGTACAACGAGCTCGGCGAGGCCGTCAAGGAGGTCGCGCTGGGGCTGATCGACCTCGGGATCGAGCCGGGCGACAAGGTCTCCATCCTCGCCCATACGCGCCCCGAGTGGACGCACGCGTGCTTCGGCATCCTCACCGCCGGCGGGACGCTGGTCACGATTTACCAGACGAACTCGCCCGAGGAGGTCCGGTACGTGCTGGCGCACTCGGACTCGCGCGCGATCTTCGCCGAGGACGCGGGCCAGCTCGCGAAGGTCCGCGAGGTCGAGGGCGACTGCCCGGAGCTCCGCCACGTGATCGTCATGGACCCGGCCGGCGCCGACGTCGGCGACGCCCTGACGCTCGACCAGCTGCGCGAGCGCGGTCGCGGCCGTAGCGACGCCGAGTGGGAGGCGCGCTACCAGGCCGTCACGCCCGAGGACATCTGCCTCTACATCTACACGTCGGGTACGACCGGGCCGCCGAAGGGCTGCCTGCTGTCACACGCGAACTACCGAGCGATCACCGACGCCGTACTGGAGCAGGAGCCGCTCGTCGAGGGCGACTCCTCCTACCTGTTCCTGCCGCTCGCGCACGCGTTCGCGATCCTGATCCAGTTCGCCACGTTCGAGCTCGGCGCCGCCCTGGCCTACTGGTCGCGCGACCCGAAGATGATCATCGCGGACATCACGCAGGTGAACCCGAGCTTCTTCCCCTCGGTGCCGCGGATGTTCGAGAAGATCTACACGCTCGCGACCTCGCAGATCGAGGACAAGGAGGGCCTCCGCAAGGCCGTCGACGTGGGCGTGAAGGTGCGCATGATGCGCGAGGCCGGCGAGCAGGTGCCTGAGGAGCTCCAGGCCGCCTTCGACCAGGCCGAGGAGAAGCTCTTCAAGAACGTGCGCGGCCTGTTCGGCACGAACATGCGCGAGTGCGTCACCGGTGCGGCCCCGATCGCGCCCGAGATCCTGGAGTTCTTTTTCGCGTCGGGCGTGCCGGTGATGGAGGGCTACGGCATGACCGAGACCTCCACGAGCGCGACGGTCAACCGGCCCGAGGGCAACAACTTCCGCTTCGGCTCCGTCGGCAAGCCCCAGAAGGACGTCCAGGTGAAGATCGGGGACGACGGCGAGGTCCTCATCAAGGGCCCGAACATCTTCCAGGGCTACTACAAGAACGAGGACGCCACGAGGGAGACGATCGAGGACGGCTGGCTTCACACCGGCGACCTGGGCCGCCTGGACGAGGACGGCTTCCTCTACATCACCGGCCGCAAGAAGGACATCATCATCACCGCGGGCGGCAAGAACATCACGCCCGCGAACCTCGAGAACGGCCTGAAGCAGAATCGCTGGATCTCGCAGGCTGTGGTGATCGGCGACCGACGTCCGTACCTGATCGCGCTGATCACTCTCGACCCCGAGGAGGCGCCGGCGCTAGCCGAGCAGCTCGGGCTCGAGGACGCGTCGCTGCCGGCGCTCTCACAGGACGACAACGTGCGCGCCGAGGTGCAGAAGGCGGTGGACGAGGTCAACTCGCACGTCGGCCCGGTCGAGCAGATCAAGCGCTTCGAGATCCTGGACCACGACCTGTCACAGGAGACGGGCGAGCTGACGCCCACGCTGAAGGTGAAGCGGAACGTCGTGCACGAGAAGTTCGCCGACGTGGTCGACCGGGTCTACGCCGAGTCCCGCTAGCTAGCCTCTTTTCGGTTGGCCAGCAACGACCCAACCGACACCGGCGGCCTCTTCATCGGGCGCCGCCCCGGGACCGCGCCGGTGCGCTACCGCGCGGTCGAGCCGAGCTCGGAGCGCCGACGGCGCGCCGACGCGCTGCTCGCGCACGGGCTGCTCGCGATCGAGCTGCTGCTGTGCCTGTCGCTGTTCGGCCCGCAGCCGCTGGCCTGGCTGTGGGTCGGCTCGCAGGTCGACTACCTGACCGGGTACGTCACAGCGGGCATCGGCACGATCCTGCTCGGCTGCCTGGCGTCGCTGATGCTGACGATGGCGCTCGCGAAGCGGGTCGACCACGCGTGGAAGCTCGTGCGGCGCGCGGCCGGGCACAGGCAGGAGCGCGGGGCTCTCGAGCGCATCTTCGCGGGCGCCGTGGGCATTGCGCTCGTGGTCTTCGCGATCTGGTTCCTCGTGATCCAGGGTCCGGGGCCGAGCCTGGCTCCCGGCACCTAGCGTGGGCTTCCGCGACTACTACCGGCAGTACGACGACATCGACGAGGCGAAGCTGAACCTCGAGCGCCGCGAGCGAAGGCGGCGCGAGAAGGAGGCCGCGCTCGAGCGCGCCCCCGAGATCGACCTCTCCGGCACCGAGTGGCCCAACCTGCCGGACTCGGAGATCGTGAACGCGGCGATCGCGCGAGCGCGCGGGTACGTGCAGCGCTACCCGGACCGGCACGCGACCGCCACGCGACGGCTGCTCGCCGAGCGCCACGGCCTGGACCCGGATCGCATCGTCCTGGGGAACGGCGCCGCCGACCTCCTGCACTCGGCCGCTCTCGCGCTGCTGTCGGAGGGGGACGAGCTGGTGATGCAGTGGCCCTCGTATCCGCTCTATCCGCTGCTCGCAGCACATGCCGGCGCGACACCGGTCCCCCTCGAAGGGCCCGACATCTCCACCGCCCTCACGGACCGAACCCGGGTGCTCATTCTGTGCAACCCGAACGACCCCACCGGGAGCTACTACAGCTCCGAGGAGCTTCGCTCGCTGCTGTCGTCGCTACCGGACGAGGTGTACGTCCTCCTGGACGAGGCGCTGATCCAGTTCCAGAACCTGGAGGAGGTGGACGCCTGCCTGCGGCTCGTGGACGACTTCGAGCGTCTGCTGGTGGTGCGCACCTTCTCGAAGATCTACGGGCTGTCGGGGCTGCGAGCGGGCTACGCCGTCGGCTCGGACGCGCGCCTCCTCGCCGCCAGCGCGCCGGTCCTCGGCGTGAACGCCCTGACCCAGGCGGCCGTTGAGCACGCGCTCCGGAACGGCGACGGCGAGATCGAGCGCCGGCGCCACAGCGTCGCGCGCGAGCGCGAGGTCCTGACGGAGCAGCTGCGCGAGCTGGGTGTCGACGTAACCGACAGCCAGGCCAACTTCCTGTGGATCCGCGTCCCCCACCTGAGCGGTGACCAGCTGGCAAGCGGCCTCCGCAAGCAGGGCGTCATAGTCGCCCCGGGCGCCCCGCTCGGCGAGGACCACCACATCCGAGCCGCGGTCCGTGACGAGGCGGCCTCGAACCGCCTGCTGCGCGCGATCGAGAACCTGCTCTAGCCAGCCCTCCCGGAACGAGCGGGCGTGCCCTACGCCTGGCCCGACTGCCGCAGCAGCGCGCCTGTTGTCTGCTCGAGGATGCGGCGCCAGGCGGCTGTCTTCTCTCGTTCTTCGGCGAACTTCTTCACGACCTTGCGGACGCGGGTCGCCGAGATGTCGATGCCGTGCTTCGCGCAGGTCGCCTTCAGCTCGTCGTAGTCCTGCGCGAGCTTCAGGGTCACCGACTCGAAGCCGTGGCGGGCGATCTCGACGCGGCGGGTGAAGTTCAGGATGTTCGTCTCGAACATCAGCTCGTCGTTCGGGTCCGGCTCGATCAGGATGATGTCCACGCCCGGGTACTTCTCGCGCCAATGCTTGACGGCCTCGTGGAGCCGCTGGTGCGCCAGCAGCTTGAAGGCCTGGTATCCGACCTGCGGGAAGCCCATGTCGGCGACCCTCCGCACTCGGCTGCCGAGCATGGTCGGGATGACCTTCTGGAAGTCGTTCACGTACGGGACGAGCGGGTTCACCACGATCACGAACTTCGCGCCGGCCTCCACCGCGATGTCGACGTTCGTGGTGGAGCGCAGGCCGCCGTCCACGAGGTGGCGGCCCTTGATCTCCACGGGCTTGTAGACCATCGGCAGCGCGGTCGACGCCGCCACCGCGAGCGAGATCGGCACGTCGTCCCACTCGGCTCCGCCCATCACGATGCGCTCGCAGGTGTCGAGGTCCGTCGCGGTGAGGAACAGCTCGTGCTCCAGGAGACGGAAGTCGTTGACGCGGTCGGGGTCGCCGAGCACAGTCTCCAGGTATTCCTGGATCCCGCGGCCGTCGTATAGGCCCGACGGGAGCGCCTCCGCGACGCCCACGGCCAGGTCGATCAGGGAGGTGGACCGAAACTGCCCGACCAGGTTCCGGGCGAGCCCGAGCATCTTCAGCGGCATGAGCGCCATGGACTGGGCGAACTCGAGCGCATTCGGCCGCATCAGCGTGCTGCGGTCCACGTCCTTGAACGGCGTGGGAACCTGCTGGTTGACCACCCGCATCATCTCCTCGGGGGTCACGCCATTGGCCGTCAGCGCCGCTACGAACGAGCCCGCGCTCGTGCCCACGTAGACGTCGAACTCGTTCACCGTCCTGTTGACCGCGAGCAGGTCGAGCGCTCGCAGAGCGCCGATCTCGTAGACGCCGCCGGTGAAGCCACCTCCTCCGAGCACCAGCGCGGTGCGCGAGCGCCGCGGCCTGCGGCGCTTCGGCTTCCCGACGGTCTTGCGGTCCTTCTGAGACGGCTTCTCGAGCCGGACGACCTCACCCATTCGGCAGCAGTATGACCGCTCCGGGACTCCCGCTAGCGTGTTCTCCGCCCTTGATGCGCCGATTTTGCCTGCTCTTTCTGGGCCTGCTGGCCCTGCTGCCCGCCACCGCTGCCGCGCAGGACGAGGCGCTCATGGTCAAGCGGCTCACGAGCCAGATGCGCTACGCGGGCGCCTACTCGAGCGCCTACGTGGTCGACGTCAGCGGCGACAAGCCGCGGCCGATCTTCCGCTGGCGCCCCCACACGGCGCGCATCCTGGCCTCCAACACCAAGCTGTTCACCACCACGGCGGCGCTGGCGCTGTACGGCCGCGAGGGCACCCTGGGAACGGAGGTGCTCGGGAACGGCGAGCTCGACCCCGAGGGGGTCTACCGCGGCAGCCTCTACCTCCGCGGCGGCGGCGATCCGACCTTCGGCAGCCGCCGCTTCACGCGCAGGGCCTACGGCGGCGGCGCGACCGTCCAGGACCTCGCCCTGCTCCTCGATGAGGCCGGCATCCAGCGCGTCACAGGCCGGGTCTATGGCGACGAGTCCGCCTTCGACTCGCTGCGCGGCGGCCCGGACTCGAGCTACGCCACCTCGATCTGGGTGGGCCCCCTCAGCGCCCTCTCCTACAACCGCGGCCTGTTCACCGAGAGCGGTCGTGGCTTCCAGGCCAACCCGCCCGCCTTCGCGGCGGCACGCCTCGACGACGCCCTCGAGGCCCGCGGAATCCCCGTGCGGCTGAAGCCGCGTAGCGGGCTCACCCCGGCGGAGGCCACCGTCCTGGCGAGCGTCGACTCACCCCCGATGGAGCGCCTGCTCCGGCTGACCAACAAGCCCTCCGACAACTTCTTCGCGGAGACGCTCGTGAAGGACATCGCCCACCTGAACGGCGGAGTCGGGACCACTGCACGCGGCGCGCGTGTCGCGGCCTCGTTCGCGCGCAAGCTGGGGGCGCGGCCCACGCTCGTGGACGGCTCCGGGCTGGCACGCGGCAACCGCGCCTCGCCCTACAGCATCGTCCGGCTCCTCTCCGCGATGTACAAGCGCGACGACTTCGACCCCTTCGTCGACTCGCTCCCGATCGCGGGCCAGGACGGCACGCTCTTCGACCGCATGCGCCGCGGCCCCGCGCGCAACCGCTGCCACGGCAAGACCGGCACGCTCTCGAACGTGAGCGCGCTGTCCGGCTACTGCGAGGCGCTGACTGGCGACAACTACGCCTACTCGATCCTGATGAACGGCGTCTACCCCACCGGCGCCCGCCGTCTCCAGGACCGGATGCTCCAGGCGATCGCCAAGTACGGCTAGCCGAGGAGCGCCAGCAGGCCGTCCTCGTCCAGGACCTCGGTCCCGAGGTCCTGCGCCTT
>Ga0105245_10006602_pt1 | contig 10185 bp, 8 predicted proteins | sample KBSM54metaG_FD_81523 | JGI IMG/M metagenome (GOLD analysis project Ga0105245, IMG submission 81523) | Miscanthus rhizosphere microbial communities from Kellogg Biological Station, Michigan, USA - KBS M5-4 metaG | ecosystem: Host-associated > Plants > Roots > Rhizosphere > Soil | place: Michigan... | reverse complement strand
CGGTGTAGGTGCAGGGCACGGCGCCCTTGGCGCGCATCCAGGCCACGGCGACGGAGGTGTCGAGGCCGCCGGAGAACGCGATGCCGACGCGTTCGCCGACGGGGAGGGAGGTGAGGACCTTGCTCACGGGGTGTCTTTCGGTGTCGAGGGTCGGGGGTGCGGGGTCAGGGCGCCGGCTGCTGGGCCAGCGCCAACAGTCGTCGGGCGATGTTCTCGCCGCCCTGCGGGTCGCGGCTCATCACCAGCACGGTGTCGTCACCGGCGATGGTGCCGAGGACGTCGGTGTACTCGACCTTGTCCATGGCCGAGGCCAGGAACTGAGCGGCCCCGGGCGGCGTGCGCAGGACGACCAGGTTGGCGCTGGCCTCGGCGCTGACCAGGAGCTCGGCCAGGAGCCGGCCCAGCCGATGAGCGGCCGCGGCGGTCTCGCCGGGAGCCGCCGGACGCCGGTCGCCGCCCTCCGCCGGTACGGCGTACACCAGCGCGCCCGACTGCGCCCGCACCCGTACGGCGTCGAGCTCCACCAGGTCGCGCGAGAGGGTCGCCTGGGTCACCTGAACCCCGCGCTCGCCCAGCAGCTCCTGGAGCTCGGGCTGCGACCGCACCTCGTGGCCGGACAGGAGGTCGACGATCAGCTGGTGCCGGGAGTTCTTCGTGGCGGGGCGCCGGGCTGCCTCGGTCACTCGGGCACCTCCTCGGTGTCCTGGAGCAGCCAGGTGATGATCGCCTTCTGGGCGTGGCGACGATTCTCGGCCTCGTCCCAGACCACGCTCTGCGGGCCGTCGAGCACGTCGGAGTCGATCTCCTTGCCACGGTAGGCGGGCAGGCAGTGCATGACGATCGCGTCCGGCGCCGCCAACCTCATCAGGTCGGCGGTGACCGTGTAGTCCGAGAACGCCGCGAGCCGCGCGGCGGCCTCCTCCTCCCTCCCCATCGACACCCAGGTGTCGGTGACGACGACGTCCGCGCCGGCGACCGCCGCCGTGGGGTCGGTCATCACCTCGGCCGTCGCGCCGGTCTCGGCGCCGATCTCGCGTGCTCGCGCGACGTACTGCGCCTCGGGCTGATGGCCCTCCGGGGCGCCGACTCGGATGCGCAGCCCCGCGGTCGCCCCCGCGAGCAGCCAGGAGTTGCCCATGTTGCAGGCACCGTCGCCCACGAACGCGGCGGTGAGCCCGCCGAGCTCGCCCTTCCGCTCGCGGACCGTCAGCAGGTCGGCGAGGAGCTGGCAGGGGTGGAACTCGTCGGTGAGTGCGTTGATCACCGGCACTCCGGCATGCGCGGCCATCTCCTCGAGCGCCGTCTGGGCATAGGTCCTCCACACGATCACCGAGGCCTGGCGTCCGAGCACGCGGGCGACGTCGGCGACCGACTCCCGCTTGCCGATGCCGGCCAGCGAGCCGTCGACCAGCATCGGGTGGCCACCGAGCTCGGCGATGCCGGCGGCGAACGACGCCTGCGTGCGCAGCGTCGGCTTGTCGTAGATCGTCGCCACGGTGCGCGGCCCCTTGAGGCTGTGCGAGTCGAACGGCGCCTGCTTGAGCGACGCGGCCAGGCTGAGCACCTCGTGCTGCTCTGCCGGGCTCAGGTCGTCGTCGCGGAGGAAGTGTCTGGTCATGCGCGTGCCCCCTGGTCATCGGCTGCGGCTGCGTCGACTGCATCATCGAGGATCCCCGGCCACGCGGCCAGGAACGCCTCCACCTCATCGTCGCCGAGGACCAGGGGCGGGGCCAGCCGCACGGTGTGGGGGCCGGTCGCGTTCACGATGAAGCCCCGCTGCCGGGCGGTCGCGACCACCCGTGGGGCCTCGACGGTGACGTCGACACCGACCAGCAGCCCGCGGCCGCGTACGTCGTCGACGCGAGGGTCATCGGCAAGGCCGTGCCGGAGACGACCACCGAGCCGCTCGGCCCGGTCGAGCAGCCCCTCGGCCTCGATCGTGTCGAGGACCGCGAGGGCGGCGGCGCACGCGACCGGGTTGCCTCCGAACGTCGTGCCGTGCTGACCGGGCTGGAGCAGGTCACCGGCGCCGCCGAGTCCGACGCAGGCGCCGATGGGGAGCCCCCCTCCCAGGCCCTTGGCCAACGTGACCAGGTCGGGCGCCACCGCCGGATCGGCCGCGGCACACAGCCAGCCGCCGGTCCGGGCGATGCCCGTCTGCACCTCGTCGAGCCACAGCAGGGCGCCGTGCTCCTGGGTGATCCGCCGGGCCGCCGCCAGGTATCCCGATGGCGGCTCGACGACCCCCGCCTCACCCTGGATGGGTTCGAGCACCACTGCGGCCGTCTCGTGGGTGACGGCCGCGGCCAGGGCCGAGGAGTCGCCGTACGGCACGAAGGTGACGTGCCCGGGCAGCGGCTCGAACGGATCGCGGTAGGCCGCCTTGGAGGTCAGCGCGAGTGCGCCCATGGTCCGCCCGTGGAACGAGCCCTCGGCCGCGACCAGGTGCGTGCGTCCGGTGCACCGGGTGAGCTTGAGCGCCGCCTCGTTGGCCTCGGCGCCGGAGTTGGTGAAGAACACCTTCCCGCGCCCGCCGGGGTGAGCGTCCTCCCCGACCCGCAGAGGGGCGAGCAGGTCGAGGAGGCGCTCGGCCAGGGTGAGCTGCGGCTCCGTGGCGAAGAAGTTCGAGACGTGGCCGAGGGTCGAGAGCTGCCGGGTGACGGCCTCGACCACCGCTGGGTGACCGTGGCCGAGCGCGTTCACCGCAATGCCGCCCAGGAGGTCGACGTACTCCCGCCCGTCCTCGTCCCAGACCCGCGCGCCCTCGCCTCGGGCGAGCACGAGCTGGGGCGGTCCGAACGTGTTCATCACCGAGGCGGCGTACCGCTCCCGGCTGGTGGGCGTCGCGGTCACGTCCGGGCCTTCCGGGTCTTGGTGGCGACGCCGGGGAGCACCTGGGTCCCCACACCCTCGTCGGTGAACAGCTCCAGGAGCACGGCGTGCGGCTCGCGGCCGTCCACCACCGTGGCCCGTGGCACGCCGCCCTGCACCGCCTGCAGGCATGCGCCCATCTTCGGCACCATGCCCGCGGCGAGGGTCGGCATCAGCTCGCCCAGGGCCTCCGGACTGATCTCCCCGATCACGTCGTCACTGGCCGGCCAGTCGCGGTAGAGGCCCTCGACATCGGTGAGCACGAGCAGCTTCTCCGCCCCGAGCGCCACCGCCAGGGCGGCGGCGGCGGTGTCGGCGTTGACGTTGTGCACGACGCCGTCCTTGTCGGGCGCGACGCTGGAGATGACCGGGATGCGACCGGCCTCGACCAGGTCGAGCACCGCCTCGGGGCGCACCTCCGCGACCTCGCCGACCAGGCCGAGATCGACCTCCTCGCCGTCGACGACCGTGTTGGTACGACGTGCCGTGAACAGGCCGGCGTCCTCACCCGACAGTCCGACCGCCAGCGGCCCGTGCTCGTTGACCAGTCCGACCAGCTCGCGCTGGACCTGGCCGACCAGCACCATCCGGACGACGTCCATCGCCGGTGGAGTCGTCACCCGGAGCCCACCGCGGAACTCCGACTCGATGCCGAGCCGGTCGAGCATGGCCGAGATCTGCGGACCACCCCCGTGCACGACGACCGGCCTGAACCCGGCGAACCGCAGGAACGCCACGTCCTCGGCGAACGCCCGCTTCAGGGCCTGGTCGGTCATCGCGTTGCCGCCGTACTTCACGACCACGACCTTGCCGTGGTAGCGCTTCAACCACGGCAGAGCGCCCGCGAGCGTGGCGGCCTTGGCGGGGTCGGGAACGGCAGACGTCACGGGTGGGCTCTCCTGCGCCGGTTCGCTGAGCGTCATGAGCTGTACGCCGAGTTCTCGTGGACGTAGGCATGGGTCAGGTCAGTGGTCCAGACGGTCGCCCGGGCGTCGCCCGCCTTGAGGTCGACGGTGACGGTGACCTCGCGCGGCTTCAGGTCGACGGTGGCGGGGTCGGCGGCCGGGGTCGAGTGCCGGCACACCCACACGCCGTTCATGGCGACGTCGAGATCGGCCGGGTCGAAGGACGCGTGCGTGGTGCCGATGGACGCGAGCACCCGACCCCAGTTGGGGTCGTTGCCGAAGACCGCGGCCTTGAAGAGGTTGCTCCGCGCGATCGAGCGGCCGACCTCGACGGCCTCGTCCTCGGTCGCCGCGTTCGAGACGGTGATGGCGATCTCGTGGTCGGCTCCCTCGGCGTCGGCGAGCAGCTGCCTCGCGAGGTCGGTGCACGCCTTGGTCACCGCGTGGATGAGGGCGGGCGGGTCCGGGCTGATCCCGCTGGCACCGCTCGCCAACAGCGTCACGGTGTCGTTGGTGGACATGCAGCCGTCGGAGTCGAGCCGGTCGAAGCTGACCCTGGTCGCGGCTCTGAGCGCGGTGTCCAGGTCGTCGGCCGACGCGACCGCGTCCGTGGTGAGGACGACGAGCATGGTCGCGAGCTGGGGTGCCAGCATCCCGGCGCCCTTGGCCATGCCTCCGACCGACCAGCCCGGGCCCTCGACGACGACCTGCTTGGCCACGGTGTCCGTGGTCAGGATCGCGTGGGCGGCGTCGTCCCCGCCCGTCCCGCCCTCCGTGCCCAGCGCGGCGTACGCCGTGTCGACGCCGGCCAGCACCTGCGCGCGGTCGTTGGCCAGCCCGATCAGTCCGGTGGAGCAGACGACCACGTCGATCGCGCCGATGCCGAGGTGACCGGCGACCCGCTCGGCGACGGCGTGCGTGGTCCGGAAGCCCTCGGGGCCGGTGTAGCAGTTGGCGCCGCCGGAGTTGAGCACCACCGCCCGGACGACGCCGTCCTTGACGACCTCCTTGCTCCAGAGCACGGGGTTGGCCTGGCAGCGGTTGGCGGTGAACACGCTCGCTGCGGTGTGGGTCGGCCCGTCGTTGACGACCAGGGCCACGTCCCTCGCGCCGGAGGACTTCAGTCCCGCCGCGACGCCGGCGGCCCGGAACCCCCGGGGCTGCGTGACGCTCATGGCGCGGTCCCGACCGCGGTCAGGCCGAGGGTCTCGTCGAGGCCGAGGGCGAGGTTCATGGACTGGACGGCTGCCCCGGCCGTGCCCTTGGTGAGGTTGTCGATGGCGCCGACGGCCACGAGCCGGCCGGCCTGCGGGTCCACGGTGACCTGGAGGTGGCAGGCGTTGCTGCCGTGCACCGCCTTCGTCTGCGGCCACTCCCCCTCGGGCAGGACGTGGACGAACGGCTCCGCGTCGTACGCCTTGAGGTAGGTCTCGCGCACCTGCGTCGCCGTGACGTCCGGCGCGAGTGGGGCCGAACAGGTCGCGAGGATGCCGCGCGCCATCGGGACCAGCATCGGTGTGAGGCTCACCCGCACCGGCTCGTCGGTGAGGCCGAGGAGGTTCTGCACGATCTCGGGGGTGTGCCGGTGGCCCCCGCCCACGCCGTACGCCGAGGCGCTGCCCATCACCTCGCTGCCGAGCAGGTGGGTCTTCGCGGCCCTGCCCGCGCCGCTGGTGCCCGAGGCGGCGACCACGACGACGTCGGGCACCACCAGGCCCGCCGCGACCGCCGGGGCCAGCGCGAGCGACGACACGGTCGGGTAGCAGCCCGGCACCGCGATGCGGTGTGCCCCGCGGAGGACGTCGCGCTGACCCGGCAGCTCGGGCAGGCCGTAGGGCCAGGTGCCTGCGTGCTCACCGCCGTAGAAGGCCGTCCACTGCGCCGGGTCGCGGAGCCGGAAGTCGGCGCCACAGTCGACCACCAGGGTCTGCGCGGGAAGCTCCGCCGCGATCGCGGCCGACCGGCCGTGCGGCAGCGCGAGGAACACGACGTCGTGGCCGGTCAGGGTCGCGGCCGAGGTCTGCTGCAGGTCCCGGTCGGCCAACGGCGTCAGGTGCGGCTGGAGGGACCCGAGCCTCCCTCCAGCGCTGCTCCCGGCGGTGAGCGCGCCGACCTCGGCGAGTGGATGAGACAGGAGCAGTCGCAGCAGCTCGCCCCCGGCGTACCCACTGGCGCCGGCGACCGCGATCCTGATCGGGCTCATGTGCATGATCATACAAGACTATGCATGTTCTTCCTCAAATCGGGCCGGGGGTCGCACGCCGGACGGGGTCGCGAACCGTCGGTGGACGCGGCTAGGTTCGGGGCATGCCGCGACTGGACTTCCCGACGTACCTCCAGCACATCGGCGCCGAGTCCAGGCGCTTCCGCGACGTGCTGGCCGAGGTCGACCCCGCCGCCGACGTGCCGACCTGCCCCGACTGGCGGGCCGACGACCTGCTGTGGCACCTCGGGGAGGTGCAGCACTTCTGGACCTCGATGGTGACGAACCGCCCCAAGGGTCCCGACGACTACGACCAGCCCGAGCGGCCCGGCGACCATGCCGGGCTGTTGTCGTTCTACGACACGGCGTACGTCGCGCTGGTGGACGCCCTGGGCGCCGCCGACCCCACCGACGAGGCCTGGTCCTGGTCCCAGGACCACACCGTGGGGTTCGTCTACCGCCGGCAGGCGCACGAGGCCCTGATCCACCGCCGCGACGCGGAGCTCGCAGCCGGTGCGCTGACGCCGTTCCCCACCGACCTCGCGGCCGACGGGGTCGACGAGGTGCTCGACGTCATGTACGGCGGATGCCCGCCGTGGGGAGAGTTCTCACCGCTCCCCCACTACGTCCGGCTCGACCTCACCGACACCGGCGACCACGTGTGGGTGCAGCTCGGCCACTTCCACGGGACCGACCCCGAGGGGATCACCCACGACGAGGACGACATCCACGTCGTCGCCGACCCGGGCGTCGAGCCCGATGCGGTCATCTCGGGCACCGCCGAGGCCCTCGATGCGCGCATCTGGCGACGCGCCGACGGAGCCCAGACACGACTCGCGGGCAGCCTCGAGATCATCGATCGCTTCCGGGCGATCATCCACCAGCCGATCACCTGAGGGCCGCGGAGGCCGGGCCGGCGAGGTCTCCGACGACGGGCGAAGGTCGACAGGGTCGGCTGGGCCGCCCGGGACGAGGGCGACGCCGACGCGGCACAGCGCGACGTCCGCGACCAGCGAGCGCGAGCGCTAGGCCGAGAGCCAGTCGGCGAACGACTCGAACCCGAACGGCCGACCGAGGAAGTCCTCGACCAGGTCGGCGGCGTCCTTGCGCCCTCCCTGGGCCAGGATCCGGTCGCGATACCTCGTAGCGACGTCTGAGTCGAACAGGTTGTCGCGGTCGAACGCCGAGAACAGGTCCTTGGCGATCACCAGGGACCACATGTAGGTGTAGTAGCTGCTGGTGTAGCCGGCCAGGTGGCCGAAGCCGGCATGGAAGTGCGTGTCGAGCGGCGTCACCATCGAGAACTCGGCCTGGAGGGCACGCGACAGTGCCGTCATCGCATCGCCGTCGGCGGGTACGTCCTCGTGGAACCGGTAGGAGACCGCGGCGTAGAACATCTGCGAGCGGGCCTGGAGTCCCTTGGCGAAGTCGTCGGCGTTCCGCATCCGCGCGACCAGGTCCGCGGGGATCGCGCGGTCGTCCTCGTCGGTCGCGAAGCCGCCCAGCACGCCGGCGTCCCACGCCCACTCCTCGAGCAGCTGTGACGGCGCCTCGACGAAGTCCCACTCGGTGGCCACACCGGCGAACCGGCTCCAGCGCTGGTCGCCGCCCAGGACGTGGTGGATCAGGTGACCGAACTCGTGGAACAGCACCACCACGTCGCTGTGCTCCATGAGCCCGCGCGGGAAGTTGCAGACCAGCACTCCCTCGGGCAGCTGCCGGTCCGCGACGCCGTCGGTGAGCGTGAACTGCGCGGCGTGGTTGAACTTGTTGGGACGCGGGTGGAGGTCGAGATGGATACGACCCACCAGGCGGTCGCCGACCGACACGTCGTACGACGCGACGTCCTCGTGCCAGGTGGGGACCTCGACCGGGGTGTAGGTCAGGCCGAACAGCCGCCCGGTGACGTCGAGCAGTCCCTGACGCACCCGCTCGAAGTCGAAGTACCGCCGCACCACCTGCGCGTCCACGTCGTGCTGCTCGCGGCGCAGGACCTCGAGGTAGTACGTCGAGTCGCCCGCGTCGAGCACCCCGGCCTCGGGCCGGTCCTGCTGGATCCGCGCGAGGAGCGTGTCGCGGTCGCGGAGTGCCGACGCCTCGGCCGCCTTGCTGATCTTGTCGATGAACGTGCCGATGGCGTCGCCGGTCTCGATCATCTTCACCTCGGCGTCGTACGTCGGCCACCCGTCGTAACCGAGGATCGTGGCGAGCTCGCGTCGCAGGGCGAGCATCTCCGCGAGCACCTCGTCGTTCGCCGGCCAGCCCTGGTTCGCGAACGCCAGGTGGACCGCGACTCGGGCGTCGCGGTCCTTCGCGAACTGGAGCATCGGGATCACGTCGGGGTAGTCCAGGGTCAGCTCGACGAGCCCGTCGTCGCCGGCCGGGTGGCCCTCGATCCAGTCCTGCGGGAGCCCGTCGAGCTGCTCGGGGCGGACCCTGACCGTCGTGCTGTCGTCGCGGATGTTGCGCTCGAAGGTCTGGCTGACCTCGGTGAGCCGCTCGTTGATGCTGCGGATGCGGTCGCGGACCTCGGGGTCGCGGTCGACACCCGCGCGGCGGAAGTCGCGGAGCGCGAAGTTGCGGACCCGCTCGGCCTCGTCATCGAGCCCCGAGATGCGGGCCTCGGCGTCGTCGACCACCATCAGGTCGTAGACCTCGCGATCCAACGAGAGGTCGGTCTGGAGCTTGGCTGCCTCGACCTGGGCGTGCTCGGCCTGGTCGCGGATCGCTTCGTCCGGATGGACCTGCTGGACCAGGCTGCTGGCCGCGAAGGCGTTGCCGAGGGCGAGGGTGATCTCGTCCCAGCGCTCCAGCAGCTCGGCGGCGCGGCGCGGCCGATCCGCCTTGAGCGCCGTCACGAGCTCGCGGGCGCGATCGAGCTGGTCGGTGGTGCGGGTCGCCAGCCACTCCGACCAGGCGTCGGTCCCGGCGTCGGCGGTGGGCATGGTCAGCGGGGCGAGATCGGTCACGGCCGTGACGCTACCGGGGACCGAGGCGTGGCGCCGTCCTCCTGGAGTACCGAATCCGTTACGCCGGTCAGCGTTGGACGGCGCCGACGAGCGAGACCGCCATGGCCACGGCCCGGTCGCGGGCGGCGCTCGTCTCGGCCTCGGTCAGGGTGCGGTCGGGAGCCCGGAAGCGCAGGGCGAACGCCAGCGACTTCCTGCCCTCGCCCACCTGTGGACCCGTGAACACGTCGAAGAGCCGGATGCTCTCGAGCAGCTCGCCCGCGCCGGCCCGGAGCGCCTTCTCCACCTCGGAGGCGTGGACGGATGCGTCGACCACGAGGGCGACGTCCTCCTTGGCCACCGGGTGGTGCGAGAGGACCGGGGCGGTCGGGATCTCGACCGTCCGCGCCATCAGGAAGTCGAGGTCGATCTCGAGCGCCGCCGTGCCGCGGGGCACGCCGTACCTGTGGCAGACACGCGGGTGGAGCTCGCCGGCGTGCCCGAACTCCCGGCCGCCGACGGAGACCAGGGCGCAGCGACTCGGGTGCCACGGCATGCGAGACGTCTGCCCGACCTCGATCTCGACACCGAGCTCGCGAGCCAGCGTACGGACGACATCGAGGGCGTCCGACCAGTCGGCCGGCCGGCCGTCGCCCCACCAGCCGGCACGCTCTCGCTCGCCGGACAGCACCGCAGCCAGGAACAGCGGCTGCTCGGGGATGGCCTCGAAGAGCTTCTCGAGCTCGGCCTCGCTCGGGCGCCAGTCCACGCCGAACACGGGGGCCGGGCCGCGCCCCGTGGGGAAGGCGACCGTGCCGGTCTCGAAGAGGGCGACCCCGGCAGCGCCGCGACCCAGGTTGCGGGCCGCCGCGTCGAGGACTCCGGGGAGCAGCGTGGTCGTGTAGAGCGGCAGCTCCTGGGACAGCGGGTTCGAGAGGCGTACGGCGCGCCGCAGCGCGTCGTCCTCGGGCAGGCCGAGTGCGTCGAAGGTGTCGTCGCCCACGAACGGGAAGCTGACCACCTCGACGCAGCCGACGCTCGCGAGGGTGCGCCCGATCCGGCGGCGCAGCCGCTGCTCGCGGGTCAGGCCACGGCCGGCCGGCGGCGTCGGGAGCACGGACGGCACCTGGTCGTACCCGACGAGCCGGACCACCTCCTCGACGAGGTCGTAGGGGTCGTGCAGGTCGGGCCGCCACGGCGGCGGGACCACCGAGAGCAGCGCATCGCCGCTGACGTCGGCGCCGACCGCGCGGAGGCT
>Ga0105245_10006600_pt1 | contig 10187 bp, 9 predicted proteins | sample KBSM54metaG_FD_81523 | JGI IMG/M metagenome (GOLD analysis project Ga0105245, IMG submission 81523) | Miscanthus rhizosphere microbial communities from Kellogg Biological Station, Michigan, USA - KBS M5-4 metaG | ecosystem: Host-associated > Plants > Roots > Rhizosphere > Soil | place: Michigan... | reverse complement strand
CCTTGCCGAGGCGTTTGACCTGGACCGGGTTGGCGTACCGGGCCAAAAACCGCAGCGCGGTCAACGTCATATCCGAACCCAGCGCGGCGATCCACGCCGGCCCGAGGATCTCCAGCAGCGCATTACGGGTCAACGCGATCGAAGCCGGGCCCACCGAGACTCCCGGCACCGCGGCCACTCCCGGCCTTACCGACCGCTTCGCTGCGACCATCGCGCTCGGGCGTGTCGCGGCCCCCGATGAGATCGCCAACGCGGTGGTCTTACTGAGCTCACCCGCCGCGAGCTATATCAACGGCGCGGTGCTGCAGGTCACCGGCGGCCAACTCGCCATCGCCGCCTAGCAGCGGTGCTGGCGGTCGTCATGGTTGCGGTATCTCCTACAGAGCCGGTGCATCTGCCATGAGCCGCACTGTTCTGATCAGCGGGACAAGCAAGGGCATCGGGCGTGCTCTGGCGTATCGGTTGGCCGAGCAGGGCCACCATGGTTTGTATCGCCCGAACGGGTGACGGCAGTTTCCACGGCGATATGCCCACCGTCGACTTGGCGGACCGAACTACGCCATCGACGGCGCTGCAGAAGATTTCGTCACGCTATCGCGTCGATGCCGTGGTCAACAATGGGTCTCGTTTGTCCCCACGCGCTCGAAGAGGTCACGTTGGACGCGCTGGACGCGGAGTTGGATGTGAACCAGCGCACGGCGGTCCAGCTCACCGAGGCTTGCGTGCCGGCGATGCGCGAGGTCGACTGGGGCCGGGTGGTCAACATCGTGAGTTTGGTCGCGCTCGGCGCGCCGCAGCGCACCGCGTATGCGGCGGCCAAGGCGGCGCTGATCAGCTGCACGCGCGGGTGGGCGCTGGAGTTGGCCACCACCGGCATCACGGTCAACGCGGTAGCGCCGGGACCGATTGAAACGGAGCTGTTCCGCGAGAACAACCCGCCCGGCAGCGAGGGTGAAATCCGTTACCCCTCGATGGTTCCCATGGGCCGCCTCGGTCGCGCTGACGAGATCGCCGCAGCGATCGCCTTCCTGCTGTCCGATGACGCATCGTTCATCACTGGTCAAACCCGCCGGCGGTGAAAACGACCGATGAGCCGCGGCGATGTTGCCGCACGATTTAGAGCTGGTGGGGCCGCGGGTCGTTAATGGACGCTGCCGGTGGCGATGCCTTTGCGGTCTTGGTGGAATCGCGTTGGCGCAGCAGCGTTCTCACCGCGTAGCATAGTGCGCTGGCGAAGTAGAACGCGGCGGTGAGCAGCAGCCAGCGGGCCAGGTAGGGCGCCTGAGTCTGCCCGGTCGCGGCCTGGTAGGTGGGCGCGCCCTGCTCGATGATCCCGGGCAGGAACATCAGCATCAGCAGCCCGGCGGCCAGGGTTGGCATCCGAAGATAGTTCGTTACCGGAATGTGTTTGGGTTCGTTTCGGGGTGCCTCGTCACCGACGTTGGGGCCGGTGCGTCGCCTGGGCAGCAGCCGGTCGGCCAGCGCGTAGAGCGGAAACAGGATCAGGTCGTGGCCGATCACGGCCACCACGAACCACACCACAATGGATTGCCACCACACCGTGGGGTTGAACAGGTTTTGCACGCCCAGCACCGAGACCGCGTAGGCGCCCAGCGCCAGAGCGGCCAAAACGACGAGGAGGTGAAACAGGCGCTCGCCGTACAACCGCGCCGCTCGTTGGGCTAGTGCGCGCATCAGGTTTCCCGGAATTCGATGGTGGACACCCATTTGGTGTTGTGCACTCCGGGAAGCGCGGGAACGATGATCCGCGCCGGATAACCGTGATCCAAGGAGAGGTCGGCAGCGTTGACCTGCAACGCCAACAGCGAGCCGGGGCTCAAGATCTGGTTGGTCTGCAGGACCGCGTGATTGAAGGCGCCGAACCGCTCCAGCGAGGACACGATCGCCGAGCCCGGGTGCGGGCGCCCGGCTGCCGCGGCCAGATCCGCCAGCCGGACACCGGTCCAGGTCTGCGTCGTTGACCACCCCTCGACGCAGGCGATCGGCAGTTCCACGGTGTGACGTGGCATCGCCTCCAGCGCGGCCCGATCCAGCAGCACCGGATGGGACCCGCCCAACAGTTGCAGGCGCCACCCCGAACCGGTGACAGCCGGGTCGATACCGGCCGCGACGGCGGTGCGGTTGATCTGAAAGTCGTTGGGGCCCTTGCCGTAGCTGCGGCCGCGAGGAAGCAACAACGCCGCACCGCGGGTGAATCCGCCCAGGGTCTGCCCGACGGTCAGCGTCGCGACCAACAGCGCACCGCCGCCGACGACGGCCAATGCGCCGCGACGACTCAGGGTAGGCGGATCAGGGTCGGGCGCCACCAGGCCATCGGGGTCGGGCGGCTCGGGCACCGTGTCGGCCAGCGAGGTGTGAAGAACGCTGCGCATCGACCGTGACCGCAGACTGCGCCACATTTTCGGCAGCTTCAGACAGACGTGGCTGACAAATGCGGCGATGAACACCCACGCGCCGAAATAGTGTGCGGTGTAGAAGCTAAACCCGAAAATGTAGTCGTACTGGATGTTGAGAACCCCTGTGACGATCTCGAAGAGGATCCCACCCACCAGCATGAGCAACGTCACTCGCTCCAGCACCTGGGCCGGCGAACGCGCCGGTGGCCAAGAGAACAGGCGCGGAAGCACCGACCACAACTTGGCCAGCACCACCGGTATAACCACGAGGCCTAAACCGACGTGCAGGCCCTGGTTGAGCCGATACAGCCACGACGGGCGGGTCGGCCAGTCGAAGCTGGGCAGTTTGAGCCAGCCAACGTCGAAGGGAATGGCCTGCCCAAACTGCGGCCCGTAGGCGATATAGGACAGCAAGCCGGTCACGATCACGATCGGCAAAACAACCAGTAGCGTCGCGCCGAAAACCGACGTTAACCACGGTCCGCGCAACGGACTGCGCCACCGGATCCGCGAGAGTCCCGGCGGCGGGTGATTGTCAAGTGCCCGCCACAGCACAGCCGGGAACCCGTAGCGGGCCGTCGACGGCTCGGTGGGAAGATCCGCCTTGGAACCAGGATCGGTGGCAGCGGAAGTAGCCGCGGGTGGCTGTCCCGGCGGCGTTCCACGCGGCGGCGTCATGTCCATGCTCCGTCGTCCACATGATTAGTCAACATCGCAGCGGCGTGGCCGAAAAGAGTCGCGGCCGCATTCGTTGGTGTCGTGGTCAACGGTGCCAACAGCGGCGGCGGCGAGGGGGCAGGCGCCGGCTGCGACGGCATGAGGACAAGACCACAGCTGATATGTAGGCATCGTTTGTCAATCGGCAGGTGATAGCCGCCCCGGTTGGTGCCGGGGCAGCTTTCGCTTGATCGGTGTCAGTCGGTGCCGCGGCGGTCGTTGGTCAACGACGGTGGTGTCAGACTGATATGCGCGGGTTGGGTACCGCAAGACGATGGTTCGGCGCGAACGGTGGCTGCTCTCTAGGGACGGGCGTCACATCAGTAGTCAGTGAATACTGATGTGGCTCATAGCTGTAACGCAGATCCAGTTCAAATACTTCAACGCCGACCGGCTGGCTCCGATCAAGCCTGTGTTGTGTGGCGGTTAGTTCAGGGTGGCCAGTGACCAGCACCAGCCGGCTAGCTCGCGGGCGATGGCCACATTGGCCACCAACGGGTTCTTCTTGCGTTCAGTGAATCGGCACCACTGCTGGTGTAGGCGGCGGTTGCCGGCATGTCCGCGTGCCTTGAGCGCTGGGTCGACCTTGGCCCAGCGGGCCCGCATCGTCGGTCCGGGGTTGCGGTAGGGCTGGCGGTGATGCCAGGCCGCCTCAATCAGCAGCCGCCGCACATGGGCGTTGCCGGCCTTGGTGATCGAGCCCTGCACCCGTGAAGCGCCTGAGGAGTAGTCACACGGCACCAATCCGACGTAGGCGCCGATCGAGGCATCCGTGAATCGGGTCCAGTCTCCGATCTCGACGGTCAACGCCAGCCCAGTCAGTGCGGAGATGCCGCGCAGACACCTCAGCCGGTCGACCGCATCGGCCCACCGTGGTGAGGCCGCAATCGTCACGATCTGCTCGTCGAGGCGGTCCCGGGCACCGGTCGTGGACACGACTGCGTCGAAGTGGTGATTGAACGCCGCCGCGGTGTGAGCGTCGTCGAAACGTTGCCGGCGCAGCCACAATTCGTGCTGACCGCTCCAAGCCTGCGCACCCGGATACACCCGGCCGTAGCGCAGCAGCAGTTTGGACAGTCGATGCACTATCGCGTCCAGCAGGAGCCCAGCGTGCCACCCGGTGTGAAGCCTCCGCCGGTGCTGGTCGCCGCACTGGGGCCGGCACTGTCAAGTTGAGCAATCCGAAGGCGATTTTCGCCGGTTCGCCTCCACGATTCACCAGGTCGCGTGTGACGTATGAGGCCTATGTGGTTAGCACAACGTGGACACGACCTCAAGTTGACAGTGCCTCTTCTCGCTTTCGCACAACGCGCGTGTTCGTGCGCTACATGCCGCTCATCCTGCAGGGCAAGCCGGTTCTGCTGAACAAGCGCGACATGTTCGATGCCGACCTCAATCGCCTGCCGCCCGACGAACAAGAAGCTGTCTACGCCAAGATGGTGCCTGCGCCCGGACGACAGGGCCGCCAGATGTTCGGCGTTTCGGTTTCACCGAAGAAGGTGTCCGGCCCGCAATTGATCCGGCGGTACGCGCACGTGTCGCCGACAGAGTCTGACCCGATTGGCCGCGTTGAACTGGCCTCTGTGTGACATCCTGTGCGCTCTCGGGCGCGGGGTGCCACATGTAAACAGGCTGACGGCGACCGCCAAGTGAATCGGCACCACCCGTCCAAACTGCCCACCGGCTGTGAGCGCTTATTTCGTTTACCTTTTGCAACATCAACGATTCGTCGACGGGTCTGGCACTTCTGGATCAGCTCGATGTTTGGGAGAGCCCAAACAGGCAGCATATTCACAGCCCACATTCAGGAATCCGTTATGGGCCACAAGATTTGCAAAACGATGACGCCGACCCATTTGAGCGGAGGAGCATCAGCTCATCAACCACTGTGTGCACTCCACCGGACGGCTCCACGGCGGTAGCCAGCAAGCCGAAATTGTTCCGTCGTGGCCCCCGGCGGCTGCGGTGAATCCGGGGTAGCGCCGCTGACATGTTGTAAGGAGATCGGTCTGATGAGTGAATCCTTCAGCGTCTTCTGTGAGCGGTATTTGAGCCGTCACGAGAATCCTGTCAACGGCGCGTTGCACACGGTCGGGGGTGTCGTGGCAGCAGGTGGCCTCGCTGCGGGTGTCATCGCGAGGCGTATACGAGTGGTGGTGATCGGCGACATCGTCGGCTTCGCGCTCGGGACGGTAGGCCATCTATTCCAACCGGGGACCCTGCGAGATGACCTCGTCGCGGGCTTCCGGCACCCGATCTGGTATCTCCGAGCCGAGGGTCAGCGCATCTGTGCTCGCCCCACCTAATCGGCCACGGCGACGGTGTCATCAGGCCACACGTTGGCAAGCTCCGCGGGCTTGGGCGAGGTCAGCCAATACCGAGCAGAAATGGAGTGATCACCCATGAAGGCGAATCAGCGGATCGGGCAGGGACGGTTCAAGGCAACCGCAGCGCCACTGTTGCAAGCGCAGATCGATATCAACGCTCCGGTGCCCAGGGTGTGGTCATTGATCACTGATTTCAGCCGCATGCCGCAATGGAGCCCACAATGTCGAATGATGAAGATGTTCGGCTCGTTGCGGCCGGGCGCCCGGACGGTGAACATCAACCGCCGCAACTTTCAGTTCTGGCCAACCACGTGCACGGTCACCGAGGTGATCCCGGAGCAGAAGGTGGCGTTCCGGGTCGATATCAACGGCCTGATCTGGAGCTACGAGCTGCAGGCGACCGAGCAGGGCACCCGCGTGATCGAGAGCCGCCACGCCGAGAACGGCGCCAAGCCGGTAGCCAACTTCGCGGTGAACGCGTTCTTCGGCGGCGTGCCCAATTTCGAACGTGAGCTTGTCGAGGGCATGAACGCGTCGCTGGCGCGCATCAAGGCAGCGGCCGAAAGCGGTTAGTTCCCCGGTGGTGGCTACTCCGGAACACCCATTTGACTGCCAAGATTCGCCCGGACGAGGGGATTTCATGGGGGAGGACCAATGGTTGACGCATCGCAGCTTCCCTCACGGATAGGGCCTGATGGTGGTCAGGATTGGGGCGGGGGGCTGGCCACCGGGCACGGACCCTAGGTTCATCGGACCGCGGCCTGGCCGTGCAGGCGGCACAAGAAGAACAATGTCGAAGCTCTCGCTGCGTCCTTCGTTCTACAGAGCGCTAGACGGCCCGTGTCGTGGCGACGAGGCTTCGGTTCGTGAGCTGCCGGATGGGTCGCGATGACGGCGGCGACCGCGTGCCGCTCGTGTGGCACCGAACCCGTCGACAACGCTCGGTTCTGCCACGGCTGCGGCTCACCTCTCACCGAATCCAGTACGCACGGCGAGTACAAGCAGGTCACGGTGCTGTTCGCCGATGTTGTTCATTCAATGGCCATCGCAGCGGCTGTCGGTGCCGAGCGGCTGCGCGAGATCATGGCCGACCTCGCCGACCACTGCGCGGCGGTGGTGCGGCGCTACGGCGGCACGGTGGACAAGTTCACCGGTGACGGGATCATGGCGGTGTTTGGTGCGCCGGTGGCGTTGGAGGACCACGCAGTTCGCGCTTGTCTTGCCGCGCTGGGCATTCAAGATGAGACCGTCCGACTGGCCGCTGAGGTCAAGGATCGCGATGGGATCGATCTGCGGTTGCGTGTCGGCCTGAACTCTGGTCAGGTGATCGCCGGTGAAATCGGTTCTGGCGCTTTCGGTTACACCGCGATTGGTGAGCAGGTCGGAATGGCGCAGCGGATGGAGTCGGTGGCACCGCCGGGTGGGGTGATGCTCAGCGCATCCACAGCGCGACTGGTTGACGGCGCAGCCGCTCTGGGTGAGCCGGAGATGGTGCGCATCAAGGGTGCCGATGAACCGGTCCTTGCCCGTCGCCTTTTGGGCATGCCAGAACAGCATCACGCTGTCGCGCGTGCTGAGTCGACTCTGGTGGGTCGACGGTGGGAGATGTCCGTCGTCGAGAGCCTCTTGGACCGGGCGGTTGACGGCCACGGTGCTGTGGTCGGCGTGGTCGGCTCGCCGGGTCTCGGGAAGAGTCGTCTGGTGCGCGAGGTGGCGGCGATGGCGCGTCGACGGGGTGTGGAGGTGTTCAGCGCCTTCTGCGAGTCGCACACCAGCCAGGTCCCCTTCCATGCCGTCGCGCGGCTGTTGCGCGCGGCCACCGGTGTGGAGGGTCTTGACGGGCAGGAAGCCCGCGATCGTGTGCGCGACCGGATTTCCGATGCAGACCCGGAGGATTCGGCGCTCCTGGATGACCTGCTGGGCATCGCCGATCCGGATGTTTCTTTAGCGGCCATTGATCCCGACGCGCGTCGGCGGCGGTTGACGGCATTGGTGAATGCTGCCTCGTTGGCCCGGGAAAGCCCGGTGGTCTTTGTCGTTGAGGACGCCCATTGGATCGATGAGGTCAGCGAGTCCATGCTGGCGGAGTTCTTCGATGTGATTCCGCAGACGCCGTCGCTGGTGCTGCTCACCTATCGCTCCGAGTATCGGGGGGCATTGGCTCAAGTGACCGGTGCTCAAACCATAGCCCTTGCGCCCCTGAGCGACCCGGAGACAGCAGCACTGGTGTCAGAGCTGCTCGGGCCGGACCCCTCGGTTGGTGTGCTGGGTCATGCGATCGCCGAGCGGGCCGCCGGTAACCCGTTCTTCGCCGAGGAGATCGTGCGTGAAGTCGCCGAGCGTGGTGTGGTGGAAGGGAAGTCGGGCGCATACATCTCGACGGCAGAGGGTGCTGAGGTGAGTGTGCCTGCCACGCTGCAGGCGACCATCGCCGCCCGCATCGACCGGCTGCGCCCGGAAGCTAAACGCACGTTGAGCGCAGCAGCGGTCATCGGCTCGCGGTTCAGCCTCGGCCTGCTTCAAATGCTCGGGATCGAACCGGCGGTCGCGGACTTGCTGGCGGCCCAACTCATCGATCAGGTCAGGTTCACCCAACAGCCTGAGTATGTGTTCCACCATCCGCTGATCCATGCGGTGGCCTACGAATCGCAGCTCAAATCCGATCGCGCCGAATGGCACCGACGGTTGGCGGAGGCGATAGAGAATCGAGATCCGGGTGCGGCCGACGAGAACGCCGCGCTGATCGCCGAACATGTGGAGGCCGCCGGTGATCTGCACGCCGCCTACGACTGGCACATGCGCGCCGCGACCTGGTCGAGCACCCGCGGCATCACCGCAGCGCGGGTGAGCTGGCAGCGGGCACGCCACGTCGCCGACCGGCTGCCCGCCGACGACCCGGACCGGACCTCGATGCGGATCGCGCCGCGCACCCTGCTGTGTGGGACGGCATGGCGGGTGAGTGCCAGCGTCGCCGATACCGGCTTCGACGAGCTTCGCGACCTGGCCGCCGCGGCCGGGGACACGGTGTCACTGGCCATCGGCATGACCGGGTTGCTGATGACACAGGCACTACACGACCGTCCTCGCGAGTCATCGCGGCTGGCTTCGGAATACACCGGACTGCTCGACTCCATCGGCGACCCGACCTTGATGCTTGGACTGTCCTTCGCGGCGATCACCGCGAAGTACTTTGCCGGGGAGATGACCGAAACCCTGCGGCTGGCCCAGCGCGCCATCGACCTGGCCGAGGGCGACCCCACCAAGGGCAACCTGATCGTGGGATCGCCCTTGGCGTTTGCGATCGACGGCCGAGCCGGTGCCCGATGGGCCCTGGGACTCGCGGGCTGGAGAGACGACTTCGACCAGGCCATCGCCGTGGCCGGGGCGGTCGACCCGATGCTCCAAGTCATCTTGATCGCCGACTATTACACCCTCGCGCTCTTGAACGGGTCGCGGCTGCCCGACGCAGCCGCGCTGCGCGACACCGCCGACGCGCTGGCCATCGCCGAGCGCTTCGGCGACGATCCCGCGCTGTTCATGGCGCTCGAGGCTCGCGGCATCGTCCTGGTTCATCAAGACGGACCTTCACGTGAACACGGCTTTGACCTGCTTGCCCAGGTCCGAGAAGCTGGCCTGCAGAAGCGGATCAGCCTCATAGTGGTGCCCGTTGTCGACCTCCAGATCGCCAAGGACAGGCTGCGCACAGGCGATCTCGACGGTGCGATCGAACTGTCCCAGACAGTCATCGATGACCTGTTCTCAAGGGGCGAGATGATCTATCGCGGACCGCCCACCAGCGTCTTGGTGGAAGCGCTGCTGCGCCGCAACGCAGACGGCGACGTGGCGCACGCGCAGGCCGCCATCGACAGGTTGGCGGCAGTCCCGACCGAGCCCGGGTTCGTGTTGCACGAACTTCCCCTGCTGCGGCTGCGCGCGCTGCTGGCCTGCGCCCACGGGGACGACACCGGCTACCGCGACTATCGGGATCGCTACCGCGCCATGGCGACATCGCTGGGTTTCGAGGGGCACATGAAGTGGGCCGAGGCGATGCCATGACGGCGGCTGCAGCTTGTGGTGTGGTGACGTTTTTGTTCACCGATATGGAGGGTTCGACCCGTCGGTGGGAAGCCGACGTTGATGCGATGCGGTCGGCCCTTCTGGCACATGACAAGGTGCTGCGCACGGCCATCGAGATGTATGACGGGTTTTTGTTCAGCCAGACGGGAGACGGTGTGGTGGCGGCGTTCGCGACGTCGGCCGCGAACGCTGCGGACCCTGGGGCAGTGCCTGATGCGGTGGCAGCGGTGCTGTTTATCGCCCGGCAACCGGGCAAGAGTCCGGCGGGGATCGTCGGTGAGGCGGTGGCCCCGATGATCGCCGCCGGACTCACGAGACTGCGGACCTGACGCTCCATGGCCGAACTGGGAGCACCTCCCGCTTGCGGGGGACCACACAAGCACCCGAACCTGCGGCGTGTCGGGAGATTGTGCGTCTGGTCGGTGGTGATCGCGGCCGTGGTGATCGTGGTGGTCAACCTGACCGTGGCCCGATTGCCCACGATGGCGTCGGCTGACGGCAAGTACATCCGCCTGCGCGGCAAGGACATTCACTACGTCGAACAGCCCGGACAGGGTGTGCCGATCGTGCTGCTGCATGGGCAACCGGGCACCTACAAGGATTTCGAAAAGGTGACCCCCGAACTGCCCGGGCTACACCTGATTTCGAT
>Ga0105245_10006596_pt1 | contig 10189 bp, 5 predicted proteins | sample KBSM54metaG_FD_81523 | JGI IMG/M metagenome (GOLD analysis project Ga0105245, IMG submission 81523) | Miscanthus rhizosphere microbial communities from Kellogg Biological Station, Michigan, USA - KBS M5-4 metaG | ecosystem: Host-associated > Plants > Roots > Rhizosphere > Soil | place: Michigan... | reverse complement strand
CACAACACCTCAGCCAATGCCGAAGCGCGCGGAAAGGTCATGTATTCCGCGTGCTCGTTGGTGCTCACGTACTCACTCCAGAGCTGACCCTGTGAGCCAACGATGTGAGCCGCGGTGGCGGCGTCCAGATTCGTGGGGACGGGATTGAAGCCATAAACCGTGGCCAACGTGACTTGTCCGGGTTGCGCTTGCGGCTCGGTGGCGGGATTGGCTTGGTAGTGATCGAAGTAACAGGCCGAGGCCGGCGCCATGATCACGTTGTAACCCTGCTGTGCCGCGGTGGTGCCGGTGGCGAGGTTGTGCCAGGCCATCACTGTGGCGGTGTTCGGCACTTTGCCCCCCACGATGTCGTCCCAACCGATGATGGCGCGACCCTTGCTCTCGGCGAAAGTTTGGATGCGCTTGATGAAGTAGCCCTCGAGCCCGACTTCGTCGCCGAGCCCCTGGTCCTTGATCACCTGCTGTGCGGCTGCGCTTTGTTGCCAGCGCAGGGGCGGCACTTCATCGCCACCGACGTGCACGTAGTGGCTCGGGAAGACATCGAACACTTCCGTGAGGATGTCGTCCAAGAACGTGAAGGTGGTCTCGTAGGGGCAGAAAATGTCGTTGAAGATCCCCCACGTCGTGACCACTTGGAACGGCCCCGGCGTGCACGCGTACTCGGGGTACGCCGCGAGCGCCGCGGTAGCATGCCCGGGCATTTCGATTTCTGGGATGATCGTGACACCGCGCACCGCGGCGTACTTCACCAAGTCCCGCAGTTGGTCTTGCGTGTAAAAGCCGGAATACGGGGTGCCGCCTTCGTTGCGCGTTCCGCCGACTTGCGTGAGCTTCGGGTACTTCTTGATCTCCATCCGAAACCCTTGGTCGTCGGTCAGATGGAAGTGGAAGGTGTTTAGCTTGTAAAAGGCCAGCAAATCGATGTAGCGCTTGACGAAATCCACGGAGAAAAAGTGGCGGCTCACGTCCAAGTGTTGCCCGCGGTACGGAAGCCGCGGCGCATCGTCGATGGTGACGGCGGGCACGTTCCAACGCGCGTAGGTCGTGCTCTTGCCGCTTTCGATTTCGCCCGGGAAGAGCTGACGCAGCGTTTGGACACCGCGCGCCACGCCGGCCGCCCCCTTCGCGCGTAGCGAGACGCCAGCGGCCGCTACCTCTAGCTTGTAGCCCTCGTCCGTGGTGATGCTCGAATCCAGCGCGAGCGTGATGGTGGTTCGCCCGGCAGCGCATGGCTCGGAGCTGGATGCCGCTAGCGGGAGCGTGAAGCCCGTGCCTTGCTGCAAGAGGGTCTGCAAGTACGCGCCGATGTCCGTCAGACTCGGATCGCTCGCGACGATCGGTGTGCCGTTGCTGAGCACGAAAGCGCCCGTGCCGATGGTCAGGGTCTTGGGCTTCGGAACGAGCCCGGTGGTTTGACCGCTCACTTCGGTGCCGCCGGTGCCGGAGTCCGGCATGGGCGCGCCCATGCAACCCATCCCGGCGCCGCCGCTGCCGCCGCCTCCCGTGGCACCGCCGCTACCGCCATTGCCGAGCGAAGTGCCTCCGGTGCCGCCCCCATTCATGACGCTCGAGCCGGCGCTGCCGTCAGAGCCACCGCCTGCCGTATCTTGGGCGGGGCGTGCGCTGCCACAGCCAGCGGCTGCGATCGACAGCAGAATGAGCCCATATTTGCGCATGATCACCGTTATCCTCCGAGCACCTGATGGGGCTGATTGAAGCCCGAAATTTCTACCGCTGGCACGTTCGAGCCCAACGCCGAGAGCGCATAACTCACCGACACCGTGCGCGTCTCGCCGGGCACGAGCGTGATGTAGTTGTCTTGCCAGAGCACCGGCAAAACGGGTTTGCCGTTCTTGCCGATCTCGAGCTCGAGGCGTGTGAAGAACGCAAGCGAAGTGGACGCGTTCTTCAGCGTGACCTGCGTGGTGCCGGTCGGCCCGTTCGTGGTCGAACTGACGGTGGCTTGCAGGCTCACCTGAGGCAGCGAAGCGAGCGCCGAATAGTCCGCGAACGTCGCCGTTGGCGCGTGATACCAATCACCGGCACCGAAATTGATGGTTTCCGCAGTGCTCGATAACCAATAGCAGTTCGAGCTCACGAGAGCACCGTTCTGGCTCAACGTCAGCACCACGAAGTACGTTCCGGACAAGCCATCGATCGCCGGGATGGTCGCGACGGGAGCCGTGCCATCCGCGCCGACATCGACACTTTGCGTGTGCGTCCACTTCTGGCTCGCATCCAGGTTGTAAACCGAGGCCGTCGCGGAAAGGCCGCTCACCGCTTTCGGTGTTTGATTGACCACCACCACCGACTTGTCGTCGTACGAGTACAGGATGTGGAGCGGTTCGTTGGCTTTTTTCGCGCCGAAATAGCCCGCTGCGGGCGCCAAATCCGAACCGTACAAATGCCAGATCAGGCTCGGCCACGCGTTGTTCAACATCCAGTGGATGAAGCCGGTCGCGTTCTGGTTTTTGTTCCGGCTATAGGCCTCGTACGGGGCGCGTTCGGCCTCGTAGTTCATCAGCTGCGCCTTCTCGACGTAATCCTCCAAGCTCTTGGGCGCGCCGTGCCGCTTGCTGAGCGCATCGTTGAAGATGCTGAGCGTGGAGAATTGATAGTTACCGCTCGTGCCCGCGTGGAACTGGTCCGCGCTGAGTTTCGTCCACAAAGAGGTTTGCTGATCGGGCGTGAGCACGGCTTTGATCGTTTCGATCTCGGGAATGGCGGGGCCCGGGCCCGACTCGGAGTTGAAGCCGAAGCCGCCGCCGGCATTCTTGTCGACCATCCAATACGAGGGAGCCACCCAATCGTAGGGGCCATTCATCTTCATGCCGCTCCTACCCAAGGTGGCGCTCGTGCGATCGGCTGCCGAGGCGCCGATCGGGTTCGGCCAGTCTGCGGCTTTGAATGCGGCCAAGAACTCGCTTTCGACGGCAGCGGGCGGCGTTTCGTCACTGCCGATCAGAAAGTCGATCACACTCGGATGATTGCGCATACGTTCGGCTTGGGTCTTCACCGAGGCCACGGCGATGGCGTGGTCGGCAGCACTCCATTTGTCCCAGTCTTGCCAGTGATCGCAACACATCCAGCCGGGAATCAGCACGATTCCGTATTTGTCGGCCGCATCGTAGAACGCGGGAGACTCGAGCTTGCCCTCGAGGCGGATGGCATTCAGGCCCAAATCGCGCACGTATTGAAACTGCGCGTCGAGCTGCTCGGCGGACAGCCGTAGCATCATGTCGGATGACCAACCACCTCCGCGAATCAAGAGCCGCTTGCCGTTGATGGCAAACTGACGATAGCCGGCGGTGCTCAGTGTGGAGCTGACGTCCCGAATGCCGAACTGTAGGCCTTGGTGATCGGACACGGCACCGGCCACGTTCGCCGTGAGCGCGAGCTCGTAAAGGTCTTGGCCACCGAGCTGCGCGGGCCACCAGAGCCGGGGTGACGCGATGGTGAGCGTTGGGTCGCTCGTCGCGTCGAAAGTGACTGTCTTGGTTTCACCGGCGGCGAGATCGATCTCTTTGCTGAGTGAGATCTTCTCGAGCGTGCCGCTGAGCGTCGTGTGCACCGGCGCATTCGTGGTGTTGGTCAGGTTGGTTTTGATGGTGAGCTGCGCCGAATCGAGGGCGGCGCTGACTTTGCTCGCGACGTGTGTGCCGCGCAGCGCCACGCTGCCGCTCTTCTTCAGGTACACGTCCTGCCAAATGCCCAGATCGCGATCGGGCGGGGCAGGGTTCCAGTCGAGCCAGCTGAGTGCCAGATCTTTGCTCAAATCGGGGGCAAATACCTCGATCGCCAGGGCGTTCGGCGCGCCCGGTTTGAGCGCCGCCGTCACGTTCCATTCATAGTTAGTGAACGTACCGATGGTCTTGTCCGCGGAGGCGATCTGTTTGCCGTTGAGCCAAACGTTCGCGCGATAGTTGATGCCGTCGAGCGCTAGCCAGGCGCTCTGACCGGTGAAGTCCGCGCTGGGCGTGAACTCGGTGCGGTACCACCACGAAGCATCCGCGAGCGAGGCGGGAATGCGCGTCAGGTTGTCGCCCTGGTACGGGTCTGGATAAACTTGATTGGCGACGAGCCCAGCCAACACGGTCGTCGGCACGCTGATCGGGTACCAAGAGCTGGCCGCAAATCCCGCCGTCGAGAGATCGGCGCCGGCGCTGCTGCCGATCTTCGTCGATGATTGCAGAGCCCAGCCGTTGTGCAGCGTTAGGCGCCCGTCGTCGCAGCTCTTACAGCCGGTGTCGGGGATCACTTGGCCGCCCGTGCCGCCTTGTGTTTGACCGCCCGTGCCGACGACGCTGCCGCCCGCGCCTGCGCTAGTGGCGCCGCCACCCGAGCAGGCGTTGCAGGTGCCCGCGCTATTCGTGACACCGCCGTTCGCTTGCGGCGATGGCGTGGATGATTTCGAGCTGCAGGCGGCCGCTAAGACCAAACCTGCACCAACGAGGACCGGAAACAGCTGCCAATGACGAAACATCGATGTTTTCCAGCTTTTTAGAGGGCGGGTTACAGTGGTCTTGAAACAGCTTTGCTCAGTCGGCGTCCAAACCGCGGCCCGTTCGGCTCTAAAGCGTGGTCGTTTATTATGCGCGAATTGACCCGACAACGCGACTGGCTGCGAGCGCTCTACGGCGTGCAGCCGACGCAGAAAGATTGAGTGTACCTCGCAGAACACGCTGAAAAGCGTGTCGCGGCGACACGATGTGCGACCCATCTTGCGTAGCGCGAGGCACCCAACGGAGCGGGCGCAGCTGCCCGCTTCTCGCCCGAGGCGAGTTGATGAGCCAGTCAGATTTGTCGCGTAAGCAGTTTTTGTTGACCGTGATGCGGGCGGCGCGGCGGGTAGCGGCGGCGCCGGTGGAGCGTCCGGGCTCACCTGCACGAAGGACCTCACCGGCGACATTTCCTGCAATCACACGCCCACGACGGGGCACGTGATGCACATCACACTTGCCGATCTGACTGCCGGGGTGGACAAGACTTACGACATCCGACGCATGGCCAATCACAGCCACATGATCACGCGCACCGCCGCCGATTTCGCAACGTTGAAGAGCGCCAGCACGACGGCGCGAGTCATGTCTGTCTCGATCGCCGTTGACGATGAGCCCTCGCTCAGCGGTGGGACGGTGCACAAGTACGCGACGAGCAAGACGCAGCCGCACTGCATCACGATCAGTTGTGGGGTGGCCGGCGCACCCGTACAGGGCATGGAATGTGCGGCCGACGTATTCGTGTGTAAATGTGCCGAGCTGCCCCGGTTTTTGCGGTGTGCTAACCTAGGTTGAGCCCGTGGGCGTTCCTAGCGGGCCTGACAAGGGTTCTGGTTTCGAGTGAGCGATAACGAAGAAATCGTATTGCCGTTTCCGGGACCCATTCCGTCGCTTGGGGTGACGACGCACGTGAGCAGCACGCTGCTCGCGTCTTCGATGCAATCGTTGCGAGCTCGGGGTTGGTTCGAGCGCTACAGCGCGTTGCTTCCGCAGGCGTACCGCGACCAAGTGTTGAATACCGTCGTCGGTGAGTGGCTGCCGATCGATTGTGGCGAGGCGCACTACTCAGCGTGTGACGCGCTCGGGCTCACCGCCGAAGAGCAGACCGCGATGGGCCGAGATGCCGCCAAGCGAGTCAACGAATCGTTCCTCGGCTTCTTGGTGAAGATGGCGCGCTCGGCCGGCGTGACACCCTGGCTGGTATTGCCACGCAGCAACGCGTTGTTTCAGCGCGTGCTGCGCGGAGGCGGCACGCAAGTGATCAAGCTCGGCCCGAAAGAAGCGACGATCGAGGTGGTGGGTGTGACCCTGCTCAGCATCCCGTACTTTCGGCGCGCGATGCTGGGCATGTACGAAGCCTCGGTCGCGCTGTTCGCCGAGCGCGTGCACATTCGCAGCATTCCGGTGGGGACTTCCCCGATTACCGAACGCTTTCTGATGCGCGTGCACTGGGTTTGAGATCCGAATCCTGCGAGCGCCCTCAGCCTTCGGACATCAGCTGGCGATACGCCAATTGGTCATCGTGCATGCGCTGAAAGACGCGCTGCTTGGCGTCGTGGAACGAGCGCGCGGCCGGGTTCGGCTCGATCACGCGGGAAACGCCAGACATCGCGTTCATCGCGGCGGGCACGTTCGGAAAGCGCTCGGCGGCGACGGCCGCGAGCATGGCGGAGCCGAGCAGCACCGCTTCGGGCTCCCGCGGGAGCAGCAAGCGCGCCCCCAAGGCGTCCGCGTGCTCGCGCAGAAAGACGGGGTTTTTGCTGTCACCGCCGGTCGCGACCAGCGTGTCGATCTGGTAGCCGTGCGCGTTCAGTGTATCGACGATGTGACGCGTGCCATGGGCAATCGCTTGGATCGTCGCTAGGTATTCGAGCGCCAGCGCGTCGATACTATTGGCGAGTTTCAGCCCCGAAATCATGCCGCGCAGCGAGGGATCGGCGCGCGGTGAGCGGTTACCGTGGTGATCGGGCAGCACGTGCAAGTGCCTCGCGAGCGCGCCCGGAAAGGGTAGCTTTTCGGCCATGGCATCGAGCCGCTCGTTGAGCTCGGCGTAGACGGTCCGCCCGCGAGCGCGAGCGTTTTGCGAGAGCTCAGCGAAACGTGCGTGGGAGTTCAGCACGTGATCGATGAGCGCACCGGTGGCCGATTGCCCGCCCTCGGTGAGCCACATGCCGGGCAGCATCGCCGAGTAGTAAGGGCCCCACACGCCGGGCACGAAGCGCGGCTCGTTCGAAACGGCCATGTGGCAACTCGAGGTGCCGCCGATCAAGGCGAGCCGTGTCTCGAGCGCCGAGGGGCCGAGTGGGGTGCCTGCTTGCACACTGCCCAAGAGCCCGATGCCGCCCGCGTGAGCGTCGATCACGGACACGGCAACGGCGATGCCCGGCACGAGCCCGAGTTCGTTCGCGGCGCGCTCGCTCAGCACGCCCACGCGCTCGCCGACCGGACGGACGTCGGAGCCGATGCGCCGCGCGTCGTCGTCGAGCAGCTCGGAGAGGCCGATCTGCTCGAAAAACGAGCGATCCCAAGCGCCCCGCCCGCCATTTTCGTGGCCCAAGTACGTCCACTTGCAGACGGTCGTGCAGTGCGAGCGAGAGTCGATGCCGGTCGCGCGATAGCTGAGAAAATCCGGCAAATCCAAGAAGCGGGTGCTGCGCGCGAACGACTCGGGCAAGTGCCGTTTGAGCCACAGGAGCTTCGGCATCTGCATTTCCGGCGAGATCACGCCACCCACGTAGCGGAGCACGGGGTGCTTCGTTCCGTTGATGGCCTCGGCCTCGGCGACCGCGCGATGATCCATCCACACGATCACGTTTTGCGCCGGGTGACCGCTGGGGCTGACGCTCACGGGCGCGTCGTCAGCGCCGAGTGCGACCAACGAACAAGTGGCGTCGAATGCGATGCCCGCGATCGTCTCCGCTTTGACGTTGGCTTGCGAGAGCGCACCGCGCACCGCGTTGGCACACGCTCGCCAAATATCGGCTGACGATTGCTCGACGAAGTCCTCCGCCGGATGAAACAGTTCGAGCGAGTGGCTGGCACTGCCGAGCAGCGTGCCCGCGTCATCGAAAACGCCCGCACGCGCGCTGCCGGTTCCGACGTCCACGCCGAGAAAGAACGTGGCGAGCGCCGAGGTCACGCCGCACGCCCCAAGATGCGGACCTTGAAACCGAGCTCTTGCGAGAGCGCGACCAGCTCTTCGAAGATGTCACCGTAGGCCACGGCCACGTGGTTCGAGAGGTAGTGAGCCATCAGCGTGTCGCGCGAAATGCCCATATCCGCGGCCATGAAGGGCCATTGGCGCGTGGTGCCTTCCCACCATTGGTCGCGCACCGCGGGCGGCAGTTGCACGACTTCACCACGCCCGATGTCCATCCACAGTTCGTCGTTCAAGATGTACGTCCGAGCCCACGTCATCTTGCCCGGCAGGCTCTCGCCGGCGAGGGTGCCGCCCGGGGTGGGGAAGTAGAGCGACGGTTGCCGGTAGCTGTGCGCGCCGCGCAAGCTTTCAGGGTCGTGATTGAACGCATAAGCGCCGCACGAACCCGAATTGAGCAGCACCCATAAAAAACGACCCTCGTGCACGGCGCCCCAACGAACGTCGTGAAACATCACGGCTTGGTGCAAGTTCTTCCGCTTGAGGAGGCGCTTCATCAACTCCATGGGCAACGCGTTGCCCTGGTCCGCTTCGGTGGCGGTGGCGATGGTGTCGCCGTTCGATTCGGGGCGACAGGTGGAGTTGAGGAGACCCTCGGCCAAATCAGAAGGCGGCCGCAGCGGGATCAAGCCCAGCTGATATTGCCAACCGAGGCAGTCGGCTTTGAACTCGTGAATCAGATCCAAGACCACCAAGTAGTCACGCAGCTGTTCGCGCGTGGCGGCTTCGTCGAAGTCGGCGGCGCCGGCCTCGCCGTAGTGAAAAGTGAGGCCTTTTTCCTTGATGAACGTAAAGGCCGCATCGATGCGTTTCTGTTCGATGCGCCGGCCGCGATCGATGATCCACGCTTGGTCGACCTTGTGCTCGGTGAAGCCGTGTCGGTTCAACAGGCGTGGCCCGAAGTAGCCGTTGATCATGCCCATCGAGGTATCCCCGAGCATCAACATCAGCACGCGGCGCTCTCGGATTTCACGCGCCACTGCGAGCGCGAGCTTCGAGGCGGCTTCGGAGATGGGCGCGTGGTAGCGCACTTCTTCGGTGCCGTAGCGAATGCTGCCGCTCGTGCACCACTCGTCCAAGCGCGCCATGAACTCGTCATCGCTGGAAAAATCTTTGGCGTCCGTCCACGCGCGCGAAAACGGGCGATTCAAGCTCGCCAGGCACGCGCCGGTATTGAGGAGCCCCACGAGGCCCGGCCATTGGCCAGAAAAATTCGACGCCAAGAGCAGGGGATTGTCCTTGCCCACGACGCCGTCGGTGGTGTGCGGGCCATATAGCCAATGGATGCACATGCCGATCATCGGGTCGTCGATGGCGCCGAGTTTTTCGATCGCGTGGTGCGGCTTCGAGAGGTAGCCCTCGACGCGGTACGGCTCGCGCCCGAGTTTTTTCAGGGCGCGCTCCATTTGTGCCGTCGCCTCTTGCACGTTGGGCAGTGCCAGTTGATTGGGCACGTCTCGCGCATCACCAGGCCAGAACAACGCGATTTTCTTGCTCATGATTGCTCCAGCCAAGAGCATAGTGCGAGGCCTAGGTGGCGCGCTACACTCGCCGGCATGGCTGGATCCGTCCTCGAAATTGCACCCTTGGGTTTCCCTTGGCAGACCGTGGATCCGTTCTTGTTCTGCGTGCACCACGATGACGCTTATCCCGCAGGGAACGAGCAGCTCGGCCCCGCAGCGTCACTCGCCGGCCGTACGATCGGTCAAGACTTCGCGCGCAAAGATGGCTGGAGCATGTATCACGGCGACGTGGTGCCGGGCTTTCCGCAGCACCCTCATCGCGGTTTCGAAACGGTGACGATCGTGCGACAGGGCTACATCGATCATTCCGATTCGCTCGGTGCTACCGCGCGCTTCGGCGGTGGAGACGTGCAGTGGCTCACCGCTGGGGCCGGCATCGTGCACTCCGAGATGTTCCCCTTGCTGTCGCAAGAACGCGATAACCCAGTGGAGTTATTTCAGATTTGGCTGAATCTGCCGGCGCGCGACAAGCTCGTCGACCCGCATTTCACGATGCTCTGGAACAAGGACATCCCGCTCCGCGTGTTTCAGGACGCCGAAGGCCGTGAGGTTTCGGTGACGGTGATCGCGGGCTCGTTCGAAGAAGCCAAGCCGCCCGCGCCGCCGCCGCACTCCTGGGCAGCTCGAGGTGAAAACGAGGTCGCGATCTGGTCGCTGCGCCTCGCGCCGCACGCCGAGTTCACGTTGCCTCCCGCTTCCGCCGAAGCGCTGCGTACGCTGTACTTCTTTCGCGGCACCGGGCTCACGGTGGCGGAAAAGTTGCTGGTTTCCCACGCGGTGGCGCGTGTACGGAGTGACGTGCCGCTGCTCTTGAAGAATGGCGAAGCCGAATCGGAGGTGCTGCTCTTGCAAGGCAAACCCATCGACGAGCCGATCGCCCAGCATGGGCCGTTCGTGATGAACACGCGTGAAGAGATTCAGCGCGCTTTCGCCGACTATCAACGGACGCGCTTCGGCGGTTGGCCCTGGCCGAGTGATGGCCCGGTGCATGGCACCGAGGCCGCGCGCTT
>Ga0105245_10006592_pt1 | contig 10193 bp, 6 predicted proteins | sample KBSM54metaG_FD_81523 | JGI IMG/M metagenome (GOLD analysis project Ga0105245, IMG submission 81523) | Miscanthus rhizosphere microbial communities from Kellogg Biological Station, Michigan, USA - KBS M5-4 metaG | ecosystem: Host-associated > Plants > Roots > Rhizosphere > Soil | place: Michigan... | reverse complement strand
CAACGGTGAAGTCCGTAACCATGAAAGCCTGGAGTGGGCCGGCACACCACATAAGGGCAAGACCAGCCCGATCGAGGCTCAGCTCGTGCGAGACAACTTGGAAGCGATCAATGAACGGTTGGCGGCGCAGGGGTTTCGCACGATAGACCCAGCGCACCCGGATCATGCGCGAAGGTACGGGTTCACGACCGACGACGAGGGGTAGTCGTTGGAGAGTTGCCTACTTCGCTGATGAGAGCTCTTTTGCCCTTGTCTTTTACTGTTACAGGCGAGCCATCGCAGATCAAGAAGTGTCAGATATTTCGAGTCTGCGGAAATTCCATTGTATTCCAAGTATTATCGGCGTTCCATGAACGTAGATCGTTTGTCTCGCCAGGGGGCGCGGATGCCTGCCGAGTTTTTGTGAGTTCAGTCACAACTCGATGCTACTGGGAGGTAGCCTGTTCGGCGCCAATCATCTCAAGACACTGATAAGCAGTGAGTTTATGGTGATAAGGCACGAATCTCAGAACCCTGGATTTCGGCCAAGAAGTTTCCGAACCCGTGGACTAGACCTACTCGCCGCTCATACACTCACTCCGTAACTGCGGCCCGTCTGTTGATGAACCGGGTGCGGCACCGAGCCGTAATGCTCTTTGGGTGCTCCTGGTTTAGATTCCGGAGGCTAGCGAGTTAGCGGCTTACGCGTGCCCGCGAGTGAGTCGAGGGAGGGGGATCGGGTGGTTAACCATGCTGCTTTGGGGTGGCGCAAGGCTTCATTTTGTGCCGCCAGTGGGTGTGTTGAGGTGGCGATTGAGCCTGACTCCGTATACGTGCGCAACTCGCGGAACCCGGGCCAGGAGCCGCTGATTTTCGATCACGCCGAATGGAACGCCTTCATACTTAGCGTCCGCAACAACGAGTTCGACGTCACCCTACTACCGGAGGAACCGACGCATGAAGCGGCGCATCATGGGTAGTTTCAGGACGTGTAGGGCCTCGAGGGACACGTTTGGGGTGACTCTGTCGATATGAGCGACGCGGCCTACGAGTCCAGCTACCCTAAGTCGAGAAGGTCAGTACAACCCGTAACGTTCAGCTCAGATCAAGACGAAAGTTCGCTAGTGGCTCCAACTATCAGCGTTGACAAGCCCATTTCAAAAGCCGAAGTGGCATCGACAGAGGCGCTGGCAAAGTTTCCGCAGCCGGCAACGCGGACGGCAAAACCTCTTTCGCTCTGGGCGTACGCCGCAACCGGTGGTTCTCTTGCGGTGGCGGTGAGTGGTCTTGTGTCGTTGTTGGTGCCGGAGCAGTGGGAGTTGCCGGCATGGGCAGCCATGGCGATCACGCTCTGCACAGGTGTGGGCCTGATGGCGGACCGTTTCGTGGAGTAGCCCGGTTTTAGCCCCCGGCGGGCTGGGATTGGTCAGGCGCCGCCGTGGCGGCAGCGGACAGCTCAGCCTTCTTCTTCCTGCGGCGAGCCTCAAGTCGTCGCTTGCTTACCTGATACGTCAACGTGCCGGCGCTCACTACTCCACCGGCGCCAGCAACGTAGTCCCACGGAGCGGAAACGTGATGAGCGTGCTCCGCGATCATTGCCACCAGAGAGCCACACAGCCCAACAACCGGGAGTGCGACGAGGTTGGCGAATTGGTATCGATGTTCCCGGCGTGCGGCCTCGTGCAGGTAGTCACGCTTCTCTTGAGGGGTTAGCTCTGCGAGCAGCTGCGCGTCCTGATGGTACTTGTAGGCCTCGAGCCGATCCTCCGCCGGCAAAAGTTTGAAGAGTTCGGAATCGAACTTAACTGGCCGCGATGCCTGCACCGGCTGAGTTCTCTTGCTGGCTTCCTTTGGCTGATCGGTAGGCGCGCTCGTGTCGACCGACTGTGCGTCGGACTGATCGACAGCCGGACGCGGCTGCGGCACGTCCGGCTGATCCGGTTGCTCAGACAAGGTCGGAAGACCTCTCGCTTCAGATTGGTGAGGGGGGTGGGCGCGATGGGCCGGCTAAGGGCTAGCGTCGGCGGCGGCGAGAACAGTGGTGGGAATCTAGCCGCGTATCAGGTCCTGTATAAATTGGCGGGCGGCATCGCCCTTGATGGTCAGCTCTCGCATCGCTTCAAACGTCTCTCGGTAAGCCGACACGACCCCGGGTTCTTCCCGAAGGATCGTGAATGTCACCGGCGTCTCAAAGGCGACGACATCGCCGTCACCATCGTCGAACGCCATCAACTCGAAGGGGCCAATCAGTCCGGGGTGCGACCCTTCCGAGAAGGGGATGATCTCGATGTTCGCCTTCCCGGAGTCGATGATCTCGATCAAGTGCAGCAGTTGGTCGCGGAGAACCTGGGGACCGCCAACCTCAACGTGGAGCGCAGCTTCGCCGAGTATGAAGTTGACTTTCGGCGGCTCCTGCCGGTCGTAGAGGCCTTGGCGGCGAAGACGCAGGTCCACTCGCCGGGAAAGATCTTCACCGGGCTGAAACGTCTTGAGGATGTTGGTTGCGTAGCTGCGGGTCTGAAGTAGCCCTGGAATGACCGAGTTGTACACAATGAAGAGCTCTGCCGCCGACGCCTCGTAACCGAGTTGCCGGGCGAACTCCGTGTCTACCAGGTCGATGAACTCGTTCCACCACGGAGGAAGTCGACTCGCTTTGGCCGTGGCGAGGATGTCCTCTATCAGCTCGGCGTCCATGATCCCGTAGAGCGCAAGCAGCGCCTTCAGGTCATTGGTCGAGACCTTGACGGCGCCGCTCTCGATCCTGATCACTTTCGATGGGGACCAATCCATACGGTGAGCAACGTCCCGTTGCAGCAGACCGCGTGCCTCGCGAGCGCGGCGGAGTATCCGGCGCAGCTTCCGACGGTGGTAGTGCGGGTTGGCGGTGTTACTCACGTGGACCCCTCCCGTGACTGGTTCGTCTTCAGCGCCCATCGCTTTGTGATCAAGGCCATACCGGTGGGCAGCATCTGATCGTAACACTGGAGAAGCGACATGCAGTTAGATAGACGGTGCGACAAGTTGTGACATCGCAAACGGCCATAGAGCAATCTGCAACATGGCAGATTTGGCCCCCCGCTCAACCTTGTGGGTTGCTCTGCCGCCGGAGGTGGCGGTACGGCGAACGGCGGTGCGCTTGTGGCGCCCGCCGCATTCTGACCAGCTATTCCGCTCCGGACGATCGTCCCGGTTATAGCTGTTCTCCCACGCCGCTGTGGTCGTTCTACTCTAACGCGTCGCCGTCTGCTTGCGTTCCGCGATCATGAGACCGGGTCAACAGGTTCTGCGATGCGATCCGACCACCGTATCCGCCGGGACTGACAAGTAGCCGCTGCAGCTGCTCATGCCTACGCAGAACTGGTTGGCAAGCTCCGGGAGCATGGCGCGGTCGCGGGCGCGAAGAGGCTTGCGCACTCCTTCTTCTTTTAGGTGATGACGACCCTGTAGTTCGGCCGGTCGGGGCGCGCCCGCTGGAGGCTGGCGGACACCCCTAGACTTCGAACAAGCCCGCATCACCTCACAGCTGATTCCGGAGAACCGGGGCAAGACCAAGAAGTCTGGGAAAGAGGGGCAGGCTCAACCGGCTGGAGGGCTACGAAGCGAGCCTCTACCCGATTTCCGCACCGATGCCTCCGGTCACGCCACGCGAGACGCTCAGCCGCTTAGTCCTTGCGTTGCTTGGCGCGCGCGCGTCGATTGTTCTTATGGTCGAAGTAGGCCGTAAGGAAATCGACGCTAATAAGGCGTTGCGTTAGGGCTGCTCCGTCTTCTGGGAGCCGTAGAAGTTGAGCGCTGAAGCTCAGCCTGTGCTCGGCATCGCGAAGTGCATCAGCGCTAGGCTGGAATGATTCGAACGAGGTGGCATCCCAGATCGCGTCTTCAAAACTCCCAGTGTAGAGTTCTGACTCGAAGCCAAACTCCTCTTCGGCACGATGATTTTGCCGATTCCACGTCCAGACGCCCCACCCTGCCATCCCTTGAGTAAGGAGATCGCGGATCCGGATGGGCAGCCATTGGCTTTGCGCGGACAGAAGCCACGCCGCGTAGTCTATAATCTCGTAGTGCTTAACAGGTGGGCCATTGGCGACGTAGTTGCCTTGCACGAAGCCGCAAGCAACATGTGGCGCCTGGTACTTGCCGAACTCCGGATCTCGTAGGGCGAACTCATCATCACAGCCTGGCGGGCGACCATCGGTCGTGAGGGCGGTACCCTCCTTACTCCCGTTAACACGCAGGCTCTCGTGATTAGCGAGCGAGCGCTGATAAGCCGCCTCAATAGCATCTTCAAACTCCCCGCCAAATCCAGGGATCACTAACTGCGGTGCGTACGACATCAAGTACTGTGTATGCTGAGCGCAGGCTTCCGCTAGTCCGGCTTGCGACGCGATGAACGCATGCACTTCATTAGGCGGAGTGATCTGCGTAACTGGTCGGCTGTCGGCTTCGTGTTGCCACGCCATCTGCATTGCTGTCCAAGCGAGTCGTAGCCCGCGCTCGCTTGAGTCATTTGAAGAAGAGGACAACGGAAAGCCCCATCGGCCCCATCCCATGGGCTCCTGGAAATCACCTTCCATATCGTTCGATTCAGATGCAGCTGCGACATCCAGCCACCAGTCATCGGTCACGATCGGAGGATTTATTCCCCGTGCTATCAAGTGGTCGCGAGCAACTACCAGCGTTGACCCGCGTGGATGGATTATCGAAGTAAGCCGCCGAACAACCTCGTCGAGGCCAAGAGCGCTTGAGGCGGCCAGTTTATCTGCAAGAGGCGGAGAATATTGAAGGACGTCTTCGACTCCGACCTCATGCCATATCGGTAGAATGACGCTGGCTTCGCCTGTATTTTGCCGAGCCACTAGCCCGTCTAGCTCCCACTGAGACCACTGTTTCATGAAGAAGTTAGGGCTTAATACTACAATGCCGAATCGGGACTGACTTAGGCCGTGATCTATGGAGCGGCGAAGACTGTCGCCTATATTGAGGCTAAACTCGTCATACCAAACCGAGGCGTGTTGTTCTATGAGTTTGCGCGCAAGCGGGCGAACGAGCGCATCTTTATCCTCGCTCGCATGGCTGATAAAGGCGTCATAGAGCACAACCGAAGTCTAGTCTGGGCCGTACTCGAAGCGCATGGTTTACGGTCAACCGGCTTGCTGTAGTCGCGTTCACGCTGCTCAAGCTAACCGCTCCGCTCCGCCAGCTGCGCTCGCGGTGTGCCGACGTAGAACGCCCCATTCCTCGTACAACGTTCTCGTAAAGCCGATCAACACGCCGCGGTTCGCTCGGACCGACCATTTGGGAAGCCCGCTTGCGAGATGTCGCGTTTGGGAGTCCCAGCCTGGCGCTGCAACCGGACACGTTCAGCCGGACGCTTGGCGGCTCGCTGCCGATTCACTCTCCCACGCCATCTAGGTGTGCGGTCATAATCCGCTGCACGCTACTGACGCTGACGCCGAACCGCTTGGCAAGTTCCGCGAGCGTGGCACCACGCTCGCGGGCGCAACGTAGTTCGCGTACTCCTTCTTCTCCAAGGCGGTCAGCAACCCGTCGTGGTTCAGTTAGTCGTCGCTGAGTGCGGACGCTCGGCCGGCGATCTTCACCCCACTCGGGGGATGCCCAAGATCCTGGATCATCGCAAACACGTCGCCTGGTCTGTTCCAGGAGGTCAGCGAGGTCCGGCCGGTTGGAGTAGGTCCACGTAAGGTCCACCTTGAGAGCCTTACTCCAGGAATCCACCCGCAAGGGTGTTCCCGGAGGGGCTGACTCGAAACGATAGCTAGAGACGCCGTCCCCCGCAGCGGGTGCGGCGCTTTCAGCTTTTAGGGGCACGTGTGCTGCTTGGGGTACATGCGCCGCGGTCGAGTTTCGCGCGATCACGTAGTCGGCGTAGAGCTCGGTCAGCTTGTCGAACGGTTCGCGGAGCTCGCAGTCATCGACCTTCCCGCCATCGACGTAGAGCTTGGTCAGCAGCGCTCGGTTGAGTGCCGTCCTGATCTGTTCACTGCCGTTCGCATAGAGGTCGCTCGGCCGTTCGAGCAGTGCAAGCGCGCTGTGCAGTACTCGCTGGCCAACGTCGCTGCGCTCATCGGCCGCTTGGATCGTGCGGCGGATGTCCGTCGCCTCCTGACGGATAGCCTGAATCCTCTCGCGAAGCTTCTCCTTCGGCCAGTCTTCCTCACTGGCCAGGTCCAGGAGGTAGGTCTCCTTCCGGTCGAGCGTTTCCAGCCGCTTCAGATACTGGACGCGCATCTCTTCCGGGAGTCCGTGGTCGGCGCTCGCGGCGCTTTCGACCGCGGCGCGTACCTGCTCTAGCCACTTCGGATCAAGTTGAAGGTGCTGCGCGTAGAAGCGGACGACCGCTTCTTCCACGACCTCGACGGGCGTATAGGGCAGGTCGCAGATGCCGTCCTGCCGGCCTCTACACAGCCAGTAGAAGTACTCGCCGTCACCCCGACCAGTCGCCCGCATGATGACCAGCCGCGACTTGCAACGTGCGCACCAGAGCAATCCCTTTAGATAGTGGTTGTGGGTGCGTTGGCGTGTGCCGCTGCCGTTGTGACTGTCGAGGATGCGCTGCACACGTTCGAAGGTGTCGAGGTCGGTCAGCGGCTCATGACGGCCGGGGTACTCGATCCCGTCATGCAAGATCACGCCCGCGTAGTACTTGTCCCGCAGCAGCACGCGCAGTCGTTCTTTGGAGATAGGGCGCCCCTCTGGCCAACGTTGGGTGCCGGGCATGCGGAAGCCAGCCAGCGTCAGCTTGGTGTGGAGACTGTCGACGGTTTCCTCGCCAGCAGCGAACAGCTCGAACGCCATTCGGATGAACGGCGCCCGCTCCTCGTCCAGGACAACGGTGTTGACCTTATGTCCCTCGATGAGGATGCGCTCGTTGCGGTAGCCGACCTTGGCCCGGCCGATAGTTCCCCCGTTCTTCGCCTTGTTGGCCATCTTGGTCTTGATGTCTTGGCCACTGATTTTGACCGTCAGCCAGTTGAAGACGTCGGTCATGGCTTCCATGGCTTCAGCCATGTGGCCTGTACCGAAGTCCTCCTTAGCAGACACGATCTTGACGCCCAGGCGTTCGAGCTGCTGCTTGACGATCGCCGCTTCGATGTAGTTCCGGAACACGCGGCTGCGCATGTAGATGACGACGTAGTCGACGTCGCGCTGCTCGACGATTCGCTTCATGAGGGCCTTGAAGAACGGCCGTTTCTCGATGCTCTGTGCTGAGTAGCCCGGTTCGACGTACTCGCCGACGTTGACGGCGCCGAGCTGCTGCTCCTTCTCCACCGTCACCTTGCGCTGTGTGTCGATCGAGTTGCCCTCGTCGCGGTCACTGTCGTAGTCGGTGTCCGTTTGGGCCCTCGTCGAGACGCGGAGCAAGCGGACTGACCGTTTAACCGGCCGGCCCGCAAGCTCGGTTGGTTCATCCATGGATGCTCACCGCCTTCCACGTAGGGGTGGGTTCGCGCGGCGTTTTGCATCTGCTAGCTAAGCGCCGCATATGCGCCATGCCATTCGTTGAGCTGGCTCGAATAGCACAGGTTGTATATATAAGTATACTGATAATTAAGATCGTCTAACAGGGCTGGAGGGTCACGATCCGACCTCCAGCGAGGTGATCATGAAGGGGACGGCCTGGTCGTGGCGGGTCGCGGTGATCAGCTGGGTGGCCGGCACGGGAAGGCTCGCCACAAGATCACGAACGGCTGCCAATCGGTGATCATGGGGTACGGTCACCAAGATCTTTGGCATGACCTCGTCCGGTCCGGGCTCACCGCGGCGCGCGAAGTCGACGTAAGCCCGCAGCTTCTTCCTGAGCGTCGGGATGCTTTCGGTCGCCCGATCGACCTCGGCCCACCAGTGATCCTCAACCTCAGCCGATTGGAGCATTATGTATGCGTCTGGCTTCAGCGTGCCGCCCGCTCCATCGGGATGCCACGAAGCGGGTTCCGTAACGAACGCACCAAGCCCCATACCGTTCGCAGTGGAGCGCTCAGCCACTCGGAGGTTCACATACAGGGCCGCCACAGCCAAGCTGTGCCGCAAGAACAACGCTCCAGGCGTCCACGGTGAACGGATGCGTGTCTCGGGCCCAGAGGTAGTGTGAGCACCGAGGAGCGGCAGTGCTTTCTGGCCAGCAACGCCAAGCGTGTACACGAGATCGCTACTGCCAGCTTTGGGGCCACCCACCGTGCGGGTGAGCGTCGCGGCCAGTTGCTGCTCTACCAGCCGAGCGAGAACCCGTCGCCGCGTCCGCTCCCGTGAGCTTGGTGCGAGATCGGCGAAGTGCAAGCGAGTCAGATCGGTACCGCCGAGTACGCGTACCCGTGCCAAGTCCAAGAGGATCAACTGGTCGCGCTCGCTGAGGTTGCCGACGAGTTGCTCCAGGCGGTCCGCCGTGACGTATGTCGTCTTCATGATCGCCACCAGGAGGAGTATGCCCGTGGGACGGGCATAGGAGTCGTTGGAGAATGTGTGGAGTGGGATAGCTGCTGAGCTGGGAGGATGTGGGGGGTGCGGGGGGAGAAGGAGGGGGCGAACGGGCTGGCGAGTGGTAGAGCGATCGGGTGGGCTGTCATGGCTCGCTCCGACGCCTGCGGCGGCCAAATGAAGGCACGCTGTCGGGGACTTCGGGTGTCGTCGACGCGACCTGCCGTGCGCGTATGGCCGCCTCCACGTCGGCTCGAGGCGTGCCGTAGCTTGTGCGGCTCTCCACTGCGAGTTGGTCTGGATCCGTGGTGGGTTCCGGCAAGGGCAGAGTCATGCCGGTCACCGGTCGCTGCGTCTGCCCACCTACCGAGAGACGGGCAGCTACCTCGTACGTCGGCAAAGCCATGAGGTCTTGGGCCGTCAGCGGCGCGAACCGGCGCTCGAAGACGTTGGCGTCGTCGTAGTCGAGCTGAAAGAGCACGGAGCTCCGGATCGTCCCCAAGCAGGCGTGCCGCATGCCTTCGGACAGTTGCCGGAGATATTGATGCGCGACGGTCAGGCCGACGCCAAGCCCTCTGGCCTGGGCGAATAGGTCCGCCACGTCGAGCGGCAGGCGCAGCACGTCCTGGAACTCGTCAAGGTATAGATACGCCGGGCGACGTTTGGCAGCCGGGATGGCAGTGCGTCCGAAGATGGCGCTCGCCAGCGATGACACGAGGAGTGCACCCAATAGCTGCGCTGTCTCGATACCGACAAGCCCTTTGTTTAGCGCGACCAGCAGGATCTTGCCCTCGTTCAGCACGCCGGACATGTCCAGGCCGGCGCTCTGACCGAGCATCAGGCGTAGGGGTGTTCGGGTTGTCAGCGCTCGGAGCTTGTTCAGGGACGGGCTAATGATCTGTATGCGCTGCGGCTCCGAGGCCCGTTCATACGTCGACCAGAACGGACGCACGGTCTCCGGCACCCCCGGCTGGTTGATCACGAAGCGCCGGAACACGACATCTTCGAGGAGCGGCGCAAGATCAACGAGCGTGAACGCCGACTGGTCCGCGGCGCGTGCATGGACGAGCGTCAGCAAGGAGTTTCGGATGACATCACTGGTTCGCGGGCCCCAGCTGTCACGCCACAGCTCGTGCATGATGTGTGTGACGTGGTCGACGGCGAGCTCGCGCTCAGCTTCGGTATGCAAGTCACCAAGCAAGTTGAATCCAGTCGGCTGGTCCACGGCCGCTGGATCCAACACGATCACGTCTGATTGCCGCGACTCCGGGATTCGCGCCAGAATCTCCGTGATCAAGTCCGTCTTTGGGTCAACTACTACCGTGCCGTGACCAGCGAGGATGTCTTGCAGCGCCATGTTGGCTATGAGCGTCGATTTGCCCGTTCCGGTCGGGCCGATCAGGTGCAGATGGCGCAGCCGGTCCTCGTTCTGGAGCACGAGCGGTGTGGAAGATCCGGGGTAGTTACTATGCGCGATAACGGTGCCGATCTTCGGCGCGTGGGAGAGCGGCGCCAACTGCCTGGCCGCCGGCTGCATGAGCCCCGGCAGGGAAACGCTCCCCAGCGGAAACCCGATCAGCCCGACGAGCTCCTTCGTATTGACGAGGAAGGAGGATTGTCGCGCCGCCGACAAGCGGTCGGTACGGGAATTCTGCTTCATGGGCAGTCCCATCCGATGCCAGTGGCGCACCACGTGCGCACCCGGCGCATTCACACCCTTGAGCGGATTGGTACACCGAACGAGCAGGGCACGGGCCCGCTTACGGTTCGACGTCGCGACT
>Ga0105245_10006591_pt1 | contig 10193 bp, 11 predicted proteins | sample KBSM54metaG_FD_81523 | JGI IMG/M metagenome (GOLD analysis project Ga0105245, IMG submission 81523) | Miscanthus rhizosphere microbial communities from Kellogg Biological Station, Michigan, USA - KBS M5-4 metaG | ecosystem: Host-associated > Plants > Roots > Rhizosphere > Soil | place... | reverse complement strand
TTCAGCTCGACGCCGAAGGAGGCCGCGGTACGCGAGGCGATCGAGGCCGGGCCCTAAGGGGTCCCGCGCGGGCGCGGCGCGTCGACGAACGACGCGTCGTCGCCGACCGGCACCAGATCCTGGATCCGGGGCAGGTGCTCGCCGAAGAACAGCATCGCCGACAGCTCGCCGCGCGTACGGGCACCGGTCTTCTCGAAGATCGCCTTGAGGTGATCGTTGACCGTGTGGGGTGAGATCCCCAGCCGCTGCGCCGCCTGCTGCGCGGTCGCGCCGCGCAGGGCGAGCTGAGCCACCTCCTGCTCGCGGGCGGTCAGGCCGTAGGCCTTGAGCAGTACCGGCGCCACGAGGGTCGGGTGCGCGCGCTGGAGGAAGATCGCCACCTGTCCCCGGGGCGCCGCCCCCATGCGGCCGCCGTGGAGCACGAGCCAGCGGCCGGCGGGCGTCCGGACCGTCGCCGTCGGCAGGCTCTGGGTGCTCGCCCGCGTGGCGGTGGCCACCGCGTGCAGCGCCGGTGCGCGCAGGCCGTCCTCGGGGGTGGTGCCGGAGAGCTCGGCCAACAGCGGCTCGGCGGTCGATGACACGCGGATGGGGTCGTTGCCCGCGTCGAGCTCGACGACGCCGGGCGGCTCGGGCGCCGGCGCCGGTGCGGACTCGGTCGCCTCGGCCACGAGGCCGCGTCGCACGGCCCGAGCGAACAGGCTGGAGGCGCGGGACAGGAGCTCGACGTCGCGATCCTCGAAGTCGGGCGCGCCGGCACGACGGACGAGGATGAGCGCGCCCCAGGTCGCCCCGTCCGCGACGAAGGCGCTGCGGAGCTCGGCACCCATACCGGCCGGGGCGAGCAGGTCACGGAAGCGAGGGCTGCGCTCGGGGTGGCCGCCGGTCGCGTCGCACAGCGTGGCCGCCTTGCGCCGGGCCGCGGCGAGGTCGGCGAACTTGTTGACGTCGTTCACCGCGTACTCGTTGTCGGCGAGGACCGGGAAGTGGTCGGAGATGTCCTGCAGCCGGTGCTGGGTGATGAGATCCGAGCCCGGGTCGAGGGTGTGCCAGCACGCGCCGTCGAACGGCAGGACGCGCTTGAGCCGCGGTGCCGCCTCGTCGAAGAACTCGGCCCGCGAGGCTGCGCGCAGCGCCAGCCGTCCGAGGTCGTCGAGGACCCAGCGCGGGTCGGTCGTCGTCATCGGGGCGAGCCTAACCCCCCCGAGGATTGGGGATGGCCGCCCGGCCGGCGTGCCCCGACCATCGCGGTCATGACCACACAGAGCTACACCACCACCCATGCCGTCCGCGAGGCGACGCTCGACGACGCCGATGCCTGCGGGCGGATCTTCTACGACGCGTTCGCGTCGCTCGCCGAGCGCCACAACCTGCCGATCGAGGCCGGCTCGCCCGAGTTCACGCATTTTCACGTGGGCTCGATGCTCGGGGGCGAGGGCTTCGCCGGGATGGTCGTCGAGCGCGACGAGGCGGTCGTCGGCGCCGCCTTCGTGGACGAGCGCGGGCCGATCGCGGGGATCGGGCCGGTGGTCGTCGACCCCGGAGCTCAGGACGACGGCGTCGGCCGCGCCCTCATGGAGGCGGCCGTGGCGCGGTCGCGGGAGCGCGGCGCCGCGGGCATCCGGCTCGTCCAGACCGCTTACCACTACCGGTCCCTCTCGTTGTACGCGAAGGTCGGCTTCGTCGTGCGCGAGCCCCTGTCGGTCGTGCAGGGCCCGGTCCCGGCCGTCGCTGTCCCGGGGGTGGCGACGCGGCCCGCGGACGCGGCCGACGTCGAGGCCTGCGCCGCGCTGTGCGCGCGCGTCCACGGCCACGACCGCACCGGCGAGCTGCGCGACGCCATCTCCGCCGGCACGGCGACGATCGCGGAGCGCGCCGGGTCGGTGACCGGCTATGCGACCGGGTTCGGGTACGGCTGGCACGCCGTGGGCGTGGCCAACGAGGACGTGCTGGCCCTGCTCGCGTCCGCGGAGGCGTTCATGGGGCTCGGCGTGCTCGTGCCGTCGCGCAACGCCGAGCTTCTACGGTGGTGCCTGAACCACGGCCTGCGCGTCGTGCAGCAGTCGACGCTGATGACGATCGGGCTCTACAACGAGCCGGCGGGGGCGTGGCTCCCGTCGATCGTGTACTAGGCGACGAGCTCGTCGAGGACGTCCGCCAGCCCGTTGAGGTCGCCGCGCTCGCGCGTCGGCGGCGGGTGGGCGTCCTCGCCCAGCCGGTTGATCCAGACCGACGGGATCCCCAGCTCGCCCGCGGGTACGACGTCGTGGAAGTGGCTCTGCGCGACGTGGACGTGGCGGGCCGGGTCGGCCCCGTAGGTCTCGTAGAAGACGCGCCAGTGCCCGTGCTGCGGCTTGTAGGAGCCGATCTCGGAGGCCACCACCGCGCCGTCGAAGGGCACGCCGATGGCCTGCATCGACGCCTCGATGAGGTCGCGGTCGCTGTTGGTCAGCGCAACCAGGCGCCAGCCGCGGTCGTGGGTCTCGGCCAGCGCCCCAGGCACCTCGGGGAACACGGGCCAGTCGGGGAGCGAGCGGCCGAGCGCGTCGCGCTCGCCGTCGGGCAGCACGGTCCCCTCCTCGTCGGCGAGCTGCGCCAGCACCGTCGCCATCACGTCGCGGTAGCGGGCGTCGGGCTGCGCCCGCTGGACCCGCGGCTCGATGACGTGGTAGCGGGCGAGCAGCCGCTTCTGTGCGTCGGCGCCGAACAGCCGTCCGAGCTGCCCGCTGATCCCGGCGTTCCAGTCGACGAGCGTGCCGTAGCAGTCGAAGGTGGCCCACCGTGGTGCAGCGTCGGCCATCCCGACACGGTATTGAACCGGCGAGCATCGGGGTGGCCGGATTTGAACCGGCGGCCTCTCGGTCCCAGGCCGAGTGCTCCACCAGGCTGAGCTACACCCCGCTTTTGGCGGAGATTAGCCACTGGTCCTGCAAAGAATCGATCCATGCCTGCAGGCGTGCACGCAGGAGCGTGTCGTGGACACGAACGGTGAGCACGCCATGCCGCGACCGCCATCGCCGGCCTGCAAGCTGCCCGCTGTTGGACTTGCGGACCAGGTGAATAGTCGACCCGTCGATGTCGAGCGTGCGCCCCCAGAACCGCCGCAGCTCCTCCGTGTCCTGGTCGGCGTGGTACTGGAGGCCGTAGCCGCGCTCGTGTGTCGACAGCCGCCCGAACCACCGGTTCGCGAGCACAACAGCAGCGGGGGCGGAGTTGCCAAGCGCAAGTGAGTTCCGGCTGCGCTTGTAGCCCTCCGCGATGTACAGCGTCACGAAGTCGCGGAACAGCGGGTCCTCGGCCAGCGCCGCGAACGTCCGCCGGCCCTCGGCGTAGGCCTGCTCGCGCAGCCGGCGGTACTTGGCCTGCATCGCCGCGTTGCCGAGCCGCTGGCCGCGGTTCTGGCGGCCGGCGCGCTCGAGCGGCAGGTCGCGCACCCACAGGTAGACCGTGGTGCGGGAGAGCGCCAGGCACTCGGCCAGCTCGTCGATGGTCAGCCGCTGCTCGCGGCGCAGGCGGCGCGCCTTCTCGCGCAAGTAGGCCGGGTAGGCCACGGGACGAAGGTACGGCGCGAGACGCCTGTGCGCCCGGGTCTGCGCGAAGTTGTCACAAAGCCAGGTGCATCCACGCCGCCGGGCCGAAGCGCGTCTGCGCCGGCTCGCCCTCGACGAACCCCACCCGCTCGTAGAACCCCGTGGCCCGCGGGTTCGCGATCACCGAGATCCGCTGCGCGCTCTCGGCCCGCGCCCGCTGCACCGCATCCGCCACCAGCGCGCGCCCCACGCCACCGCGCATGGCCGCCGGCTCCACGAACAGGCCGTCGAGCTCGCAGGCCCCGTCCCGTGGAGCGAGTAGCACCGAGAAGCCGAGCAGCTCGCCGGCCTCGCCCTCGGCAACCCGCACCCGCCCGTCCGCGACGAGCGCCGCATCGAGCGCGATCGCGTCCGGATGCGCCGCCAGGTCGCCCCGGTACTCCTCCCACACGTCCGACGCCCGCCGCTGGAGCGCCTCGAGCGCCGCGCGCTCGGACGGCACCGCGGCGCGCACCCTCACGGCTCGATGACGTGCGACGGGTCGGGCCGTCGCTCCGGCGGCGCCTGGCTGTAGTCCCCGAACGGGGCGTCGCGCTCGGCGACCACCGAGCGCACGCCCTCGGCCTCGGCCCGCCGGATCCACTCGATCGCCTCCGGCGTGTTGCGCATGAGCCCGTCCAGGATCGGCCCGAGCGTCTGCGTCGAGGCCAGGCCCATGTTCTCGTAGGCGTGGTTGACCACGAGCTTCATCGCCGCCAGCTGCGACAACGGGATCGAGGCCAACTCCCCTGCCAGCGCGGCCACCCGGGCCTCGAGCTCCCCGAACGGCACCGCCTCGTTGATGAGCTCGACGTCGGCCGCCTCGCGCCCGGTCAGCGGCTTGCCCGTCAGCGCATGCTGCTTGGCCCGCGCCAGCCCCAGCCGGTAGACCCACATGCCCGACAGGTACGCGCCCCACATGCGCGAGTACGGCGTGCCGATGACCGCGTCTTCGGACGCGACGATGAGGTCGCAGCAGAGCGCGAAGTCGCTCCCGCCCCCCACGCACCACCCGTGCACCTGCGCGATCACCGGCTTGGGCGCGCGCCACACGCTCATGAACTTCTGCGTCGGCGACAGCTCCGGCGCCGTGGCCAGCGCGAAGTCCTTGCCCGGGTCCCAGGCGCCGTCGGTGGTGATCCACTCGTCCCAGTGGTGGAACCCGACGCCGAAGTCGTAGCCGGCGCAGAAGGCGCGCCCGGCGCCGCGCACCACGATCACCCGCACGGTCGGGTCACGCACCGCCTGCCCCACGCACTGCTCCACCTCGTCGGGCATCGGCGGGACGATCGTGTTCAGCGCCTCCGGCCGGTTCAGGGTGATCGTCGCCACCGGCCCGGCGACGGCGTAGAGGACGGTCTCCATCAGGAGAACGCGGGCTCGACGCGGTCCGGGTAGATGTCGGGCAGCCCGTCGCTGACCTTGTCCGTGAACACCGCGGGCCGCTTCTCCAGGAACGAGGTCACGCCCTCGCGCGCGTCGGCCGACTGCCCGCGTGAGAACATCGCCCGCGAGTCGGCGCGGTGGGCGTCCATCGGGTGCGGCGCGCCGAGCATGTCCCACAGCAGCCGTCGCCCCAGCGCCACCGACACCGGCGCCGCGTTGTCGGCGATCTCCGCCGCCAGCTCGCGCGCGACGTCCAGCAGCTTGTGTGACCGGTGCGTGCTGCGCACGAGCCCGCCGTCGAGCGCCTCCTTGGCCTCGAACAGCCGCCCGGTCGCCACCCACTCCATCGCCTGCGAGATCCCGACGATGCGGGGCAGGAACCAGCTCGAGCACGCCTCGGGCACAATCCCGCGGCGCGCGAACACGAACCCGATCTTGGCGTCGGTCGCGGCGATGCGGATGTCCATCGGCAGCGTCATCGTGATCCCGACGCCGACCGCCGGCCCGTTGATGGCCGCGATGACCGGCTTGAGTGAGGAGAAGATGCGCAGCGACACCACCCCGCCGGTGTCGCGTGGCACCGCGTCCTCGGTCTGCACGTCGCGCCAGTCGAAGGTCTCGCCCCCACCGCCGAGATCGGCCCCGGCGCAGAACGCCGGCTCCGCGCCGGTGACGATGACGGCGCGCACGTCGTCGTCGGCGTCGGACGCGTCGAACGCGTCGATGAGGTCCCGGCCCATCTGCGCGGTGAACGCGTTCAGGCGCTTCGGGCGGTTCAGCGTGATGGTGAGGACGCGGTCGGCAACCTCGTAGGTGATCGTCTCGAAGTCCATGGGCCGCATTCTCGTCCACAATCTCCCGATGCCGCCGGGTCGCGACCGCCACGTCCGCTTGGGCTACGCGCTCGCCGCCAGCGCGGCGACGATGTGGGCGCTCAACGGCTCGTTCTCCAGCCTGCTGCTCGACGACGGCATCAGCGCCATGCGGCTGGCCGAGCTGCGAGCGGTGCTCACCTTCGTGCTCCTGGCCGGCACCGTCGCCCTGATCCGCCCCTCCCTGCTGCGGGTGCGGCGCGAGGACATTCCCCGCTTGGCGTTCCTCGGCGTCTTCGGTCTCGCGGGCGTGCACGTGACCTACTTCTTCTCGATCTCGCGCCTCGACGTCGGCGTGGCGCTGGTCATCCAGTACCTGGGACCGCTCATCCTGCTGCTGTGGCTGCGCCTGGCCCACGGCCGCCGCCTCAAACGCGGTCTGTGGGGCGCGGCGGCGCTCTCCGTGGTCGGCTGCGCGCTCGTGGTCCAGATCTGGAACCCGGGCGACATCGACGTCCTCGGCCTGCTCGGCGCCTTCGGCGCGGCCATCACCTTCGCGATCTACCTCTACAGCTCCGAGCAGGCCGGCCACCACTACGAGGCCGTGACCACGCTCGTGTGGGGCTTCGGCTTCGCCACGCTGTTCTGGCTCGTCGTCCAGCCGATCTGGACCTTCCCCTTCGACAAGTTCGCCAGCGCCGAGAACATCGCGCTCGGCCTCGGCGTCGTGATCATCGGCACCGCGCTGCCCTTCGTGTGCATCGTCACCTCCCTGCGCCACGTGCCCGCCAGCCGCGCCGCCGTGGTCGCCACGCTCGAGCCCGTCCTGGCGGCAATCATCGCCTGGCCGGTGCTGGGCCAGGACCTCGACGTGGCCCAGATCGCCGGCGGCCTGATCGTGGTCGGGGCCGTGATCTGGGTCCAGTCACAGCGCCCCGCCCACGAGGACGAAGCCGCTCCCGCCTACGGGGCGCGCCGCCGGGAGTCGGCGGCGGCCGTCGTCCGCTAGCGTCCGGCGCCGCCGATGGCCGAGATCAAGCCGCTGACCGCCCTGCACTACGACCTCGAGCGGGCGGGCCCCCTGCAGGAGCTGCTCGCCCCGCCCTACGACGTCATCGACCCCGACGAGCGCGAGCGCCTGGCCGCCCGCTCGCCCTACAACGTCGTCCACGTCGACCTCCCGGTGGGCGACCCCGACCCCTACGCGGAGGCGGCGCAGACCCTGGCCCGCTGGCGCGACGAGGGCGCCGTGGTGCTCGACACCACCACCGCGGTGTGGGGCCTGACCCAGGACTTCACCGACCCCACCGGCGAGCGTCGCACCCGCAGCGGCGTGCTCTGCGCCGTCCGCGTCGAGGACTACGGCGCCGGTCGCATCCGCTCGCACGAGCGCACGCACCCCGGCCCGAAGGAGGACCGGCTGCGCCTCACGCGCGCGACGCGCGCCAACCTCTCCCCGATCTTCGCCCTCTACGACGACCCCCGTGGGATCTCGTGGGGCGAGCTGGCCGCCCACACCACCGGCCCGCCCTTCGGGGAGGCCACCGGCGACGACGGCACCGTCAACCGCCTCTGGCGCATCGAGCACGAGGAGGCGCTGGATGCGGTCGAGCTCGCGCTCGAGGGCACCGAGCTGCTGATCGCCGACGGCCACCACCGCTACGAGACCGCCCGCGTGTATGCGGACGAAGTCGGTGGCGAGGGCCCACACCGCTGGGTGCTCATGTGCCTGGTCGCGCTCCAGGACCCCGGCCTGGCCCTCTACCCCACCCACCGTCTCGTGCGCGGCGTCGACCCCGAGGGCCTGGCCGACGCCATCCGCCGCGACTTCGACATCGAGGAGATCGGGCGCGATGCGCTCGTGCCTCGCGCCGCCGGCGCCGACGGCCGCATCGTCATGGGCTACATGGACAGCCACTTCAAGCGCGCGTTCCGCCTGACCCTCAAGGACGCCGCCATCGCCGACCGCGCCCTGGAGGGCAAGCCCGAGCCCTACCGCCGCCTCGACACCGCCGTACTCGAGGCCCTGATCCTGCGCGGCGCCATGGGCATGACCGACGACGACATCGCCCACCTGAAGGGCCTCGGCTACGCCCGCGACTACGACGAGGCCGTGGCCCTGATCGACGACGGCACCTACGACGCGGGCTTCTTCATGGGGCCGGTCGACGTCGCCCACGTTCGCGCGGTCGCCGCCGAGGGTGAGAACATGCCCCCCAAGTCCACCTTCTTCGCTCCGAAGGTGCCGACCGGGCTCGTTTTCAACCCGCTTTCCGACGACTGACTCGGGGTACCATGACGTACATGAAAGCCGTCGCCCATCGCCGCCGCAGCGACCGTTACCGGCACGACATCCGCATCCGCGACCACGTCGTGAGCGCGGACGAGCCGCGGGACACCGGCGGCGACGACACCGCGCCCAGCCCGCAGGAGCTGCTGGCCGCGAGCCTCGCCGCATGCACCGCGATCACGATGGAGATGTACGCCGCGCGCAAGGGCTGGGACGTCGGCGAGGTCGAGGTCTCGGCCGAGTACACGCCGGCCGAGCGCGGCTGCCCCACCTCCTTCCGCACCATCCTGCGCTTCCCGAGCCACCTCTCGGACGACCAGGTCGACCGGCTGCGCCAGATCGCCGCGAAGTGCCCGGTCCACCGCACCCTCGACGGCGAGGTGATGTTCGCCGAGTCGGTCGAGCGGATCGCGGACCCCGTCGCGTCCTAAGCTCGAGCACGGCGCGCCCAGCGGGGCGCCCACCCGCACGCCGACGACCTCAAGCTGTATCTGCGCGCAGCTCGGCCAGCGCGTCGCCCATCGCCGCGGCCAGCCCGTCGAGGTCCGGCACGACGCTCGGATCCGCGCACACGCCGATGCTCATCGCTCCGCACAGCGAGGCGGCGGACACGCGCAGGCCGTGATCGAGCTTGACCTCCGCGAAGACCAGAAGCTCCTCGAGACCGGCGCCGAGCACCCGCACCGGATCGCGCGGCCCGGGGATGTTGGAGACGTTGACCGCGAACGCGCGTGAGGTCCCGGTCACGCGTGTGAGCAGGCGCTCGAGCGGCGGCGCGAACAGCGCCAAGTCCGAGAACAGCGCGTCCAGCGTCTCGGCGTCGTGGTGGCGCTTGCGCTCCGCCGTCTGGCGGTGGATCGAGCGCAGCCGCGCCCTCGGATCGCGCTCGCCCACCGGCAGCTCGACGATCATGAACGAGTCGCGGTTGCCGACCTCGGGCCCATCGTCGCGCCGGTGCAGCGAGACCGGCACCTTGCACCGCAACGGCTGGTCACCCGCCACGTGGCCGAGCCAGGTGCGGATGCCGCCTGCGACGACCGCGAGGAGGACGTCGTTGACCGTCGTGTGCTCGCCCCCGGCGTGCTCGATCGCCTTGTAGTCGGCCAGCGGTGCAGAGGACCACGCGACCGCCCGACGCCGCCCGATCTCGCCCGTGAACGGAGACTCCGCCTTTCCGGGCATGACCTCGCGCCGGACCGCGCCGGGCAGACGCGCGAGCTCCTGCGCCCCCAGCCACCAGCGCTCCGGCGACGTGGCCATGCGCGCGAACGCCCCGGCGGCGGCCGCGAGCCCGGTGACGCGCTCGCCGACGGCGCCCGCGACCAGCTCGGCCGTCCGGGGACCCGGAGCCGGTCGCCACCCATCGACCGCCGGTTCGTCGTTGGAGGGGTCGTCGTAGAGGAGCGTGCGCAAGACCTTCAGGCCCGTCAGCCCGTCCGCCCACGCGTGGTGGAAGCGCGCCAGCAGCGCCACACGTCGGCGCGGCAGCGGGGAGACGAGCTGGAGATCCCAGAGGGGGCGGTCGCGGGGCAGCCGCCCGGACATGGCCTCGCTGACGAGCTCACGCAGCCGTCTCGCAGCGACGGTGCCCTTCGTCGGCACGCGCCGGACGTGGAGGTCGAGGTCGAAGCCCGCGTCGTCGACCCACACCGGTGGGCCGAGCCCGAGCGGCGTGGGCACAAGCCGCTGGCGGGCGCGCGGGACGCGTGCGATGCGGGCAGCAACCCGGTCGCGCAGAGCGTCGAGCGTCAGCGGCGCGACGTCGGGCCCGCGCTCGAGGATGAGCACCTTGACGGTGTGGCCGGCGATCTCGCCGTGCTCGAGTTCGAGGATCTCCGCGTCTTGACGTGTGAGGCGTTCGACCGGGCTCATCGACCCGCGATCATATGGTCGTGGCGGACCCCCTCGCAGAGTTTCTTGCGCCGCTGCTGCTGACGCCCGAGCAGGCCGCGTCGCTCGACGTCCACGGGCGCACCGACGCCGCCGTGCTCGTGCCGTTGTTCCTGCGCGACGACGACCTGCACGCGGTGTTCACGCGCCGCCGCGACGACCTCCGCCGCCACGCGGGCGAGATCTCGTTCCCGGGCGGCCGCCAGGACCCAGGCGAGGACCTGCGCCGGACCGCGCTGCGCGAGGCGG
>Ga0105245_10006588_pt1 | contig 10198 bp, 11 predicted proteins | sample KBSM54metaG_FD_81523 | JGI IMG/M metagenome (GOLD analysis project Ga0105245, IMG submission 81523) | Miscanthus rhizosphere microbial communities from Kellogg Biological Station, Michigan, USA - KBS M5-4 metaG | ecosystem: Host-associated > Plants > Roots > Rhizosphere > Soil | place... | reverse complement strand
TGTGGCGCGCCGCGAATGGATCAGAATCCGTTGCTCCCGCGGCCGCGATATCAATCTGGCTGGCGGAAAGCTTCAGCGCATAAACCATTACGATCAGGGAATGGACCAGGTCTTTATCAGAATGCGCGGTCCAGACTTTTGTAGGTGAAAGACCAAGCGCATCCACATTGATCATTGCTTCAGCCCGCTCCAGTTGCGTGCCGGCAAGATGGCTTACAAAAAACTGAGCGCCCACGGGAGTTGCGCCGCTATCGGCAAATGCCACGAACACAAAACTGTGGCTGCGCTTTCTGTTTCGCAGGCTCTGGTAGAGCGCCGGAAGAATCGCGGCTCCGCTCCAGTTATCCAATGGGCGCTGGGCCGATGAATTACGGTCATAGTGCGCGCCCACTATCACCGTATCTTCATTTTCAGTGCCAAGCCGGCAGATAATGTTGGGCGTATCCACGCCATCCACTTTTTGCTCCACCAGAGACTTTCCATTACAGCCCGCGTTGCTGAAAAGTTCTTTTAATTTTTCCGCTCGCTCTGCATTGGTCTCTGGAATGGTCTTCATGCGCTCCAGCACCGCGGCTTTTTCGGCGGGGGTAAATTGGACCCTCTGCGCCGGAGAGGCCCCGCATAAGATAAGGATCAAAACTGGATAGATCAGAGCCTTCCCGCGCATGGTCAGGCTATCTTACACGGCAGGTGGGGTGTCTTGAAATTGGAAGATCACTGCTACGCAGCCTTGAAGGTCATCTTACCTTCAACCTTTTCCAGATAAGCCCACGGTACATTGGGATCGTGGGTAAACATGGTGAGCCACTTTTCTGGAATGGCGCGGGAGTAATACCGCTTGCGATTGTCCAGCACTTCCATGGGAAAAAGGTCATAAGCCATTGCCCACACGGGATCCAGGTGCCAGGTGGTGGGAATTAAGTCTGAGATGTAGCAGGCCGTCTTGCCGCTGCTGCGTACGAGCACTGCCCACATGTTGCGCGTGTGACCGGGCCAGACTTCCACGGAAATTCCCGGGGTGATTTCCGCATTGCCGTCAATGAGCTGCATCTGGCCGCTTTGGATTAAAGGATCATAGTTCGGGCTAAGATAGCTCACGCGGTCGCGCTCCGTTTGCAGCTTGCCATGTTCCCACTCGCCTTTGGGCGCGAAGTATCGGGCATTGGGAAAAGTCGCCACCGCCGCGCCGTTCTTGTAAACGGTATTCCAGCCGCAATGATCGAAGTGCAGGTGAGAGTTAATTACAATATTGACTTCTTCCGGGGCAACACCGGTGGCGCGCAGATTTTCCAACAGCTTTTCCTGCGATTCAAAAATCTTCTTCCTCTTTTCCTCTAGTTTATTGCCGATACCGGTTTCAATCAGGATGTTCTGCTTGCCTGTACGGACGAGCACAGAGTTGCAGCTCACGGTGATACGGTTGAGATCGTCCGCTGAAACTTTCTTCTGCCACATGATCTTGGGAATGATGCCAAAAAAGGCCCCGCCATCGGCTACATACGTTCCATCTGAGATCGACGTCAGTTCAAAATCGCCAAGTGTGATGGTCTGATTGCTCAATGCTGTTACTCCGTGCCCAAAAGCTCGCGGTGAAGAAATGATCGTATGTGGGTAAACAGATGGACGCGTGTTCCCGGCCCCGAGATGCTATGCGTCTTGCGCGGATAAAGCTGCAAATCAAACTGCTTGCCCGCGTTGATGAAGGCATTGATCATCTGCATGGTGTTCTGCATGTGAACATTGTCGTCACTGGTACCATGGACTTCCAGCAGATGGCCTTTCAGGTTCGCCGCGTATGTAATGGGCGATCCTTTTTTATATCCTTCATCATATTGCGGCACTAGGCCAGCGTAACGCTCCGTGTAAATGGAATCGTAATCTCTCCAGTCTGTTACCGGCGCTACGGCAACGCCGGCTTTGAAGCGATCAGAGTGCGTCATGGCTTCTAGCGTCATATAGCCGCCATAACTCCAGCCCCACCAACCCATGCGCGAACCATCCAGCTGCGGGAATTTTTCGAGCGCCTGGTCAATTGCAGCGAGTTGGTCTTTGAGTTCAACCTCGCCGAAGTTATGGATCAGTGTTGCGGCAAACTTCTTGCCGCGCGCGCCCATGCCCCGATTATCGACCACCAGAACGGCAATGCCATCACGCATCAGGATCTGGTTAAAGAGAAAATTCGCGCCGCCCCATTGATCGCGCACACTCTGCCCGTGCGGCCCGCCATAAGGATTATTCAGCAGAGGAACTTTCTTTCCCGCACTATCCGGAGGTAAATAAATAATGCCGCGAAGTACGGTGCCATCGTCGGCTTTGAAATCAACAAATTGAGGCGCAATCAAATTAAGTGAATCAACGCTCTTTGACCGCCAAAAGACGTCACAATTTCCGCCAACGTGGCAGAAAGAAAGTTGCGGCGGCGTCATGAGCGAGGAACGGTGATCTACGAAATATTGTCCGTTTGGCGCTACCTTGGCCTCGTGGGTGCCGCCTTTGGTCAGGCACTGGAACTCGCCGCCATCAAGCTTTACGCTGCACAGATGCCGCTGGCGATCGTCACCGGCGTTGGTGGTCACGAATAGCGTATTTTCCACCTCGCCTTCAACGCCAAATACTTCAAAGTCGCCCTTGGTGATCTGGTTGACCAGCTTGGCGTCCGCAGCCAGAGGATTCGCTTTGTCGAATGAGTAAAGGTAAAGATGCGTGTGACCGTCGCGCCAGCTTGGCCAGGTAAACTTATCGCCGGATTTCAGGAATTGCAGATTGTTGTCGGTCTCAATCCATGTATCGCTCTTTTCGGTGTGCACCCGCCGCGACTTGCCGCTGGTCGCGTCAACAAAATAAAGATCAAGCTGATTTTGTGCACGGTTGAGTACAGTGGCCCACACCACGTTATCGTTGACCCAGCCAAAACGCGGCATGTACATATCTTTGTCGTCGGTCAGGTGAAACCACTTCACGGCTCCGCCGCCTGCGCTCACCACTCCAAGCTGGACCTGCGGATTGGGATCGCCCACCTTGGGATATTTCTCCTGGTAAACCGTGGGGTGCTGCGGGATGAAATCCGTAATGGGATAAGTCGGCACCTTGGTCTGGTCCATCTGCAGTAGCACAATCTTTCTTGAGTCCGGCGACCAGAAATAATTGCTGCGGACTTCCAGTTCCTCGCTATAGACCCAGTCCACTTCGCCGTTGAGCAGATTGTCGTCACCGTTCGTGGTGAGTGCTTTCTCAGCGCCGCCATCAATATGCTTTACTACCAGGTTGTGCTTGCGGATATAAGAAACGCTCTTGCCGTCAGGTGAGAACTTTGGATCGCTGGCCGCTTCGCCTTGCGCGCTCAGCGCCACATATTTGCCGGAAGACAGCGTGTAATACCAAAGCTGGCCATTGGCGTCGAACAGGATATGCTCGGAGTCAGGCGACCAGTGGTAGCCCGCAACGTGATAGCGCTCGCGATTGTCCTTTTCGCGATCGTCTTTGGATCCCGTAACCGGCGGCTTCATGGCGGCAATTTTTTCTGACGCCACCAGCACTGCCGGCTTGCCTGATGTCACCTCAATGTAATAAAGATCGGCCTTGTCGCCCTGCTCTTGATGCAGGAAGTAGGAAACTTTCTTGCCGTCAGGACTCCACTCGATTGTGTCCGGCACGCGCCCGGTCAGCCCGGCAGGGGCATAAATGGATTGGATAGTTAGCTCTTGCGCGGTGGCGACGGCACAGAACAAAGCCGCAAGGAAAACAGAAAGAAAAAGCCTCTTCACGGGCACACTCCAAGGTGGGTAGAACGAAGAAGTGTAACACTTGGGATCAGCAGGCAGCCAAAACCATTTACCGCAACGGACGCGAAGGACGCAAAGGACGTAAAGGAACTGGAGAAACTAATTAAAACTCTTTCTTCGCGCACTTTGCGGCCTTTGCGGTGAATAGTCCTGGCTGAATGCTAACGGCTGCTACGGCTGTTCTTCCATCCTTCTTCTCAGCCTGCGCGACTCATTCAATAATCCCATGCTGTGCATCAGGTGCTGGAGCGTCACAATTCCCACCAGCCGCTCCTGATCGACCACAGGGATTAAGCTTAAGCCGCGCGAAGTAAGCTTACGGAAGGCCGAACCAAGCGATTCCGTTCGCGAAGCGATTTCAAACGCCTTGCTCATTGCGCCCTGGACGTAGCCGTTTCCTTCCGCGCGGAGACGCTCAACGATTGTCTGGCGGGTGATCACCCCGACGAGATCACCGCCACTAACGACGGGAAAATCATCCTGCAGGCAATGGACAGCCTTATTCAGCGCGTCTTCAAGCGTGTCCGCCGGTGAGAGGATGGAAAACTCCGTAAGCATGATGTCTTCCATCTGAACGGCTTCCACCACGGTCTGGAACATCACGGTGCGCTCTTCCATTTGTGCTGCGATAAAAATAAAGAAGCCAATCAGCATCAATCCTTGAATATTCAGCGCGGCCCCGGCCAGCATGAAAAGCCCGGCAAAGATCTGGCCGAGGCTGACCGACCGGCGAGTAGCCAGACGAAAATCCATGCGCTGGGCCAGCACCGCGCGCAGGATCCGGCCGCCATCGACTGGGTAGGCCGGCAGCAGGTTCACCGCGACAAGGCAGGCATTGATCCAGAAGAAACTGGTCATGAGGTTCAATGGCGTAACCAGCGGCGTGAGGCGAAGCATCTGCACTTTGCCCATCGCCAGCATGGCCAGGGCCGTTACGCCCGCCAGAACCGCATTCACCAAAGGTCCTGCAAGCGCGATGGATATCTCTTTGCGCAGATTGCGCGCACTTTCTTCCTGGGCGTTGGGATCGCCCATGGTAAGTCCGCCGATGGGCAGCAGCACAAAACCTTTGATGGGAAATCCTTGGCGAGCAGAGACCCATACGTGACCAAATTCATGCAACAGGGCCGATAGCAAAATCAAACCGGTAACCGCGAAGACGCGCGTAATCACCCTTGGGCCGTTGCGATTCACCTCCACCAGCAGCAGAAAGAGCAGCAGGACCACAAAAGTGAGGTGAATGCGGATTTCTCTTCCGCCGAATCGCACCGTTAATACTGACCAATTTCTCATTAGTTTCTGTCGCTACGCTCCAACCCGCTAGGCGCATCCCCGATCTCTAAATACATCTGCTCCCGAAGCAGGCAGCTCGCCGCGCAAGCCGGGCTCGCTGCTAATGCGGTTAGCAAATGCCTTGTCGCTGCGCTCCACACCGCTAAGATGCGTTTCCGATCTCCAAATACATCTGCTCCTGAAGCAGACAGCTCGCCGTGCTCGCTGCTGGGTTCATTCATGCAGCCCAGATCGTACACCCCCAATCTGTGATTCTATACGGTAAATTAGATGTCAAGCAGCGGAGAGCAGGTCCCATGCGCGTGATCGCGGGAAAATACAAGAGCCGAAAGCTGGAAGCACCCCCTGGCATGCAGACCCGGCCGACATCTGACCGCCTGCGGGAAACGCTTTTCAACGTCGTAGCACCGCTGATTGCCGATTCCGTCTGGCTCGATCTCTTCGCCGGGAGCGGAGCGGTCGGGATTGAGGCACTCAGCCGGGGCGCCCGCAGCATCTATTTTGTGGAATCTGCCGGCGCTGCCGCACGGACGATCCGCAAAAACTTGCAGACCCTAGAGATCAATGAAGGCGCTGAGGTCATCGAACGTGACGCTGCGGTCGCATTGCGCATGTTGGATTCACAGGCTGTGGCGTGTGACTTTGTTTTTCTCGATCCGCCTTACCGCAAGATGGGCGACTACGAGCAAGTGCTCGGATTTCTGTCGCAATCGCAATTGCTGGCTCCGGAGAGCCAAGTGATTGCCGAGCACGACAAGCACTTTGATCCCGGTGATGAATTTGGGGCCTTGCGGCGGCATCGCACCCTGCGGCAGGGTGACGCCGTGCTGAGTTTCTATAGGCGGTAGAGGTGTGCAATCGATTATCACCGCTGTTTATGCCTGTTTTCCACAGAGGCCTTAGAAAAAGCCGCATAAAATCAGGTGAAAATGCTTGCATCGGCCCTTTGCTGATGTAATATACCCAATGAGTGCAACAAAACGTGCTCATATTCCGACGCAAGCGTTCAATTTTCAAGGAGGAAAGATGGCAGCAGGCATGACCAAGACCCAACTCGTCCGCCACATGGCGGAGAAACTGGAAACGAACAACAAGACCGCAGCAACGTTCCTGGAACACCTGGCGGAGACCGCAATCAAGGAAACCAAAAAGAACGGTGTGTTCGTGATTCCTGGCCTGGGACGCCTGGTAAAGTCCAACCGGAAAGCGCGTATGGGACGCAATCCGCAGACCGGAGAACCCATTAAAATCGCGGCCAAGACCGTGGTAAAGTTCCGCGTTGCCAAGGCCGTGAAAGACGTAATCGCTCCCAAAAAGTAACCTTCTTCAAACCGCAACTTCCAAAGGTCAGCCGATATGAGCTGGCCTTTTTCTTCTTTCTTTGTCGCTACGCTCCAACCCGCTTGAGAGTTTTTTCCGCCCAGAAATCCCTCTGCGCCTGTTACAGGCAGCTCGCCGCGCAAGCCGGGCTCGCTGCTTGTCGATTTAACAAGGCTTATCGCTTCGCTCAACCCGCTTGAGAGTAACTCTTGACTTGAACATTGTTCCGCACCTGATGCAGGCAGCTCGCCGCGCAAGTTGGGCTCGGTAGGAGACAATCAACAGGGTTGTAGTTGCTCGAACCGTTTCAAAGCAAATTTTTTGAGCAGAAACAGTTCAACGCCTGTGTCCCGGAGTTTTGTTGATCATTCTTCGACAATCGCTTCCGCTTCAATCTCCACCAGCATCTCCGGCGAGATCAGCTTTGAAACCTCAACCATGCTTGTTGCGGGACGAATCTCGCTGAAGAATTCTCCGTGCGCGCGACCCACCTTTTCCCAGTCACCCGAAATGTTTGTCACATACATGCGCGTGCGCACCACGTCTTTCATGCTGGCGCCGGCGCTCTCCAATGCCGATTGAATGTTCTTGAGCGTCTGCACCGCCTGAGCGTAAGCGTCACCCACGCCGACAATGTTTCCGCTTGCGTCCGTGGCCGTCGTGCCGGAAACATGGATCACGTTTCCCACGCGCACAGCGCGCGCGTAGCCGACTACAGGCTCCCATTTTGTTCCGCTGGAAAAGTTCTGTCGCGTGTTCGCCATTAGCGTGCTCCTTTTCCCCGGCTGTCGAGCACCTGGTTCACCAGGGCATCGGCCTCTTTGTTGTACTGCCGTAAGACGTGATCGATAGAAAAGTGTTCAAGCTTGCGCACCAGCGCCCGCGCACGATCATAAAGATCAATCAGCCCCGGACTCTTTACCTTGTAGCGGCCCTGCATCTGCCGGACCAGCAGCTCAGAGTCGCTCAACACCTTTAATGACAAATGTTTTTCGCGCACAGCAAAGTCAAGCGCGGCCAGCAGCCCAGAGTATTCGGCGTAATTATTGGTCTGTAGGCCCAGATAATCGGACAGCTCAGCAATGATCTCGCCTTTGGCATCGCGCACGATCACGCCGTAAGCCGCAGGCCCGGGATTGCCGCGCGCGCCGCCATCGATATTGGCTTTGATCGCGGCTGGAGCGCTGCGTGGCGATGGTCCCGGTTTTTCAAACGCAGGTTTGTCAAATTCCGGTTTGTCAAAAAGTGACTTCTGGGTCAACGGCCTTCCTCCAGGCGAATGGCAAGCCGCTCCGGCAATCCCGCGGCAAATATTTTTTCTTGCGCACGCTGAATATCGTACGGCACGCGGTAAAACGTAATCACAGCGGCATCCGTGTCGTAAACCAGAAATGCCGCACGCGGATCGCCATCGCGTGGCTGCCCTATCGATCCGGGATTCACCATGTACGTCGTCTTAGGCTTTATCTCCAGCCTGGCAGTCTGCTTGCCCTTGGGAGACTTGTAATCCGGAGCAAACGACTTTCCCTGTCCGCTGTTTTCCAGAAGCAGGCAGCGCTGAACATGCGTGTGCCCAAAAAACGTCAGCGGAACCGACGCGTTCTGCAGGATCGCATAAGCGTCGCTGGCCATCAGCACGTACTCATCCTCATCGCGCGGCGATCCATGCACCAGTTGTACATTCTCCATCGGCGAAATTGGACCGTGGGGCAGCTCACGCAAAAACTCAAGGTGATCATGCATGAGTTTCTCCCGCGTCCACAGCGCCGCCAGTCCAGCAATGGGATTAAAGTCGCTGAGGTCGCTCACGCCGGAGCAGGCTTTATCATGGTTCCCGCGCACAAATATTGATCCCAGCTCGCGCGAGCGCGTGGTCACCTCATTGGGATTTGCGCCATAGCCAACAATATCGCCCAGGTTATAAACCTGGTCGAATTCGGGAGCGGCGTCCAGGCAAGCCTCCAGCGCTTCAAGGTTGGCATGGATGTCAGACAGAATCAGTACGCGCAAAACGCTTGCAGTCCTTAATGAGATGAACAATGAGTGTATCAATATTTGTGGCGATGTCGTTCGTTATGGCGCCACGCGGGCCCAATGTCCCGGCGCAATTTCCAGTAACGGAACTGCGCCTGCGGGACGCGCATCCTTTTCCACCATAGCCAGCGGCCGCGCGCGATCAGTCTTCAACGTGGGAATAGCGCTGATCAGTCCGCGCGTGTAAGAGTGCCGTGCCGAAGAAAAAATCTCGCCGACCGGCCCCATCTCCACGATCTCGCCCGCATACATCACTGCCACCTGTTCCGCCACGCGTGAGACCACGCCCAGGTCATGCGAAATAAACAGCACAGCCAGCCGGTGTCTTTCTCGCAATGCCGCCAGCAGCTCAAGGATTTGTGCCTGGATCGTGACGTCAAGCGCCGTCGTCGGCTCATCAGCGATCAACAGTTGCGGATTGTTTACCAGCGCCATGGCAATCATCACTCGCTGGCGTTGCCCGCCAGAGAGCTGGTGGGGATAATCGCGTGCCCGCTTGTCGGGATCAGGAATCGCAACCTCGCGCAATGCCTCTACCGTGCGCGTCCATGCCTCAGCTTTGCTCACGCGATGGTGTGCCAAGACCGCTTCAGCCACCTGATCGCCTACGCGCATCACCGGATTCAGAGCAGTCATGGGCTCCTGGAAAATCATGCTGATGCGCGCGCCGCGAACGCGACGCATTTCGTCATCGGGCAAAGCCAGCAGATCTGCGCCTGCAAAGGTGATCTTTCCAGTAGTGCGCGCCTGTGGCGGCAGCAATCGCATGATGGCCAGAGACGTCGCTGATTTCCCTGAACCTGATTCACCCACCAGCCCTAGCGTTCCTGATTCAGGGATGGAGAAGCTCACGTCGCGCACCGCAGCCACTTCGCCCGTTTGCGTGGCAAAGCTTACGTTCAGGTGCTCGATTTGGAGGAGAGAATAGATTTTCATTCTATTTGAATCGCCGTCTAATGCTGCCGTACAATTCTTGTGTGACTCAAGAAGCCGATGATCTGCTGAAAAAAGCACTGACGCTGCCAGCGAATGAGCGCGCCACCCTTGCGGGCTCTCTCATCGATAGCCTTGAAGAGGCGGATGAGGCGTCTGTTCAAGAGGCGTGGCATGACGAGATAGCTCGACGCATTGAGGAGCTTGATTCCGGTAAAGCCAAAACCATCTCCTGGGATGAAGTACGGCGGCGGATTGCTACCAAGCTCGGTCATGGCCAGTAAACGACTAGAATTTCTCGAACATGCTGCACGTGAGTACGAAGCTGCTATTGATTGGTACTTTGAACGCAGCCCGATTGCCGCTCAGAAGTTTGCTGAGGAAGTTAACCGAGCGCTCGATAATATCGAACAAAGCCCACAAAGATGGCCCACTCACTTGCTCGGTACGCGCAGATTTTTTCTGCGACACTTTCCCTTCACAGTCATCTATCGGGAACAGTCGTCCAACATCCAGATAATTGCTGTCGCACATGGCCATCGCCGACCGGGCTACTGGAAAAGCAGGCTTTGATTTCTTCTTACGCGCTGACCTTGTTCGCCGCGATTCCTGCTTCAACGCCTTTGTGCATCGCCGCAACAAATGCCGCTTCTTCCTTCAGTAGCGCCGTCGTCGCAGTGGCAAATTCGCTTTCCACGTTCAGCCAGCCTTCAGCGGCAAGTTGTTTGGCTAGTTCCAGCATCTTCTCCCGCGAGAAATTTACGTACTGGCAATCATACGGATGTGCCACGCTTACCGGCTGCCCTTTGCCGGTCTTGGCGCTCAGCCAGAAGATG
>Ga0105245_10006586_pt1 | contig 10199 bp, 7 predicted proteins | sample KBSM54metaG_FD_81523 | JGI IMG/M metagenome (GOLD analysis project Ga0105245, IMG submission 81523) | Miscanthus rhizosphere microbial communities from Kellogg Biological Station, Michigan, USA - KBS M5-4 metaG | ecosystem: Host-associated > Plants > Roots > Rhizosphere > Soil | place: Michigan... | reverse complement strand
GTACTGACGGCTACGTTAGTCTTGAACTTGGCGGAGGCCGAGGTGGAGCCCAGGCTTATATCCTGCGGAGTATAGATGCCAGCTCCCGCGCCCACACCGAACTCCCATTTCTGAGCCATCGCCGCGGGCAGCATGGCTGCCGCGGAACAGGCTACGAACAAACGAACGAGTTTCATGCTCTCCTCTTTCCTTATCCCCCGCTAATGGCTCGCGGTCTGCGCCGCGCTTTTACTTCTGGACTCTACTTTTGAACGACACGTACATTCTGCGTAAACGTGAAGTCGTCCTGGGTAATGGTGAGCGGCACACTCAGGCCTTGCGGTGTCGAGTTAGAAACGCTCACATTGATCACATATGCTCCTGGCATTCCTGGAACCAAGCCCGAAAACAGCAGCGTGGCTTCAACGCCCCCGATTTTGACCACGGGATTTACCACGGTTGTCGACAGCGGGTCGACCTGTCCGGCGTCTCCATCGTTTACCGGCGGGTTCACGGCGCCCAGCCCGGTCAGATAAATCGTAAGAATGTCGCCGCGGTGCACTGGATTGGTGGCGGTGACCACCAGACCGTTGCTGAATCGGACGATTGCCGGCACATTCGCCACGCCGTCGAGGGTGGTGAGAAACACCGCGGGCGCTCCGCTCAGCAGCGTCAGGAAGAAGGTATTACTCACTCCACCCGGCGTGTGCATGACCAGGGCGACGTTGCCCGACTCCTGAGCCGGCATCTGCGCATTGACCTGCGTGGGAGAAACGAACATCAAGTGCGTGGGGGCGCCATTCACAGTGAGGCAGCTATCGGCGATCGTGGTGGGCAGCGGCACCTCGCTAGTGGCCTGATTGGTCCCGCTCAAGTTGGTTCCCAGCACGGCCATCAGGCCGCCCGGCGCAACTGGCGACTTGAGGTCCGCAGCACTCACCGCGCCGGTAATGAAGGGCGCGGACACAGAGGCGTCATAATTGGGCGGCAGTATGGTGATCCCGGATGTGGTCAGAGCTACGATCTCGCTACGGCTGGGAAGTATCACCAGCGAACGGGTGAAGGCCTGGCTGGCCGAACCCAACGCTCCTGCCTCCACCACCCCGGTAGGCAACACAGCGGTGCCGTCCGCGGCATTGACGCGTGCCAGCACGCCCGGACTAGCTGAGTCGGGGGCCGAGAGAAAGAACCCATTCTGATCGACGAATGTGAAACCTGAGGAGAGTCCGGTGGTCGGCTGAATAGTGGACGTCTGCACTAAAGAGGAATCGAAGACCATGTTCCCGATCACGTATTGTCCGAAGGAGGAGGCCGCATACGCGCCCGCGAGCGCGGTAAAGTCCTTGCGGGAAATGGTGAAGGTGTCCACAGTGGCGTCGTAGAGCATCACGCTGCCGTCCGCCGACGCGGCCATGATGGTTGCACCATTGGGCGCCGACGCCAATACGGTATTCACCGGAAGCTTGTTTTCCCAGACGCCCAGCCGGCTGTACTCGGAAGTCGTAAGAGAGTTCAGATCGACCTTATCGATATGCGGCTCCGCGCCGCCGCCGTCGCGCACCAGCACCATCGTGGCCTTGGCCGACGAGGCAATGGATTGCACGTAGGTTCCCACCGCGTCGATCGGGTCGAGTGCCTGGAACGTAGCCAGATCGAACACATTGATGATCTGGCTGTTGTCGCAGCCAACCAGCAGCTTGGTGCGATCCCAGGTAATGGTCATCGACATGGGCTTGGTGCAGGTTCGCAGGGGCGCCACCTTCTGGGTATTCTTGGTCCCGTCGAACACCAGCACTTGATTTAGGTCCTGGCGCAGCACGTAAAACTCATCCTTGGTGGGATGCGAAATCATATCTACCAGTTTTCCCGGTATGTCGATAAACGTTCCGCGCTGATTCGGTTCGCGAGAATTCATCAAGACGCGCACGTTCTTCGGAAGGTTCACGGCCATCGCTGACGTGAAGCTCAACTGGACGGCTGCCGTACCTTTTGAGTCCGCAAACGCGTTGGGATCGACTCGCACCGTGATCACCGTGCCGGTTGGAGATGTTGTCCCCGAACTGGGTGAAACATGAACGCCGGAATTGGATGACGTGATGGTGAACGGAACTTTGGCCCCGCCCGGATCGGATAAAACGAATGTCTGGGTAGCCAGCGTCCGGTCACAGAAGCTGCCGCGGAAAACGAGATCTTCGACCGACGCCGTCAAACGTGGCGATTGGTTCAGATTGCCAACGGGTAGGATCAGCACCCCGGAATCCGAGGAGGCGTACATCGTGTTTCGATCACTCGAAAGGACCGCGCGCCCCGCCAGGTGTTCCGGGAGTTGGAGGCTCTCGCGAAGAGTAAGGTTATCGGCATCCCGCACGGTGAGCACCGGCGGATCGGTCAGATGCTGAGGCACTTCCGAATAGATCAACCCACGCACCGAATCGATCGCATGGCCGCCCATATTCAGTGAGCCGAGAGGACTCGGAAATTCCGCGAAACTGCGGTCTTGCAAGTCCGTCATGGCCCAACCGGTGACCGCGTAGGATCCATCCTGGGCAACGCTGACCGCCCGCGGCCCTAGTGGCGGCGAAGCGCTGTACAAAAAGCTCGTAAGAGAGCGGGAAGGGACGTTATAGCGGAATACGAGGGTGCCGCCGAAGCCGTAAATCCAAGTTCCGTCGCCTGACGCGCCTACCGAGGCGGCCACAATGTTGGGCGGAAAACTTTGGCGGGGCTGCGGGATCGTCTTGGCGGCCTGGTCGGGAATGGAGATCAGGAGCTGAGTCGTGCCCGAGCCGGGATCGAAGATGAGAAAGTTCTTGGTGGTGACAACCAGGGCCTTGCCATCGTTGCCAAACGCCAGCCCCAACGGCGGATCTGGCAATACAAAGGTTTGCTTCGCATAGTTATTGCGCAGGTCGATCAGGGTTAGGCCGTTATTGGGGGAACCTGGCAGCGCGATGTTGCCGTAATGCGCCACCAGCAGCCAGCGGCCGTCGGGAGAGATCGAAATCGAACTCGGCTGGGCGGTCACGTTGAGCGCCGTCTGGACGGTCTTGGTGGTCAGCGACATCACCTCGATACGATTGGCGGTGAAATCGGCAATGTACAGAACGCCTCGCACCTCGTCGAGCGCAACGTCCGAAGCGGCGCCTCCGATCGACACCACTTTCCCAAACGTCCCGGCCATGGCCGAATGGCCCAGCAGAAACGCGCTCGATATCGCCAGCCAACAAAGCTTTCGAAGCATACTGACTCCGTCCTCCTCCAGAAATCAACTTCTTCCGGACTGCCGCGCCCCACTCGCAGTGAGTGATGAGCGCGGCGCGCCGGCCATGCAAATTTCTACTCTTGTGCCGTCCTCAGATCGCCCGGGCGACCAGCAACCCCGGTCTTCTGCGGTGCTCCCGCACGTGGTTGGGCCGACGGATTACATCCAGCCCTCGCCACCGTCACAAAAATCGCGCTCTTAACGGCGCGTTACTCAGCGCTTTTCTTACGGCGAAGCACGATGATCCCTAGAAACAGGACCGCCAGAACTGCGCAAACAACTCGAACCGTGGAAGCGTCCAACATCGCTATTTCTCCTTTCCTGACATGAATTAATTCGACCTTCTTAGCCTTTACCTTTAGGCAAGTACTAGAGATTGGTCATCATTGGTACCAGTTCGCGGACAATCTTCATCGCCACCGGCCCCACCGTTACTAAGAACAGGGACGGCAAAATACAGAAGAAAATCGGGAAAATCAGCTTCACGCCCAGTTTGGCGGCCTTTTCCTCGGCCACTTGACGGGCTTGAATACGCATGAAATCGGCGTGGGCGCGAAGACTTTGGGCCACGCCGGTTCCAAAACGGTCGGCCTGGATTAAAACGGCAACCAGCTTTTTAAGATCGTCCACACCGGTGCGCTCGGCCAGGTTCCGCAGCGCTTCGACGCGCCGTTTACCAGCCTTCAGTTCCAGGTTCACGAAGCCGAATTCTTCGCTGATCTCCGGGTGGGCGTGCTCCAATTCCTTCGAAACCTGCAAAATCGCCTGATCCAGCCCCAGTCCGCTCTCGACGCAAACCACCAGCAGATCCAGAGCATTCGGCAATCCGCGAGCGATCTGATGCTGACGCCTGGCCGCGAGCCGGCGGACATATTCGTTGGGGCCGAAGAATCCTACCGCGGCGGCAGCCAAGGCCACTGCGATCCTATTCCCGGAATCGGTCGAGACTCCGGACATTACCGTCAGGACTAGTATGGGGAAGATTATTCCGGTAGCAACCTTGGCGCCGTAAAGAACCTTGAGCGCGCCTTCCTTGCGGATACCCGCGCGGATCAGCCGCCGCTGCATCACCGTCACGTCCTTGGGGGACTGCGGAACGAAGTTACCGAGGCGCTTGATGATCTCGTGGAACGCCAGGCTGGGATGTTCGGCTTGCACATCGGCAGGGCCTATCACGCCCGCGACACGCTCCATGGCCTCCTTCGGCCGGATATACAGCTTTGTGCCGACGGCTGTTGCCAGCCCTATCATCGCAACGAATATCAGAACGGTGAGCAGAAGCATAGCTAGACCTCGATGTTCACGATTTTCTTCATGACCAGGTACCCGATCACTTGCAGGCCGACGCCGATACCCAGCATGATGTTGCCAACCTCATCCGTGAAAAAGAATTTCACGTAGTCCGGATTGGTGTAGAACATCAAAACGGCCACCGCAATCGGGATACAGCTCAGCGACGTCGCCGTCATCCGTCCGTGCGCGCTGACTGCACGGATACGCCCGCGCAGCTTGAAGCGCTCGCGAATGACGTATGCCAGCTTGTCCAAAATCTCGGCCAGGTTACCGCCAGTGCGTTTTTGCAGCAGCACCGCGGATACAAAGAAGTGCACGTCGAGCGAAGGAACGCGCTTAGCCAAACTCTGCAGCGCCACTTCGATGGGCAATCCCAGGTTGTGCTCTTCGAAGGTGCGGCGGAACTCGCCCGATACGGGTTCCGCGAATTCGCGATAGATCATTTCGAGCGAAACGGAAAAGGCGTGGCCGGCGCGCATGGAGCGGGAAATGAACTCCAGTGTTTCCGGAAAGATGGCTTCGAATTTTTTCAAACGGCCCTTGCGCTGATGGAGCACGTACAGGAAAGGAGCGGGCGCAATCGCCAGACCGATCAACAAGTCCAGCGCCATCGGAATCGGCAGAACCACCCAGCCGAAGACGAATCCGATGCCGAACGCCATGATGCTCAAATGCACCAGGCGGGCGGGACTCCAGCGCAAGCCGGCTTGCTCCAGCAGCAACTGCATTTTCGGGCCAAGCTGATACTTTTCAACCACCAGCTGGGCGAATTTGTTGCCGCCCTGCTGGGTGTGGATGATGGACTGCTCACCCTTGATGTCTTTGGTCTTCTTCTTGGCTTTGCCGATGCCGGTCAAACGCTGTTTGATCTTGTCCGCGTCGGAGCTCTTGAAGTATTTGGAGACCAGGAACCAGGCCCCCACGGCCAGCAGCCAGATCAGAATTGCGACGGTCAGGAATCCCATGGCGTCAGACCTCCACTACTTCGTCAAACAGATCCGGCCGCAAGCGGATACCGGCGCTCAACAATTTTTCGTAGAATTTCGGGCGGATACCGGTGGCGGCGAAGCGGCCTAACACTTTGCCGTCCGGATCCAGTCCGCGCTTGTCGAATACGAATAAGTCTTGCAGCGTGACCACGTCGCCTTCCATACCGGTGACTTCCGTAATGGACACCACGCGGCGGGAGCCGTCGCTCATGCGCGACGCTTGAACCAGAATGTTCACGGCGCTGGCGATCTGCTGGCGGATGGAGACCAGCTGCATGTTGGCGTTGGCCAGCGACACCATCACCTCTAGCCGGCTCACGGCATCTCGCGGAGTGTTAGCGTGGACCGTGGTCAGCGAGCCGTCGTGACCGGTGTTCATGGCCTGCAACATGTCCAGAGCTTCTTCGCCGCGGACTTCGCCGACCACGATGCGGTCGGGACGCATACGCAGGCTGTTCACCAGCAGTTCGCGCTGGCGTACGGCGCCAGTGCCTTCGAGGTTGGCCGGCCGGGTTTCGAGCCGCGCCACATGCGGCTGCTTCAATTGCAATTCGGCCGCATCTTCGATGGTGACGATTCGCTCCTTCGCATTGATGAAGCAGGACAGTGCGTTCAGCAGCGTGGTCTTGCCGGAGCCGGTTCCCCCGGCAATGATAATGTTCAAGCGGGCTTTTACTGCCGCTTCCAGCAGTTCCATCATGCCGGGAGAAAGGGCCTTGCGGTCCACCAAGTCCGGCGGCATCAGCTTGTCGGTCGAAAAACGGCGGATAGAGAGCAGCGGGCCGTCTACCGCCAGCGGGGGAATAATTGCGTTGACGCGCGATCCGTCGCTCAGGCGGGCATCCACCATGGGCGTCGATTCGTCGATACGGCGGCCTACCTGACTGACGATCTTGTCGATGATCCGCAGCAGATGCTGGTCATCGCGGAAGGTGACGTTGGTCAGCTCCAGCAGACCCTTCTTTTCGATATACACCTGGCGGAAGGTGTTCACCAGGATGTCGGAGATACCCGGGTCCTGCAGTAATGGCTCCAGCGGGCCGAGGCCGAACACCTCGTCCAGAACCTCATCGCTGATCTGTTGCTTTTCGAGCGAGCTGAGCAGAGTCGGCTCGGCGTCGATCAGCTGAATCACCGCCTGGCGTACTTCGGCCCGCACGCGCTGGTTGTCGATGGTGGCCAGCGCTTCCAGGTTGATCTTGTCCACCAGCTTGCGGTGCAGCGTGAACTTGAGCTCCTGGTATTCGGGCTTCAGGTTGGTTTTCTGGCGGCCGGCATTCTTCAACAGCCGCTGTTCCCAGGAGATCTGCTGGTTGTTCTTGTTTGCGGTTTCTAAGGACGTAAACATAAAATTTCTTTAAACCTGCGATGCTTCAAACTCACCCCAGGGATAGCGCGGGCCTCAGCTCGCGCGCGCCCGGAAGCACCTGTTTCCCAACTCCACACAGCCGCCGCGCGACGTTCTCGATCGCCCGGCCCAAATCGTTTTCGGAGCCGAGCGGCTGGCCCAGCGTCACCACTCGGTGGAGGGCAAAATAATCGTTGGGAAGGCTGGCGTGTACGCTACAGCCGAACAACTTTTCCATGTCTGCGATCCCGATCTCTTCGCGCCGGTCCAGCCGGTTTAAAAGGATGTGGAAGCGTTCCTGCGGAAAACCCAAGTGGTTGAGCATGGTCAGCGCCTTGCGCGCCAGATGCAGACTGGGAAGGTCGGCTGTTGAGACCAGAAACGCGCGTTCACACTCCGCCGTAGCCATTAGACTCGTGGGACTGAACACGGTGGGAAGATCCAGCACCACCCAGTCGTAGATGTTGCGGGCCTGCTCCACCAGCATTCGCAGGCGCGCGCCGTCCACCGGTTCTGCATAGGGAATCGCCGGCGCCGGCAAAATATCGACACCGCCGTAATTGACAACCAGCGAATTCCACAAAGCCCCGTCCAGATGCTCCACGTGCTGCAGTGCATCCACCAACGAATAGTTGTGGGAGAGCTTCAGGTAAAATCCGATCGTGCCCCCGGTCAGATCGCAATCGGCGAGGAGAATTTTCTTTCCAGTCAGCCGGTGCAGCGAAAACGCCGTTTGCGTCGCCACAGTGGACGCTCCGGAACCCGGCTTGCAGCTGCTGAAGGCGATTGCATGGCCGGCTTCGGTGCGCTGCTCACTCTCGGGCGCCACCAGACGGCGGAGGCGGGAGATTGCGTCCCTTTGTGTCGGCAGATCGAACGGAGCATACAGAAACTCCACGGCTCCCGCGCGCAGGCATTGCAGGATCATCTGGGAGTCGTTATGAGCATGCAGACCGACCACCTGCATGGGAGGGTTCAGCGAGGCGATGTAACGCACCAGCTCGACGGCCGTGCCTGGATCCGATCCCAAGTCGAGCAGTACCACTTGCGGTTTGAGTTGCCTGGCCCGGATCTCGAGGGTTTGGTGAGGAGGATAGTTCTTCAGGTCCGCCAGAATCTGGAAACCCCGCGTCTGCGGAATCGTCTCCAGAAACCTCTGCGCGAGCTCGCGATCGGGCGCGATCAGCAACGCGGTGATTTCCGGACCGTTTTGTAGTAACAGGCTCACTCGAGGCTCCCGATTCCAGCGGACTCTACTTCGCTTACCTCTTGGACTTACTTCTTATCCTTGGTCTTCGCCGCGGGAAGATCCTTGGGTTCGATCCTCTTGAGGAACTCTCTGGGGAAAGTCGGCTGCGGCTTAGGATCGTTGGGGCCCAGAGCTTCGGTTACTTCCGGGGTCACCAGCATCACCAGTTCGGTGTTGTTCTTGTTTTCGACCTTGCTCTTAAAAAGCGAGCCGAGGACCGGAATGTTGCTGATCACGGGGATCTTCGAAAACGCATCCGTTTCCCGGTGATCCATCAGCCCGGCCACCACGAACGTCTGGCCTTCGGCGAGTTCTACATTAGTCTCGGCGCGGCGCGTCGACAACGCAGGAATTACAAAGCCCTGCAACGTGACCGCGTTGGCGAAATCGATGGTAGATACTTCCTGCCGCAGAGCCAGCTTGATCGTCTTGTTCCCGGTCATCACCGGAGTGAACAGCAAGCGGATGCCGAATTCTTTGAATTGGATGGTTACCGCACCAGCAGCTCCGACGCCCTGCAAGATCGGCACCGGAAATTCGCCGCCCACCAGGAAATTGGCCTCTTTCCCATTGGTGGTTACCAGATTCGGCTCGGCCAGAATCTGCAGGACGTTTTCCTGCTCCAGGGCCTTGACGAAGGTGGCGATGTTCAAGTCCGGACGAAACGCGAAAATGTTCAGCGCATCGGTCACTGTTATTGTTCCTCTGTTAACGATGCCGTTGGCGCTTGGCGCGGTCGAACTCTGGACCGTATTCGACTGGCCGAACTGTCCAGTGGATATGCCTCCAATGGTCCCAAGCGCCCCACTGGAGAGGATATTCACGCCGAATTGCTGGGCCTTGGAGCGATCCAGCTCTGCGAACTTGACCCGCAGCAGAATCTGTTTTTCAATGGCACCGGGGGCGACCTGCATATTGTTCACCACCGTTTTTGCGAAGGTCGCCGAGAGCGCCACCGCACGATCCGCGATGTCTTTGTTTGAAACTGTCCCGTTTAACGTAATGGAGTCGCGCGAACTGTGGATGTCGATCTTCTCCTCGGGGAAGGTGTCCTGCAGAATGCGGCGGAGGGGCTCCAAATTGAGCTCCACCGTCACGTTGTAGAACATGCGCTGATCGGCTTTGCTCCAGACCACCATGGTGGCCGAGCCTAAGCCTTTGCCGGACATGAGGATTTCCCGGGTTGTGACCGGACTGGCATCCACTACCTCGGGATTACTGGTGGAAATCTGGCGGATATCCCCCGGGTAGTCGATCACGATGCTCTTGCCAACGGTGATCCGCAAGTCTTCAGCGCTCTGCGCCAGGAAAGGTCCCGCTGCCAGTGCGAGCAGCGCAGCCGTAATCGCGACCCGGCGGATCTGCCCGGACATGGCATTCTCAAACACGCGTATGGAAGTCATAGTGGTTTCCTTGGATTGCATGGTTTCGGGCCTCAGTTGCCTCTCGGGATCACTTCCACGGTCTTCGTGGTTCCCCGGATCACTACGATCTGGTCCGGCGGAGCGGGCGCGGGCGGCGCGATCGGCACCGCGATGGGTTGGGGCATGATCACCACAGGCTTGCGGACCGCAGCCACAGCTACGGGAGCCGGTTTGCGCGGGGATCCATATAACTCGGCAACGTAACGTCCCGGCGGCTTCACGGTACCCTCGTCGCTCGAGTTGCGCAGGATAAGCTGGATGCGGCCCTCCCCGTTGGCCAGCGTGAGCGTTTCGGCGTCGTTCGGTGTCACTAGCAAGGTCACTGTCGAGACCGAGACGGGCGTGCCGCGGGCATCGGATTGCATGGCTTGTCCGGCCGACAAAACTAGAACATTTTGCAGAACCGTGGTCGTCATATTGCTATCCCCGCTGGGAGGATGGCCCGTCACCAGCACGTCCACTTTCAAACCGGGCAGTACGAAGCCCGCCGCGCCAGCGACGTCGTTGACTCGAACCGTCACCGCCCGCATACCTACGGGAATGGTGGGCGCCAGACCCAGTCCGCTTCCTTTGACGGCAAGGCGTCCTTCAAGCAGCGGCTCATCCAGAAGTATGTTGGACACCACCGGCCGGTCTAGAACTTCTTCCACTTTCG
>Ga0105245_10006584_pt1 | contig 10199 bp, 8 predicted proteins | sample KBSM54metaG_FD_81523 | JGI IMG/M metagenome (GOLD analysis project Ga0105245, IMG submission 81523) | Miscanthus rhizosphere microbial communities from Kellogg Biological Station, Michigan, USA - KBS M5-4 metaG | ecosystem: Host-associated > Plants > Roots > Rhizosphere > Soil | place: Michigan... | reverse complement strand
GTCCACGCCCACTTCGATGACGGTGGTGGCCACCAGCAACTGGATCTCCCCGGCCGCGAACGCGTGCATCACCGCATCCTTGCGCGCACCGCTCAAGCGCCCGTGCACCAGCCCGACCTTGACCTGCGGCAGGGCCTCGGTGAGCAGGGCTGCGGATTCCTCGGCGGCCTGGCAGCGCAGTTCTTCCGATTCCTCGATCAGCGCGCACACCCAGTAGGCCTGACCGCCGGCGCGGCAGCTCTCATCGATGCGCGCGACGATCTCCGCGCGGCGCTCCTCGCTCATCACCACGGTGCGCACCGGCGTGCGGCCCGGCGGCAGCTCGTCGATGACCGAGACGTCCAGGTCCGCGTAGGCGGTCATCGCCAATGTGCGGGGGATCGGTGTGGCGGTCATGATCAGCTGGTGCGGCATGGCACCGCGCCCCTTGTCGCGCAGCTGCAGGCGCTGCTGCACGCCGAAGCGATGCTGTTCATCGATGATGGCCAGTGCCAGCGAGCGAAACTCCATGCTTTCCTGGAACAGCGCGTGCGTACCGACCGCCAGCGGCACCTGGCCCGCGGCTACGCCCGCAAGCGCACTACGGCGCGCGCGCGCAGGCTGCGAGCTCGTGATGAGCGCCACGGAAATTCCGAGCGGTTCAAACCACCGGCTCAAGGTGCGCGCATGCTGCTGGGCCAGAAGCTCGGTGGGCGCCATAAGCGCCACCTGGTGGCCCGCACCGACGGTGAGTGCCGCAGCGGCCGCGGCGACGGCGGTCTTGCCGCTGCCCACATCGCCCTGCACCAGCCGCGTCATCGGCTGGGGCAGCGCCAGGTCCGCGTTGATCTCGGCGAGCACCCGGTCCTGTGCCTTGGTGAACTTAAACGGGAGATTTTGCATCAGGCGCTGCTGGAGCCCGTGCGCGTCGGCAAGGCGGTGCGCGTTGTCCGCCTTGGTGGCGCGCCGCAAGGCACGGAGCGAGAGCTGGTGGGCCAGCAACTCCTCGAGCGCCAGCCGGCGCTGCGCCGGATGCGCGCCCGTGGCCAGCGTCGATAGTTCGGTCCCCACCGGCGGCTGGTGCAGGAACTCCAGCGCGGCGCGCAGTTCCGGGAGCTTGAGCTCCGTGCGCAGCGCCGCGGGCAGGTAATCGGTCAGCGCTTCGTTCTCGGCCGCGAGCAGGGCGCGGCGCACCAGGCTTCGCAACCGGCCCTGGGTCAGTCCCTCGGTGCTCGGGTAGATCGGAGTTAGGGTTTGCTCGAGCGGCTCACCGACCGCGCCGATCCCGCGGTATTCCGGATGCACCATCTCAAGCCCGAGCGGCCCGCGGGGCACCTCGCCGTGGCAGCGGAGCCGCGTGCCGCGCGCCAATCCGGCGCGCTGCGCGTTGGAGAAGTAGAAGAAGCGCAGCGTGAGCGAACCGCTCCCATCGCCGAGCCGGACCAGAAGCTGGCGGCGGCGGCGGAACACCACCTCGGCCAGCAGCACTTCGCCTTCCACCACCGCGCGGCTGCCGGCCACGAGCGACCCGATCGGCGCGATGCGGGTGCGATCCTCGTAACGCAGCGGCAGAACGAACAGCAGATCGTGCGTCTCGCGCACGCCCAGCCGTGCCAGCCGCTCGGCCAGCATCGGCCCAACGCCCGGCATCGCTGAGGCGCCGCCCGCCTCGTTCAGGCGAGGCTGAGTACGCACTCCACCTCGACCCGGGCGCCGCGCGGCAGGGCCGCCACGCCCACGGCCGCCCGCGCGGGGTAGGGCGTGGCGCAATAGGTGGCCATGACTTCGTTGACCTTGGCGAAGTTCGCCATGTCGGTGAGGAACACCGTCATCTTCACCGCATTGTTCAGCGTGCCGCCCGCCGCCTCGGCGATCGCCTTGAGGTTCTCGAACACCCGCCGGATCTCCGCCTCGATGTCGCCGCTGACGAGATTGCCGGTGGCCGGATCCAGCGGGATCTGCCCCGAGACAAAGACCAGGTTGCCGGCGCGGCGCGCCTGCGAGTAGGTGCCAATCGCCTTGGGCGCGCGGTCGGTGTGGATGGTGTCATTCATGGAGTGATGCTCATTGTGAGAGGGGATCCCGGCGGCGGTGCTGACCGGCGATGGTGCGCACGATGCGCACCACATCGCTCATGCGGCGCACCGTGCGCATGATGCGCGCCAGGTGTTCGCGATCATGCACCTCCAGCATGAAGACCATGGTGGCGGTTTCTGACTCGTCATGCTGGAAATTCACGCTGCAGATGTTGGTCTGCGTGCCCGATATGGCCGCGGAGACCGCCGCCAGCAATCCCATGCGGTTCACGGCCTCGACACGGATCTCGGTGAAGAAGAAGCGGCCTTCGGTCGCTTTCCAGTTCACGGGCAGCCAGTTCTCGGGATGCTTGCGGTAGTCGGTGACGTTGCCGCAGGTCTCGCGGTGGATCACGATGCCGCGGCCGGTGCTCAAGAAAGCCAGGATCGGATCCCCAGGCAAGGGATAGCAGCAGTGCGCGTAGGTCACGAGCAGCCCCTCGGCCCCGGCCACGGCCAGCGGCGCGGCCGAACCGTCGCTGCTCTGCGCCGGATCGCCAGGCAGAAGCCGGCGGGCCACCATCGGCGCCAGCCGCTCGCCCAGGCCGATCTTTTCGTACAGCTCCTCGACCGTGCGCAGCGCGAATTCGCCCAGCGCCGCCTGCAGCGTGGCGGGGTCCACATCTTCGAGCTCGACGTTGAATTCGGCCAGCGCCTGTTCCAGCAGCAGCCGGCCAAGCTCTACGCCCTCGTGGCTCTTGAGACCCTTGAGGTAATGGCGGATGCCGGTACGCGCCTTGGCGCTGACCACGAAATTCACCCAGGCCGGATTGGGCCTCGCTCCCTTAGCGGTGATGACCTGCACCGTCTGGCCGTTGCGCAGCACGGTGCGGAGCGGCGTGAGCCGCCGGTCGACCTTGGCAGCGACGCAGCGGTTGCCGATGTCGGTGTGCACCGCGTAGGCGAAATCAACCACCGTCGCACCGCGCGGCAATCTTAAGATGTCGCCGCGCGGCGTGAACACGTAGACCTTGTCGGGGAACAGGTCGACCTTGACGCTCTCGATGAATTCCTCCGAGCTGCCGCTCTCCTGCATCTGCATCAAGTGCGTGAGCCAGGCGCGCGCCCGTTCCTGCTGGGCGGAGCCCTCCCCGGTGTGCTCCTTGTACTTCCAGTGCGCGGCGATGCCCGATTCGGCCACGCGGTCCATGTCGCGGGTGCGGATCTGCACCTCGATCGGCACCGCGTTGGGGCCGAACAGCGTGGTGTGCAGCGACTGGTAGCCGTTGACGCGCGGAATGGCCACGTAGTCCTTGAAGCGGCCGGGCATGGGCTTGAACACGCTGTGCACCACGCCGATGGTCCGGTAGCAGGTGTCGACGCTGTCGACGATGATGCGTAACCCGTAGACATCCACGATCTCGGCCAGTGGCGCGCGCTTGCGCTGCATCTTTTGGTACACGCTGTACAGGTGCTTCTCGCGGGTCTCGACCTCGGCGGCGATGCCGGCCTTCTGGAGCGCCGGTTCCAGCTGGGCGCGGATCTTGGCGAGGAACTCCTTCTGGTTGCCGCGCGCGCGCCTGAGCGCGCGCTCGATCACGCGGTAGCGTTGCGGGTAGAGCAGGCGGAAGCCGAGTTCCTCGAGTTCCAGTTTGATCGTGTACAGGCCCAAGCGCTCGGCGACCGGCGCGTAGATGTCGAGCGTCTCGCGCGCCACCTGCCGGCGCTTGGCGGGCGCCACCGCGTCCATGGTGCGCAGGTTGTGGGTGCGGTCCGCGAGCTTGACTAGGATCACGCGCAGATCGCGCACCATCGCCAGCAGCATCTTGCGGAAGCTCTCGGCCTGCGCCTCCTGGCGGCTCTTGAACTGGATCTGGTCGAGCTTGGTGACGCCATCGACAATTTCGGCGACGTCGTTGCCGAAGCGGGAGGCGATCTCCTCCTTCGGGGTCGGCGTGTCCTCGATGACATCGTGCAGGATCGCCGCGATCAGGGTGTCGGCATCGAGATGGAGCTCGGCCAGGATTTCGGCGGCCGCCACCGGATGGCTGATGTAGGGCTCTCCACTCAGGCGCTTTTGTCCCTGGTGGGCCGCGGCGCCGAACTCGGCGGCGGCGCGCACGCGCTCGACCTGCTCGGAGGGCAGGTAGGCGCTCACTTTACTCAGCAGGTCTTTGAGGCCCGGGGTGCGTCGGGTGCCCGGCAGCAGTCCCAGTAACGACGCTGCGTAATCCATGGGCCCCTAAGGCGCTAGCGCGGTACTCCGTCAGTCCCGATCAATGAGACCGAACTGCGGGGCGCGGAAGTTGGACTCGTTTTGCGCGTCGGGCATGGGCGCGGCGATCGGCTCGGGCTCAGGCTCGCGCAGCATCTCGGGCGTGATGTTGCCCGCGGCGATCTCGCGCAGAGCCAGCACGGTGGCCTTGTCGTTGTCGACCGGCACGGTGGCCTCGGCGCCGTTGGCCAGGCGGCGCGCGCGCTGGCTGGCCAGCAGCACGAGCTGGAACAGGTTATCGACGTTCTGCAGACAGTCTTCGACGGTGACTCTGGCCATGGCGTACTTGGAAACCTTCAGGAATGGTCGGGTGACAGACTCGGTAAGTATACGCCAATTGAGGGGGCCTTACGACACCAAAGAGGGCAGCAGGGCGCTGATTTCCGGTCTTTTTGCGCTCAACGCCGCGCCCTGGCCGTCAATGATCGACAAAAGGTCTGCGACCGCCTGCTCGAACTGGTCGTTGACGACCACGTAGTCGAACTCGAGGCAATGGCTCATGTCGCTCGCCGCATCCGCGAGCCGGCGCTCGATTACGGCATCAGAGTCGGTGGCGCGCGTGCGCAAGCGCTCCTCGAGCACGGCGCGCGAGGGCGGCAGGATGAAAATCGAGACGCAGTTGGGCTCGCTCTTGCGGACCTGACGCGCGCCCTGCCAGTCGATCTCAAGCAGCACGCTGCGACCCGAAGAGCGGCTCGCGTTGACCTGCTCCCGCCCGGTGCCGTAACGGTTATCGAACACCTGCGCGTGCTCGAGAAAGGCACCGGCTGCCGCCAGTCGCTCGAATTCCTCGGCAGTGACGAAGTGATACTCGCGTCCGGGCTGTTCCTGCGGCCGCGGCTTGCGGGTGGTGTGCGATACCGATACCACCAGCGCCGCGCGTTCCTTGAGCAGAGCCTTGACCAGGCTGGTCTTGCCCGCCCCCGAAGGCGCCGATATCACGAACAGTTGTGCGCTGCGTGCCATGAATTTCATGCCAGAACCCAAGGGGCCATCATAGCTTTCGGCAAACTCGTACGTAACCTATAGGGACGACTGCCGCTTCGTGGTCGCTAAGTCCCGTAACGCTCCCTGTGAGATTCGGGATATATTTATCGGGACATATCCAGAGTACCGCCATCCGGCATGAACGTCAGTTTTACACCCCATACGCGCGAGTCGATGGGTGATACCGAGCAAATGGGCTCGATAATCTACCGGGCCACGATCCGCTACGGTCTGACGGCGCTGGTCTTGAGCTGGACCGCGGTGACTACGCTCCTTGCGCTGCTGGTGACCGCCGCGCTGATCACTTTCGTCCGCGGCTCGGTGCGCGCCACCGAACTGGCGCTGACCGCCGCCGTGGCGGGAATTCTCACGATCCCGATCTCCTACAAGATCGGCAAGCTGGTGCGCGACCTGGAGCGCAGCCGCACGGCGCTTCGGCACCTGGCGCAGGTCGACGCACTGACGGGATTGGCCAATCGCGGCTACTTCTTCCGGCGCGCCGAGCAGCTGCTGCACCCGGACGCCACGCCCGTTTGGCCGCTCTCGGCGCTGATGATCGACGTCGACCGCTTCAAGGCCATCAACGATGACGGCGGGCACGCGGTGGGCGATCAGGTGTTGAGCCAGGTGGCGCGCCTGCTCGAGCACAACCTGCGCGGCGGGGATTTCGTCGCCCGCTACGGCGGCGAGGAATTCGTAGCGCTCCTCCCGACCACCGATAAGTCCACGGCGATGGCGATCGCCGAGCGCATGCGCTTGGCCATCGCCGAGGACCCGCTGCTGCGGCAGCTCGCGCAGCGCACGGTCACGATCAGCATCGGCGTCTCGGAGACCAGCGATGAGGTGCCGGTGGATGCGGTGATGCTGGCGGCCGATCGCGCGCTGTATACGGCCAAGGCCGATGGCCGCAATCGCACCGCGTTCCTCGATGTCGCATCCTCCTTGAGCGCGACAGCGCGGGCGCGCGCGCTCAAGGCCGCGTCCAGCCGTCAGGCTTAATTGCCCATCCAGACTTCGCGAGGAAGAGGTTTCTAGCGAGCCTGGGCCCCTGCTATTGTGCGGACCCCACAACAACCACTGACGAGGACCTGCCCATGATCGGTTACGTCTGCATCGGCACCAATGACCTGAAGCGCTCGGCGCGCTTTTACGACGAACTGGCCGGCGTGATGGGCGCCAAGCGCCAGGGCGAGACCGAACGCTACATCGGCTGGGGAAGCTCGCCTTCGGACTCGCTCCTGCTGATGATCAAGCCTCTGGACGGGAAGCCCGCCACGGTCGGGAATGGCTCGATGGTGTCCTTGCTCGCCACCTCCAAGGCGCAGGTCGACGCGGTGTACAAGAAGGCCCTGGAACTGGGCGGCAAGGATGAGGGACCGCCAGGCGCGCGGAGCGAGGATTTCTATGCCGCGTACTTTCGCGACCCGGAAGGCAACAAGCTCGCGATCTATTACTCGAGCTGAAGGCTGAATCGGCGCCCGGCGAACTTAAGGCGCCTTGAGGTACTTGCCGAACCACGCGGCGGTGCGATCGTAGCGGTCCATGAGGAAGCTCGGGCGCGCGAGCTCGTGATGCTGGTCCGGATAGATGACAAGTTCGGTCGGCACCTCGAGCGTGCGCAGCGCCTGGTACATCTGCTCGCTCCCGGTGACCGGCACATTGAAGTCCTTGTCTCCGCCCATGAAAAGCGTCGGCGTGTGGATCCTGTCGGCGTGGAAGAACGGGTAGGAAACCTTCAGCCAGGCATCCATGTTTTTCCAGGGCGGGCCCAGTTCGTAGTGGTTGACGACCACGTACTGGGAGGTGCCGAACTGCGAGAGCTCGTTGGCGGCGCCCGCGCCGCTCAACGCCGCCTTGAAGCGCCGGTCGCTGGCAATCGTGAAATCCGTGAGGATGCCTCCGTAGCTCCAGCCGCCGATCCCTAACCGATCAGGATCGGCCAGCCCGCGCGCCACCAGGGTGTCGGTGGCGGTGAGCAGGTCCTCGACTTCCTTGTTGCCCCAGTCGGCAAAGATGGCCTTGGCGAATTCGATTCCGCGGCCGCTGCTGCCGCGGTAGTTCACGCCGAACACCACATAGCCGTTGGCGGCGATGATCTGGCGCAGGAACTGATAGCTGAAGCCGAAGTCGGCCGAGTGATCGTCCTGCAGGTCGGGCCCGCCGTGGATCCACAGGATAGTCGGGTACTTTTTGCCCGCCACGTAGCCGGGCGGTTTGACCAGCATGCCGTGGACCTCGGTGCCGTCTTTGACCTTGAAGCTGAAGTCTTCCGTCGCGCCCAGCTCGATCTCGTTGAGGAGCTTGTCGCTGTGGAAGGTCAGGCGGCGCAGGTTCCGCCCTTCGAGCGCGTAGACCTCGGAGGAAGTCTTCTCGTCGGCGGCCGTGATCGCCACGCGCTTGCCGGCGGAGGTCTCGCCGTAGGCGACAAACGGGCGCGTGATCAAGCGGTCGATGGCAAGGGTGGCCAGGTCAAGCCGCGCAGGATAGGTGTTGCCGTCATCCTCAACGAGCAGCAGCATCGACTTGCCGTCGGCAAGGAAGCGGTACGAGGAAATCCAGCGATCGAGTTTTTCGGTGAGCGCCTTGGGTGGGCCGCCGGCGGCTGGCACGACGTACAGCGAATCGTGCATGTACATGGCGTACTTCGGCTCCAGGCCCTGGAGAAAGGCGATGAGCTTGCCGTCGGGACTCCAGGACAGATGCTGGACATTCGGGGCCCACACGCGCGCGAGCCGGTGCGGCTCGGCGCCGGCCCTAGCCTCAATGAGCTCAATATCCATCATGCCGTCCATGTCCACGGCGCGCTCCTTGGTACGGACGAAGGCGATTTGCCTGCCGTCCGGCGAGAAGGCCGGCGAGACGTCGTTGTACTGAGCGGTCTTGGCGAGCGGCTCGAGCTTGGCCGCGTCAATGTCGAACAGGTACAGGTTCTGCTTCTGGTGCCGGCCGATGTAGCCGGTCACATCCTCCTTGAAGAACATGGAGTCGATGACGATGGGCTTGGGTCCCTTGGCGGTGATATTCGCCGTGGTCGGCTCCTCGTTGGTTTCCATGACCAGCACCAGCCGATGGCTGTCGGGCGACCACGCATAGCTCTCGATGTCGTCGGTCACGTTGGTCAGGGCGCGCGGCTCGCCGCCGCGCCGGTCGAGCAGCATCACCTGGCTATGCTCGGCGTCTCCAAGCTTGGCAAGGTAGCTGAGGTAACGTCCATCCGGACTCCAGCGCGCCTCGGACACGCTGCTGGAAGGCTTGGTCATCTGCACCTGCTGCTTGCCATCCCAGCTCACCATCCAGATGGAATTCTGGAACTCGTCGGCTTCCTTGTCGCTCGTGCCCACGATGTAGGCGATCCACTGGCCGTCGGGCGACATCTGCGGCTCGCTGACCGCCTCCATGCGGAACATGTCTTCGTTTTTCAGTGGCCGCTTGGCCGGCGCCGCCCAGGCGAGGGCGGGGAGAGTTGCGAGTAACGTCAGGGCGGCACAGGCTCGCAGGTTGATTTTCGGCATGTTATGACCTCGTGTCCTTAAACCAAGGACCGCGCTCTTGCAGGCGCCATTCATCGTCCTTCTGGTCTCTTGCGCCGACGAATGATAGCTTGCAAGCGCCCCCGGGCAACATTTGCCAGCGAGGTGCCCGTGAAGATTCTTGCGGCCCTTTGGTCATGCACTCTTCTTATGGTTCTGCCTGCTGTGGCCGGTGCCGCCGCGGGCGATGAGCTCTACGCGCGCCCGGGAAAGCTGGTGAAGGCGGATGGCGCTCGCCTCAATCTCTACTGCCTGGGCACCGGCACTCCTGCGGTGGTGTTCGATTCGGGCTGGGAAGACTGGGCGCCGGTCTGGGCCATCGTGCAACCGGCGGTCGCCAAGTGGACAGAAGCCTGCAGTTATGACCGCGCCGGCGCAGGCTTCAGCGATGCGGGACCGATGCCGCGCACCAGCATGCGGATCGCCGATGAACTGGACGGCGCTCTGCATCACGCGGGCATCAAGGGGCCGTATGTTCTGGTGGGGCACGCTTTTGGCGGCGACAACGTGCGCACCTTTGCGATCCGTCACCTCGCCGACACCGCCGCCCTCGTGCTGGTCGAGGCCGACGTGCCGGACCCGGACGTGCACGGTGGAGGCGAGCGCATCGTCGCGCAGCTGCGCGCCTGCCGCGATGCGATCGCTGCCGGCAAGCGGCTACCGCCGCTGGCAGGCTCGACGGGACAACCGACGCGCAATTGTTCGCAGCAGTTCTTCCGCGGGCTCCCCGAAGCGGTCTGGTCAGCGCAGCTCAACGACAAGCTGCTGGAACTGGCGCGCACCAAGCTTGCGATGTACGACGCGTATATTTCCGAGATGGAGCAGACGCCCGTCGATGAGGCCTACCTGCAGCAGCACCGTCGTTCACTGGGTGCCCGGCCGATTCGCGTGCTGACGACCGGGAATCATGGCGTCCACGCCCTGGACCCGAATCATCCGAAGGATGCCAAGCAACAGGCCTACCAGGACCACGTGGCGCGCGCGCAGGCCGAGTGGCTCAAGGATTCATCGAATGCCAAGCAGCTGTTCACGGAGAACAGCTCGGAATACATCCCGTTTGAACAGCCGGCCTTCGTCGTGGATGCCATCCACGAGGCGTGGGAACAAAGCAAGTAGCGGTCTACACCTTATATATGCTCGGAGGCGGGCGCCCCGGTCAGGGCGCAAGTCCCCACATCTTGTAGCGCTCGCCAATCTGCGAATCGATCGCGAGTGCCCCCTGGATCCTGCTGTTGCCCTCCGCCACGTTCTTTTTGCGGATCAGCGCTAGTCCCAGGCCATAGAGGGAGGTGGCCTGCCGGGGATGGGCTCTCAGTGCAGACTTGTAATCAGAAATTGATTTGTCGAAGTTTCCGAGCCGCAGCCACACCAGGCCGCGGCTGTCGAGCGCCTGCCAGTACGTGGGTCTGCCCT
>Ga0105245_10006582_pt1 | contig 10199 bp, 9 predicted proteins | sample KBSM54metaG_FD_81523 | JGI IMG/M metagenome (GOLD analysis project Ga0105245, IMG submission 81523) | Miscanthus rhizosphere microbial communities from Kellogg Biological Station, Michigan, USA - KBS M5-4 metaG | ecosystem: Host-associated > Plants > Roots > Rhizosphere > Soil | place: Michigan... | reverse complement strand
CTTGATGATGCTCTTGAACAGGCTCGCGGAGAGATCGCTGCCGGCAACGAGCGGTAATCTGATTCCGGCGAGAAGAGCGAGCAACCGAAGGATGCGGCTGTCGCAAAGGCAAAGCTTGGCGTCTTCGTACACTGGTCGCAGCTTTGGCTGGCGATCCACCTGGACGATGTGGTCGACGTTCGGCGTCACGACATAGCCGTAAGGTGTGGCGGCAGTGACGGCCCGCAGCCGACCTTTCACTTGATTGAAGGTCAGGCGATCGAAATGAAGGTTCAGGAATTCGACGCGGTCAGTACGCATCACGGTCGAACAAGACGGCGCGGACGGTCGCGAACAGAATGTAGACATCGAGCCAGAACGACCAGTGATCGACATAATATTTGTCGAGCTCGACCCGCCGTTTCGCGCGCTCGATGGTGCGGACCTCACCCCGTAGGCCCTTCACTTGAGCATAGCCGGTGATGCCCGGCTTCACCCGATGCCGGCCAGCGTAGCCACGCACAGCCTCGTGATAGAAACGGTCGCCGACCATCATCTCGGTGCCGTGCGGGCGCGGACCGACGAGTGACATGCTGCCCTGGAGAACGTTCAACAGCTGCGGCAGCTCATCGATGCTGAAGCGGCGAAGAAACCGGCCGACGGGTGTGACGCGAGGGTCGTCGCGAGTGGTCGTCTGTTTCGCGCCCAGGTCAGCCATGTGCGTGTACATGGTCCGGAATTTGTAGACGTTGATCGATTCGTTGTTGAAACCGACGCGTGGCTGGACGAACAGGATCGGCCCTGGACTGGTCAGTCGGATGAGCAGGGCCGCGACGACCAGGACTGGTGACAGGAGCGTTACGGCAATTGCGCTAAGCATCAGGTCCTCGGCTCGCTTGGCGACCTGGTTCATGTCGCGGAACGGCCGCTGCCACAGCGTCAGCACAGGAACGGCACCGAGAAGGTTCACGCGGTAATTCGGCGCAAGCTCGATCGCCTGCGACGGGATCAGCGAGACATCGACGCACACTTCGCTCAAGCCTTCCACGATCTGCTCGAGGCGCTTGGGCGTGAAATGCGCGCCGGTGATTAGCACCTGGTCGATTTCGCCGCGCCGCGCGGCGTCGCACAGTGCAGAAAGGTCGCCGATCATCGGCAGGTCGAGCTTGGTCGAGCGGGCGCGATCGTCGGCGATGCCGACGAAACGAAGATGCGGGAACTTCAAGGACTCAAGTAACTGGCGGGTGAGCGAAACCGAGTCCGAGTCGGCGCCGTAAAAGGCGATGCGCTGTTCGATCTGGCCGCGTTCCGCGAGGCGGGTGATCAGGCGATTGAGTATCGGACGCGAGACCGAGAGCGCCAAGACGACGGTCAGCAGGAACAGAAGGGTAATTCCGCGGGAATAATCGTCGACCATCCCTGCTTGCCAAATCAGCGCTGAAGCGATGAGGCTGCTGATCACCGCGTCGAATGTCGTGTCACTCGTGTCGCTGAGATCCAGCAGGCTGCGCCGATAGGCCTGGCGCGACGACCGGATCAGCAGGAAGCTGCCGAGCATCAGGATGAACGCGGTGACGTGAACCGGCACGACCAGCCGCGAGCCGCGAAGCAGCGAGTAAGCGCCGAGCGTGATCGGAGCCGCCACAATGAAGCAGATGATGTCCGCGACAAGGAACAGGGAGCCGACGACGTTCGAGGTAAAGCGCAGGCCGGTGGACCTGGGCTGCGGCCGGCTGGGCGCAGCCGACATGCCCTCTTCAGAGGCACTGTCCGCAGGTACGTAGTCATCGAGCCGCATCACAGCATTCCTCGATTGAGCTTGCTGTCCCGCTGCCGCCCGAATTCCGCATTCAGATCGTTGATCGCGTTGGGATCACCCTTCTTGATAGACTGTAGCGCAGCAAAGATATGCGCGTCCGCAGGTATGTCCTGAAATGCCGACCACAAGGTCCGCTCCATCCAGGCCTTGTTCCCCGCTGCAGAGAAAGCCCGCGCAAGCAGCAATCGATCGTCAGCAGAATTCGGAAGCACGGTGACCAGCTTTTGCGCGTCGACCACGGCCGCCGCAGCGTTGCCGGTGCGAATTTCCAGTTCCGATCGGCCACGAAGCGCGGTCGCATTGCCCGGATCGAAGGCGATGACCGCATCGAAACGCGCCTTCGCCGCCGCGAGGTTGCCACTCCGCGACAGAGCATTGGCGAGAACGGCGTTTGACTCGGCGGTCGCCGCTCTGACCGGCAGTGTCGCGGAGGGGGACGCCAGGCGTATCGCGCCCGCGGAATCGCGAAGATTGCTTAGGAACTCAGCGTAAATCAGGCGCTGATCGACGCCGGCGGCTGCTGCCCCAAGGCGACGCGCGTCCGCAAGGCGCTGTGTTGAGGGCCAGTAGCTGGCCCACAGATCGAGCACATTAGACACAGTCGAAGCACCAGCGTCTGGCTGCAGCAACTGCAAGCTCGTTTTTCGACCAAGTGCGATGTTGCCTGACCGGAATGCCGCCTGCACCAACCGCAAAGCATTGTCCTGATCCACCGGCGCTAGCGCGTAGACGCGTTGGGTAAGCTCGGCCACTTTGGACCAATCGTCCCGCCGCTCGTAGATCTTTGCGAGGAGGACCATGCTGGCGACGTCACTCGGCTGGGCCTGAATCTGTTTGGTTAACACATCGATGGCCTCATCGGCCCGGTTCAACGAGAACAAGGAGCGCGCCTTGAGGATCGTTGCCAGCGGATCGAACTGCGAAGTCGCAAGCATCGAGTTACTGATCGCGAGCGCTTCATCAAAGTGAAGCTCGGAATAGGCCGTCCAGCCCTTGACGACTTTGATCCACGGGTCGCCCGGCGAGAGGATCTCCAACTCCTCGGCCCGCGCTTGCGCCTGAGTCAGGTCCCCTGAACGAAGAGCGAGCTCAGCCAGCGCCTTTACCAGCCCCGGATCGCTGCGGTTCAGTTCATACGCGCGCGTGAAGGCGTAATAGGCGTCGTTGTAGCTGCCCATCGCCGCCTGAACCTTGCCGAGTTCGGCCCAATAGTCTGCCACGTCGTCTTTGGCCTGAACCAGCTCGAGGAGGGCTTTGCGAGCTGCCGGGAGGTCATTTGCCGCCGTTGCCGTCTGATATTCGCCCAGGGCTGCACGGGCCCGTGAATCGGAAGAGCTGCAGCCCGCGACCAGAACCGCCGCGGATAGCCAAGCGATTGCGCGCAATATAGGATGCGACGGCAAGTGCATCGAAAGGCTACTCCAGGGCAGGGGATTATCCTTTTCTAAATTTAACAGCGCAATAGACTCGTGCAACCGAATCGCCGGCCGGAAGTATGCTTGCCGGCGGATATGTGTCAGAAGGGGACGGCTGGTGATTGGAAGGCTTATCGCGCGCATTATTGCGGCCTGTGCGCTGGTTGGCGTGTCTGTGACCGCAACGGCGCAAGCGCCGCTGTCAGTGCCTCCCTCGGCGATGGTTGCGGGTACTCCCTACCGCATCAACCCTGGCGATGAGATCGAGATCAATGTCTGGGGCGAGGAGCGGCTGCAGCGCACCGTCCTGGTGTTGCCGGATGGCACTTTCGCCTTCCCGCTGGTGGGCCAGGTCAATGCCGCTGGCCGGCTCCCGAGTGAGCTGGAGCGCGTCATCACCACGGGCCTTCAGCCGCAATACAAGGGTCCGGTTCCGCAGGTCACGGTGTCGGTGACGAAACCGACCGGCTATCAGTTCTCGGTGATCGGCAAGGTCCGAAATCCGGGAACCTTCACTCCGGGGCGGTACGTCAACGCGCTCGAAGCTCTTGCGATTGCGGGCGGCCCGGCCGAATTCGCCAACCCGGGCGGCGCTCGCGTCATCCGCAAGCGCGGGGATCAACTGATTGCCCTTCAGATTCGACTCCAAGATGCGCTCCGCGGCGACACCAGCCGGCTCGGGCCCAACGACATACCTCGCATCGAGAGTGGCGACACTCTGGTGGTGCCATAATGGGCGCGCTGATCATCGCCGCCGCGCTTGCTCAGGTGGGGACGGCCGGGGGTTCGGCTCCCCCAGCGTCGGGCGGTGCGACAGCTCCGAGCGCTCACAAAGGGCAAAGTACCTATGTGGAGATCGAAGGCGGCGCAGGTTATTCGTCCAACCCAAGCCTGGCCATCAACGGCGATGGGGGCGGCTTTGGACGTGCTTCGCTGCATGCGGTGCATTCTCGCGTCAGCAATCGCAGCACGACGCTGCTCTCCGCTTATGCCGAGAATGACAGCTACACCAACGGGATAAGCTCTCAGCAAGCGGTCAACGTCACCGCACGGCACGATACGGCCGTGAGCGAGCATGCGCGCTTGTTCATCGACGGCCACGGGAGCTACCAGGAGGGCGGGCAGCTCGGCACGCGCATCCTCAATTTGCCTAACGTTCCACCACTGATCCCAGGGGTCCTGGAGCCACCGATCCTGATCCCGCCGACGGGTGACTTCCTGTCGATCACCGGCCGCAGCTACAGCTTCGGCGGCAACGCCGGCGGCATGTTTGCGCTCGGTCCGCGCGACGATCTATCGCTGAGCGCGGGCGTCGAGCACGTCGTCTTTCACAGCGGCATCACGCGCACCAGCTACACCACGATCCCGGCATCGCTCGCCTATGACCGACGGCTGAGCGAGCGCACGACCGTCGGGGCGAGGGTCACGTTCGCGGACACCGAGTACAATGGGCCAGCGGGTTTCCGATCGATCACTCCGCAGCTGACGGCGCGGACATTGCTGTCTCCAACCCTGTCGCTCAACGGCGCCATCGGAGTGTCGTTTTCACGCATCAACGACGGGCTGACGATCAGGCACCGTACCGGTGTTGCCGCTGACATCGGCCTGTGCGGACAGGGCGAGAGCAACTATTATTGTGCGCGCTTTGGGGTCGATGAGCAGACGGCGACGACTGCCGGCCCGGCGAGAACGATGAGCGGCGGCGTCGACTACACGCAAAGACTCGATGCTGACCAGTCGATCTCGTTCTCTCTCGGCGTCACGCATTATTCGTCGCCGATCTCGGTGGTGACCGGGCGAAGCTTTTCGGACTCGACTTACTATAGGTCAGCCGCCTCATATTCGCGCAGGTTCTCGACGCGCTTGTTCGGCGGCGTCAACCTTGGTGCGCGCAAGGTGACCCAAAGTGGGCCGGACCCGAAGACCGACTTTAACGCGTCGCTGTTCGTCCGCTACCGGTTCGGCGATATCCAATGACAAATACAGAACTCGCCGATCGGCCCGACTCCTCTCCAGCGTGGATGATCAACTATCTGCCGGTCATCCTCTGGCAGCGCCGCTACATCGTCCTCACGTGCTTCGCGGTCATGCTGGCGGTGGGGGTGGTCGCGGCGTTTGGGTTGCCCCGCACATATCGATCGACTGCGACGCTGCTCGTGCAGTCTCAGGATCTGCCAACCTCGATCGTTGAATCTCCGACCAACGGCGCGGTCGAGCAGCGCATTGCCCGCATCCGTGAGCAGGTGCTGAGCCGCGGCGACCTCATCCAGTTGATCGAGCAGAACGATCTCTATCCGGATGAGCGGCGTACGAAGCCGTTGTCGAAGATCATCGAGAAGATGCGCCATTCCACGAGCGTCTCGGCACTATCGAGCGACATCGGGCAGCAGTCGGGCACGCAGAACAATACGATCGCGATTGCGATGAGCTACGATTATCCCGATCCGGGCAAGGCTCAGGCGGTGCTTCAAAGCTTCGTCTCGAAGTTTCTGACAATGGACAGCCAGGACGTCGAGGACCAGGCGACGCTGACGGTTCGATTCCTGCAGGACCAGGCGACCAAGCTGCAGACCCAGATCTCGGAGATCGAGGGCCAGCTTACTGCCCTCAAGGCGCGCAACGGTGCGGCACTGGCGAGTAGCGGGATGCCGCCGATACTCGATACGGGCAGTTTCAGCGCCCAGATCGCGGCGCTGCAGAATGAGAACCGGCAGCTCCTTGCTCAGAATCGGCGCGGGGGTAATCGCAGCGACGCGCTTTCATCGGCCGAGGCGGCGCTTGCTGCTGCCCAGGCGCAATACAGCGACACTCACCCCGACGTTATTGCTCTCAAGGAGCGCGTTAGAGAGTTGCGCCAAATGTCGGCGTCAGCTGCGCCGGATACGACGATACAGGAGCAGATCGCCGGCAATAACGCGGCAATCCGGCAATTGATGGACCAGCGCGATGCGACCATGGCCAGGGCCAATGCGGCCGTGGCTGGGTCCGCCCGGGCTCCAGCTATCCTGGAGCAGGCGATGCAGCTGGAAAATCGAGCGACCACGCTTCGCAACCAGTACCAGCAGGTCTCCGAAAATCTGCTCAAGGCGCAGAACAGCGCGCGCATGGCTACGGAGCAGCGTGCCGAGCGCCTGTCCCTGGTCGAGCCGGCCAACTTGCCGGATCAGCCTTACTCGCCGAACAGGCCGAAGCTGGTTGGGCTCGGCGCGGCCGCGGGACTCGTGCTTGGGCTCCTCCTTGCGCTTGCGATCGAGTTCGTGAACCGGCCGGTTCGTAGCCCGCGCCAGCTTGAGGACCTCGATGTGCCCGTAATCGGCCTCGTGCCGCTGATCAAAACGAAGTCGCAGTCCCGCCCTAAGGGTATCCGTGGATTGCTGTCGCGGGAGAAGCGGCTTGCAGCATAGTTCATTGGAACCGAAGCCCGGTATGGGAGGCGAGGTCAGGCAGGTGAGGACGGGACCGGTCTTCCCCACGCGCGCTCAAACGGACGAGTTCCGGTGGAGCCCGGGTCACGCCCGGCGCCAACTGGTGCACGGCTTTGATAGCCGCAACGCTAGCTCGCGGAGCTTCAACCTCATTCGCTCGAAGCTCGTGTCGCTACAACGGGATCGCGGCTGGCGGATGCTGGGCGTGGTTTCGGCTACGCCCAATGTCGGCAAGTCGTTCGTGTCCGCGAACGTGGCTGCTGCCATGAGCCGCGACCCTCGTTTTCAGACTTACTTGATGGACCTCGACCTGCGCCGCGGCACCATCAAGGACATCTTTGGTATCGATACCGGCGACGGGATCGTCAATTACCTTGAGCAACCAGAGCCCCGCGGCGTTCTCGCCGGGTTCATGCCTCAGGGCCAGGAGCTGATTATCGTTCCAAGCGTTCCGGGGCCCGTTCATTCGGCCGAGCTGCTTGCGAGCGAACGAGCGACCGCACTGTTCAGCGCCATGCGCAACTCTGACGAGCGCAACTACTTCATTTGCGACCTGCCGCCGGTCTTCGCCAACGACGACGCTGCAATCATCATGGAAGCGCTCGATGGTTACATGATCGTTGTCCAGGACGGGAAGACGACGCAGCGCGAGGTTGCGGCCACCGTGGAGATGCTTGGACACGATCGCCTCGCCGGCGTCGTTCTCAACAAATATCGCGGCGGCCTGGTCAGCGAAGGCTATGGCATCGAAGACCGGTACGCGAGCGAATATTACGCAAGCCGCGACGCCGACCAAGACTGAGCTTGTCAGCTCTTGGCGGGGCTAAATCCCGGCTGGTACTGGATCTTTGCCTTGGCTTTTAGATCCTTGAGGCGTTGGCCGAGCACCTGATTGATCTGATCGCGCTTCATTTGGGTTACAGCCAGCTGCCGTTGCTGATCGGGATTGAAGGGCGCCGACTGCCGCGCAGTGATCACGCTTGCCACGGCCTTGTCAGGACCTGGCGCAATGAAGGGCTCGCCAGGGCCGAGGTTGCTGAGCTGCGCGTAAAGGTTGGCCGGCAGCATCGCACTATCGAATTGCTTGTTCGCCCTGGTGTACTGGAGCCCGGCCGCAGTCAGGGCCTGCGCTATCTCATCGAGTGATTTTGCAGCAGAGATTTTGGCGGTTGTCGCAGCATCCTTGGGCAGCGGATAGATCAACTGGTCAAGCGTCCAAATCTCCCGCTTTGCAAACAAGTTGGGATGCCCCGCTTCGAATTTGGAGATTTCGGCTGCGGACGGCAGCTGCTGAGTATTGACCTGCCGTGATACGAGCATGTTTATCAGCAGGTCCTCAGTCGCCCGTCGCTGCTGGTTGAGAAACTCGGGGGACTTATCGATCCCGTCCGCCTTTGCCTGCTGGGCAAGCAGGCGCCGCTCAATGAGTCGTTGCAGGGCCTGGGCCCGAACTTCCTTGCTGGCATCAGCGGGCACGTTTGAAGTGCTGAGTTCGGCGTTCAGATCGGCGGCCGTGATCTCTTCGTTATTCACCACCGCCACTGTTTGCCCGCCGGGCTTCTTCTCGCAGGCCGATACGATAACGGCGAGAACAATCGCCAAAACAATGCGCTGACTCATTTAGAGACCCCGTTGAAAAAGAAGATATTCAGGCCATAGCATGCGGCATAGTCGGCTTCTAGCAGGCCATCGAGGGGGAAGCAGAATGCAATCGGTCTATGACTGGGTGTCCTTGGCCATATTTGCTGGCCTTATCGTACTTTTCCTTCAGCGTTCGACCAGCGAGCATGCTGAGAAGGATGTCTCGCTGTTCTATTATCTCGCGGCAGGCGTTGGCTGTGCGATGGCCAATTACTTCGGGAATAGGGGCCAAGACATAATCGCGATCCTCTTGCTGGTCGCGACGGTCGGCTTCATCATTTACTTCCTCAAGCCGATCAAAGGCCGCTCAAACCAGTAGCTTTCGTCATGCCCTGGGATTTCTATACGATAAACACCGAACGGCGCTCGGGCGGGATAGAGCCGATCAAAGCGCGGGCGAAAGCGTCGAGGGTCGCGCTGGCGGCGCTTGGGTCGTTGGTAACTGTGGATATGCGCACGAGGATCGCGTCCGGAACAAGGCCCTGAAGGTTTTGCTCGGCAACGGCGATCTTTTGTTCCCTCCAGCTGGCAGGAACTCGATCGCCGACGCGCGTCCAGTAAAGAACGTGCTCTGTCGTTCCCTCGGCAGTTGCGTCCATCAGATTGGCCTGGAGAACGGCGGGTCCCAAGGGAATCCGGTGTGGCGCCAACCGGGTGATCGTGAATCCGCCGGCCGTATAGCAAGTCTCAGGACGATGGACCTGCAGGACACCGGTTTGGCTTCCACTTTGGGCAATCAGCAACATTACGGGTGGATTTACGCCGTCCGAATATACCCGCGTCAGCAGTTGGCTGTAGAGCAATCGTGACAGCTGATCCTCTGGCGGAATGACTAGCCCGCTGGCGGCGACGAATTTCCACGAGGCGATATTCTTCGGGACGAGATCGTCGAGCTTCTGTCGGCCGAGGAGATCGATGTGCTTTCTTGGCGTTCGCCACACTGCCACTCCGGCAGCGGAGCAGAACAACAGCCCCAGAAGGAGCTTGCGGCGGTCCATGACCGGTTCCGCAAAATCGCCAACTTCCGGCTTCATGACACGGTCGTCTTGCCGACGCGGGCATATAGGGGGCTGGCGAGCTGATCGATGGCGAAGATCGTCAGCAGAGCAACGCCAAACATCAACAGCCCGGCAAAATCGTGGACGAAGCCCTGAGCCGCGGCTTCGCCGAGATGATAAGTGACGAGCACAAGGACGATGACACGCACGAAGTTAGCGAACATCGCCACCGGGATTGCGGCGAGTGCGACCACGAGGAAGGCAATGAAGTTCGAACGATGCCGCAAATAGACGTAAAGCAGGCACAGGGCGCTCAGCGTAACAATCGAGTTGAGGCCTGCGCATGCCGCCGCGACGAGAAGCTGGTACTGGCCGATCTGGATCGTCACCCCTGATCCGGCGACCGGATATCCTAAGCCCCGTAACAGGCTCACCGCACCCTCTGAAATGGCGATCTTGATGGGCTGTGTGACCGCGGCAACAACCGTGTCCGGCGGCGGCAACGTGAAGGCGAGGTAGACCAGAGGGAACCAGATGGCGCGCAGCACCGCGCTGCCGAATAGAATATATGCCCCGACGATGAGCACCGCATACATGGCGAATGCTTCGACCTCGAGGACGCCGGTAATCCGCGCCAGCACGAAAATCGTCATCGGCACCGCGAGCATTGCAAGGCCGGGCAGCAGCTTGCCGGGCCTAAGTTCGGGCTTGCTGGTGCTAAGTTCGCGCCAAAGCAGCCAAACGCCGGTTATTAGGACAAGGGGCCCGTGGCCCCCCTGCTCGGTTGACCAGCTGACCGTCGCGACCTGGATCATCGTCGGGACGAGGAGCACGGCGATCCCGATCGCCAGCAAGATGTTCGAAAGCGTCACCAGCCGCGCGCCGACCGGTGGGGCAACTCTTAACAGCGAACTCCCACCTT
>Ga0105245_10006577_pt1 | contig 10202 bp, 4 predicted proteins | sample KBSM54metaG_FD_81523 | JGI IMG/M metagenome (GOLD analysis project Ga0105245, IMG submission 81523) | Miscanthus rhizosphere microbial communities from Kellogg Biological Station, Michigan, USA - KBS M5-4 metaG | ecosystem: Host-associated > Plants > Roots > Rhizosphere > Soil | place: Michigan... | reverse complement strand
AGGCATCCGGTCTCGAACCAGGCCTGGCCCCAGATCCGCTCGCACAATGGCGCGAACTGGCTGAAATGGGTCGGGCCCTCGATGGTGCCGCCCTGAAAGCCGAGCTTTTGCGCGGTCGCATCGTCGTGGATCGAGGCGTGGGAGTCGTAGACCTGCGCGTGAAGCATCTGCTTCGGGCTGCGCCATGGCCCCACCAGCAGATTGCCGCTTTCCAATATCTCGGTCCTGAACGCCGGCTCTGTCATCCCTGGTGTCTCCCTTTACTCCCAAGCGTTTCAAAGAAGCCGGATTTCGGCAAGAGCGATCCATAAGACGGGAGATATGTCCTGTCGCCATGAATTCACGCTGGGCACGCATAGCAAAACCGGTGCATTCTGTTCGCAATTAGACCGGTTCAAATAACCGGCGGAACGTGCGACGGGGAGCGGAAGAATGGCGTTGATGGAAGTTGGGCTGGACGACAAATATCGTCTGGATGCGAAACGCATATTCCTCTCCGGTACGCAGGCGCTGGTCCGACTTCCCATGTTGCAGCGCGAACGGGATCGCGCGGCGGGGCTCAGTACCGCGGGCTTTATCTCCGGATACCGCGGCTCGCCGCTCGGCATGTACGACCATGCGCTGTGGCGCGCCAAAACCTTCCTCAAGCAGCATGACATCGAGTTCGCACCCGGTCTCAACGAGGACCTGGCGGCCACCGCCGTGTGGGGCAGCCAGCAGGTCGGCATGTTCCCCGGCGCCAAGGTCGATGGCGTGTTCGGTATCTGGTATGGCAAGGGCCCCGGCGTCGACCGCTCCATGGACGCGCTCAAGCACGCCAACTCTGCCGGCACCTCGCCGAATGGCGGCGTGATCGCGCTGGCCGGCGACGACCATGGCTGCCAGTCCTCAACGCTGGCCCATCAGAGCGAGCAGGTGTTTGCCGCGGCGCTGATGCCGGTGGTCAACCCGGCGACGCTGCAGGACTATCTCGATCTCGGCATTTTGGGCTTTGCGCTGTCGCGCTACTCGAGTTGCTGGGTCGGCTTCAAGGCGATTTCCGAAACGGTTGAAAGCTCGGCCTCGATCGTCAGCGATCCCGACCGCATCAAGATCATCATGCCCGATGATTTCGAAATGCCGCCGGGCGGGCTTTCGATCCGTTGGCCGGATGCGCCGCTGGAACAGGAGCGGCGGCTGCACGGCCCGAAGATGCAGGCGGTGGCGGCGTTCACGCGCGCCAACCGCTTCGACCGTATCGTGCTGGATTCGAAACCCGCGCGGCTCGGCATCATGGCGACCGGCAAGGCCTATCTGGATCTGCGGCAGGCGCTGGCCGATCTCGGCATTACTGATGCCGAGGCGCAGGCGCTGGGATTGCGCATCTACAAGGTCGCGCTGACCTGGCCGCTTGAGGAATCCGGGGCAAAGGCGTTCGCCGAAGGCTTGCAGGACGTGCTCGTGGTCGAGGAGAAGCGCGGCTTCATCGAGGACCAGCTTCTGCGTATTCTCTATAATGTCGATGCCTCGAAGCGGCCGTCGGTGGTCGGCAAGCGCGACGAGACCGGCGCCATGCTGCTGCCGAGCGAGGGCGAACTGACCCCAACCATGGTGGCGGCGGCCGTCGTGGCGCGGCTGCGCAGGCTGGGACATCGCAGCCCGGCGCTGGAGCAGCGCCTCGCAAAGCTCGAAGCGTTCGACCGGCCGGCGGAGGGCGTTGGCGCGGCAAAGCTGCAGCGCACGCCGTATTTCTGCTCGGGCTGCCCGCACAACACCTCGACCAAGATTCCCGAGGGCAGCCGCGCCATGGCCGGCATCGGCTGCCATGGCATGGCGCTGTCGGTGCCGAACCGCCGCACACAGACCATCTCGCATATGGGCGCGGAAGGCGTCACCTGGATCGGGCAGGCGCCGTTCACCAGCGAGCCGCACGTGTTTCAGAATCTCGGCGATGGCACCTATACCCATTCCGGCCTGCTGGCGATCCGCGCGGCGGCGGCTTCCGGCGTCAACATCACCTACAAGATCCTTTACAATGACGCGGTGGCGATGACCGGTGGCCAGCCGGCGGAAGGCGGGCTGACCGTCTCGCAGATCGCGCACCAGGTTTCGGCGGAAGGTGCCAAACGCCTCGCCATCGTCTCCGACGATCCCGAGAAATACCCGAGCAATTACTTCCCATCAGGCGCGACAGTTCATCACCGCCGCGAACTTGACGCGGTGCAAAGGGAGCTGCGCGAGGTCAGGGGTCTCACGGTCCTGATCTACGACCAGACCTGTGCGGCGGAAAAGCGCCGCCGCCGCAAGCGCGGGCTCTATCCGGATCCGGCAAAGCGCGTCTTCATCAACGAGCGCGTCTGCGAAGGCTGTGGCGATTGCTCGGCTGTTTCGAACTGCGTCTCGGTGCAGCCGCTGGAAACCGAGTTCGGCCGCAAGCGGCGGATCGACCAGTCGAACTGCAACAAGGACTTTTCCTGTATCGAGGGCTTTTGCCCGAGTTTTGTCACCGTGCATGGCGGCAAGCTGAGGAAGGCCGATCGCACGGCGGCCGACCCGTCTGCGCTGTTCGTTGACCTGCCGCTGCCGGCGATGCCTGCGCTCGACGGCGCCTACAACATCCTCGTCACCGGGATCGGCGGCACCGGCGTCATCACCATCGGCGCACTGCTCGGCATGGCCGCCCATGTCGATGGCAAGGCCTGCTCGACGCTCGACTTCACCGGCCTGTCGCAGAAGAACGGCGCGGTGATGAGCCACGTCCGCATCGCGCCCGAGGCGGACGATCTCGCCACCGTCCGCATTGCGCCGGGCGGGGCCAACCTCATTCTCGGCTGCGATATCGTGGTCGCCACCAGCATTCCGGCGCTGAGCCGGGCCGAACGCGGCGTGACGCGCGCGATCGTTAATGCCGACCTGTTGCCGACCGCGAGTTTTGTCATCAATCCCGACATCGACTTTGAGGCGGGGACGATGCGCGACTCGCTCAATGGCGCCGTCAGCGCCTCCGATCTGGATATTCTGGATGCCACCGGGCTTGCCACCGCGCTGATGGGCGACAGCATCGCCACCAACGCCTTCATGCTCGGTTTTGCGTTCCAGCGCGGCGCGATTCCGCTATCGCTGGAGGCGATCATGAAGGCGATCGACCTCAATGGTGCGGCGATCGAGATGAACAAGCTGGCGTTCTCCTGGGGCCGGCTCGCCGCACACGATCTGCAGCGCGTCGTCAGTGCCGCGCGCTTCAAGAGTTCCGGCGCGGCGCCGGTGAAGCGGACGCTCGACGAGAGCATCGTATTCCGCGCAAAATTCCTGACGGACTATCAGAACGAGACCTATTCGAAGCGCTACCTGGCGGAAGTCGAGCGCGTTCGCGCGGCCGAAGCCAAGGGCTCGCCCGGTTCGCATGATCTCACCGAGGCCTTTGCAAAGGGCCTGTTCAAGCTGATGGCCTACAAGGACGAGTACGAAGTCGCCCGGCTTTACTCGGACGGCGAGTTTGCGAAAGCGCTGAAGGAACAATTCGACGGCGACCCGAGTGTGAAAGTCAGTCTCGCGCCGCCGTTGCTGGCGCCGCGCGACAAGGTGACCGGGCATCTGCGCAAACGCGAGTTCGGTTCCTGGATTTTTCGCGCCTTCGAACTGCTGACGCGGTTCAAGTTCCTGCGCGGAACGTCGTTCGATCCGTTCGGCTACACGGCCGAGCGCCGGATGGAACGGGCATTGCCCGGCGAGTATTCCGCGATGATTTTCCGCCATCTCGACAAGGCGAAGCCGCAGGACTGGCCGCGCCTGGTAGCGCTGGCAAAGTGCGCGGAACTCGTTCGCGGCTACGGCCACGTCAAGGAAGCCAATGTCGCGAAGTTCCGCGGAGAATGCGCGCGCCTGGAAGCCGCGATCGGCCAGCCAGTGGCGCAGGCGGCCGAGTAGGGGCGGTTCACCCGGCGTGTGAACTTTTCCACAGCCGTGATCATTCACCAGTGGCCTTGTGGCCGGGAACGGCTGGAATTGTCCGGCCGATTTCCTACATACTGGGTTGCAGCTTCACCTTTTGGTTGATTTCAGGAGGCCCAGCGATGGTCCTGAAAAGCGCTATTGCGTCCGCACTTTGCACGGGGCTCCTGATATGGGGCGGCGCCGCGCTGGCCGACGAATATCGCGCCAACGAGTTCCTTGGCCTCGATCTTTCCCAGGCCGTGCTCTCGCCGAAGCGGCTCGGCCCGGAGACGCAATTCGCCCCGGTCCGGATCGAGGCGAGAACCGATCGCAGGCCGGTGAAAACGGAACGCGTGGTGGTGTCGAAGGAAGCCGCGCCCAAGCCGCAAATTGCGCAGGAGCGCGTCGAGAAGCCGCGCGCCGCCGCCCGCACCAAGCTGGCGCGTCGTCACAGCAACCCGCTCGACGCAGAGGCGCGCGACACCCGCATCCAGAAATGGCCTTGCACGTCAGGTGGCATCTGCGGCTGGCAGAATTAGTTAGGACACGTGCTCATAAGACCGCAGTGGCCGCTTCCGATAGCGGCACCAAAGCGGACATTGCACGAGGTCCGAGAAGGGGCCAGAAGCAGACCATGCGGTGCAGAAACTCCCGCACTATTCGATCAACTCGTCGGCGTGAGCGAGCAGCCCAGCCGGTACGGTAATGCCGAATGCCTTCGCGGTCGCGAGATTGATTACAAGGTGGAATTCCGTCGGCAGCTCGACAGGCCGCATCGAAGACTCACCTATTGGCGAGGATCACGTTGAAGAGCGCGATCTTGGAGGCCGACGCCATGCTTCCTGTCAACCGCAAGGTGAGCAGCCCCTGGCGCCTGAAAACTCGTTGCGGTCGCGACTTTCGATTGGAAAGCCTCTGTGCAGCCGCGGCACGAGTTCAAGACGCCGCTCAGGTCGGCCCCGACTAAGCAGTCGGAATTGCGCACGCACCAATTTGGCATCGGAAGCGACCTGCTCAAAGGTTCGCGAAACGCAATCAATTGCTGACGCAATAACAACTGAGCTGCACCATAGTGGTGCTGAGATGCCGCTGTCGCGCGAAGCTGGCCTAGCGCCAAGATCGATAATATACTAATGTTCAACCTAGGCGATCCAATGAAGGCCGATCAATTTCAGATTCCGAGTATCCATCAAACCTATTCGCCCACGTACTCGTTTGGGGATCATCTCGATGACATCATTCTCAATACTTCATTTGACAGACTTGCATTTCGGTCAGCCTGATCACAGCAATTATTTCGGCGGAGTCGAACAGCAATTCTTACACGACATCCGCCAAACATACGAGAGCAACAAAATCGGTACTTGGGATGTCATCATCGTTGGTGGCGATGTTGCTTACAGTGGCCGGAGGGAAGAATTTAATCTTGCAGACCGATTCTTTCGGAAGCTTCTCGATCTCCTGCAAGAACTGCAATCATTCGAGCCGCCGCTCATCGCGGTACCCGGCAACCATGACCTTGCCTGGGCTGATGCCCTGGATCCAGCCGCGATTGTGCTGACAGAGCTTGGCGCGAAATGGCCGCAATTCGAGCCCGTGTGGAGCAAGATCCTCGGCGACGAGACATCCCCCTATCGCAGCCGCATCGCCGAGTGCTTTGCCAACTACACCGCTTGGTGGGCGCCGTGGGCCCAGAAGATCAAGAGCGTCAACGCGCTCCGCCTGCATGAAGGGGCTCTGCCGGGCGACTTCACGCTAACGCTGACCAAAGGCCGGGAGCGGATCGGCATCGTTGGTCTAAATAGCTCGTCCCTGCAACTGACCAAGGAGAATTTTGAAGGAAAGCTGGCGTTGCACCCGGCCCAGTTCAACGCCGTCCTTCCGGACAAGGATCTCGCTTGGTTCGACACCCTCGATGCAGCCGTTCTGCTCACGCATCACCCGCCGGAATGGCTGTCAGCCGCCAACAGAAGACATTTCCAAGAATCGATCAGCTATCCGGGGCGCTTTGTTGTGCACCTGACAGGCCACTTGCATAAGCCGCAAGGCGAGGCCAAGGCACTAGGTTTCTCCGCGGGGCGACGCCTCGTGACAGGCCCCTCCCTGTTCGGATTCGAGCGCACCAGCGATGACTTCGACCGCGTTCACGGCTATGGAACGATCCAGATCAATGTCGGTCAGACGTCGTCGCAGGGAACCATTCGTTACTTTCCCCGGTCTGCGCGGAAGAAGCAGGATGGATTTTGGAGCATTGTGCGCGATGACGGCTTCGATCTAAACGACAGCGACGGTGGTACAGCGCCGGAAAACGGCCAGTTCCAGATCAGCCAGGCCCGAATCGCGAGCCGGCCGAAAGAGGCCGCGCCGCGGGACCTCGTGCGAGAGCCTGCGATAGCGCCGGAACCCGCAGCGGTACCGTCCGAGATCGCCGAGCTTCCCGAGATCAACGCGGCCCTAGTCAATGCGCGCTTCGTCGGGCGCGGACGAATTTTCGAGGACTTTCGATCCTCACTCCGCGGGCTGCTGCAACACGGCAATCCGGCCGATCCCTCCTTCGCAAACATTGCCAAATTATTCTGGCTGCACGGCTTCGGCGGCATGGGCAAGAGCTGGTTTCTTCGGCGCGCCTGCATCGAAGCGTCCAGCGGCGCCGAAGGGATGTGCCGCGTGGGACTGGTCGACTGGCATCCCTACGACTGGCACCGGCCTGCCTCAACGCCGCCTCGCGACGCCCCTGAGGTGTTCGACGCGATCGCCTATCGCTTGACCAAGCTTTATGGGCCCGCCCTGATGCGAGACTACTGGGACAGCCGGGCTCGATTGGCGCCGAAGTGGCCGCTGCATCGCCAATGGCAGGAGAGGCTGGACGAGGTCTTGAGCATATTCGAGACGTATGGCAGTGAATGGAAGTCACACTTCCCCGACACGATCGTCGCGCATGGCCCCCCCAGCGAGCTTCGGGCACGCCTCGGCAAGACTGCATCGCTGCTTGACAGCCTAGGCATCCTGAGCGGGCCACCGGAGCAGGTCAAAGTCAACCTCGTTCGGTTACGCCAGGAAACGCCGTCCTGCGAAACTCCTATGGGCGGCTTCTTCGAACGGTGGGCGACCGCACTCGACGTCGCCGACCCAGAGGTCGCACAGCCGACGTGCACCCTTGCCAAGAGCCTACAGCGATGCCTGAGGGCCGCCTGCGGCCAGACACCGCTTCTGCTGGCCCTTGACACGTGCGAAATCCTCTCCCAGCACACCCACAAGGATTTGCTGCACCATTGGCTGCGCTTCCTGTTGAGCCCCCTCGTCAACGGCCAGGCGCGCATCCTGATCATCGCGGCCAGTCGGGATCGAGCGGACAGCGACATGTCGAGCCGCTATCAGTGGCGGGATCTCTTAGACCCACTGAGCTTCCGGTCGATCGACTTCGACCAGGCGCCCTTTACGCGAGCGGACATCAAGCATTTGCTCGAACAGCACGGCGTCTCTCCCGAGCGAAGTACTGCTCTCGCACAGAACATCCTGGATCTGACGCGCGGCGTCCCGCTGGCCGTTGCGACGCTGCTTGACAGCTCGAACGATGGTCGTGATCTCGAAAACCTCACTTGGCTTGAGTTCGACTGGTCGTCCGAGCTGAACCGCGCCCGTGCACTGGAGAAGATGATCGAGGTCGTGACCGCACGATTCGTTCTCCACTTGAAGGGACGCCCCGACGATTTTCGCGACGTCGCTGCTTTGGCCCTTTTGCGCCGGGCAGAGGAGGAGGTTTTGGGCAAGTTCTGGCGCTCGCGAAACCCGCGCCAACGCCTGCGCGAGCTTACCGAGCGGTATACTCTGCTTCTTGACGGTGACCTGCATCCAACAGTTCGCGATTTCCTGCGGCAGCATTGGCGGTTCGCGCCCCCGCCAGAATTGGCGGACATCGCAATGTCCCTCGCCGCGGCGCACGCGGAGACCAGACCAACCGACGAGACTGAGCCGGAGGAGCCGACGGATTGGGCTCTCGAACGATTGAACCTGTTGAGCTGGATGAAGGGAGAGGATGCGTATCCGGAATTTGCCCGCGCCTTCGTCGCTTTCCTAGCTCTCGGCGAAGACATCGAAAACCTGCGATCACTGGCCTGCGAGATCAGGCCCACAAGTAAGAGCGGCTCCAAGTTGCAGGCAATGCTGAGTTTCGAGTCGTCGTGGCACATCTCAGCGCTGTCGGTCCCCAACGAGGTGCTGACCTGGATCGAAAGGGAAGCCGGCCGCAGCGGGGACACGCGTGAAAAGGCATATCTCGATGTCTTGCGGGGCCTCCGCCAGAATGACACGCAGCAATACGATCAGGCCGTGGCTTCACTGCGCAAAGGACTGGCCGCTCTCGACCAAAAAGTCCCGCGCAAGGATTTCCTAGCCCATGCGTATTTGAGGGCTGTCGTCGGTGCCGGTCAGCGGTACGTCGAAGCCGCACGGGAGGCGTTGCGCTGGTGCGATTCGGTCGGCTTCGATCCCGAAGATGAGTGGGACCGCGACTATTATTGGCTCCTTCACAATTCCCAGGACTACGAGCGGGCCCGGGCCTATTGCGAACGGGTCCTCGAAGCGGATCCAGACGATGGTAAAGCGCGGGCCTATCTCGGTCACATCCTTGCGGTCCATCTAGGTCAATATGACGAAGGCGAGCGGATCCTCCGCCACGGGATCGAAAAAACACCCGACGACGCGAACTTGCATTACTTCCTGGCGGATCTTTTGTCGGGCCTGGAGGGCCGAGGCACGGAGGCGGAAGCCGAGTACCACAAGACCCTGGCGCATGTGACAGGCAAAGACGGAGCTAGAGTAAGAGCAAATCTTGCAGAACTATACAAAAAGGAGGGGCGTCGAGACGAGGCGGCTAACGTCTTCCGTGAGGCGCTTAGAATAGATCCAACAGACGTGAATCTCTTTAACGAGTTCGCATGGTCACTATACCTGTTGGGTAAGGATCCTGCAGAAGCGGCGGAGAAAGCCCTCGAAGGCTTCAAGTTAGACCCAACAAATATCCATATGCGTCATACATATATAGCGATTTTGGTCCGCATGAACGACTGGACCCGCGCCGCTCCTCTCATTCCCCAATGGCTTGTTGGCACGCCGCAGGCTCGCTTGGTAGAAGGATGGCCCGATTTTGTCACGACCTTTCGGGATGCCGTCGCAGGAGGGCATGCCCTCGATTTTGCGAAGCTGTTTGGTCCAATCCCGCGCGACTTGGCATCTGATATCGTCGCACGCGCGCTCCGTCAGTGTGGAGGAGTCGAGGAGTATCTATCGGGCCTCGCCCCGACCCTGCAACGGGCCGTCGCGGCGCTGACGGCCCAGATCAAGACGTCTGGCGGGAACGAGCGATTTCCGCCGTTGGCCTAGGCGTACGGACGCGTACGTAGGGTATATTGCAATGTAAGCATCCGGTGTAGAACGTAACCTGATGAAATTGTTCGGAGGGCCAGCACTTGAACGATTCCGGACCCTTTTGTACATGCGGACGAGTTTGATCCGGTTTTCAACTCCGAAGTTGGTGAACGCGTAGACGCCGTCTTCTCCGACGCCATAGACTTAGATGATGCCGTCCTCGATCTAAATTGCGTTCGCTACTGTCGGGGAACGAGAGAAAGGCAAAAAATTGTGACCTGTACGCTTCGGGTCAAAACCGAAATTACTCAGATTAAACAGAGAATTTCTGCTTAGATCCCAGGGCCGACATCTGCGCTTTTATGAGTACACACCGTAATTCGTAGGGTGGGTTAGCGAAGCGTAATCCACCGCTTTTATCTCCTTGCAGAAATACTTTGGTGGGTTACGCCTTCGGCAAACTAAGCTACTAACCCACGCTACGATTGATTCCATGTCATCCGCCTGTCGTAAAACCTTCGGCCCACATTCAAATTGCTCGGGCACACCGTCATCGTGATTCGACGAGGGTGCTTCGATGCCGATTGCGATTCGCGCCGGGCAAGGTCTTAACCGGCGTCAATGGCTGGTCCGCTCCGCCGCGACATGCGCCGTGGCCGGTCTCGGCAGCTTCGCCAGACCGTACCTCAGCCGCGCCGCCGATCGGCCGCTGATCACTAGCGGCATTCAATCCGGCGACGTCTCGGCCGACTCCGCGGTGATCTGGGCGCGCGCCGACCGGCCGGCGCGGATGCAGGTCGAGTGTTCGACGCTCGAGAGTTTCAAGACCATCATCGGCTCGGCCTCCGCCGACGCCTTGACGGACGGCGATTTCACCTCGAGGGTTCTGCTCGGCGGCCTGCCGGCGGGTCAGGACATTTTCT
>Ga0105245_10006574_pt1 | contig 10204 bp, 6 predicted proteins | sample KBSM54metaG_FD_81523 | JGI IMG/M metagenome (GOLD analysis project Ga0105245, IMG submission 81523) | Miscanthus rhizosphere microbial communities from Kellogg Biological Station, Michigan, USA - KBS M5-4 metaG | ecosystem: Host-associated > Plants > Roots > Rhizosphere > Soil | place: Michigan... | reverse complement strand
GTTCGCGATGTTCGACCACACGCGCACGATGACGTTGAAAGGCGAGGTCACGAAGTTTCAGTGGACCAACCCGCATGCGCTGCTCGAGCTCGATGTGCCGGGGACAAACGGAGTCCGGCACTTTACGCTCGAGCTGACGAGCATCAACATGATGCAGCGCCTCGGCTGGCGATCGTCCGACATCAAGGCGGGAGACAAGGTGAAGGCCGTCATCGCCCCCCTGCTGAACGGCGAGGCCGGCGGCCTGTTGCTCGAGATCACGCTGCCCGATGGCAAGAGACTGGAGCCGGGCGTGCCGGCGGCCGGCACGTTCAAGCGGACACCGGAGGCGGAGTGATGCGCGCCCTGGTGATTGCGTGGGCGGCCGCGCTCGCGGTCTCGATTGCACCGGCCGCCGCACGGGCGCAGGCCGCGCCGGGAGGCGTGCCGGACATCACCGGATCGTGGGAGCGCTACGGCGGCATTCTGAGCCAGCGCGGCGATGTCCGGCGCGACGATCCCACGTTCCCGCCGCCGGCTCCGCCGCCGCCGCTCAGGCCCGCGTATCGCCAGGAATGGCAGGCGCGCGTGCAGGCCGCGCGCGAGGCCGATGCGAAGGGCACGCCGCTCGCGAGCAACGCCACCACCTGCCTCCCCGAGGGCATGCCGGCGATGATGGCCGCGATCTTCCCGATGGAAATTCTCCAGAGCCGCGGGCAGGTCACGATCATCGAGGAAGCGTTCACCCAGGTACGCCGCATCCTGATGGACCAGCCGCAGAAGCCGATCGACGATGTGGAGCCGGGGTTCTACGGCCGATCGGTCGGGCGCTGGGACGGCGACACGCTCGTCGTAGAGACCGTGGGCGTGAAAGAGAACGTGCGGTTCCAGAACACCTCGCACTCGAAGGACATGCGCATCGCCGAGCGCATGCATCTCGTGTCGCCGAACATCCTGTGGAACGAGATCACCATCACCGACCCCGTGACGCTCGAGAAACCGTGGACGCTCGTCTACGCCTATCGGCGGATGCCGGGCTACACGCTGCTCGAGTACGTCTGCGAGGACAATCGGGAATTTGCGGAGCAGGGGCTGCAGAAGTCGACGCTCGGGAAAAAATAGTCAGCAGTCAGCAGTCAGCAGTCAGCAGTCAGCAGTCAGCAGTCGGTAGTCACTCAGAGCCGTCGGCGCGGGTGACGTGGACGTCGCGGTCTTCGCCGCGGCCGGTCACGCGCACGCGCCAGGGGTTGCAGCAGACCTCGCAGTCCTGGACGAAGCTGCCTTTGACATCCGCCTCGACGTAAATCTCCACGGTCTCGCCGCAGTACGGGCACGTCACGAAATACTCGTCGTCCACGGCATCAAGATATCACTTCAGTCGGCAGTCGGCAGTCGGCAGTCGGCAGTCAGCAGTCGGCAGTCGGCAATCGCGAAAGGGCGCCGGGCTTGGGCTACTCCGTCCGAAGCGCCTGCAGCGGGTTGATCCGCGTCGCCCGATAGGCCGGCACGATGGCGGCGAGCAGGGCGATCAAGACGACGGCGACCGACACGCCCATCAACGTCACGGCATCGTGCGGCCCGACGCCAAATAACAGCGTCGTCATCACCCGTCCGAGCGCCGTCGCAGCGGCGAGCCCGATGACGATGCCGGCCAGCGCCGGCTTCATACCGTCGCCGACGACCGTCCGTACCAGCGTGGCAGCGGGCGCGCCCAGCGCCCGACGGATGCCAATCTCGGATATGCGCTGACCGACGCTGTACGACAGCACGCTGTAGATGCCGATGGCGGCGAGCAGCACGGCCAGTCCGGCAAAGGTCGAGATGAGCGTCAGCGCGAACCGCTGCTGCCCGATCGACTCGTCGACCAGATTGTCCATGGTCTGCACGTCGCGCACCGGCAAGTCCGCGTTCAGGCCGTGGATCGCCTTGACGACCGTTGGGGCCAGCGTGTCGGCAGGTGTGTTCGTCCGCACCACGAGTGCCATGAACTGGAACGGTCCGGCGCCGACCAGCTGCATGAGCGGCAGGTACGCCGCGGCGACGGGCTCTTTGACGCTCAACCCGAGCAGCTTCACGTCGTTGACGATGCCGACGACGGTCCGCGGCGTGCTCGGAATGAGCCCGAAGGAGATTCGTTGCCCGATTGGATCCTGGTTCGGCCAGAACTTCCGGGCCATCGCCTGGCTGACGATCACCGTGAGCTCACGATCCACGCGGTCGACATCGCTGAAATCGCGGCCGGCGATGAGCCGCATCCGCGTCGCCTGGACAAACCCGGGCGTCATGATCCGGGTTGGTACGATCGGCTGCTGCGAGAGCGGCGGCCTGGGCTGGCCCTCGATGGCGAACGGAAGGTTCGATCCGCCCTGGAAGGGCAGCGAGTCGCCGGCGGCCGCCGACTCGACACCGGGCAGCGCCCGAACGTTGCGGAGAACTTCGTTGATAAACGCCACCCGCTCTTCGCCCTTGTCACCGCCGCGCGGCAGCCCGACGTTCATCGTCAGCAGGTTCCGCGGATCGAAGCCGGCGTCGACGGCGCGAAGCTCCATCAGCGTGCGGAGCAGCAGCCCCGCGCCGGTCAGGAGCACCAGCGCCAGCGCCACTTCGCAGACGACCAGCGCGTCGCGGACGCGCCGTTCGGCCGGCGCCGCGCTGGTCCGTCCAATACCCTGCTTCAGGGCGTCGTTGGGGTTGGTGCGCGTGAGGCGCCACGCCGGCACGATGCCCGCGAGCACCGCCGCAGCGACGGCGATCGTGCATGTGAAGAGAAGCACGCGGGCGTCGAGATTGACTTCGCCGAGCCGGGGAAGGAACTCGGCGACCGACGTGGACAACAGCCGCAGGCTGAACCACCCCGCCGCCAGGCCGAGGACCGTGCCGCCGGCCGCCAGCAGCAACGTTTCGGTGAGCACCTGCTGAATCACTCGCAGCCGGCTGGCGCCGAGCGCGGTTCGCACGGCCAGCTCGCGCGATCGCCCGAGTGTCTTGGCGAGGAGGAGGTTTGCCAGGTTCGCCGATCCGATCAGGACGACGAAGACCACGGCGCCGAGGAGGAGCAGGAGCGGCAGGCGCACGTCGCCGACGATGTCCTCGTGAAGGGGCACGACGAACGCGCCCCAGCCCTTGTCGTCTTCCGGATACTGCCGCTCGAGCCGCTGAGAGATCGTCGTCATCTCCGCCTGTGCGGTCTTCACGTCCACGCCGGGACGGAGGTGGCCCATGACGAGGTACGTGTGATTGCTCCGCACGATGCGTTCCTCGGGTGTCCACACGAGCGGCATCCAGAGGTCGACGTTCTCGGGAAACGCCGCGCGCTGCGGCACGACGCCGACGATCGTGTACGGCTCGCCGTTGAGGGCGATCGACCGGCCGATCGCGGCCGGATCTCCGCCGAAGCGGGTCCGCCAGACGCTTTCGCGCAACAGGACCGTGCGCGGCGCGCCGGGGGCCTGATCGGCCGTTCCCAGCGTTCGGCCAGCCAGCGGCTGCACGCCCAGGATGTTGAAGAACTCGCCGGTGACCACGGCCGTTCGCAGCGCGTCAGGTTCGCCCTGGCCGGTGATGTTGAAACGGCGGAACCGGTACAACGCCATCCGGTCGAACACGTGGTTCTGTGCTTCCCAATCGAGGTAGTTCGCGGGCGAGACCACGAAGATCCGGCGATCGCCCGCCGGCATGAAGAACGTTTCGGGAGGCGTCTGCCAGACGCGCATGATGCGCGCGGAGTCGCGGAAGGGCAGCGGGCGCAGGATGACCGCGTTGACGAGGCTGAAGATCGCGGTGTTCGCGCCGATGCCGAGGCCGAGGATGAGGATGCCCGCGAGCGCGAACGCGGGGTTCTTCAGCAGGACCCGGAACCCGTAGCGGACGTCCCGCATGAACACGTCGATGAACTGGATCCCGCGTTGTTCGCGATAGCTGTCCTTTGTCATTTCCACTCCGCCAAGGGTAAGCAATGCCGAGCGCCGTGCCTCGCCAGGCGACATGCCGGCGCGGATGTTGTCTTCGGTATGAGCATCGAGGTGGCCGTTCAATTCGTCGGTGAGTTCGGCATCGCCGTTGCGCCGGCCGAAAAGTCCGGTCAAGCGGATCAACCACGTCCTGATACCTGCCATAAACTCCCTCAACAGCGACTATTCGTCTCTGGGCGCGACCATCGGATTGACGTGGGTGGCGGACGGTACGTCGGGTGGCCGGAAGGCCGTCGCGTCGACCCCTGCGAGCCGGTGCAGCCACTTCTTCATCACGCCTCACTCTGCCCGCAGCGCCACCAGCGGATCGACGGCGGCCGCCCGGCGCGCGGGCAGCCAGCAGGCAAGCAGCGCGACGCCGAGCAGCGTGGCGGCCGCAGCTGCGAAGACGAGCGGATCGCGGGCGCTGACGCCGAACAGCAGCGATTCGACGAGCCGGCCGCCGGCCAGCGCGGCGGCCAGGCCCAGGGCGATGCCGGCGAGCGCAACCAGCCCTCCCTGTCGGACGATCAGGCGCGCGACGCCGACCCGGTCCGCGCCGAGCGCCATGCGGATGCCGATTTCGGGGACGCGTTGCGCCACCGCGTACGCAAGGACTCCGTAGAGACCGATCGACGCCATGGCCAGGGCCAACCCGGCGAACACCGCCACGAGCGTCATCTGGGTGGTGCGGTTGAGCAGCTCCGAGTCGAAGACGTCGTTCATCGACCGGATGTTCGCGACGGGCTCGTCAGGATCGACCTCGGCCACCGCCCGGCGTATGGCGGCGGCGAGCGCGGAGGGGTTCCCGCTCGAACGAACGACGAGATGTAGCGGCCAGAAAAACGGCGCGGCGACGCCGACCTGCGCGGCCGGCAAGTAGACTTCCGGCTCCGCTGGCGCATCGAGTGCCAGCTGCCGGACGTCGCCGACGACGCCGACGACCGTCAACCATGGCGCGGCAGCGCCGGCGCCGAAGTGGATTCGCCGGCCGATGGGATCGCGATCCGGCCAGTGCCTCGCCACGAAGCGTTCGTTCACGACGACCGTGAGCGGCGTGCCGTCGCGATCCCGCTCGTCGAGGTGCCGTCCGCGGACGAGCGGTACGCCCAGCGCGGCCAGGTAGCCGCCGCTGATCACGCGATCGACCGCGACGTTCCGCGAACTGTCCGCCGGCGGCGGTGGCGGCTGGCCTTCGATCGAGAAATACGCCCGTCCGCCTTTGAAGGTGAGCGGCGGGTAATTCACGTATCCCGCGCCGGTCACGGAGGGGAGGGCGCGTACTCGGTGCAGCACGCCGTCGTAGAAGGCCGAACGCGCCGCGTTGTCCTTGTAGGCCGAGGGCGAGAGCAGCGTTTCCGCGATCAGCACGTGATCGGGATCGAAACCGAGCGGCACGCGCAGCACGTTGGCGTAGCTCCGCAACAGCAGCCCGGCGCCGACGAGCAGCATCACCGTGAGCATGACCTCGGCGATCGCCAGGCCGTCGCGGACGCGCCTCGCCCGGGCGGACGATGTGCCGTGCAGGCGCGCCGACTTGAGCACCGTGTTCAGCGACACACGCCAGGCCGCGAACGCCGGACCGGCCCCGAACGCGACCACGATGGCCGAGGCCATCACCGCGGTGAACAGCAGCACGCCGACGTCGAGCACCGGCCGCGTCCCGGACGGCAGCCCGTCCGGCACCAGCCGCGTCAGGTACGTGAACGTCAGGCTCGACAGGACGACTCCGAGCGCTGCGCCCGCCGCGGCGAGCAGCACCCCTTCGGTGATCAGCTGCCGGACGATGCGCCCGCCGCTGGCGCCCAGCGCCTTTCGCAGCGCCACCTCCCGCCGCCGGCTCGCGCTGCGCGCGAGCAGCAGGTTCGCCACGTTGACGCAGGCGATCATCAGCACGAGCCCCACAGCTCCCAGCAGCATGGCCAGCGCCGGGCGCACGCCGCGTGTCAGGGTGTCGTGCAGGGAACTGACCGACACTCCGATGCGGGCATTCGGCTGCGGAGGGCCGGCGTAGGGGCGGGCGAGGGCCGCCAGTTCCGACTGTGCCGCTGTCCGGCCGACACCCGGCTTGAGCCTCGCGACGACGAATAGATAGTAGGTGCCGTCGATCGCCAGCTCGGCCGGCGTGAATTGCGCGGCCACCCACAACTTGGCGTTCTGGTCAGGAAACTGAAAATCCGATGGGACGACGCCGGCGACGGTGTATGGCAGCCCGTTCAGGACGATCGTCTGCCCGACGACATCCGGATCGGCACCGAACCGCGATCGCCACAGCCCCTCGCCGAGCACGACCGCCGGTGTGGCGCCGGGCAGATCGTCAGCCGCGGTCAGGGTGCGCCCGAGGAGCGGCTGCATGCCGAGGACGCTGAACAGGTTCGCCGTCGTTCTGATGGCCGAGAGCTTCTGCGGCTCGCCGCTGCCCGTCAGGTTGTAGGTCGTCGGGGCGAGCGCGGCCATGTCGGTGAACGAACGGCTGCCGGTCTTCCAGAGCGCGTAATCGGCCGGCGCCGGGTTCACGGATGCCGGCCCGCCGCGGCTCCGCATGTCGTCCCATAACAGCATGAGGCGGCCGGGCTCGGGAAACGGCAGCGGGCGGAGCAGCACCGCGCGCACCAGGCTGAAGACCGCCGTGTTGGCGCCGATGCCGAGCGCCAGCGTGACGACCGCCACCGCCGTGAACCCGGGGTTGAGCCGCATCGTCCGCAGGGCGTAGCGCAGATCCTGGGCGAGCCCGTCGAGCAGCGGCCACCCGCGCTGCTCGCGATAGTGTTCTTTCGTGGCTTCGACGCCGCCCAGCATCAGGTGGGCATGACGACGGGCCTCATCCGGCGTCATGCCGGCGCGGACGTTGTCGTCGATGTGCGCCTGCAGATGGGTGTCGATCTCGGCGGACAGATCGGAGTCCTGCCGCATCCTGCCGAGCACGCCCGCGATACGACCCAGCCAGGCGTTCACGGGTTCACTCCGTCCTCAGCGCGATCAGCGGATCGACCGACGCGGCTCGCCGCGCAGGCAGCCAGCAGGCGACCAGCGCGACCCCGAGCAGGACCGCCGTGGCCGCGGCGAAGACTCCCGGATCGCGGGAGCTGACACCGTAAAGCAACGACCCGATGAGCCGGCTGCCCGCGAATGCGGTGCCGAGGCCCGCGGCGATGCCCGCGAGCGCCACCAGACCGCCCTGCCGCACGATCATGGCCGCCACGCTTCCGGGCTCGGCGCCGAGCGCGAGCCTGACGCCAATCTCGCCAGTCCGCTGGCTCACGATGTACGACATGACGCCGTAGATGCCGATCATCCCCAGCATCAGCGCGACGCTCGCGGCGATGGCAATCAGGACCATCGTGAACGCCGCCTGCTCCGCGGAGCGATCGACGATGCTCTGCAGGCTGCGGACGTCCGCCAGGGCGACGTCCGGATCGATCTGGGCGATCGCGCTTCGAACCGCCGCGACCATGCCGGTCGGCGGCGTCGCGGTGCGGACGACGTAGCTCATGGTGCTGACGTCGGGACCGACCAGCGCCTGCGCGGGGATCTCCGGCCCGCCCGCGATGGACATCGGCATGTAGAGATGGCCCGCCGGCGCAACCTCGGCGAGCGCGGTCGTCACGGTATTTTCGACAACGCCGACGATGGTCAGCCATGCCGGAGTGCCGAACCGCGAGTTGGGCGGCGTTGACGCCTTGACCCGCTGGCCGATCGCGTCTCGATTCGGGAAAAGGGAATCGGCGAGGGCCTTGTTCACGACGACGACGGGATCGGCTCGCTCGACATCGCCGCGCTCGAGGGCGCGGCCGCGCAGCACGCGGATGCCGGCCGTTTCGAAGTACCCGCCGGACACCCCACGCCACCAGAAAAACGGACGGGCCCTGCCGTCCTCGATCTTCAGCTCCGGCACCACGCCGTTGCCAAAGCAGGGCCCCCCGAGAAGCTGGCACGTGGATACCGACACCGCGGTGACACCGGGGATGGTCGCGACGCGATCGAGAATCGCCTGGTGGGCCGCGACGGCAGCGCGGCGCGTGGAGTATTGGCCGTTCGGCAATCCGACGCGAAACGTGAGCGCCGATGCTGCGTCGAAACCGGGATCGACCCGACGCAGTTTCTGAAAGCTGCGAAGCATCAGCCCGGATGCGACGACCAGGACGAGCGCCAGGCCGACCTGGCCCGCCATCAGGACGTGACGGGCGCGATACCGTCCGCGGCTCGCAGTGTTGCCGCGTCCGGTCTCGTGGAGTGCCGTGGGCAGCGGCGCGACGCGCAGCATGGGGATTGCGCCGAACGCCAGCCCGGTCAGCAGGCTCAGGACGAACGTGAACCCGAGCACCACGCCGTCCAGGCGGACTTCGTTGAGCCGAGGCAGGTTGGCCGGACCGTACGCGACCACGAGCTGCACGGCGCCCCAGGCGAACGCGAGCCCCGCCACGCCGCCGGCGATCGAGAGCAGGGCGCTTTCAGCCAGGAAGTAGCGCGCGATCGCGCGGCGGCTCGCCCCGAGCGCCTGACGCACCGCGACTTCGCGCTGCCTCGATTCGGAACGGACGAGGAACAGGTTCGCGACGTTGGCGCACGCGACGAGCAGCACCAGGCCGACCGACGCGAGCAGGATCCAGAGCGTCTCGGCGACCTGACCGACGAGCGCCTGCTGAAGCGCCATCGGCGCCGCGACCATCCCGCTCTGATTCGGCGACGTCCGCGCCAGATCGGCAATGAGCTGCGTCATCTCGGCGCGCGCCTGATCGATGGTGACTCCGTCTCTCAGCCGCGCGACACCCAACAGCGTGAAGAGGAAGGACGCGCTCGCGCGCGTCGATTGCGCGGGCAGCCACATGTCGGTGCGAGTATCGGGAAACAGGAAGTCGGCCGGCATGATGCCGACCACCTGCGTCGGCACGCCGCTCAACCGGATCGACTGGCCGACGATGGCCGGATCGAGGCCGAAGCGCCGCGCCCAGAGCCCGTAAGAGAGGACGGCGACCTGCGGCGCGCCCGCGGCCCCCTCATCTTCCACGAACCATCGTCCGAGCGCCGGCCGGACACGCAGCACGCGCGCAAGCGACGGCGTCGCATAAGCCGCCCCGAGCCTCTCGGGGGTGCCGCTGCCGCTCAGCGTCACGCCGCCGTTGTTGTACGCGGCCACGCCGTCGAGTGTTCGCGCGCGATCGGCCAGCTGGTAGTAAAGCTGCCAGGTCATGAAGTTGATGCCCGACCTGATGTTCTGTCTCGGCACTCCGTAGTCGAGCGCGATGAGCCGGCTCGAGTCGCCGTACGGCAGCGGCTTCAGGAGCACCCGGTACACGATCGTGAAGATGGAGACGTTGGCGCCGATCGCCAGCGCCAGCGTGAGCGCCGAGGCGGCGGCAAACCCGGGGCTGCGCCGCAGCGTCCGGCCCGCGTGCCGCATGTCCCGCGCGATGTGCTCGAGCCAGGGGACCGTGCGCTGTTCGCGATAGGCTTCTGTCGTCATATCCACTCCGCCGAGCGTGAGGGCCGCCTGCCTGCGGGCTTCGTCGCGCGCCATGCCGGCGCGGATGTTGTCCTCGACGTGGGCGTCGAGGTGGCCGTTCAGTTCGTCCACGAGGTCGCGGTCCGCCTGCGGCCGGCCAAACAATCCGCCGACGCGAGCGGCCCACGCGCGCAGGGATGCCATGGTGTTGTGGCCTACGAGGCTTCGTCCGGCGCCAGGAACCGCGCGAGGATGGCCTGCGCCTGCTCCCAGTCGCGTGTTTCGCGGGCGACCTGCTTCTTGCCGGCGCGCGTGAGCTGGTAGAACTTGGCGCGGCGGTTGTTGTCCGATACGCCCCACGCGGACTTGATGTAGCCCTCCTGCTCGAGCTTGAGCAGCGCCGGATAGAGCGTGCCGTAGTTCACCAGCAGCAGATGACCGCTCGTCTGCTCGATGCGCCGGGCGATGCCGTACCCATGCTGCGGCCCCATCGTCTCGAGCGTCTTGAGAATCATCAGCGCCAGCGTGCCTTGCCAGACGTCGGTTTTGCCCATAGTTAAAGGTCCAGGAGGTCCAAAGGGTCCAAGAGGTCCACGGGGTCCACTAGGTCCGTAGGTCCATGAGGTCGACGCGATCAATCGTCAACGAGCCAGCCGTCGCGCAAATGGATGATCCGCGAGCCGTATGTCGCGTTCACCTCGGAGTGCGTCACCTGGATGATGGTCGTGCCGGCCTCGTTGAGCTTGCGGAACAGCTCCATGATTTCCTTGCCCTGGCCCGAGTGAAGATTGCCGGTCGGCTCGTCGGCGAGGATGACTTTCGGGTTGGCGAT
>Ga0105245_10006573_pt1 | contig 10204 bp, 10 predicted proteins | sample KBSM54metaG_FD_81523 | JGI IMG/M metagenome (GOLD analysis project Ga0105245, IMG submission 81523) | Miscanthus rhizosphere microbial communities from Kellogg Biological Station, Michigan, USA - KBS M5-4 metaG | ecosystem: Host-associated > Plants > Roots > Rhizosphere > Soil | place... | reverse complement strand
GGCGGTGGTGAGGTCGGTGAGCGTGAACTGCGCGTTGGCGTCGAGGCGGGTGAGGGACCCGTCGCGGTAGTTCACTTGGGCGAAGCCGGTGCCGTTGGTTTTGACGGTCTGGCCGATGGACAGTCCTTGGCCTCGTTGGCGGCGGCGAACGCGGCGGTGGCGTTGGCGCGTAGTTCGGCGGCCTGATCACGGATCTTCAACGTCGCATCCGACGAACTCGCCGCGGCTGCTTTCGTTGACCCACCACCACCGCCACACGCGGCCAACACCGCAGTCAGCAGCACGAGCGCAGCGAGCCCGCGTGTGAAGTTCGTCGTTCGAGCGGACCTTCCGAAGGTATCCATCAGTGTTTGACCGAAGCCGTGTTGCCCTCGGTGTCCTCGTCGACACCAACTGGGTCGACATGCTTCGCGAAGGCGCCGTTGCCCTCCGTGTCGTCCCCAGCGTCGGTGATGTGCCGTACGCCGGCAACGTGTCCTTCGGTGTCTTCAACGCCGACGGGGACGACATGCTTCACGTTCGCGGCGTTGCCTTCGGTGTCGTCTGCCGGTGTCGGCGTGTCTTCGTTCATCGGAGTGCTCCTGCTTCTCGGGCGTGGGCACGTCCGGCTGTGGTGATGATGTGATGGACGCGCGGATCGGTCAGTGCGCGGGCGCACACAACCGACGAGTTCGTCGAAGGATCTGATTGAGGAAGGTGCGCGGGGTCGACGAACGACGGGTCGTCGTGAACTGCAAGCGCTTGGCCCATCCTGGACTCGGTTCCCGCACTAGGTGCGCCACCGGGGTCCGGAGCAACGCAACAACCGCTGGGGACACCCGACTGGGCGGTCTCATTGCGGCGTGGTTGCACCATAGCGGTTATCTCCTCCGTCGGTGCCGTGACCTGTCGCAATGTGAGGACGCGGGCGTAGGGTGCAGCCGTCCACTCCTGTCAGCGGACAGGAAGGCGCGGTATGAAGGGGTCACGGCGTCGCACATTGGTGCGCACGCTGGCCGCGCCATCGATGGCGATCATCGTTGCGGCGTCCGCGGCAATTGGTCTTCATGTCGGCGCTTTTCAAGGCTTTCGACAGCGCGCCGCGGACGGGTTGTTCCCGACTGGCGTCACCGATCAGCGCGTGGTGATCGTCGGTATCGACGCGCGATCACTGGATCAGCTCGGCGAAGCGTGGCCGTGGCCGAGACAAGTGCAAGCCGACTTGATCAACCGTCTGGTCGATGGCGGTGCAAAGGTCGTCGTCGACGATCTCGTGTTCGCTCCGGCGCGAGTGGGTGACGACGCGCTCGTCACGTCGATGCAGCGCGGCGTCCCAGTCATCCTCGCCTCGTCTGCAAGTTTGCAACCCGACCCGGATGGTTTGCTTCTGCGCGCGGTCGCACGAACCGACCCCGTGCCGGTGCTGGCCGATGCAGCGGCTGTCGTCGCGCATGCGTCGGTCACCGCCGACCCCGACGATGGCGTCGTGCGATCACTCCCGCTCGTCGTCGAAGACGAGCGCGGACACTTCATTCCATCGCTCGCGCTCGCCGCGCTGAACCAACTCGAAGGCCACGACAACATCGTGCTGCGTCCCGACGCGGTGGTGACCGGCGACGTCTCCGTGCCGACAGGCGAGCGTCACTCGCTCACGTTGAGCTTCTCCGACGGCCTCATCGACGGATCCCATGTCGTCTCTGCGATCGACGTGTTGCAGGGACGCATCTCGCCGGAGGCGTTGCGCGGCAAGGTCGTGTTCATCGGCACCACCGACCCGACGCTCGGTGACTCACACTTGGTGCCGGCGAACAAGCGTGATGGCGTTCCGGGCGTCGTCGTGCACGCGTCCGCGCTCAACACGATGCTCACCGGCGCCTATCTGCGAACGGAGACCTCGGGGTCGACCGTGCTGACGGTCGCTCTGGTTGCACTCCTCGCCGGGCTGCTGTTGCTGAACATCCGGCTGGTGATCGGCCTCGTGCTCGTCGGCGTGGAAGCCGTCGCGTTCGGACTGCTCGTGCTCGTCCGCTTCCAACACGGGACGATCATCGACCCGGTGTACCCGGTCGCTGCGATCATTGCCACGACGCTTGGCGCGTTGATCGTGCGCTACTTCACGGAGGTGAGGCAGCGACGGCGGGTCAACGCGTTGTTCGCGCGATACGTGCCGGCTTCTGTCGCGCGACAACTCGTCGACGACGACCTCCTCGACGATGTCGTGAACGGTGTTCGTCTCGACATTTCCGTATTCTTCTGCGACCTGCGCGGCTTCACGCCGATCGCCGCGTCGCTCAAGCCACCCGAGGTGCGCATGCTGCTCGACGCGTACTACGAGCACGTCTGTTCACGCATTCTCGAGCGAGACGGCACGATCATGCAGTTCGTGGGCGACGAGGTGTTCGCCGTTTTCGGCGCGCCGATCGCGCGCGCCGATCACGCTGAGGCCGCGTTGGAATGCGCGCTGTCGGTGCAACGCGACCGGCCACTCCTCGACGCGCAACTGTCAGACCTCGGGCTCCCCGTCGTGCGTTTCGGTATCGGACTCAACTCGGGCGACGTCGTCGCCGCTCACGTCGGCCCCGTCCATCGTCGCCAGTACTCGGTGGTGGGTGACACCGTGAACGTCGGTTCGCGGTTGTGTGGCCAAGCGTTGGCCGACCAGGTGGTCGCGGCCGAAGCTGTGCTCGATCGGCTGCCCCTGCCTCGGGACGACTACGAGGACCTCGGCCGCCTAGAGCTGAAAGGCGTTACCGGCGGCATGCCCGCAATGCGGTTCACTCCTCTCGCCCCCGATCACCATGAGGAAGCCGCAGTCGTTGTCGCAAGCTGAGCACCAGCGCGGCACTTTGCGTTCGGCGTTGCGTCACAAGCCCTTCCGGGCGCTGCTCACGGCCTACGCCATCTCGTCAGCCGGAGACTTCGTCTACATCGTTGCTCTCGGTGCGTACGTGTTCGACCGCACGGGATCTGCCTCATGGGTCGCGGCGGTGGCCGCGGTGCGGGTGTTGCCGTTCGTTCTGTTCGGACCGCTCGGCGGTGTGATCGCCGGACGCTACGACCGGCGGCGGGTGATGGTGCTCTCCGACCTCGCTCGGGGAGCGATCATGCTGGCGCTCGCACTCACGATCGCCGTCGACGCGCCGGTTGTCGTCGCGATCGCGCTGGCGTTCTTCAACAACGTCGCAACGACGCCATGGCGCCCCGCGGCCGTCGCGGTGACCCCAGTCGTGGTCGGAGAGGACGACTTGGCGGCGGCCAACGCGGTCGAGGCCACCATCAACCAGCTGTCGTTGTTCATCGGCCCCGCCCTCGGCGCGGTCCTGTTCGCGACCACGTCGACGTCCACTGCGTTCGTCGTCAACGGCGGCTCGTTCTTGTTGTCCGCGCTCCTCGTGTCGCGTGTGCGTGAGGCAAGCGGACGGCCAGCGGTCACCGGCGATGACGACGCCGTGGCTGATGGGCCGAGTTGGCGTGATGATCTCGTCGCAGGGTGGACGACAGTGCGCGCCACCTCGGGCGTCTTGCTGTTGCAGTTGCTGCTCGTCAGCGTGTTGTTCGCCTACGGCTTCGAGGTCGTGACCCATCCGCTCATTGCCGCGCAGCGCCTCGGCATCGGCGCCGAAGGAGCGGGGTACCTCCTCGGAGGCATTGGTGTCGGCGGCTTGTTGGTCGCTCCGTTGAGCGGGCGGATCGCGGCATCACCGAGAGCGGGGACGGCCCTCGCCGTGTCGGCAGTGTTGCTCGGCGCGCCCTTCGCACTGCTGGCCTTCGTCAGCTCGCCGTGGATTGCGTACGCACTCATGTTGATCGAGGGCGTCGGCAACATCGTGTTCGAGGTCGTGGTGATCACGCTGCTGCAACGACTCCTGCGTGGCAACGACCTGGCCCGCGCCTTCGGGCTTCAAGACGCCGCGTCGATCGCGGCGATGATCCTGGGCACGCTGCTCGCGCCGCTGTTGGTCGAGACGCTTGGTCTGCAAACGGCGGTTGTCATCGGCGGCTTCTCGGTCAGCGCGTTCGGGCTCCTCGCGGCGCCGCGCCTGACACGACTCGGGGCCGAGCTCGCGGCGAAGGCAGAGGCGTTGCGGCCCGTCGTGGATGCCCTCGGTCGCATCGGCCTCTTCGATGGAGCGAGCCGGGCCGCACTCGAGCGATTGGCTGCGGGGGTGATCGTCGAGCACGTCGCCGCGGGCACGGTCGTGGTCGCGCAGGGCGACACGGCGGACGACCTCTACGTGATTCGCGAGGGACAGCTACGTGTGATGGCACGCGGAGAAGACGACCGGCTGCATTCGTTGCCGGCGCTGGGACCCGACGAGTGGTTCGGTGAGATCGGGTTGTTGCATCGCGTGCCGCGTACGGCGACCGTGACATCCGTGACCGATGTCGAGCTCTGGCGACTCCCCGGCTCGACGTTCCTCGAGGCCTTGACCGCGATCGATGCCCGACCGGCTGCGCTCGAACGAGGCCTCATCGTGCGCCTCGGGCGCACGCATCCTCGGCTCGCTGACGACCAGATGGAGACAACACGAGCATGAGTCCGACCCGCCCAGACCTCGTGTCGCAACTGGCGGCCGTCGCGGACGATGTTGCGCCCGCGCTCGGGTTGCCGGCCGCCGACGATCTCCTCTCCGCGATCTGCACGACCGCGCGACGGGTGTTCGGTGCCGCCGCGTGTTCGATTGCGCTACTCGACGAGGACGCGGGCACCCTCGTGTACAGGGCCGCTGACGGCGCGGGTGCGGAGGAGGTTGTGGGCGTGCGACTGCCGATCGACCGCGGCATCGCCGGCTACGTCGCGTCGTCCGGAATGGCGATCGGTGTCGACTCGGTGCGCGACGACTCGCGGTTTGCCGCCGACGTCGCAGAGCAAACGGGTTACGTACCCGATCGGCTTCTCGTCGTACCGATCACCGCGGCCGGCGGGGAGGTGATCGGCGTGCTGTCAGTGCTCGATGCCAGTACGGACGCGATCGCGGCGGGGGAGACGCTTGGCGTCGCCACCGCCTTCGCGCACGAGGCTTCGCTCGCGTTGGTGGTCGCCACCGCCGTCGAGCAGCTCGGAGCGACGTTGCTGAGGTCGATGGCCGCGGCTTCGGCCGGCGACGGTGACCTCGCCGCCGCGCTGCGCCGGCGGGCGTCGTCGACTCGAGGCGCGGACGCGGAGTTGGCCGAGCTCGCAGCGCGGATCGGCGAACTGCGGCGTCTCGGTCCGGGCATCACCGCAACCGCGGGCAAGATCCTCGACGAGCTCGTTGCTCACGCCCGAGCCGCCCGAGGACGCCGCCGATGAGCTTCGTACCTGCCTGGGCCGACGCGTTCCTCCCAGAGTCGATCACTCCTGGCCCCGCGGCGATCGTGCCGATCGATCGAGCGGTGGCGTACGGCGACGGGTCCGGGCGCGGCGTACGCGTCGCGGTGATCGACAGCGGCGTCGACGCGGATCATCCGGCCGTCGGCACGGTCGCCGGGGGAGCGGTGCTCGAATTCGACCGCGACGCGCGCGACAGCGTGCGCATCGTCGAGGGACCGCACCGTGATCTCTACGGTCACGGAACGGCCTGCGCGGCCATCATCCGCGAGCTGGCACCGTCGGCCGAGCTGTACAGCGTTCGCGTGCTCGGCGCGAGGTTGACCGGTCGCGCGCATGTGTTCGCACGAGGTCTCGAGTGGTGCATCGACAACGACATGCACGTCGTCAACCTCAGCCTCTCGACCACGAACGACGACTGGTACGCGGGCTTTCACGAACTGTGTGATCTCGCCGCCTACGCGGGCATCGTGCTCGTCGCTGCGCTCAGCAACGAGCGCAAGTCGAGTTACCCGTCGGAATTCTCGTCGGTGCTCTCGGTTGCGGCGATGCCTGGATCCGATCGCGAGCTGTTCGCGTGCAACGCGCGCCCGCCCGCCGAGTGGGGTGCCCCTGGCATCGATGTCGAGGTGGCATGGAGCGGTGGGACCACGATCCGGTCGGTGGGCAACTCGTTCGCGGCGCCGGTGATCGCTGGGCATGCTGCCCGGATCGTCGGCGCCCACCCAGGAATCACCCCGTGGCAGGTGCGCACGGTGCTCGCGGCGCTTGCCATGAATCGTCCGTGATCGGAGTCACGGAGATCAGTGAGCTGCGAGCGCGAGCGCGGCGCAATCGAGCACCACGATCCGACCGCGTTCGAGACGCACGTATCCGTGTTCTACGCCGGAGCGCAGTACCCGATTGGCGGTCGGTCGCGTTGTGCCCGCCATCGTCGCCAGCTCTTCCTGTGTGATCGGTATGAGCACCTCGGTCACGCCATCGGAGAACAGCGCCGCGAGCTCCGACAATCGTCGCAACAGGCGGACGTCCGCCGGGAGGTACAGCGCTTCGATGACCAGTGTGGACAGGCGGCGCACCTGCTCCGCCAACGTCCGTACGAGCACACGGTCGATCGAAGGGTGGCCGGCGCGGAGGTCATCGAACTTCGCCCGCGACAACGTCAGCGTTTCGACGGCCTCGATCGCGATCGCTGACGCGGATCGAATGGTGGCGACATCGATGAGCGCCTGTTCGCCGAACGACGCTCCCGGCCCGAGGATGCTCAGCGTGCCCACATCGCCGAGTGGCGTGGACACACGGATCGCGACGCGACCTTTGTCGATCAAGTGCAGCGACTCGCCGGGGTCACCCTCGTAGAACAGGGTTGCGCCCTTCGCGAACCGTCGACGGTTCGTAGCTGCCAGCACGCGCCGACGGTCGTCGTCCTTCAGGTCTTGAAGGACGACGAAGTCGACGGTCTTCGCAGTTTCAGGTGCCGTGGAACTTGTTGCCTTCGGTGTCGTCCTCGGCCTCTTCGGTCCCGGCGTCCTCGACGGTGCCGTGGAACTTGTTGCCTTCCGTGTCCTCGTCCTCTGTCGCTGTCGCCGTTTCGGGCTCGACTGGGGTTGTTGCACTCATGGATGCTCTCCTTGGTTGTGGGTTTGACGACCGGTCGGCCTTCAGTGCGGTGACTTCCGCCTCCAACGACCTGACCTTGTGGTGCAGCGCTTGGATTGCGACCAGCGCGACGCCGGCGGCGTCGGTGCTGTCGATCATCCGGCTCGTACGACCGAGACCGAATGCACTCGCGAAGTCCTGCGACATCGGCCCGAGGTGGCGTACGCCGGGCTCGAAGTCGTAGGTCCACACGTTGATCGGGAGCGACGAGACCGTCTCGAGCACCTCGAAGCCGTTGACCTTGGTCGGGCGACTCGGATCGATGCGCCAGAACCGTCGACGCCAGGGCGTGAGGACCCGCTGCTTGACGAACAGGTCCACTCGCCACAGCGGCGGAAGCCCACTCGGCAGTTGGTATCTGCCCTGGAATCCCGCCGCCGCGAGTCGATCCTTCGGCACAACGCCGGTCAGGACTTCTCGGCCTCGGTGTCGTCAGACGACCACTCGACCGGCTCGACCTCGCCCTTCAGATCGGCATCGCTCCAGTGCATGCTGTGACCTTCTGCGTCTTCGTCTGGCGCTTCTGGGACTGCAGGCTCGGTTGCTGGGTTCTGCGTCATGTGGTGTCTCCTTGGTTTCGGTCTGTTCGTGACCGACTGGTGTGATGATCGAACGACGACGGAGTTCCGTCAGTGCGCGGGCGAACTCGAGTTGCGTGCGCGCTGTGACACTTCGATAGGCACTCGGTGCGCTACCGGGTCTGGAGCAACGCCGCAGCCGTGGAACACACGCCCGAAGGGCGATCCATCACGGCTGACTGAACTGCAGGGTACCCCCGAAACGAAGCGAGGGTACGGTCGAAGCGCTGAACTACCGGCGGAGGTTGACCGGCAGGCTCTCGAGGCCACGCAGCACGAGGTTGTCGCGGTACTTCGGCGGATCGTCGTCTGGCCACGCCGGTTCGATCGTGCGGTAGCGGTTCACCAACGACTCGAACACGACCTGACCTTCGGCGCGAGCGAGGGCGGCACCGAGGCAGTAGTGGATGCCGGCCGAGAAGCTGATCGGCGCCGAACCTTCTCGCCCGATGTCGAACACGTCGGGATCGTCGAACACGCGGGGGTCGCGGTTCGCTGCGGCGAGCAGCGTGAGCAGTTGCTGGCCCTTCGCGACAGGCGTGCCCGCCACTTCCACACCCTCTTCGAGTACCGCGCGTCCCGTGAGTTGCACCGGGCTGTCGTAGCGGAGGATCTCCTCGACCGCGGACTTCACGAGCGAGTGGTCGTCGCGCAGGCGCTGCAGCTGATCGGGGAACAGAAGGAAGGCGCGCAGCCCGTTCCCGATGAGGTTCGTCGTGGTCTCGTAGCCAGCGACGAACAGCAACATGATCGTGGAGAGCAACTCGGCTTCGCTGAGCTTGTCGCCGTCTTCCTCTGCGTGGATCAGATCGGTGAGCATGTCGTCGGCCGGATGCGTGCGCTTGTGGTCCACGAGGCTCTTGAAGTAGTCGTCGATGACGCCCGACGCCTCGTAGACCTGGCTGAACAGGTCGAGGTCGGCGCCGAAGATCGCGAGCGACTTGATCACGATCTTGATCGAGGGCAGGAGCGCGGCATGGTCTTCTCGCGGCACGCCCAACATCTCGCCGATCACGGTGATCGGCAGCTTGAGCGCGATCGCCGGCATCACGTCGACCTCGCCTTCGAGTTGCTCGAGCAGGTCGTCGGTGAGTGCCTGGATGTGGGGACGCAGCGCCTCGATCGTCTTCGGCGTGAACGCCTTCGCCACGAGCGATCGCAGTCGCGTGTGATCGGGCGGGTCGAGGCCGAGCATCGACTCGGCCCGGTCGGCGAAGCGCGGGAAGCGCGTCTCGAAGTCGCCTTCCGTCAGGCCGAAGATCTCCGGCAGCAAGCGCTGCTCGCCGCGTCCGAAACGGTTGTCACGCAACACGGCCTGACAGTCGTCGTACCGAGTGAGCACGAACACGTCGAGCGCGCTGTGGTGGAGCGGGGTCGCCTCGCGGACGATCGCATAGCCCGGATACGGGTCGGCCTTCCCCTCAGGGGTGAGGAAGATGCTCGCCAGGATCCCGTCGATTTCCGCTGCGCTCACGGTGTCGGTCACGTGTCAAGGATCCCCTGACGCGCCCGATTTGTCGAGGTTTTCTTCCCGTGGTGTCGGTCACACCACGGGAAGCCCGACCTCATTCGTGAGCGTGGCCGGCTTGCTGGAGCAGTTGCGTCAGCACGGCCTGCTGGCCTGCGGGCAGTCCGACGTAGAGATCGTCGAGCAGCTTCGCAACCGCGTCGGCGTCCGCCTGCGTCGGATCGGCGGCGCCGTCGAATCCCTGGACTTCCGCCGTGTGCAATCCGATCTGCAGGTTGCCGCCGGGGCCACCGATCGACTTGAAGTTCAACGCAAACGGGTTCATGTAAATGGGCACGAGTTCCTCATTCTTGGTGTGAAAGACAGGGGCTTGTCTTGCGCTCCTAGACGAGGTTCGCGCCAACCGGTTACGTCAGGGGCGGCCGGCTTCGTCCCACGCGCGATGCGCCGCGAGTTGTCGTGTCCAGAATGTGTCGAGTTGTTCGCGCGAGCACGACTCGAAACGCAGGTCGAAGATCTCCGCGACTGCCGCGAACCAATCGTCGCGTTGCACCAATGGTTCACTCGGCGCGATCCCTTCGCCGACGCGCGTCAACATCAACCCGCGCACGATGTCGACGCCGGTCGCATCGCGACGTTGCGCGGTCGCGACTCTGACGAAACCGGAGTCGGGTGACGTCGACAGCCACGCATGACGCGTCGCGAATTCGTCCATGCGCGCCGGCGCCGCGCGCCAACTCATCCCCGCGAATCCTCCGAGCGGATCGTGGGTGAGGTGCCACTGGGCGGTGCCCGTCGTCATCGTGTCGAGCGCGAGCCGAAACGGTCCGTCGCGATACTCGCCGGCGATCAACGGGAGCGCGCCGTGCAACGCGTCACCCAAACCTGCGTCGACGTACCACACGCCGGTCGGGTTCTCGACGGAGGGAAGGCCGTCGACGGTGAGCACGAGATGGTTCGTGAGCTCCTCCTCGCCAGGGCCCGCGGGGCCGTGGACGCCGCCGACGTGGCGCGTCACGCGATAGCCGAGCGCGGCAAGGAGCTCGCTGAACGCGCCGTTGAGGTGAAAGCAGTATCCGCCGCGGCGTTCGCGTGCGATGCGCCGCACTGAGTCCGCCGGGTCGATGCCCCACCCCTCACCCAGATGGATCCACATCGTTTCGTAGGGGATTCGCTCGGTGTGCCGTCGGTGCAACCGCTGCAGTGCGT
>Ga0105245_10006572_pt1 | contig 10204 bp, 8 predicted proteins | sample KBSM54metaG_FD_81523 | JGI IMG/M metagenome (GOLD analysis project Ga0105245, IMG submission 81523) | Miscanthus rhizosphere microbial communities from Kellogg Biological Station, Michigan, USA - KBS M5-4 metaG | ecosystem: Host-associated > Plants > Roots > Rhizosphere > Soil | place: Michigan... | reverse complement strand
TGCGAAATCAGATCGTAAAGTTGAACGCCGAGCATGATTTTGCGTTCCGTGCTCAGCTGAGTGCTGAGCTTTTGCGCCATCGCGGAAAGGTCCTGCTGCTCGTAAAGCGCTTGTCGAAACAGCTGTCGAAGTTCGGAATAGACCGCTTCCGGATAATCGTAACGAAGGAAACCGAGACTGGAGACAATTTCCTCCTCCAACAGGACCCCGTCTGCTTTCGAAAAACTGGCCAGCACCTGAATCAGAAGTGGGAGCAAATTTGGCCCTTCGGACACGCTTCGCGGCTTGCGCATGGCACGGCGGATCCAACGCCGTCCTTTGCGCTGCATGCGATAGGCAAAAGGCGTTACTTTCTGAACGGCGCGGTCGATCTTATCCGCGACTGATGTAACCAATTCCGTCATTTTTCGATCGCCCCTCGATCGGGCTAGAAGGTTACCGCAATCAGCGAGCCACGCAATGCGCCGGAGGCGCATGCTACGTTCGAGATCTCAATATTGAGCGGTTGAACGCTGGCCTGGCATAGCGGTCAAACCGGTTACATGGATACAACCCGTTGGCGTATCGGAATGGCACCTGCTCTTTTGCATTGCCATTTCACCCATGGTAGCCTGCCTGTCACGGCAACTTCGTCCTAATTATGCCTCAATCTGACCGGAACTCGCAACGCGACAAGAACTCGCGTGGGAGCGAGCCTAACTTTAACTGGCGCGGAGTGATCCTGATCGCGATCGCGTTCGCGTTGATCGCACTCGCCATCGTCTTCCGCGGCGGCGGTTACCAAGCCCTCGAAGAAGTTCCTTACAATCGTTTTCTCGAGCTGCTTGAAAACAAGCAGATCATGAATGACAAAAATTATCCGCTTGCTCTTGTGGTCGAAGAAGGTCGGCCTACGCAGGCGTTAGTCGGCTATTATATTAAGCAGGGCGCGGGCGCGCAGCCGGCCCAGCCGGTCAAGTTCCGGACAACGGTTTATCTCAATTTTACTAACAATCTTCAGGAAAAACTCGCGTCGAACGGCATCCAGCCGTCGATCAAGACCGAGTCGAATGTTCTCGCTCAAACCGTGATCGGCTTTGCGCCCATCGCCCTGTTCCTGCTGGTCCTGTATTTCTTGTTCCGTCAGCAGATTCGAATGGCGGGCAAAGGTGCGCTGAACTTCGGTAAGTCCAAGGCCCGCATGCTGGCTCGCGACAAAAACAAGATCACATTTCGCGATGTTGCCGGTGTCGAAGAGGCCAAGGATGAGGTTCAGGAGCTGGTCGAGTTTTTGCGCGATCCAAAAAAGTTTCAGAAACTCGGCGGTCGTATTCCTAAAGGCGTGTTGTTAGTCGGTCCTCCGGGCACGGGTAAAACATTGCTCGCGCGCGCGATCGCCGGTGAAGCGGACGTTCCATTTTTCTCAATCAGCGGTTCGGATTTCGTCGAAATGTTTGTCGGTGTCGGCGCGTCACGTGTGCGCGACATGTTCGAACAGGGCAAGAAGTCGGCGCCGTGCATCATCTTTATTGATGAAATAGACGCGGTCGGCCGTCATCGCGGCCATGGAGTCGGCGGCGGTCACGACGAACGCGAGCAAACTCTCAATGCATTGCTCGTGGAAATGGACGGTTTCGATACCCAGGAAGGCGTGATCATTATCGCCGCTACGAACCGGCCCGATGTGCTCGATCCGGCGCTCTTGCGCCCCGGTCGGTTCGATCGCCAGATCACAGTGAATTTGCCGGACGTGAAAGGACGCGAAGAAATTTTGCGAGTCCACGCCAAGAAAGTGAAGCTCGCCGAAGGTGTTGATCTGGCGGTAGTGGCGCGCGGCACTCCCGGTTATTCCGGTGCGGAATTGGCCAACGTGATCAATGAAGCCGCGTTGCTTGCAGCCCGGCGCGGCCTAAAAGGAATCACGCTGGCTGAGCTCGAGGAAGCTCGGGACAAGGTTCGTTGGGGCAAGGAGCGTCGCAGTCTGGCGCTGAGCGAAAAAGAGAAGCAGAACACCGCTTATCACGAAGCGGGGCACGCTTTGCTGCTCGAGTTGTTGCCGCACACTGAGCCGCTTCACAAGGTCACGATCATTCCGCGTGGTCCGTCGTTAGGATCGACCATGTGGTTGCCGGAAGAAGACAAGTACACCAATCGCAAGAACGAACTGCTCGCCAGCCTAACGGTTAAGATGGGCGGGCGCGTGGCGGAAGAAATTGTGTTTGGCGATGTGACCAACGGCGCCGCCGGCGACATCAAGATGGCTACGGCCATGGCCAGGAAGATGGTTTGCGAATGGGGCATGAGCGAAAAGATGGGCATGGTCGAATACGGCGAACACGAAGATTATGTATTTCTCGGTCGTGATATTTCACGGGCGCGCGATTACAGCGAAGCAACCGCGGAATAAATCTATCGCGAAGTTCGTCGTTTGCTCGATGACGCCTATCAAAAGGCCAAGGAAACGTTAACCGCGCATCGCAAGACGCTAGATGTGATCGCCAAAGCATTGCTCGAATACGAAACCTTGGATGGCGCGCAGATCAGGGAAATCGTCGAACACGGCAGGCTTCTGAACCCTCCAACCGGAGTTCCACCCGCTACCGGCGAGAAGATGCCGCCGGAAAAACCACCTAAACAGGTGGTGGTAGCTCCAGATGTGACACCGCCGCTTCCCGGCGCGTTAGGTGGAGCGCCGGCCTAGACCGGCCGCCGATAGGTCGCATAGGTCGTATCGGACCTGTTTCTGACGCCGTTCCTTATTTCGGCGAACGCGTGTTCGCGTGGGTCTTCACTTCGTGGCGTTGCTTGTCCACCACCCGACGCAATTCACGCTCCATTGTCTTAAACGCGTCGTGGATCGCCTTGTTTAGCGGCTGATGAGAGCCGTTATCCATCTGTTTCTCTTCGGCTACCAATTCATGACGCGGTGCGACCGTCACATCGATTCGAACCCGGTATGGGTTACCTTTTTGATGAGCTTTGTTCGGCTGCTCGATCGCCACATCACATCGATTGATGTGATCGCAAAATTTTTCCAGGCGCGCTGCATATTCGAGAATCAGATTGTCGATCTGGTCAGACTTCTCCAAGCCGCGGTAGGTGATGTTAACAGGGAGTTGCATGGTTTTTCTATTTTATTGCAGGAGAACCCACATAGGAAGCTTCAACATTGCCAGGACGGCATGGAATTCGCCTGGATCACTACGCAAATTTTCAGATGGGCTGTAACGAACGAAAATGAGTCGAAAGCCTCGCCGGCTCTACTTTGACCAGATCGGATTTTACGTGTTCCACAATACGATTGCGAACGTCGTTAGGCAGTAACTCCACGATCGCACCGTGAAATTCGGCCGGCGCGGCGAATGACCAGCCAGCGATGCCGTCGGTTTTTACCACCTTCGCAATTTGATCGGCGAGCTCGCGATAAATGCGGCGGTGCGTTTCAGTTTCAAATTGCGTGCGCTCGGCGATCCCATTCATTTTGCGCCCACCGCCATCGCCCACCGGAAATCGTCCGGCCATATCGGTTACCTTGTCTATCATCCGTCCATGGGCATCGGTGATGTCGAACGCCTGCACTAAACGAAGGCTCGGTCCGCGAGTCGGCGTTTCATCCACCCGATAGGCTTTTAAACTTCCGCGGTCCGCTACGATGACGAGTGAAGTCGGTGTCATAAGCAGTCAATCGAGTGTGATGCCGGCGCCGAAGAAGCGCACATCAGACTTCTCATTATGTATAGTCAATTCGCTTCTCGGGACAAGCGCGGCGGCGTTAATTTTCGGCAGCTTTAATTTCAGATTCTATCTTGCCATCTGCGCGTTCTTCTTCAGCCGAGACTTCTCGTGGCAGGCTCACCGGACGTTTGCGGTACGATTCTACGCGAGCCTGAGCTTGTTCGCCGCCAGTTAACCGGAAAAGCGCGGTGCAGCGTTCCGCTAAATTGAAATCATCGCCAGAGGCGTACTTCTTCGTCGTCGCCAGAAAACCGCTTTCGTCGCGTGTATCGAGCAGTAGTTCCCATTCGAGATGTTCCAGGCCGGGAAGAAGAAATTCGATCGGTTCATAGTGCGCGTTGATCAAGAGAAGAAACGTCTCGTCGCGCACCGGTTCGCCTTCGAAATTGAGGATGTCGACCGTGTCGCCGCTGAGCAGCATTCCGAGACAGCGCACAAACGGCGACGCCCATTCTTCGTCGCTCATTTCATTGCCGCCCGGGTTGAACCACATCACGTCCTTAACTTCAGCACCCCGAATCCTACGACCCTGCAGGAATTTTGGTCGCCGGAACACCGGGTGTTCCTTTCGAAGTATAATCAACCGCCTGGTGAACTCGTGTAGCTGATTGCGCTGGTCGTCTCGCTCCCAGTTAAACCAGCTGATCTCGTTATCCTGGCAGTAAGCGTTGTTGTTACCGTTTTGGCTGCGGCCGAACTCATCTCCGCCTAACAACATCGGCACGCCTTGTGAGACGAACAAGGTGGTCAGAAGATTGCGACGTTGCTTGCGGCGTAACGCGGTGATTTTCGGATCATCGGTTGGTCCTTCGGCGCCGCAGTTCCAGGACTGGTTGTTGTTGTCGCCGTCCTGGTTGTTTTCGCCATTGGCCGCGTTGTGCTTCTCATTATAGCTGACCAGATCGTTCAGCGTAAAACCATCATGGGAAGTGATGAAATTAACGCTGGCATATGGCCGCCGGCCATCATGTTGATACAGGTCAGGGCTACCCGTTAGGCGATACGCAATTTCGCCGATTCGGCCTTCGTCTCCCTTCCAGTAACTCCGAGTCGCATCCCGATATTTCCCGTTCCATTCCGACCAGCCGGTGGGAAAGCCGCCAACCTGGTAGCCGCCGTCGCCCACATCCCAAGGCTCAGCGATTAGTTTCACCTGTGATAACACCGGGTCCTGGTGCACGGCTTCGAGAAATGGATGAAGCCGATTCACTCCGTTGAAATCACGCGCCAACGTTGAAGCGAGATCGAATCGAAATCCATCCACGTGCATTTCCAGCACCCAATAACGAAGGCTATCCAATACCATTTGGAGCGTTCGTGGGTGCAAGGTTTCCACCGTGTTCCCGGTCCCGGTGTAATCCATGTAAAAGCGCGGGTTCTCCGGCGAAAGCCGATAGCTGGCGGAATTGTCGACGCCGCGGAAACACAGCGTCGGCCCCATGTGATTTCCTTCTGCAGTGTGGTTATAGACCACGTCCAGAATGACCTCAATTCCCGCCGCGTGCAGGCTCCGAACCATTTCCTTGAACTCGGTAACCTGTCCGCCCATCGAACCGCTGCTGCTATATTCGCCATGGGGCGCAAAGAAACCGATCGTGTTGTACCCCCAGTAGTTCGTTAGGCTGCGGTCCTGTAGCAGCTTGTCATCCACATGCGCGTGGACCGGCAGCAGTTCAACGGCGGTCACGCCGAGATGTTTCAGATATTCGACTGCCGGGGGACTGGCCAGCCCGGCATAGGTGCCGCGCAATTTCTCCGGTACCGCTTCAAACAATTTGGTGAAACCCTTAACGTGAACTTCGTAGATGATCGATTGGGACAGCGGAACGTTGGGACGCCGATCGCCGCTCCAATCAAATGCGTTATCGATCACCACGCATTTGGGCATGCCCCACGCGTCGTCTCGAAAATCGCGGGTCAGGTCCTCCGTCTTGTCGCCTACGACATAGCCGAACATTTCGTCTGCCCACATGATGTCGCCCGCGATGGCTTTGGCATAGGGATCGAGCAATAACTTGGAACTGTTGAACCGTAATCCATGCGCCGGATCGTACGGCCCGGAAACGCGGTAGCCATAAAGTTGGCCCGGACGTATATCGGGTAGAAAGACGTGCCAGACCTGATTGGTCTGCTCGATCATTGGGATCCGAAGCGTTTCCTGAACTGCGTCCAAACTGTCGAACAAACAAAGATCAACCGACGTAGCGTTACTGGAAAAAAGCGCGAAATTGACGCCGTTGCCCATCCAGGTGGCTCCCAAAGGATAAGGATGTCCCTGCCAAATTTTGATCGGAGTCATACCGCGAGTCGCTTCTTATCGGCCACGCCAGCACAACACGCAAACGAATGCCATTGAAGCAATGATCACGATATGAAATCCGGTCTTAAACTGATCGGTTTTGTCGCCGTGCTCGTGTTCGCGGTGCTTACCGTGGTGGTGTTCACCACTTATCATCCAAGAGATAACCGACTGCCGAATGGAATCACGATTGATCGAATTTTAGTTCGAAAATCGCAGCGAACGTTGTCGGTGTTTCTCAAAGGGCGAGAGGTAAAAACCTATCGGGTGGCCCTTGGTGCGCAGCCAGTCGGTGCAAAGGAGCAGGAAGGCGACATGAAAACACCTGAAGGTTTGTACGCGATCGACTACCGCAACCCACATAGCGATTACCATCTGGCGTTGCATGTTTCGTATCCCGGGCCCGAAGCCGTCAGACGTGCGGCGGCTCGCGGCGTGTCGCCCGGTTGCGACATAATGATTCATGGCTTGCCTAACGGATTGGACGCGCTGGATGCGTTACACCGCCAGAAAGATTGGACCGCCGGTTGTATCGCCCTAACCGATGAAGAGATCGAGGAACTCTGGCGAATCACGCCCGACGGTGTTCCGATAGAAATTCTTCCGTAATGCGTATTTCTCCTTCTGTATTAGGTGCGGTCTACGCAGTTTCCGAAGTCATTCTTAGCCTGACGCGAAGATCGAAATCGCCAGACCGGTCGCGTGATCGTTATTCGTTAACCGGTTTGTGGGTCGCGATCGTGACCGGTGTAACGTTGAGCATTTTTGCAACGGGTCGGTCCCGGTTTGCTTCTCTCCCTTATCCGATTCTCAGTTCGATGGGTCTGGCGCTGTTCGTGGCCGGATTATTTCTTCGGTGGTATTCCATCATCCTGCTGGGACGGTTCTTCACCGTTAACGTGTCGATCTCGCCCGGACAAAGGATCGTCGAATCCGGCCCCTATCGATTTCTGCGCCACCCCTCTTATTCCGGCGCGCTCCTGGCGTTTGTGGGCTTCGGATTGTGCCTGCACAACTGGCTTGCCATTTTGGTTTTGTTACTCCCGATCACCGCCGCCTTCTTATGGCGAATTCACGTCGAGGAACGGGCTTTGAACGAAGCGTTTGGCGACGAATATCGGGTGTACTCCAAACGCACCAAACGGCTAATTCCGTTTGTGTATTAGTTGGTAGCGGCGATTGACCTCAATCGCCATTGGTCCCGCGGCCGCGGGATGAACGGCCGCTACCGGTTACTTGCAGCATCAAAGATCTCGCAACGCGGCCAGTGCTTTTTCGACGTCGTTAGGCCGAAGGATCATCAAGCCTTTGTCGGCATCGAGCGTCGCCGCCATGTAAGTATATTCAATGTTTACTCCCGCTTTGGACAGCCGCTCCGCGATGCTGGCCAGAATGCCGGGTTGATTATCGCTCTGGATCAGTAAGACGTCATTTTCCAACGCAAGCGCGCCGGCTTCACCCAGTAGCATCAATGCTTTGGTCGGATCGCTCACTACCATCCGAACGACTGAGTGATCGACGGTGTCTGAAGTAGCGAGAGCATGAATGTTGATCTCGGCTTTGGCCAGGGCGTCACAAACCCGCGCCAGGGCTCCGGGTCGGTTGCTCAAAAATACGGCCAGCTGAACTGCCGGCTCCATCGAAAGCTTTGCCATGACGTTACTTATAATTTTGAAGCCGCTTCAAACATCTGACAACCAAACAAATAGCGCCTTGGCCCACCGTTGGCTCAGGAACATAGGACTGCTGTCAGCCGAATAAAGGTAGGGAATTCATAGTCCATTAATGTTGTGCCAGTTGCGATTGCTCATCCTCGGGTAGAAGTGCCGCCCCGTACCGCGCCTCGGGCTCGCAGTATCGGTTTAAGTACTGCCACCGCGGTCGTTATCGCGAACATCATCGGCACAGGTGTTTTTACCAGCCTGGGATTCCAGCTGGTCGATATCCAATCTGGATTTTCAATACTGCTATTATGGATCGTCGGCGGTGTCGTAGCGCTGTGTGGTGCCCTTTGTTACGGAGAATTGAGCGCGGCGTTGCCTCGCTCGGGCGGCGAGTACCACTTTCTCTCAGAGATTTATCATCCGGCTGTCGGGTTCATGGCCGGTTTCATTTCTGCAACGGTCGGCTTTGCCGCGCCGATCGCCCTGGCAGCGATGGCGTTTGCCAATTACTTCGAAGGCGTCTTCGGTGTTCACGCACCAATTGCGCTCTCGTTCGGTGTGGTGTGGTTGATAGCGGCCATTCATTTGGCCGGCGTCAAACCGGGCACCATTTTTCAAAATATTTCCACGCTGCTAAAACTTTTGCTCATTGCGGCCCTGGTCAGCGCCGGCTTGTTCCTGCGCGATAAACAACCAGTGACGTTTTCACCCGCGCCTGGCGACGGCTTTTCAATTTTCGGCGCATCGTTTGCCGTCGCTTTGGTGTACGTGATGTATTCATATTCTGGTTGGAACGCTGCCGCGTACATTGCTGGCGAGATTCGTCAGCCGGAGCGGAACGTTCCTCGAGCGCTACTCCTGGGGACCGGCCTTGTTATCGCGGTTTACACTGCGCTCAACGCCGTTTTTCTCGTAGCTGCACCGGCATCAGAATTGCGCGGCCAACTGGAGGTCGGCCTCATTGCCGGAAAACACATCTTCGGAGAAAACGGCGGCCGCATCGTCGGCGCGATTATCTGCCTTGGTCTTCTGTCTGCGATCAGCTCAATGACATGGATTGGACCACGGGTGACCATGGCGATGGGAGAGGATCATTGGTTATTGCGATATCTGGGCCGGAAGAACAGTCACGACGCGCCGGTGAATGCCGTTCTCGTTCAAGTTATGGTGGTGAGTCTGTTGTTGCTCACTCGCAGTTTCGAAATGGTTGTCATTTATATTCAGTTCAGTTTGCTGCTCTGCTCGTTCTTAACCGTCGCTGGCGTAATGGTGTTGCGACGGTCCAAGCCCAATTTGCCGCGTCCCTATCGGGTGCGGGCATATCCGCTGCCTCCAATTCTTTTCTGTGCGATCACGCTGTGGATGATGATTTATCTGCTGCACGCACATCCCCTTGAGTCGTTATGCGGGTTGGCCACATTGCTGGTAGGACTTGGTTTGTATTTCTGCGCCGATCGCCGGCCCTCTTTCTGATGAAAAACTCGTCGTGTCCACTAATCGCGGCGGCACTGTTACCGTTGTTGTTCTGTTCGACGACGGAAGCAAAACGTCGGCCTGACGAGCAGCCGGTTCCGACTGCAATACCGGTCCAGTCTGCTGCGCCGGCGACTCAGCTAACCGTCTCGCCGCCACAGGATACGGCGCTGTATCTGGCTGGGATGCCATTGGATCCACGCTCGCCGTTAACACCGCTCACCCAGATCCCAATGTGGCGCGAGCACGCGGCATTCTTCGAGAATGCATTTGCGAAACTTGTCCAGGGAAAATTCTCCCGGCTGCATGTGTGGCAGGACAGTTTCCTGCCTGAATCGAAGGAGCCTATGCCGGTTGTTTACTACATGTTTAGCGGGCCGGACTTCCTTTACGTCGACCAATTTTTTCCGAACGCGTCGACCTACATCATGTGCGGAAAGGAAGCGATCGGACCACCGCCCGATCCGCTGAAGATGGACTTCGGCTTTGTTCCCGCGGCGCTCCAGAATTTGGAAAACGCGATGAAATCATCGCTTACTGCGACCTACTTTGTGACGCAGGACATGAAGGTTGATCTGCAAAGGCAGGAACTGAACGGCACGTTGCCGATCATTTTCGTGTTTCTAGCGCGCGCCGATAAATCGATCAGGGAAGTCAGTTTTGTGTCGCTGGACAAGAGCGGCGCGCTGCACGAAAGCGCGCCGGGACGCGGCGGTACGCCAGGTGTTCGGGTGTCCTATGTCGACAACCAGACAGGCCGCCAGCAGACACTATTTTATTTCACTACCGACATTTCTGATGGAGGGATTGCAGCGAATCCCGGCTTCATGAAATTTTGCGAACAGCACGGCACCGGCGCGAGTTTTCTGAAATCGTCTTCCTACCTGATGTTTGAAAATGGGTTCAATCGTGTGAGGGACTTCCTTCTCAGTCACAGCAAGATGATCGTGCAGGACGATTCCGGGATTCCGATCACCTACTTCGCTCCAGACAAATGGAATCTGCGATTATTCGGCACCTACGTTGGCCCGATTGAATTGTTCAAACAGCATTA
>Ga0105245_10006568_pt1 | contig 10206 bp, 8 predicted proteins | sample KBSM54metaG_FD_81523 | JGI IMG/M metagenome (GOLD analysis project Ga0105245, IMG submission 81523) | Miscanthus rhizosphere microbial communities from Kellogg Biological Station, Michigan, USA - KBS M5-4 metaG | ecosystem: Host-associated > Plants > Roots > Rhizosphere > Soil | place: Michigan... | reverse complement strand
TAGTCTAAATGGCGGAGTTCTTCGTTCAGGTAATCGCGATACTCTTCCATGATGTCTTCATCGCGCATTTCTTCGCCGCCTTTTCTTCGGGTGCGGATGATTTCTTTTGCTAGGTCCCACTTATTGATGACGAAGATGATCGGTTTGAATTGCTCGGAGATGTAATTGGCGAGCTTTTTATCCGGCTCGCTGACTTCGATAGTGGCATCGATGAGCATGAGCACGACATCGGCCCGGCGGATGGAGCGCTCGGCGCGGTGGAAGCTGTAGAACTCGATGTCGTTGGTCATCATGTGGCGTTTTTTTCGTACGCCTGCGGTGTCGATGACGGTGAGGGCTTTGCCTTCTTTTTCGAAGCGGACGTCGATGCTGTCGCGGGTGGTGCCGGGGATTTCAGAGACGATGACGCGGTTGGGGTCGCCTTCGTATACGCCTGCGATGGAATTGACGAGAGTGCTTTTGCCGGCGTTGCGCTTGCCGACGATGGCGACCATCATTTCGGGCGGGGGGACTTCCTTGGGGGCTTTGGAGAGGTCTACGTTTTTTTCGATGGCCGCGAAGACTTGATCGAGGTTGCGCTCGCGGAGAGCGGAGACGCCGATGGGCGTGCCGAGGCCGAGGCGGGCGAAATCGCCTAGCGCGACATCGGCTTTTTCGCCGTCGGCTTTATTGGCGACGAGCGCGGTTTTGATTCCCTTGCGGCGGAGGAGGGTGGCGACTTCCTGATCGACCGACGTCAGGCCTTCTTCGCAATCGACGACGAAGAGGACCAGATCGGCGCGCGACATGGCGATTTCGATCTGCTGGCTGATGTGCTCGGTTAACTGGTCGGGATCGATGAAACCGTAGCCGCCGGTGTCTACGAGTTCGACGAAGCGGTCATCGATGCGGAGGTTTGCGGTGACGCGGTCGCGGGTGACGCCGGGCATGTCCTGGACGATGGAGATGCGCTTCCCCACGAGCGCGTTGAGGAGGGAGGACTTGCCCACGTTGGGCCGGCCGACGATCGCAATGACGGGGAGGCGGTTCATTGGGGCGATTCTAGGCTTTATCGGGCGTACGGCAATGAGTGGGAGTTTTATGCGGTTTTTCAGGGCATTTCCGGTGCTTTTTGCGGAATTGGTCTTCGAAAGTGCGCACGGTAGGAGGAATTCTGCGGGCGGTCTCACATGGAAGCCAGTTATTTAATTCACAATGTTGCCTGGGGTAATTGCAATTCGGTATAGTGGTCCATGACAAGTCTTGGACGCTCACTTCCGTCCGCAGGAACAGTTCGAACGAACCCTAACCCCACGAGGTTCTTATGCCCACAGTCAGAGATGTTCTCGCGTCAAAGGGAGATTCTCTTCATTCGATCGACAGCCAGGCCAGTGTGCTGGATGCGACTCGCCGGATGAATCAGCATAAGGTCGGCGCGCTGGTGGTGATGGAGGGCGGACGGGTGGCTGGGATTTTCACTGAGCGCGATGTGCTGACGCGGGTGATTGCGGAGGAATTGCCTCCGGCATCGGTGCCGATTTCAACGGTGATGACGCGGGATGTGATCTGCTGCAGCCCGGATGATGATCTGGATGAGGTGAGCGCGATCATGAAGACCCGGCGGATTCGGCATGTGCCGGTGTGCGATTTTGACGGAGCGGTGAGCGGGATTATTTCGATTGGTGATGTGAATGCGCAATATGCGAGTAATGCTGAGCAGCATATTCACTTTTTGAATGATTATATTTATGGGCGGGTTTGAGCGAATCGTGGGACAGTCTTCGGGCCTGTCGTCACAGCCTGGAAGGCTGTGCTACGACTAGTTCGCGGATCGTGGCGACCAGCCGGGCTACTTCAACTGGCTTGGTCAGATGGGCCGCAAACCCAGCCATTCGGCTTTGCGCCACATCGTTATCCATCCCAAAGCCTGTCAGCGCAATGGCCGGAATCTCGCAATTGCGCGATCTGATCTGCCGGACAATATCGTGGCCGCTACCGTCGGGCAGGCCTATGTCGCTTACGATGACGTCGAAGGTGTTTGAGTCGAGCTCGGCCAGAGCTGACTTGACGGATGCTGCTCCGACAATCGAAAACCCCGCATTTTCGAGCAGTCTTCTCAACATCCGCAGCGTATCTTCGTGATCTTCCACCAGCAGAATGCGGATCGAGCCATTGGAACTTGTGTCCTCCAATGATACTGGCGCTGGCTGGGCAATATCGATTCCGGTTGTCTGCGCGATTTGCAGTACGATGGTGAATTTCGCGCCGCGGCCTTCGCCTTCGCTGTGGGCTTTGATCTCGCCGCCATGCATTTCAACAATCGCTTTGCTGATTGCCAGCCCCAGGCCGAGCCCGCCGAAGCGCTGCGTGGTTTCGAGACTGCCTTGATCGAAAGGCCTGAAGAGCGTCGGCAATAATTCCGGTTTGATGCCGACTCCGGTGTCGTGAAATTCGATCGAGAGGCGCTCTGGTGAGTCGGTGTGGTTGGCGGTGCGGATGGCGATGTCGCCGCCTTCGGGTGTGAATTTGACGGCGTTTTTCAGCAGATTCCAGAGGACCTGCTGCAGGCGGACGGCGTCGGCGTTGACCTGATCCTGCGGCGCTTCGGCCGCCAATTTCACCGATAGCCGCTTGGCTTCTACTTCCGGCGCGACCATGCGATGGACTGCTTCGAGCAATGGATGAATGCGGACGGGTTCGACGTTGAGCGTCATTTTTCCATTGGCAATTCGGCTGATGTCGAGCAGATCATCGATCAGGCGGGCTTCGAGTTCGACGTTTTGGCGAATCGTGCGGATATCGGCGCGGGCGGCTTCGGGGAGGTCGAGGTTTTGCTCGAGAAGGGATGAGGTGAGGAGGACGGGCGTGAGTGGCGTGCGGAGTTCGTGGCTTAGCACAGCGAGGAACTGGTCTTTCGCCTGGTTGGCGCGCTGGGCTTCGGCGCGGGCGGATTTTTCTCGTTCGAAGAGTTCTTCGCGTTCGGCGACGACGGCGGCGACGAAGAGGGCTGTAAGCGTGACGGTTCCCATGAACATCTGCAGCAGCAGTAGAGAATCATTCGGATGACCGCCGACCCAAAATGGGCCATTTTTCATGTACGTGCCGCGAACGGCGAAGGCGGACATGACGGCAGCGGTTGCGATGGTGCCGCGCTGATGGAAACGGAAACCGGCCCAGAGGAGGAGGGGAATGCCCAGCGGTGTCAGTGGGTAGAGTTCGGAATGGGTTTCGAAATCTACGCCGAACATGATCAGGCTCAGGACGAGCACGCAGAGGAGGAGTATTGCGGCTTCGATTGCGCGGCGAAGATGACGTGGGGGAATGGGTTTGGCGAGCCAGATAATGAGCAGCGGCGCGACCAGGAGATTGCTGACGAGATTTCCTGTCCACCAGGTTAACCAGATGGGGAAGAACTGATTGGGGCGATCGATTCCGGAGACAATGAGCGCAGCGACGCCGATTGTTGCGCTGATGATCGTGCTGGGTAATGCGGCGAGGAGGACGTAGCAGCACATGTCGGCGGGGCGATCGAAAGCGGCGATGCCCTTGGCCAGGCGACGCGTGAGGAATGCGCCGAGCATTGCTTCGAGCATATTACCAATCGCCATCGCCACGCAGACCAGCGGCGTGTGGGAAGTCGGGTCCGTCGTGTAGTTCACCCAGAACGCGCCGACGAATATCGCGGGCCAAACCCAATATCCCAGCAGCAAGATTGCCGCCAGCGCCGCGCCCGTCGGCGGCCAGACGGGCGAGGCATTGGCATCTCGGAATGCGAACGACAGGCCAAGCTTGCCGAGCCCGAAATAGATCAGCGTCAGCGCCCCCAACGCAAGCAGTCGGAATATTGGCCGCTTCATTGCGGGTGAGTCTATCTGATGGAATTTCAAAAGAAACTTGACGGGTTATCTCGCTTCGTTGGCGCGCTGGCGATCTTTTTCCCGTTTGTTCTTTTTCACCGCGAGGTCGATGGCGAGAGAGATTGCCGCGCGCATCGATCCGGGGTTGGCGCGGTTTCGACCTACGATATCAAACGCTGTCCCATGATCCGGGCTCGTGCGGATGATTGGCAGGCCTATCGTGCAGTTGACGGCCTGATCGAATGCTAACAATTTAACGGGAATCAGGCCCTGATCGTGATACATCGCGACTACGGCATCAAACGCCCCGGTTTTGGCTTTGATGAAGATCGTATCGGGGGGATAAGGGCCGGTGGCGTCGATGCCTTGTTCGCGGGCCATGAAGATTGCGGGGGAGATCAGGCGTTCTTCTTCATCCCCGAATTGGCCGTTTTCTGAGGCGTGGGGGTTTAGGCCGCAGACTGCGATTTTTGGTTTTTCAATGTCGAACCAGTTCACCAGCGTTTCGTGGATGAGATCGATCGGCTGGAAAACCGCACCGATGTTGAGCCTACCCCAGAGGCCGCTGATGGGGATGTGACACGTCGCCAGGACGACGCGGAAGGGGCCGCCGGTGAACATCATATTATAGCGGCGAGCGCCGGTGCGCTGGGCGAAAAGCTCGGTATGCCCCGGATAGTTATACCCCGCCAGCTTCCATGATTCCTTGGCGATTGGGGCGGTGACGACTGCATCGACCAGGCCCTTTTGTGCAGCTTCTATTGCATCGAGACAAAACCGCATCGAAGCTTCGCCGCCGATTTTGCTGGGGGAGCGGATTGCGGTGCCGAGAATGGAATATTGATCGTAATCTACGACGGTGACATCGAAGCCGTAGGCCTTCAATCGGCCATGGTATTGGTCGCGCCACCAGAAGACATCAAGCTCAGCCGAATCGGCTGCGTAATGCAGCAACTCGTTCATGCCATAGATGACATAACGCGCCCGATGGCGCAGTACGGGATCGGCTAATGCCTTGACGATCACCTCCGGGCCGATGCCGGCGGGGTCGCCCATGGAAATCGCGATGGTGGGTCGGTAATCCATAATCAATGCTTAAACACTACGTCTTCACTTTTCCTACCCAATCATCGGCCACCGGGCGAATCCGTTCAAGGTACGAAATCACCGTTTTGGCCATCGAATCGCATTCTAAATTAAATCGATAATTCACTTGCTTTTTGCCAAGTGTTGTAAGTGCACGCGTGGTCGGAATCAGGGCCACTTCAAACTCATTTCCCTCAATGGAAGCCAAGGTGAGAGAGACGCCGTCGATTGCGATCGAACCCTTAGGAATGAGATATCGTGACAGCGAAGCGGGGGCTGCAATGCGAAGCCGCCATTGTGTTTCATCGGCGATTTGGCGAAGGAGCTTTCCAGTGCCGTCAACATGGCCTTGCACGAAATGGCCATCGATCGGATCGCCGGCGCGAAGCGAGCGCTCGATGTGAACAATATCGCCTGATTTCAGATCGCCAAGGTTCGTTTTGTCGAGCGTTTCGGGGATGACATCGAACGAGAGCGTTTTTTCGGCGATTTCAGCGACCGTCAGACAGCACCCGTTAACTGCGATCGATTCGCCCAATACGTGATTGCCATCCGGCGCAGCCAGCGTGATCCGCCGGCCTGTGGGGACGGGCGCGACGGACAGGATCGAGGCGGTTTTGTGAATGATGCCGGTGAACATTTCGCAGTCAGTTTTCAGCCGTTGGGTGCCAGTTGTCAATCGAAGTGTAGGGTGGGAAGAGTGGGAAGACGAATTGATGGAATGATCGTCGTAATCGCCGCTGGCTCGCTTGCACCATGGGCCTTCATTCGTATCTTACTCCATCATGAAAACCCTAACCCTCCTAACCGCCGTCGCGCTATCACTCCTGCTCTCGATCCAAGCTCACGCAGCCGATAAAGAAACCAAGAAAACCCTTTATCACGTCGTCTCCCTGAAATTCAAACCCGAAGCGACGCCCGAACAGATCAAAGCAATCGAAACCGCCTTCGCCGAATTAAAGACCAAAGTGCCGGGTGTCGTCACGCTGGCCGGCGGGACCGATGTCAGCCCCGAAAAGAAAAGCAAAGGGTTTACACATTGCTTTGTGCTGACGTTTGCCAGCGATAAAGACCGCGACGCTTACGCGGTGCATCCGGCGCATAAGGCGTTTGGTGCAATGCTTGGGCCGATCATCGCGGATGTCATGGTGGTTGATTTCTGGGCCCAGGAATAACGTATTCGACACCGAAGAATCCCGGGCGGCGCTCTGGTCGCAAGGCTCCCTGCGCTTTGCCTCAGCGTGCGTGAGATTCTCGATTTCCAGTCTACTGGTTACTCCGCCTGGTTGCTCCGCCGCGCCAGGTCTTCTCTCAACCACGTCTTAAACGTAGGCAACCCCGCCTCCGCCCAAGCGGTCTCCACTGCCTGCGCCAGTTCCTGATTCTTCGTCATCAGCGACACAAACGCCTGGTGCTCCGGCGCACCCTCAGGGGGGCAACAATGCCGATCATGCGTATCCGCCCGAAATAAAAATAATTCCCCATCAGGCGATCGCTCAATCACCAGCTTCATATGCGGATAACAGCGATTCCCCAGGCGCAGCACATAGCGATTGGGCGGCGTCTTGCCATCATTAGCGAAAACCGGGCAGGCATAAAACTTCCCGCTCCAGTCGCGCAATGTCGCCAGCACCGAGCGAACAGCAATCGGAGCTTCGCCGGAATATGCAGCGTGAAGATAAGCATCCACAGCTTGAAACACGATAGAAGAATCTGGAGGGTCTGCGGGCATGGGTTGTTTCCACTCGCATTGTATACGAAGGTTGGGCTGCGATCCCAGAGAAATCCCGCAATTGTGGTGCAGCCTTTCAGGCTGCTTCGCAGCCTAAAAGCCTGCACTTCTAAATGGCCAGGTCACTTCGATCCGGTTCCGTCGGCGATCGCCGGCTTCAACGTCCAAGCCTGCAATCTAGCAGTCTCCATCACCTTCGGTGCCATAAACCTCTCGCGCGCAATGATCCAGCCGCCAAAAAGTGCCGGCGAATCCTTGGCAACCGACCGAATCGTCAAAAGCTCAATCCCCTTACCCAGTCGCACCGGTTGATCCACGGCCAATTTGCCATCCGTGGCCATCAATTTCCAAACCCGCGCCATCCCAACCAGAAAATCCGCTGGCGGCACCGGATCAGGCCCAATGAAAACTCGCGCAGGAATCCGATGCTCCACCCGCACAAAATTTTCCGTATCGCGAACCGCCATGACAAACGCCGCCCAATCAATCGTCATTTCCTTCTCAGCCGATGCAGGCGGCTGCCCATCAGGCCCAATCAAACCCTTAGCCATCAGCGGAAAACTCACTTCCTTCCCATCAATCGCCGTAACCAAAGCCGTTGCCAGCAATTCAAACTGATCGGCGGGCGAATAAGATTTACCATCAACCACAATCGAATTAATCCCCGCTGAATTCTCCGCACTCAGTTGCAGCGCAATCTCCGCCAAATCCTCCTTCGTCGCGCCAACACTTCGCACTTTATCCGGATATCGCGTAGGCAATTCCCGCGCAGTAATAAAATGTACATCCGGAATCGCAGCGATGTGATCGATATAGCTCGCAAATCGCTCAAACGCTTCATCAGTCTGTTTCGCCGGCCTCTGCGGCGGAGCTTTCCACTGCTGGCGAGGCGGATTTGCCCCGCGCTTAAAATTCACCCCATCCCAAAATTCCTGATGCACCCACTCACACGGATGGTAATAAATACTGATCAACCCGCCGCCTGCTTCACGGAGTCGATTTGCGATCTTCGTCGCTTGAACTTTTCCCGGTTCGAGGGCTTGCGCCGTATGCAGATCAAACCGCGTCTCATTATCGCGCATGTCATAAACGATCAGCGCCCCCGCATACCAAAAAGGTTTGCCGCGCAATCCCACATGACTCCCCGAATCAACATAGCACGGCACCCCCCCTGCCGAAGTCACACCAATCTGCGGCAACGCCACAATAGCCTGCGAAGCCCAGGATGACCCAGGCTGCCCATAACACGAAAGCGAATCCACATTAAAAACCCGCCGCACATCCACCGCGCCAGGTCCCTCCCGCCGAACAAATTCCGCTACCCCATCCAATAGCCCGCAATCTGCCAGATATTCGGTAGGCGTAGGATGCACGGAATGAAAATTCGAGTGAAACGCAATGTCATGTTTCTTCAGCGCATCGATCACATCCGTTCGCCCGCGCTTTTCCAGCACCCGCGCCTTCTCGCCCACAACCTTAAACGTAGCGCGAATACCGCGCTGCGTAAGCAACTCCGCCAATCGCTTAGCCGCATCATCATCCGCAGGAAGCAGATAATCTTCGGTATCAAACCAGAGAATCACATCCACCCGCGGCGCAGGCTTTTCCGCCGCCCGCGCCGCCGCCGCCGCTACCAACAGAATAAGCGGCAAAATCACCCATTTCGCAGTCACAAAAGTTCGTTTCATCGATGCTCCGGTGGCTTTCACTATTCCCTCACTTTGTTGACGTTATGCTCAAGATGGAGGCGGGTTATTGTCATAATTACCGTGATTCACCGGAACATTCATCGGAAAACCACCGTAGCGATTCACACGGCCGCTATGTTACACTCTTCATCAGCCTTGGAGGGCTAATGCCTTTTAGAATTTACGGCGGTCTGCTGCTGCTGTTGAGCATCGCGGCCAATGGCGTCGCCGCCGATGCTCCATACCAGCACGTGCTCCTTCTTTCGATCGATGGCCTGCACGGCGCGGATATTTCCGACCCAGCCGTCACTCCCTTCATCCCCGATATCCTCGATCTAGCGAACCATGGCGTAACCTACAGCAACGCCTACGCAGTCAAACCAACAGATAACTTTCCAAACATGATCGCCCAGGTCACCGGCGCAGGCCCAAAGACTTCCGGCATCTATTACGACGAAACCTACCGCCGAAGTTACTACCCCGCACTCTCTCCGCCCAACGGAATCCCCGGCGCAACGGCCGCCTGGACGGCCGCCATCGATAAAAACCAATCGCTGATCAACGGCGGCGGAAATTCAGACGCCTCCAGCATCGACCCCAATTCGCTGCCACTCGTCAAAGTCAACGGCGTAATGCAGATGGTCTATCCGCATAACGACCTCAAGGTCAACACAGTCTTCGAAGTCGCGCACAACGCAGGCCTCCGCACCGCCTACATCGACAAGCACCCCTCCTACGAAATCGTCAACGGCCCCTCAGGCACAGGCCTCGACGACTTCTACGGCCCCGAATCAGACGCCAAAGCCAAGCAAGCCCTCGATGGCACGCTCATCGACTCATCCATCACCGGCACCACCAAAGGCCTCACCCAAATCTCCAAGAGCATCCCCCTAAGCGAAGCCTACGACGACATGCGCGTCAACGCCCTTATCAACCAGATCAACGGCCTGACATCGCGCGGCGCGGCAGCGCCCGGCGCGCCCAATCTCTTTGGCCTGAGCTTCATCTCCGTCAACACCGCTGAAAAAGACACCTCCATAGGCGGCATCGATAACTTCGGCGGCGGAAACGTCGTCAACTCCGGCCTGGCCGATGCACTGATTCGCACGAATACCAGCGTAGCGAGAGTCGTCAGCGCCCTGAAAACCGCAGGCATGTACAACAACACGCTCATCGTCCTGACCGCCAAGCACGGCCAAAGCCCCCGCGTGGGCGCAGCCGTCGATGAATCAACCGAACTGGTCGTCAACACGCTAGGCCCCGCCGGCATCCCCGTATTGAAAACAACCGACGACGACGTCTCCTTAGTCTGGCTAGGCGATTCATCCCAGGCCGCCGCCGCCAAAGCAAAATTGCTCCAAGACCAAAGCCAGTTCATCGATAAAATCCTAATCGGCTCAGACCTGACCGCCTCGGGCCTGAGCACCCCCGCCAATGACGACCGCGCACCAGATATGATCGTCGAATACAAACAGGGGTATCTCCTGGGCTCCAATAAACGCGGCGAACACGGCGGTTTCTCCGAAGACGACTCACACATCGCCCTGATCCTGGGCGGCGGCGGAATCTCCCAAGACCTGCAAGGAAGCATCCAGGACGGGAACGTCCTGGACACCCAAATCGCCCCCACGATGCTGGAAGCACTCGGCCTTGATCCATCGCTCCTGCAAGGCGCAGTAATCGACGGCACCGGCGATTTGCCCGGCAGCGGTTTCGCCGTGCCCGAGCCCGCTGCAATTGGATTACTGATCCCGCTCATGGGCACGTTATTAACGCGCCGCCACCGCGCGTAATCACCCGAAATCGAAATTCAAATCTTGACAGCCTGCATCTCGCTCGGCAGAGTTAAATTGGTCTTAACTCG
>Ga0105245_10006565_pt1 | contig 10210 bp, 9 predicted proteins | sample KBSM54metaG_FD_81523 | JGI IMG/M metagenome (GOLD analysis project Ga0105245, IMG submission 81523) | Miscanthus rhizosphere microbial communities from Kellogg Biological Station, Michigan, USA - KBS M5-4 metaG | ecosystem: Host-associated > Plants > Roots > Rhizosphere > Soil | place: Michigan... | reverse complement strand
GTGTAATTCAACTGCATTCCGGCATCGCTATTCTTGACGCGAAACTCGACAGTGGCGCGAGCGGTGTCGCGCTCGAACGTCATGGCCAGGACATTCACGTCCATGGTCGACATATCCAGCCCGGTTTGCGCCTGACGCGCGCTTAGGTATTCGACCACAGCCTGGCGCACCGCGTCTTTGTTCTCGATGTTTTTTCTCGCGCATGCTGCCAGAAGCAGCGCGGCGGTGAACAACGCGATTCGTTTCACTTCACCGATTATACATGCCCCCTGCGGTTTACCGTATCTTTGCCGTATCATGGTCGCTTATGACCATTCGAGTTCCCGTATCGGGCGGAGAGATGTCCGCCTACATGGCTTTGCCGAAAAAAGGCAAGGGCGCCGGAGTCGTGGTGCTCCAGGAAATCTTCGGCGTCAATGAGAGCATGCGCAAGGTCTGCGACTTTCTTGCAGCCCGCCAGTTCACCGCGATCTGTCCGGATCTGTTTTGGCGTGCAGAGCCCAATGTCGAGCTGAAAGAATCTGAATTCGAGCGTGGGCGCGCGCTGCGGGGAAAAATGGATGACAACCAGGTCACCGACGACATCGCCTCGGCCATCGATTTTCTGCGCAAACATCCGACTTGCAGTAACGGCACTGTGGGCGTGGTGGGCTACTGCTGGGGAGGCTATCTCGCATATCTAACCGCGGTGCGTCACAAGCCGGACGCAGCTGTGAGCTACTACGGAGTCGGAATCGACAAGAAACTGGATCTGGCGAAGAGCCTATCGTGCCCGTTGATGCTGCACTATGCAGAGCTCGACCAGTTCGCGTCGCCCGAAGTTGCGGCACAAGTGCGCGGGGTTTATAAGGATGATCCTCGCGTTACGGTCTATGAATACCCCAAGGTCGGACATGCGTTCGCGCGTCCGGGCGGGGGCCATTTCGATGCCAAGGCCGCCGACCTGGCCGACATGCGCACGCTCTCGTTCCTGGTGGAAACGATCATCGGGCACAATAAAGTCGGGATCTTATAGCTACGCCAGCAACTCTGCGATCTTGTTCGGATCGTTCGGCACGACCAGCGCCTTGTTCCCGAAAGTCGGCTGAATCTTGACGCCGCCGGGCGCTTCGAGCTGACCCGTGTGATAGCGATAGATGTAGTCGGGATCCTTCAGCAGATTGCCCGTCAGGACCGCGACGACGTCTGAGCCGCGATCGATTACCCCGCTTGCCGTGAGCTTGCGGATTCCCGCGAGCGTGGCCGCTGAAGCCGGTTCGCAGCCGATCCCGCAGAGTCCGATCTGCGCCTTTGCATCCGCGATCTCCTGCTCTGTGACTTTCTCGACCGTGCCGCCGGATGTGCGAACCTCGTGCAGCGCTTTGGGCCAGGAGACCGGATCGCCGATACGAATCGCGGTCGCGAGCGTCTCAGGTTTCGCCACGGGGCAGAGTCCCCCGCCCTTCCCGCTAACCTCGCGCGTCCAGAGTTCATAGAAAGGCGCCGAGCCTTCCGCCTGGATCACGGCAAGCTTGGGCAGTTTGTCGATGAGTCCCGCTGCTTTCGCTTCGCGCAGACCTTTGCCGAACGCGGACACGTTCCCGAGATTTCCGCCTGGCAGAACCACCCAATCCGGCACGCGCCAGTCGAGTTGATCGAGCATCTCGAACATGATGGCCTTCTGGCCTTCGATGCGGAACGGATTCATCGAGTTAAGCAGATAAATCCCCAGGCGTTCGGCGAGCACGCGCACCAAAGCCAGAATCTGATCGAAGTTCGCTTCCACTTGCAGGGTCTTGGCGCCGTACTCGAGCGCCTGCGCGAGTTTTCCGAAGGAAATATTTCCGTGCGGCAGGAAGATCAGCGCTTCGAGACCGGCGGCGGCCGCGTAGGCTGCCATCGAAGCGGAAGTGTTGCCGGTGGACACGCAGGCTACGCGCTTCATTCCCAGCCGAACCGCCTGGGATGCCCCGCAGGTCATCCCGTTGTCCTTGAACGATCCCGTGGGGTTGAATCCCTGGTGTTTAAAGGTGATCCTATCGAGCCCGCCGTACTTCGCCGCGATGGGACCGTCGAGCAATGGCGTGTTGCCTTCGCGGAGCGTGACTACGTGGCGATAGTCGTCCAGAAACGGAGACAGCTCGCGATATCGCCACACGCCGCTCTGGTCGAGTGGAGCGTTATTGGTCCGCCGCTCGCGAAACGTGCGTTTGAGCATCTCCGGGTCCGCGTCAAGACGGGCATAGCCCGCCTCAATGAGTCCACCGCACTGCGGGCAGTTATAGAGAACCTCCGTGATCGCATACCGCGCGCGGCAACCTTCGTTGAAACACACCAGCTCCGCCGCGGCGGTTTGCGTTGCTGAAGCCATATCTCTTAACTTTAAACGATGCTTGCCGTTCATCTGGAATCTGGCCGTATCGAGCTTCGTAGCGTTCCTCAGCCGCGTGTGCCAGAAGGATTTGCGCGGATTCGCCTGCTGGCCGCCGGAATCTGCTCCACCGACCTGGAACTTCAGCGGGGATATTACGGATTCTCCGGCACGCCCGGGCACGAATTCGTCGGTGAGGTGACGGAGGCCGAAGACAGATCGTGGATCGGAAAGCGCGTCGTTGGAGAAATCAATCTGGCGTGTGGATATTGCCAATGGTGCCAGCGCGGCTTGGGCCGCCACTGCCCGACGCGGACAGTTCTGGGCATCGTCAAGCATCCGGGAGCGTTTCGGGAGTTCCTGACTCTGCCGATCCGTAACCTGCATCGCGTGCCCGCGGCGATTCCCACGGAACACGCGGTCTTCATCGAGCCCATTGCGGCTGCGTGCGAAATTCTCGACCAGGTGAAGATTCCGAAGGACGAGCGTGTGGCTGTCCTGGGCGATGGCAAGCTCGGTCTTCTCGTCGCGCAGGTGCTTCAAGCGAAAGGCGCGAAGGTGCATCTTTTCGGAAGGCATCGAAATAAAATGCGTCTGGTCGAGCCGACCGGTGTGACGACAGAAATGGTGCCCAAGAAACTCCCGGTGGCGGCATGGCGCCTTGTCGTCGATGCCACAGGATCATCGGAGGGCCTGCGAGCCGCCGTCTCCATGTGCATCCCGCGCGGAACCGTGATCATGAAGTCGACGGTCCACGGCTTAGTGTCGATTGACACCGCGCCGGCCATCGTGAATGAGATCACGCTGGTCGGGTCGCGCTGCGGGCGATTCGAGGCGGCGATTCCGCTACTCTCCGCAGGTAAGGTGAACGTCGGAAGCATGATCTCCAAGGAATTCCCGCTCAATCAAGCTCCGCAGGCCTTTGCCGCGGCTGCAAAGAAGGGCGTCCTTAAGATCCTGCTCCGCCCGTAAGAACACTATTGCTTCTTGCGAACGCCATCTAGTTCGGCGATTTCCTTTTGAACCGCGCTCACCTTCCGCCCCACCACGACGAAAACCGAACACACCCAAACCACCATCACTGTCAGGAATGGCCCCACCAGACCTAACAAAAAGTACGTCGATTCCCGCGAGTCGAATCCGCGCATCCCGGGCTTGCCCATCGCTCCTCTGACAAAGGGCGTCAGAAACAATGCTGCGCTCAGGAGAACTGGCCAGATCGTATTCCGTGCGGCTCGCAAGTAGGAGATCTGACGCTCCAGATCCTGTCGATAAAAGTCGAGGCTGGCGCTCGGCGTTGCATCTAGCGGTAATCGCTCGGGTGAAACGGCCTTGCGAGCCCGGTATATCAGGCTCACGGCCAACAGGATCAACGCACCAGCGCCCATCCGGAAAAATAGTTCGTCAAGCTGCCAGAAAATGTACAAGGCAATCAGGACAATCATCAGGACGGCAATATAGGTCGACACAACCTGTTGGTGCATTGTTCCTTCGAGCCGGCGGGCTTTACGACGAATCAGTTCCAGAGATACGTTGGATGCCTTCGTTGTCTGGCTTTGCCACGCGGATCGGATGTCATTTGGCATGGAATTATTCTGGGGATCATCCGGCATCGGGTTCACCTCCATGAAAGCGGCGAGCCAGAATATTCTTGATCCGGTGAATCTTGGTCGCCACGCTTCCCGCGGAAACTCCCATAACCTCTCCGATCGAGGCTGCATCCATGCCTTCCAGGTAGAGCAGCGTCATTTGCCGATCTAGGGGTTTAAGACGCTGGACCAGCGCCAGGAGCCGCTCAACATTGGCGCGCTGATCATAATGATCCTGAACGTCCGGCATCGCCTCGATCGCTTCGAGCGTCACCAGCACGCTGTTCTTTCGCTTCCGCCGGATCACGTGCGAAGTCGCGATGTTGTGCGCCACACGGTACACCCAGGTTCGAAGGGAACACCGCCCGTCGAAGGCGCCAAAACTCCGCCACAGCCCTACATGAATGTCCTGGAGCAGGTCGCGACGTTCTTCGGGATCGGCTTCATAAGCGCTCGCCAAACGGTCCAGCGCCGCGCCATAGCCGGCGGCTGCCTCCCGATACAACTCGTCGCGGCTGGGATTGGGTTCTATGTATAGATAGTCGCTCGCGCGCGAACTTTCTTACAAGGATTCTTCGGCCGCGAGGCTACTGGGCCTTTAGCACGTGGACCCATAGCGCGATCGCCAAGCCCGCAGCTCCAATGAAGCTTCCGTAGGGAAGTTCGTAAGTGGTCCAGTCTTTCTTGGCGGCGAAAATGTAGGTTACGCCGATCAGGGAACCCGCGAAGCCCGCCACGCATAGGATCAGCAAGGTTTCTTCCAGTCCCAGAAACGCCCCCAGCAGGGCGATCATTTTGACGTCGCCCAGCCCCAGGACATCGCGCTTGCGGATTTTGCCATAGAGCGCGGCGAATCCCCAGATTAATCCCGACCCAAGCAACGCTCCCGTGACTGATTCCACTACCGATGACCAACGTGGTCCGAGCGCGCCCCAGACCAGGAACGTCGCGATGCCCGGGTCCAGCGGCACTACGCCTGACAGCGCGATGCCCAGCACTGTTCCGCCCAGCGTAAACTCGTCCGGCAGGATTCGTTCTTCCAGGTCCGTGGCGATCAACGCAACCAAGATCGCGCTTAGCACAGCGTATTTTGCGGCGGGCCAGGTTAATCCCAACTTCGCCACACATAGGGCGAAAGCCGCGGCGGTCGCCAGCTCCACTACTGGATACCGCAGCGGGATCCGTTCGCGGCAGTGCCGGCATCGGCCGCCCAGGATCAAGTAGCTCAGTACCGGGATGTTGTCGTACCAGGCGATCTGTTTTTCGCATCCCGGACAATGTGAGCGCGGCCGCACCACCGAAAGATCACGCGGCAGGCGATAAACGCATACGTTCAGAAAGCTTCCGATCAGGAGTCCCGCCAAGCTAGCCAGCACCGCAAGCACGTGTGAATCCGGCAATCGTTACTCCCTGCCCGGCGACATGAAGCGCGCCTTCGCGTACTTGACGAAGTTATAGAGCGCCGCCATATTAGCGATCGCCAATCCTTCGACTCCATCCAGATATCCTGCCTTCAAAACGTAAGTCCGAAAGAAGGTCCAGGGCGGTTCAAAGATAAGACGTCCCCAAGTGACCCTTTGCCCGGTAGCCAGTAGCTGCTCCGCTGCCAACGTCGTATAGCGATCCATCACCTTCAGATGTTCGGAAAGCGAGTCGCAGGTGAAGTGCAGCAGATTCGATTCAAGATGCCCGATGCGGCCCTCCACTCTCACTGATTCATGCACGAATTCGCCGTGCCAGCGGGCTTTTTGACGATGATACAGCCGAACCTTCCGGTCCGGATACCATCCCGAGTGGTGAATCCATCGCCCCAGGTACTGCGCCATGCGCGGCATCGTATAGGCATCGAACTCCGGCCCCTTCTTCTTGAGCCGCCAAATCTCGCCCTCCAGCGCCTCGCTCAACGATTCATCGGCGTCGAGCGACAGAATCCAGTCATGGGCAGCATTCTCCGCCGCCAGGTTCTTCTGCTTGGCGTAACCGGGCCAGGGGCTGTCTATCACCCGGGCCCCCAGCTTCTGGGCGATCTCAACGGTACGGTCGGTCGATCCGCTATCCAACACCAGAATTTCATCGGCGCAGCGCAGGCTTTCAATCGCGCGTGGAAGATTGCGCTCTTCGTTGTACGTGATGATGGTGGCGGATATCTTCACGGCGGGATTTACGATATCGGCGCCATGGTGAAGGAGAGTATTAGAATGGCCAGCGCGGCAACCGCCAAGCCGGTTCGAAAACGCCCCAGAGGATTGGGGTCGACAATCGCCGGGTGGCGCATCCCGAAGAAAAATAAAAGGGCTGCCCAAAATAGCCAGCTGTAAGCGATAAAGGCGCCCATCAGCACCAGGATGAAAATGAATACTCGGGAAAGATACCGCGTGCGTTCGCCCAGGAATGCGTAAAGGATATGTCCGCCATCCAACTGCCCGATTGGCAGCAGATTCAAGGCGGTTGCCAACAGGCCCACCCAAGCCGCACGGGCAACCGGATGAAGATAGATATCGCTTACCGCCACGCCTGGGAATCGAATTGATTCCATCAACCGCAATATGAGCGGCGTGCCGAACACCAGTTCCCCGCTCCGCCCAATTCCCGGCACCACTTTCGACAACGCCACACCGGCCACCAGCGGCGATACCAGCGCCACAAAGCCCGCCAGCGGTCCGGCTATGCCGATGTCGAATAGCACGCGCTTGGACAAGATCGCTGAGCGTATCCGGATAAAAGCTCCCATGGTCCCGATCAAGCTGGGGAACGGAATAAAGAACGGCAGAGAGGCGTCCACCAGATAATATCGGGCGGTGAGAAAGTGCCCGAATTCATGCGCGAGCAGGATCGTCAACAGCGTAAGCGAGAAGGGCAAGCCCGCCAGCAAGTACGAGGGCTCATGCCACATGCGCAGATATCCCGTGAGGTTCTCGCCGAAATCGACGGGCTGATTCTGGGAAAAGCTGTGGGCCATCCCGGCGCCCACGATCGTAGTACTTAGCAGAGTCGCCAGCAGCAGCAGAGCATGCAGCCAATAGCGGTGCCGAGGCTGCGGATGGTACTCGGCGAATGCGTACAGCCCGGCTTCCGGAGCGGACTCCGTCATCCGGAACGGTGGCAAAAACGGAGGGCCGTTAGTCGACACAGAGCCCGCAGACGACTACTGGAGCGTCTGCAGCTCCTTGCCCGGCTTGAATCGGACCGCTTTCCCCGGCGGAATCGCGACTTCAGCGCCGGTGCGCGGGTTGCGGCCGATACCAGTCTTGCGTGGACGCACGTTGAAGATTCCGAAGCCGCGCAGCTCAATGCGCTCGCCGCGGCCGAGTGCGCGCTTCATGCTCTCGAACACGGTTTCCACGGCCATTTCGGCCTTGGTTTTGGTGATGCCAGTCCGGTTGACCACTTCATTGATGATGTCGAGTTTAATCAAAGCCGCCCTCCCCGCTTCGCCCGCTTACAACCCTTTTCACAACCCCATGATAGGATTAGGGTTATCGCACTGTCAAGTCACCCTTATCTGTTTGTCTACGGCACTTTGAAGAGTGGCTTCCAGAATCGCTACGCACGACGGCTCAGGCGCGAAGCCAGACTGCTTGGCCCAGCGCATATGCCAGGCCGGATGTACCGCATAAGCTGGTACCCCGGCATGCGCCCTGCATGCGGACCTAAGGACTTGATAACAGGCGAATTGTACAAACTGCGCCAGCCCGCGAAGACACTTGAAGCGCTGGATAAATGGGAAGAAAACTATGATCGCGAACTTCACCATGCGACGCTCGAAACCGGGCAAACGTTCCGGGCATGGGTTTATGTTCACCGCCGGCGTCTTTCCGAGGGTCGCTACCTTCCTTCGGGCCAGTGGATCTAAACGCTTAGCTTGGGGCGCGTTTGCGGATCTCGATGTTCAAGCGCTTGATTTTCTGGTTGAGAGTCGAAAGGGGAATCCGCAAGGCCTCGGCGGCCGAGGTCTGGCTCCAATCGGACGCTTCCAGTTGTTCCAGGATCTTGCGGCGCTCGTAATCGGCGACGATTTCAAACAGTGAAGCGTCAGCCGGCAGTTTACCGCTTTCATCGCGGCGGATACGCAGCCCGCGCGCTTCGAGCAGAGGCTCGGGCAGTACATCCACTGGTACGCTGGCCTGCGAAGCCAGCACCACGGCGCGTTCCACCACGTTCTCCAGCTCGCGAACGTTGCCCGGCCAGGCATGGTCCATCAGGATTTGCATGGCGTCGGGCTCGAATGTCAGGCGCGAGCGGTTATCCTGGTCCAGAAACTTTTCGTTCTCGCGGCAATATTTGTTGAAGAAGTGCTCCACCAGCGCTGGAATATCTTCCTTTCGGTCGCGCAGCGGGGGGAGCGCCAGATTGATCACGTTCAGACGATAATAGAGATCCTCGCGGAACTTCCCTTCCTCCACAAACTTCTTGAGATCGGCATTGGTCGCGGCGACGATCCGCACGTCCACCCGGATGGTTTCCGTTGAACCCAATGGCATGAATTCGCGTTCCTGAATCACGCGCAGCAGCTTGGTCTGCGTTTCCAAGGAAATGGTGCCGATCTCGTCGAAAAAAATGGTCCCCTGATGGGCCACCTCGAAGTATCCCTTGCGCGCCGCCAGCGCCCCGGTGAAGGCACCCCGGACGTGACCGAACAGAGCCGATTCCAGAAGATCCGGAGGCACCGAGCCCGAGTGAACAGGGACAAAGGGATGCTCCGCACGCGCCGAGTGCGCATGAATGGCGTTGGCGATCAGTTCCTTCCCGGTTCCAGTCTCTCCGGTGATCAGGATGGTCGCACGGCTGGCCGCGACCTGACCCACCAGGTCGAGAATTTTCAGCATCCGCTCGCTCTTACCGACGATGTTCGGAAAACTGTAGCGTTGCTTTAGCGCGCGCTTGAGCTCGGTGTTTTCCCGCTCCAGCCGCCGCTTGGCGATCATGTGATCGATCTCGATCAGCAGCTTCTCGTTGTCCCAGGGCTTGGGGAAATAGTCATTGGCGCCGCGCTTGAGCGCCGCCACGGCAACTTCGACCGACCCGTACGCTGTGATCATGAAAATCGGAGTCTCGCGGTCCCGGGTCCGGATTTCTTCGAGAACCTGCATCCCGCTCTTATCGGGCATCATGAGGTCCAGCAGTACTAGATCGTAGGCTGAACTTTCCAGGCGCTTCAGACCCTCGGCGGCATTGGCCGCCAGCTCAACCCGATAGTTTTCACTGGAAAGGAGGACTTCGAGGCTATCGCGGATATCGGGCTCGTCGTCGATAACCAGAATACGCCCACGGACGGCATCTCCCGTCAGCACGTCGGGAGGAAAGTTGGCGATGGTATCGGCCATTAGCGAATGAACGTATCAGACTTCATCACGATGCCCACCGGAACAGACGGGGCCTCGGCCCTGATAGGTGCAGCCATCGATGCCGCAGCTGCCGGAGCGGAAATTGTCGGGCTTGCCACACCCGGCGCGGCCCGCTTCACTGGCGGCAGCACAAGAGCGCCAGAGGCGACGGGGAAGGTCAGCACGAACTGGGTTCCCTTGCCGGGCTGGCTCTGGACTTCGATATCACCGCCGTGCTCGCGTACGATCCCATAGCTCACCGAAAGGCCGAGGCCGGTTCCCTTGACCGCGCCCTTCGTAGTGAAGAACGGATCGAAGATTCGCGCCAGGTTCTGCGGTGCAATGCCCGTGCCGGTATCGCTCACCTTGACGCGAACCGCACCGTTCCCACGTTCGGTTTCGATAGTCAGTCGACCGCCGGATGGCCCCCCGGATTCAATCGCATCGCGGGCGTTCAGGAACAGGTTAAGAAACACCTGCTGCAATTTGCCGGGACTACCCTTGATCAGCGTGATGCTCTCGTCAAGCAGCAAATCCACTTTGACTGAGCTCTTCGCGAACTGATGTTCTACGAGAGTAAGCGTCTCCCGCAGCACCTTGTTCAGGTCGACGGGAACGAACTCGGTGGGCGATGTGCGCGAGAAGTTGAGCAGCGAATTGACGATCTCGCTTGCCCGGAAGGTCTGGCGCGCGATCTTCTCAAGCAGCGGAGCCTTTTGTTCGTCGCCCGAGATCTGTTTGGCAAGCATCTGCGCATAGGTCGAAATCACCGCCAATGGCGTGTTGACTTCGTGCGCGACACCCGCCGCCAGCAATCCGATGGAGCTGAGTTTGTCGGCTTGCATCAGCCGGCGCTCCAGCTCGGCGCGATCAGTCACATCGTCGAGGATGATCAGACGGCCGATACGATCGCCTTCGCGCGAAATCAGCGGAGCGGCGGCGATGTT
>Ga0105245_10006563_pt1 | contig 10211 bp, 6 predicted proteins | sample KBSM54metaG_FD_81523 | JGI IMG/M metagenome (GOLD analysis project Ga0105245, IMG submission 81523) | Miscanthus rhizosphere microbial communities from Kellogg Biological Station, Michigan, USA - KBS M5-4 metaG | ecosystem: Host-associated > Plants > Roots > Rhizosphere > Soil | place: Michigan... | reverse complement strand
GCTGAGGCGGCGCACGGCACCGTCACCCGCCACTACCGCATGCATCAACAAGGCAAGGCGACTTCGACTAATCCGATCGCATCGATCTTCGCCTGGACGGGCGGCCTCAAGTATCGCGGCAAGTTCGACGATACGCCCGAGGTCGTACGCTTCGCCGAGACGCTCGAGCACGTCTGCATCGAGACTGTCGAGGCTGGGCAGATGACCAAGGACCTCGCGATCCTGGTCGGGCCGGAGCAGGCGTGGATGACGACCGAGCAGTTCTTCGAAGCAATCGTGAAGAACCTCGACGCTGCTATGGCCTCGCAAGCGGAGAGCGCACCCTCTCTCGCTTGACGCCGAGGCCGATGAACCGGCCCGGGATGCGGCGCAGCAGCGGAAATGCGTTGAATAACCGAACAATGAGCGGCGCATTTGTGATCGGTCCGCCTGGCTGAAGCAGCCTGCCTATGATGTTATCCTGGGCGAGCTTCTGTGCACCCTGGATAACGCGCGTTGGGAACAGGCGGCGGTCCTGCACCTTATGGAGCAGCGGGTCGACGTCCCGACCTGATGCCAGCGGTCCAGCCAGCGCATTCGCCGCCGCGACTGCGTCCTGGATCGCAAGGTTGATGCCGATGCCGCCGATGGGTGACATGGCGTGCGCAGCATCACCGATTGCGAGCAAGCCGGGCCGTTGCCAGCAGGTCAGCCGGTCGAGCGCGACGCTCAGCAGCTTCAGGTCGTCGATCTCGTCCAATTGGCTGAGGTCGAGATCCGGCGCCGCTTCTGCAACTTCCGCGCGGATCGCCTCGATGCCTTTGGCCCGATAGCTCTCGGCAGCACCCTTCGGGATCAGGAAGGCGCACTGCCAGTAATCGCTGCGATCGATCATCACGAGCAGGCGCGAGCGGGCTACATTGCCCCGAAGCCCGCCGCTCTCCCGTGGTGACTTTGGAATCCTGAACCAGAAGACATCCATCGGCGCGCCGAGCACTTCCAGCGGCAACATCGTCCTTACAATCGACGTTCGGCCATCGGCGGCAATCAAAAGATGCGCCCGCAGCTCCTTGCCCCCTGCGAGGCGAACGCCCGCCACCCTGCCCTGCTCTTCGATGAAGCTCTCGACTGGCGCTTCCATCTGCAGGTGGAAGCCCGAAAAGGCCTTTGCCTCCTCGCGCAGGAAGTCGAGGAAATCCCATTGCGGCATCATGGCGATGAATGGCGCTGGCGTATCGAGATGCAACAGGTCGCCGATCTTCCACTGGCGCCCGGCAATCCTGAGCTCGGCCGAGTCCAGTTCACTGTGCGGCCGCTTCAGGAACCTCCCGAGCATCCCCAGCTGGTCGAGGATTTCCATCGTTGAGGGGTGGACCGTGTCGCCACGGAAATCGCGAAAGAAGTCGGCATGCTTCTCAAGCACCAGCACATCGCAGCCCGCCCGCGCGAACAACAGGCCCGCCATCATGCCCGCAGGCCCGCCGCCCACGACGATCAGGTCATGATCCTGATTCCCCTTTGGCGTCATGACGTCACCACTACCGCCGTTCTCCTGAAAAGGGCAAAGACCGTCCATGGATGAGGGCTTCGCAAGGTCGGGCTTCAGCGATGCGCTGGTAATCCTCGGCGCGGCCGGCATCGTCATCCCAGCTTTCGCCCGCATCCGTATCAGCCCGATCATCGGCTTCATCCTCATTGGCATGCTGGTGGGCCCGAACGGCCTCGGCGCCGTCACCGATACTTTCCCGGGTCTCCACTACGTGACGATCTCGAACGCTCACGCGATTGAGCCTTTCGCGGAACTGGGGATCGTCCTGTTGCTCTTCTCGATCGGCCTGGAGCTGTCGTTCCGCAGGCTGTGGAGCATGCGGGGCCTCCTCTTTGGGGTGGGTGCTGCGGAGCTGCTGTTTTCGGCGTTGCTGATCGCCGCCGGACTTTACCTGACGGGTCAGAGCCTGCCCGCGGCCGCCGGGCTCGGACTTGCCCTGGCACTGTCGTCGACCGCGATCGTGCTGCCACTGGTGGGGACCCATACACCCGTGGGACGGTCGGCGCTCGCCATGCTCTTGTTCGAGGACCTGGCGCTTGTACCGATCGTCTTTGCGCTGGGAGCGATGGCGCCGCACGCGGCCAACTTGGGTGTCGGACCGCTGCTCAAGACAATGGCCGTCGGCGGGGTGGTCGCCGCCGCGATGCTGTTTGCCGGGCGCCTGCTCCTCCCCCAGCTGTTCGCCCAGGCTGCACGAACCAAGAGCCCGGAAATGTTCCTGGCGGCGTGCCTCCTCGTCGTCATTGTCGCGAGCCTGCTGACTCGCGCCATCGGTTTTTCGCCGATCCTTGGGGCGCTCATCGCTGGTATTGTGATTGCCGAGACGGAATATCGCGGCGAGGTCGAGGTAATCACCGCTCCGTTTCGTGGGCTCGGCCTCGGGGTCTTCCTCATTGCCGTGGGGATGGGCGTCGATCTCAAGCTGATCGTTGCAGAGTGGCCAACCCTCCTGATCGCGTTGTTCATGGTGCTGCTCGTCAAGACTGTGGTGACAGCCCTGCTCTTGAAGATTGGGGGAGCCCAGGGAAGCGTCGCCGCCGAGACCGGTGTCCTGATGGGCTCCCCCTCGGAAACGACGTTGATCGTTCTCTCTGCCGCTTTATCTGCAGGGCTCATTGGACGGGAAACGGCGGCTTTTTGGCAGATAGTAACTGCGCTCGGCCTCACCATCACCCCTCTGCTGGCGAAGCTGGGCCGACTAGCGGCACGGCAGGTCGGACAGCAGGATCTCGTCAGGCAGATCGACAAGGAGCTCGATGTCGCAGCCGGTCAGGTCATGATCCTGGGGTTTGGACGCGTCGGCCGAATCATTGCCGACATGCTAGATGTCCATAACAAGGACTATGTCGCCGTAGATGCGGATGTCGACGCAGTCGCTGCCGCAAAGAAGGAAGGCTACGACGTCCTCTTCGGCAACGTGGCGCACCCCGAACTGATCGAGCGGATGCGCAAGAGGGAGCCGAGCGCTTTCATTCTGACGATGGACAATCCCGTACTGGCGAGGCGGCTGACGCGGCAGCTCCGCGCTGCCTTCCCCGAACAACCTATCGTTGCCCGCGCGCGGGATACGGCACATGCTGCAGAGCTCTACCGGGCGGGTGCGACCGATGCCGTACCCGAGACCCTCGAGGCCTCGCTCCAATTGTCCGAAGCGGCCCTGGTCGACCTCGGCGTAGCTATGGGCCCAGTTATCGCTTCAATCCACGAGAAGCGCGATCAACTGCGTGCGCAGATCAAGTCGGATGCCGATCTTGAAGAGGAGCCGCGACCGCTCGGGGCGCAGCGCCTTCGCGATGCGGGTCAGGCGTCCGCTGGCTCGAAGCGAAGCACGCCCGAAGGATAGGTCGTATGGGTGGGGTTGTCGCCAGGATGCCGCTGGCCATCGTGCACCTTCACTTCGCGGAAATCGAAGGGAGAGACGCCCTCGAGGCAGGCGGCGTTGACGCCGAGCTGGTTCGGGTTCGAACGCCGCTTGTGGTGGGTGTAGATGCCGCAAACTGAGCAGAAATGATGCTCGGCGACGCCGGTATTGAAGCGATAGGTAGCCAACCTGTCCTCTCCCTGCGTAATCCGAAACGCGTCGGGCGTTGACGTCACGGCGACGGCCCCGCGCATCCGGCAGATCGAACAGGTGCACCGCCGCGCCGAGGCGAAACCTTCGGTCAGCGTCGCCGTAAACTTCACCGCGCCGCAATGGCAGGAACCGTTCAGGGTAATGGGCTCCGATGAAGCCGTGTCGATCATGCGGCGACCTTGAGCAATGCCTCTTTGACCGCCTCGAGCGCTTCTGCAGCCTTGGAGCCGTCTGGACCGCCGCCCTGCGCCATATCGGGCCTGCCGCCTCCGCCCTGCCCGCCAAGAGCTGCGACAGCCGCTTTCACGAGATCCACCGCGCTGATCTGGCCGGCCAAGTCGTCGGTCACGCCGACGGCCACGCTAGCGCGGCCGTCATTGACAGCGACAAGTGCCGCGATTCCTGAGCCAACGCGCTGCTTCATAGTATCAACGGTCGAACGTAAGTCCTTGGGTTCCAAGCCTTCGACGACTTGGCCAATGAACTTGTATCCGTTCACATCTTCGGGGGCCGCCGCATCGGATTTCGCGGTGCCTCCGCCCATCGCGAGTTGCTTCTTCGCGTCGGCGAGCTCGCGTTCGAGCCGCTTGCGCTCCTCGACCAGCGACGCAATCCGTGCCGGGACCTCGTCGGGCGAGGATTTCAGGGTCGCCGCGGCCTCGCGCAGCTTGGCATCCCGGCTGCCTAGCCATTGCCGCGCGGCCTCGCCGGTCAATGCCTCGATGCGCCGAACGCCTGCGGAGACCGCGCTTTCGCCGATGATCTTCAAGAGCTGGATGTCGCCGAGCGCGCGGACGTGCGTGCCGCCGCACAGCTCGACGGAGTAGTCACCCTCATCCAGCTGTCCCATTGAGAGCACGCGCACCTCATCGCCGTACTTCTCGCCGAACAGCGCCATCGCCCCCGCCGAAATTGCCTCGTCCGGGGTCATGAGGCGTGTGGTCACCGGCTCATTGGAGCGGATCTGGGCATTCAGCTCCGCCTCAACGGCATCGATCTCCTCGCGGGTCATCGCCTTCCCATATGAAAAGTCGAACCGGAAATAGTCGGGCGCGACCAGGCTACCCTTCTGAGTGACACCCGTGCCAAGGTGGCGGCGGAGCGCCGCATGCAGCAGATGCGTCGCGCTGTGATTTGCCCGGACCCGGTCGCGACGCTCGCTGTCGACCTTCTGGTGGACTGTCTCACCGACCGACAACTCGCCCGCCACAACCTTCGTCCGCAGCACGTGCAGCTTCCCGAGCGGCTTCGATGTATCCTCAACCTCGCCTTCGAAGCCTTTGAGCGTGGTCAGTTTTCCGGTGTCACCGATCTGGCCGCCGCTCTCTCCGTAGAAAGGCGTCTGGTTGAGCAGTAGCTCGACCGTGTCGCCCACCTCGGCGCGGTCGACGCGCTGGCCGTCCTTGACAATAGCCAGGACGACGCCCTCGCCTTCATCGCCCGAATAACCGGTGAACTCGGTCGCGCCATGCTCCTCGGCAAGGTCGAACCAGATGTCCTCGCTCGCCTTGGAGCCAGACCCCTTCCACGCGGCTCGCGCCTTGGCCTTCTGCTCAGCCATGGCGGCGTCGAAGCCGGTACGGTCCACCTGCAGTCCCCGCGAGCGCAGCGCATCCTCGGTGAGGTCGTAGGGGAAGCCGTAGGTGTCATAGAGCTTGAACGCCGTCTCGCCGGGTAACGTCCCACCCTTGCCCAGCTTCGCGGTGGCTTCGTCGAGCAGCTTGAGCCCGTTCGCCAGCGTCTGCCGGAAGCGCGTCTCCTCCTGCGCCAGCGTCGCCTCGATCAAGGGCTGCGCGCGTAGCAGCTCAGGGTAAGCGGCGCCCATTTCCGCGACCAAGGCTGGAACCAGGCGGTACATCAACGGCTCGCTCGTCCCTAGCAGGTGGGCATGGCGCATCGCACGGCGCATGATACGGCGGAGCACATATCCCCTGCCCTCGTTGGCCGGTAGGACGCCGTCCGCGATCAGGAAGCCTGATGCGCGCAAGTGATCGGCAATGATGCGGTGGCTCGCGCTCATGTCGGGCGCATTGTTGCCGGTCAGCGACTGCGACGTTTCGATCAATGCCCTGAAAGTGTCCGTTTCGTAGTTGTCGTGGACGCCCTGGAGGACTGCGGCGATGCGCTCGAGGCCCATACCGGTGTCGATGCTCTTGCTCGGCAGCTCCGAGACGATCTCGTTCGCGACCTGCTCATATTGCATGAACACGAGGTTCCAGATCTCTACGAACCTGTCGCCGTCCTCATCAGGGCTGCCGGGCGGTCCCCCCGGAAGGTGGTCGCCGTGGTCGTAGAAGATCTCCGAGCAGGGGCCGCAGGGCCCGTCGTCGCCCATCGCCCAGAAATTGTCCTTGGTCGGAATGCGAACGATCCGGCTCTCGGGAAGGCCGGAGATCTTCTTCCACAGCTCGAAGGCCTCATCGTCCGTATGGTAGACCGTCACGGTCAGACGCTCGGCGGGAAGCCCCCAGTCCTTCGTCAGCAGGTTCCACGCGAGCTCGATCGCGCGGTCCTTGAAATAGTCGCCGAAGGAGAAATTCCCGAGCATTTCGAAGAAGGTGTGGTGCCGGGCGGTGTAGCCGACATTGTCGAGATCGTTGTGCTTCCCGCCCGCGCGCACGCACTTCTGCGAGCTCGTGGCAATCTTGTAGGGCCGCGTTTCGAGGCCCGTGAAGACGTTTTTGAACGGCACCATGCCCGCGTTCACGAACATGAGCGTCGGGTCGTTCTGCGGTACCAGGGGCGCCGACGGCACCCGCGCGTGACCGTTCTTCTCGAAATAGTCGAGGAAGCCGCGGCGGATGTCGTTGGTCGAGGTCATGAACGCCATGTAAATGCGCTGCTGCATCGCAGCAAGGCGAGCACTTGGCAGCGAGCCGTTCTTGCCGCTAGGCGCGCTGCATGGCGAGGCGGAAGTCGACCATCCCCCGGTACAAGCGCAAGCGATCGGTTTCGTGGCCGCGCAGGGTCGTCGGCTGGATCATCAAGCTTATCATTATCTTCCTGATTGGCTCGGTTCTTTGGGTGCTGGCCTACCGTTTCGTGAACCCGCCCATCACGTTCACCATGCTCAGCGATGTCTTCGCGGGTCGCGGGGCCACGCGTGAGTGGATGCCGATCAGCGAGATCGACCGCGACATGGTCCGGGCTGCAATCGCTGCTGAGGACGGCAAGTTCTGCTCGCATCACGGCTTCGATTACCAAGCCATTGAAAATGCGATGCAACGCAATGCGTCCGGCGGTCGCATCCGCGGCGGATCGACCATCAGCCAGCAAACTGCGAAGAACGCCTTCCTGTGGCAGAACGGCGGTTATTTCCGAAAAGGCATGGAGGCCTGGTTCACGTTCCTGATCGAGCATCTGTGGGGCAAGCGCCGGATCATGGAGGTCTATCTGAACCTCGATGAGACCGGGATCGGCACCTACGGGGTCAACGCCGCGTCGCAACGCTATTTCGGGCACGACACGAGCGCGATGACCCCGACGGAGGCGGCGCGGCTTGCGGCCGTCTTCCCGCTCCCCAAGAAGCGAGGCGCGGTGGCGCCGCAAGGCTTCACTCGCCGCTACGGCAACATCATTGCCGCGCGCATCGGCGTTGTCGGTCGGGACGGGCTGGATGCGTGCATCTACAGGGGCGCGACGGCTCCGGTGAACAAGACGCCTCCGGTGGTCGCGAAGAAGCCCCGTCCGCTGCCGGGCGAGGAGTTTGAGACGAACAGGCCCCCACCGCCGGCCGAGACTTCCGACGTCGATGAGCCGGCGCCACAAGCAGAGCCCGCCACGCAAGCCGAGCAACAGGAGAGTTCGCCTCCTCCAGAGCCGCAACCAGCAGAGCCAGGCAACGCCGGCTAGGGAATTGCGCCGGACGGTTCGTGACGCGGGCTTCACGACCGGAACGGGGCCTCTCCTCAAACCGTTGAATCTTCCAAACTCGTGCATGGAGGAATCAATGGTCACGCGTACCCAAAGTCGCAGCTCGAGCCGTTCATCTTCTAACCGCTCAACTTCGAGCCGGAACAACTCAGATAATAGCGGCAGTGGCAGCCGCAGCGCCTTTTCGTGGGGCGATAATGCCGGTCCGATGCTTGGCGCGGCACTTGCCGGCGTCGCGTTGGGCTTCGCGGCGAATTTCGGCCGCAAGGCTGTGATGCAGGGAATGTCAGCTTTCGCCGGGGATTGGGATGAAGTCCTCGCCGCCGAGCACGACGCCACCATGACCATCTTCGACAAGATGCTGGCGACCGACGAGACGCAAACCTTCAAGCGGAGGATGCTGCTCACTAAGCTCTGCCATAGTCTCGACAAGCATGCGTACGAGGAGGAAATGGTCGTCTATCCGGCGCTGCGCGAAGCCAACGAAGCCGTTGATGCCGATCACCTCGAGCACGACCATGGCCAGATGAAGACCTTCATCTATGAGCTAGGGCAGATGGAAACCAATGCGCCCAACTGGCTGGAGAGAATCCGTGAGTTCCGCCAGCTGATCTCCCGCCATGCGCATATGGAGGAAGAGCAGGTCTTCCCCCGCTTCAAGGAAGGCCTCAGCGAGGAGCAGAACGCGCGCATCACGAGCATGGTCAACCGCGACGGCTTCTGGATGGCCTGAGCCCTAGCCGACGAGGGCGAGCCTCGGCGGCTCCTGGACCGAGAGGTCGACGCTCCCCTCGCCGGCAACCCGCTCAATTCGCGCCGCAAGCTCGGCATCGAGCGAATAGTCGCGACCGGCGACGACTGTTGCCTCGCCGCCTGACCCAATCGGGACGATGAAGCGCAGCAGACCATTCGATCCGCGCGCATCGGTGACTTCGAGTGCGACGCGCTCCGCCAAGGCAGCGTCTGACACACGGACGGTCATCTGGAGACGCGTCCGTTTGGCAAGGTCGGTGAGCGGCTGGAACCGCTTGATCGTCACCCGAGGCGTCTCGTCACCCGACCGGCGGTCAAGCTCCACTGAGAGCAATCCGCACTGCCCGGCCTTTGCGGCGGCTTCGAGCGCTGCCGTCGCCTCATCGTCAAAGGCGGTGGCCATGAACTGCCCGCTTGAGTCGCTCAGCGTCGCCATCATGTAGCGACGACCCTTGGCCGAGGTCCGCCAGCGCGCTTCCTCGACCAGGCCAGCCATGGTCGAGCCAACGCGCTCGCCCTCGGCGACGTAAGTCTCGCCGATCTCCGCGAAGGTCTTCACCTTGTGAGCAGCGAGGAGGTGACGCGCGGCATCGACCGGATGGGCGGAGAAATAGAAGCCGAAGGCATCGCGCTCGGCAGCCATCCGCTGGGCAATGGTCCATGAGGCATCGCGCGGCAGGCGGATCGGGGCCGCTTCTGCCGAGCTCGCACCGAACAGCCCAGCCTGGCCGCTCTCGCGCTGGTCTTGTGCGCTGGCGGCATGAGCAAGGATGGTCTCCGCGGCGGCGAACAGAGCGGCCCGCTCGGGCTTGATGCTGTCGAAAGCGCCCGCGGCCGCCAAGCTCTCAAGCTGGCGTCGATTGAGCAGGCGGGGGTCGATCCGGGCAGCGAAATCCTCGAGGCTGGTGAACGGCCCTCCCCGCTCCCGCTCTTCGACTAAAGCCTCCATCGCCTTTTCGCCGACGCCCTTGAGCGCGCCGAGCGCATAGCGGACCGCACCGTTCTCGACGGTGAAGAAGGCGTGGCTCAGATTGATGTCCGGCGCCAGGCACTCGACACCGCCGCGGCGCATGTCCTCGACGAAGATGCCGAGCTTGTCGGTCAGCGCCATGTCGAAGCTCATCGACGCGGCGTAGAATTCCGCGCGGTGATGCGCCTTCAGCCAGGCCGTCTGGTAGGCAACAAGTGCATAGGCTGCTGCGTGGCTCTTGTTGAAGCCATAGCCAGCGAACTTGTCGATTGTGTCGAACAGCTCGTTTGCCTTCGCGGCGGGGATCTGATTGTGGGTCGCGCACCCGTCGACGAACCGGGCGCGCTGGGCGTCCATCTCCGACTTGATCTTCTTTCCCATCGCGCGACGCAGCAGGTCCGCTTCGCCGAGCGAATAGCCGGCGAGGATCTGGGCGGCCTGCATCACCTGTTCCTGATAGACGAAGATGCCGTACGTCTCGGCCAGGATGCCCTCGAGAAGCGGGTGGGGGTACTCGATCTTCGTGCGGCCGTTCTTGCGGTCGCCGAACATCGGGATGTTGTCCATCGGGCCGGGTCGGTAGAGCGCGACCAGCGCGATGATGTCGCCGAAGCTCGTCGGGCGGATCGCTGCAAGCGTTCGACGCATGCCTTCGGATTCGAGCTGGAACACGCCGACAGCGTCACCGCGCTGGATCAGCTCATAAACCGCCGCGTCGTCCCACGGCAGCTTCTCCAGGTCGACCTCGATGCCCTGCTCGGCGAGAAGACGACGCCCCTCTTTGAGCACGGAGAGGGTCTTGAGCCCGAGGAAGTCGAACTTCACCAATCCCGCCGCCTCGACATATTTCATGTCGAACTGCGTGACGGGCATGTCTGAGCGCGGGTCGCGGTAGAGTGGTACTAGCTCATCGAGCGGGCGGTCGCCGATGACGACGCCGGCGGCGTGGGTCGAAGCGTGGCGCGGCAGCCCCTCGAGTTTCATTGCCAGGTCGAACAGGCGCCTGACGTCCG
>Ga0105245_10006558_pt1 | contig 10218 bp, 10 predicted proteins | sample KBSM54metaG_FD_81523 | JGI IMG/M metagenome (GOLD analysis project Ga0105245, IMG submission 81523) | Miscanthus rhizosphere microbial communities from Kellogg Biological Station, Michigan, USA - KBS M5-4 metaG | ecosystem: Host-associated > Plants > Roots > Rhizosphere > Soil | place... | reverse complement strand
GGACGGAGCGAAGCCTGACCCCGCGGTGGCCGACCGGTTCCTCAAAGTGATTGCGGAACCCGGAAATCAACCGGCGATGATTCACTGTGCCAGCGGAAATCGCGCCGCAGCGATGTGGATGATTAAGCGCGTATTGATCGACAAGTGGGACAACGATCGAGCGCTGGAGGAAGCTGGACAGCTCGGGTCGATCAGTCCGGTGATGAAGGCGTTTGCGCTGGATTATATCGCGGCGCACAAGAAGTAGACGGCGCCCGGCGTCGTTTTGTGGTGTACGACGGCGTGGCGAGTTCTGCTCGCGTTGGAACTACCACTTAAGTAGAGGATCCTCATGGCGCAACTTGACTGGCCCCAATGTGCAGCGGTGGAAAGCATCCCCGGCAAGGTGAGCGGCGCGTGGGTTCTGAAGGGAACGCGTATGCCGGTGCAGACGATCTCCGAGAATCTGGAAGCCGGTATGTCCATCAAAGAGGTCACGGAGGTGTTCGACGTGACGGAAGAGGAAGTAAAAGCCGTCTTACACTTCGCAAGCCAGAGCCTTGAAAAGACCCCTGCGCATGGATGAGGATTCTGTTCGACAACGGGACGCCGAATCCTATCGCCCGCAGCCTTACAGGACATGAGGTAGGAAGACGCTTAAGAAGAGAAATGTCGTCTGTCCCGTTTACTTCGTTTACTTCTTCGCGGCTTTTTCTTCGGCGCGGGCGCCGGCGAGGATGCCGGTCATGCCGTAGTTGCCCTCGTGACAGGCGGAGTCGAAGATCATGTGGCGCTTGTCGTCGGACTTGCCCATCTCGATGAGGACGGTCCAGGGCTTGGTCCAGGTTTTGGGATCTTCGAAGGTAATCTCGCGGCGGAGATTGTTGGCGTCCACGCGGCGGATGCGTTCGGTCATCTTATAGGTCTCGACGTTGGATCCGCGGAAACCCTGCTCGAAATTGGTGGTTTCGATGACCAGCGTGTTGCCTTCCCAGTGGCCGCGGGAATCGCCCAGATAGAACTTGAGACTGGCGGGAGCGTGCGGGCGGCCGTCCATGAAGATGGTGCGGTTGCCTCCGCCGGCGTGGTCGTCTTCCATGTAAATCGACATGGATTTGGGAGCCTGCACGATCTGCATCACGGTGCCCTGCGCAAACGCGGTGTTCAACGGGAGGAACGGCATGGGGACGCCGAGGCATCGCGGCGATTGCGCTATGAATTCGGGATTGTCGTTGCCGCCGCCTCGACCTACCGGAGGTCCGCCGCGTCCGGCTCGGCCAGCAGCTTGATTGCCCGCGACGAGCGCGGGAATTTTTCCATCCGGCGGATCGATAATCATGGACGTGCGCTTGCCGGTTTTCAGGATCGAGTTGAAGACTGCGTTGTAGGCTCCGGAAACATCCTGGGCGCCGGCGGCACGGGCGTTGCGGCCCGGATCCAGACCTTTCCGGGCGTCGGAGGCGGCTACTTCGGCGTCGGTCAGGAATTCCTTGCCGGCATTGGCGGCGGAGCGTTCGAGAGGCACGTCGTACATGACGAACCAGGTGCCTTGAAGATCGGGATCGCCCCAGGGGGTTCGAAGGGAAGGCGCTGCTTTGGTGGCGGCTTTGGCTTTGGAAGCACCCGCTTTGGATGCGGGCGCCGGAGTCTGGGCGAGGGCAAGAACACCCGCCAACGCGCCCACCACTAGAGCAACGGACACTAAACTCCGCTCCATCACTGTCGCGGCTCTGTAAGTGGCTGCCACTGGTTTGCCTCGCGACTATTATAGTAGAGATGCATATGAAACTTTGGGCCAACGCCTGGATTATCTTGGTATCGTCCGTAGCATTGGTGGCGCAGACTCCGAACCGGATCGCGGGCAAACCCGACTTCAACGGTATCTGGCAGGCGAACAATACGGCGAATTGGGATCTGCAGACACACGGGGCGCGTCCGATGGTGGGGCAGCCCGGCCTGACGCCCGGCTCGATGGTGCTGGCGGCGCCGGTGGTAGGGCTCGGCTCCGTGGGGTGGGTTCCGGGAGGCCAAGGCGTGGTAGAGGGCGAGGAGATTCCCTATCTGCCGTGGGCGGCGGCGCGGAAGAAAGAGAACCAGGAACGCTGGATGGATCGGGATCCGGAGATCAAGTGCTTCCAGCCGGGGGTGCCGCGCGCGATGTACATGCCGTATCCGTTTCAGATTATCCAGAGCGCGACCAAGGTCAACATGGTGTTCGAATTTGCGAACGCCCAGCGCACCATTCACCTGAACAAGATGGAGGAGTATCCGAACGTGCTGTACATGGGCTACTCGGTGGGCCACTGGGAGGGAGACACGCTGGTGGTCAACGTTTCGGACTTCACGGATGCGACGTGGTTCGACCGCTCGGGAAATTTCCATAGCGATGCGCTGAAGGTGGTGGAGCGCTACACTCCGATGGGCAAGGACGTGATCCGGTATGAGGCGACGATAGAGGATCCGCAAGTGTTCTCGCGGCCGTGGAAGATCAGCATGCCTCTGTACCGCCGGCTGGAGCCGAATGCCCAGTTGACGGATTTCCGGTGCGTGGAGATGGTGGAAGAAACGATGTACGGGCATCTTCGCAAGGACCAGCTGGTGAAGCACTGGGAAGGCACCACGATGAACGTGGACGTGACACGCAAGATTCCGCCCGGTGAGGCGGTGCATGAACGGTATATATCGGGCAATCCGCCGGCGAAGTAGACTAATAGAGATCGGGGAGGTTGATGGAATGCGAGTCATGTTAATTGTGGGCGCCATCGTGGTGGCCAGTATCAGTCCGGTGCAGGCGCACCATGCGTTCGCGGCGGAATTCGACGAGAAGAGGCCGATCAAGTTCCTGGACGCGACGGTGACCAAGGTGGAACTGATCAATCCACATAGCTGGATCCACGTGGACGTGAAGCAGGCCGACGGCACGGTGGAGAACTGGGCGATCGAGGCGGGGAGCCCAAACATCCTGCTGCGGCGAGGCATCACGAAGAGCACGCTGAAGCAAGGGGACAAGATCGTCATCGACGGGTATCAGTCGAAGGACGGGTCGCACAGAGCGAACGGGCGCGACCTCACGCTGCCGAACGGGCAACATCTTTTCCTGGGATCGTCAGGTCCTGGCGAAGGCGCTCCTTACGAAGTGCCTCGGCCGGGCGTAGACACTAAGAAGTAGCAGCCACCAGCCAGACAGCGGCGGGGAGCGTGACTCCGGACGAGGAAGCGTAGGGTGTGAGCGCACGCCGGATCGCTTCGAGGGCCGCGGCACGAATTTCATCGGGCTGATCCGCAAGCGCGCGTTTGGTGGGTCCCATCTGAGACGACTGCGTTACGGCATCCTCAAGCGTTCCTCCGGACGCAATGTCCAATTGAAGATCGAGCGGGGTGAATGTCGGCGCGGTGAATCCGGCCGAGGTGAGAATACGCGTGACGCGGGCGGTGTCGGCAAACGCGAAGGGACCGGGCTCTTCGGGCTCGGGCTTGGGCAAGCGCGGTACATGCTCATACGCAGCGTGGAGCGGAATCTGCAACCAGGGGTTTTCGTTGACCGGACGCCAGCAAGCGAAACGGACGCGTCCGCCGGGAGCCACGCCGGTGCGCAGATTTGTGAACGCGGCGACGGGATCGCCAAAGAACATGACTCCGAAACGCGAGACGATCAGCTCGGCGTTCAGACCGTCGAGAGGCAGATCGGCGGCATCGCCAAGCATGCAAGTGGCATTTTCGAATTCACTGAGGCGGGCCTTCGCGAGTTCAAGCATGGGCTGGGAGATATCCAAGCCGATCACGCGTCCGGAGGGTCCGACGGCGCGAGCGAGCTCAATGGTGGTGGCGCCACACCCGCAACCGACGTCGATTACCGTGGATCCGCTGCGGGGAGCGGCGAAGGCGAGCAGCGGCCGGAGGACTGGCGCGAGCGTGCGATCCAGGCGATCCTGCTGGCGCACCCAGTAATCGCCGTCCATTCCATTCCAGCGTTGTCGTTGCTCTTCATTGAACTGCTGCGCAGGGGTCATGGTTGACTATCATTTTACGACCCCTTGGCGGGTCGCCGATGGTCATTGGGAGACGATGGGTCCTGGGTGAACGATCGACCCGGCCACGCGCACTTCGCGTACGCTCTCCGATCCGGCCAGGGTGAATATCGCCGCCAGTATCTGCTCGGGAGTGCCGGCTCGCTCAAGGACGGCAGCCAGCGGCGTATTCCCGGGCGGTCGGATATATACCAGGTCGGCGGATTTACCGGTTTGGAAGTCGCCAGTCTCACTTTCGAGATCGAGCGCTTCGGCACCGGCTCGCGTGGCGAGGTAGAGCATTTGGGCGGCATCCAGCATGACACCCTCCGGAGCGATCCGCTGCAAGAGGTAGGCATGCAGGGCTTCCTTCAACATGCCGAATCCGGTGCCACCGCCGACGTCGGTTCCCAGGGCGACGCGCACGCCAGCTTTAAGATGACGCTGCAATGCAAAGAGGCCGCTGCCGAGGGCCGCGTTGCTGCAGGGACAATGCGCGATGGTGGTGCCGTCCGCTGCGAGCCGGTCGAGCTGAGAGGCAGTGGTGTGGACGTTGTGCGCCATTACTGCCCGGCGACCGCCGAGCCCGTAACGTTCGTACACGGCCAGATAGTCCTTGGCCCAGGGGAACAGCCGGGCCACTTCCGCGATCTCTTGCGGATTCTCATTCAAGTGGGTCTGGAAGCGCAAGCCGTTATGTTCCTGGAGCAATGTCCGGCAGACCTCCAGCATCGCCTCGGAAGCGGACAAGGCGAAGCGCGGCGTTACGGCATACAGCAGGCGACCTCGACCGTGAAAGCATCGGATCAGGTCACTACAATCGCGATAGGCGCTCTGGGGAGTCTGGTGGAGCTCGGGATGCAGCCGCCGATCCGACATGACGAGTCCGCTGGCGATCCGCAGTCCGGATGCTCCGGCGGCTTCAAACAGCGCAGCGGTGGCCGCGGCAAAGTGCGCGCCGAAGACCAGAGCCGTAGTGGTTCCGTGAGATGCCAGCGCATGGACGAATCCCTGGGCGATGCGGCGCGCGTGCGACTCGCCGGCCATGCGGGCTTCTTCCGGAAGAGCGCAGACGTCGAGCCAATCCAGCAACGTTCGTCCCAAGCCGCCCAACACTCTCAACTGGGGGAAGTGTACGTGGGTATCGATCAAGCCGGGCAATAGAAATCCGCCGCGCAGATCGATGGCGACGGCTTCCGGGTGGGCCGTGCGAATCACCTGGAAATCGCCTGAGGCAGCGATTCGGCCATTGCGGATCAGCAGCCCGCCGTCGTCATGGGACACCAGGGCACGATCCTCAAGGAATGGATTGCGGGGCGTATGAAACAGGGGGGCCCGCAGCAGCTCGCCCGGCTCGGGGGAAGTCACTGTGGGATCACTTCCTTGAGATCCTTGATTTCATACGTCCTACTGCTGGGCAGGCTTGGGGGCGCCGGGTGGAGGAGCCGGCGGGCGCTCGTTACCGAAATGGTCGGCGAGCTGGTCCGCGGTGAAACCGCCGTTGGGGCGAGGCTGCTCGGGCAACATGGTGGCGTTCCAGTTTTCATAATCCTGCACCAGGCGGCGATACACTTCGGGCTGGCGATTGCGGAGGTTGGCGCGCTCGAGCGGATCGTCCACCACGTTAAACAGGAACGTGTTCTCACGAATCTTGAGGTACTTCATATCGCCATCGCGCGTGGCGTGCTGCGATTTCTGGTTATAGCGCCAGTACAGCTTACGCGAGACCGGCGCGGCGTTCTGCGTGATCGCAGGCAGCAGGCTCATGCCATCGGAAGGATAGGCGGGATCGGGTTTCGTGCCGGCAGCGGCCAGCAAAGTGGGGAGCCAATCCATCGAAATCGCGACCTGCTGCGTGGTGCTTCCGGCTGTAATGTGACCGGGCCAGCGGACCAGCGCAGGAATTCTCAAACCGCCTTCGAGGAGTTCAGTCTTTTTGCCGGTGAAGGGCCAGGTATCCGCGAACCGCTCGCCGCCGTTGTCGCTGGTGAAGATCACGATGGTGTTATTGGCGATGCCAGTGCTCGCAATGGTCTGGAGCACGCGACCCACCTGGGTATCCATGGCGCCGACCATGCTGGCGAAGGTTTTGAGCGAACCGCCGTCGTAATCGGTAAGGTCGCGGATGCGCTGGGATTCGGCCTCGTCATTCGGTCCTTCCCAGGGCCAGTGCGGGGCGTTGAAGTGCAGGCTCAGAAGAAACGGCCGGCGAGCCGCGGCGTAATCGGTTACGGTTTTGACGGCGCGATCGCCCAACAGATTCGTGAAGTAGCCGGTCTGCTCAATGGGCGCGTCGTCATCCCATAAGTCGGACCCTACATTGGGGCCGACACCGGCCTTATGCGTGAAGTAATCCAGGGCTCCGTTGTGGAATCCCCAGAAATGATCGTAGCCGCTTTTGAGCGGGCTGAAGTTCGGGAGATTGCCGAGATGCCATTTCCCCAGCAGTGTGGTGCTGTAGCCGGCTTGTTTGAGCAGAGATGGCAGGGTGGGATGTTCTGGCGGCAAGCCAATATTCGTGGCACCCGTGCCCAGGGGTTCGGCGAGGCCGACGGGCAGACGGTACTGGTAACGTCCGGTGATGAGAGCCGTGCGCGTGGCCGAGCAGACGGCCGAGTTCGCGTAGGCTTGCATGAACTTCATGCCGTCGGCGGCCAGGCGGTCGATGTTGGGCGTGGTGTAATCGCGGCGGCCGTAGCAGGAAAGGTCGGCGTAACCGAGGTCGTCGGCCATGATGAAGACGATGTTCGGGGGCGGAGTTTGCGCGCGGGACGTGCGTGCGGTCAGGGCCAGGGCCAGCGGGGCGGCCAAAACATTGCGACGGGTCAGCGAATGGCTCACCGAGCCATTGTGCCGCATTTTGGGTCGCGGCAGGCGAAACCGCGTGTGCCCCTAGAACTGCCTACTTGCGGCGGAAGACGGTTTCGTCTTTGAGAAGCTTCTCATACCGGTCTAAGTCGGTATTGTTCTCCACGCACTCATATTCGCGCAGACGCGTGCCGGGACGAAGCATGAGAGTGCTTTGAAGAGTCCACGGCTTGGTGAGCACCTCGGGGTCTTCCATGGTGACTTCGTAGGCGATGGTATTTTCGTCTTTGCGGGTGAACTTCTCGACGACGTGCAGTTTGTCGCTGTGGAATGTGCCCGTACCTGCCAGCCAGGTCTTGTCATTGAAACCGATCGCATCGACCACCAGAGTGTCGCCTTCCCAGCGGCCGACAGAATCGCCCATAAAGGAGGCTTCGAGATCATCGGGATGCTTGGCGCCGATGGGAATCACGCGGAACACATGGAACACCTCGAACAGCATCACGACGGTGGTGGGCGTCTGGACGATCTGCATCGGAAAGAGTCCCATGGTGGTGGTGCGAGGAACTCCGGGAGACAGGCAGCGCGCCATGGGATCGTCAATGCCGCGGCGGTTAAACGATTCCAGAACTTTCTCGGCAGCCCAGGGCTGGTAGGGCGCTTTCTCCTGCGGCGTCCGGACCGCGAAAGGACTGATCTGGCCGGTGGTCGCGTTGGTGCCTCCGCCGCCGTTGGCTTCTTCCCAAGTCCCGATGCGATTACTGCCGCCTTGCCAGACTCCCGTGAGATCGCGCTTTTTGTTGGCCTCCTGGGCGGACAGGGTTAAAGCCAGGGCGAGGAGTGCAAATGGAAGAGTGTATCGTCGCATAGGTTTCACTTGGTTGGAACGGCCACAGAAGGAGCATTGCCGCCGTCGCCCGTGCCCGCGGGCGGACCGAAGAACAGTTTCTTGCCATCCTTAAACGTGACTTCGCGCGAATGGCCCCAATCGCCGCCATCGCGCGCGTGCCAGCCAGTAACGGTGATCTCGTCTCCCTGCTTGATAGTCACTTCCTTTTTCCATCCGGTGCGATACAGGACATTGGGAGGAAATCCTTCCAGCTTCCAGTTGACCACCTTGCCCGACGCATCTTTGACGTCCAGGTAGAAAAAGCTATGAGGGTTGGTCCACTCGACTTTGGTGACAGTGCCCGTAAGGGTGATGGGCTTGTTGGCATCGTATTCGGCGCCGAAGGAGTGGTGGGCCCAGGCAGAGGCACCGACGAATAGCAGTGCTCCCACAAGCTTCAAGTGTTTCATAGACGTCACAACGCCTCCATTCCCTTCGAGCATAAATCCGGCGCGCGGCGGGGTCAACGGAGTGTGCAATCTATTGCACACTTCTCCCGCGCGATATGGGAGACTGTCAGCTTATGGCTGGCACCAGCTCTCTGGAGCGCGCCCTTGTCTTGTTGAAAATGATCGAGCAGACGCCGGGCGGGCTGACCAATGCGGAGATCAGCCGGCGTCTGGACATCCCGAAAACGACTTGCTCCTACATCGCGCGCAAGCTGGTGCACGAAGGTTACCTGATCAGGGACGCCGCTTCGGGACGATACAAAATCGGCCTGGCGGTGGTGGCCCTGGCGCATGGGGCATTACGCGAGGTCGGGATTCGGACGGTGGCCGAGCCTGCGCTGTTCAAACTGACCACCCGGACCGGACTTTCGGGCGGCATCGGCGTGCTGGAACGGGGGCATGTGTTGCTGGTAGATCGAGTGGAGAGTCCGCGATTCGTAGACCGGCGTCTTCGTGCGCAGCGGGACATCGGCCGGAAACTGCCGGTGCATTCGACAGCGCTGGGCAAAGTGCTGCTGGCTTATCTGCCGCGGCCACAGGTATTGGAACTAATCGCGGGCAAGGAACTGGCTCGGAGCACGGCGAAGACGGTTACATCGAAGACGCGATTACTGGCCGAGTTGGACCAAGTTCGGAAGCAGGGATACGCGATCGCGGACGGGGAAGCTTACTCGGATCTGCGGTCGCTGAGCGTGCCGATTCTGGGCAGCGATGGGTCGGTTCAAGCCGCACTCTCAGTGAACGGAAGTCCCAAGGATCGCGTATGGCTGGATTTACCGGAACTGGTCAAGATCGTCCAAGAGGCCGCGAGAGATATCGCGCGGCGCGCCTGGATCCTCCGACCAGCCTGAACTAGAAGCTAATGCGAGCCGCCAGCTGCATGGTGCGCGCTGGACGGGCTGACGAGATCTGACCGAATCCAGCGCCGCCCAGAGTGAATCCGGGGACATTGAAATTGGCTCGGTTCAAAAGATTGTATGCTTCGGCCCGAAGGTGGAACTTGACCTGCTCAGTGACAGTGAAGCTTTTTTCCAAAGTGGCGTCGGTATTCAGGAGCGACGGCCCGCGCAAGCCGGAGCGCGGGGAATTCCCGAAGGTCAGTGGCGCCGGATTCACGAATGCCGACGTATCGAACCACTGATTGAGGGTTTGCCGATCGGAAGCGAGGTTGGGATCTCGCAACAGATTCGGGCGCTGCAGGCCGGCTGAGAAAGAATTGGTCTGATTGGTGGAGGTCACGACGGTGAACGTGGGACCCGAGGTGTAGGTCTCAAGCACACCGACCTTCCAGCCGCCCAACGCGCCATCCACCAGGTGGCTGCCTTTGAACTTAGGAACTTCGTACATCAGCGTGACCACAACATGGTGCGGAATGTCGCTGCCGCTCAGGCCTTTATCGAGGCCGCGATTATAGGCATCCATGTAACTGCCGGTGGACCCGAACTCCTGCGAGGCTTCGACGTCGTCGATGAACTTGGACCAGGTGTAGTGAGCCAGGAAGGAGAATCCCCGTCCGAAGCGCTTCTCGGCGCGGATGAAGCCGCCGTTGTAGGTCGAGTTGCCGATGGAAGGATTAATCCAGGTGACGTTGCCGAACTGCGGGAAGGGACGGCGGGCCTGGCCACCGCCCAGCGCCATGTTTTCCGGAGTTACCTGATTGAGGTTGAAATCGTTCGCGGTCAGATGGTGGCTGGTGTTGCCGATGTAGCCTACTTCGAGAACCAGATCCTTCGCGAGCTGGCGCTGAATACTGAAGTTGTATTGGTAGGAGATGGGAGCAACCTGGTTCGGATCGAAATACGCCGGCGCCGTATTGGGAGTCTGGCCGCGAGGCACCGCGCCGAAGGAGGGAGTCAGCGGCGGGCGGGAATACGAGGGGAATCCGTTCTTCAGCTGGATCACGACATCCGGCTGTGAAACCGCGTAGCTGGCCGAGGTGGAGAAACCAAGCGAAGCCACGTCCCCGATGGTGTTGCTAACCGTGGGACCGTAGAAAATTCCGGCGCCGCCGCGAATGACGGTCTCGCTCCTGCCGGGGAGACGATACGCGAAACCCAACCGGGGTCCGAGGTTGTTCCAGTCGGTG
>Ga0105245_10006555_pt1 | contig 10220 bp, 7 predicted proteins | sample KBSM54metaG_FD_81523 | JGI IMG/M metagenome (GOLD analysis project Ga0105245, IMG submission 81523) | Miscanthus rhizosphere microbial communities from Kellogg Biological Station, Michigan, USA - KBS M5-4 metaG | ecosystem: Host-associated > Plants > Roots > Rhizosphere > Soil | place: Michigan... | reverse complement strand
CGTTGGAGAAGGCATCGTTTTCTGCCGAGCCGGGTCACAGGAACTCGTAAGAGAGATGACCATCCAGATCAGATCGGATGCCGGTCATACCGGCAGGGAATCTTGTGTGACGTAAGATACCGACCATCCGGACGGCTGAATCCTTGAAGACGGGAGTCTCGATGAGGGAACTGAAGGCGGCTCTCTTCGCCTGCCTGGTGGCGGCGAGTCTCTACGCCCAGAGCGTGTCCGGTCCGGGTGGGTGGGACACGTACAGCGGCGGCGCCGCGGGCCGGCGGTATTCGCCGCTGACCCAGATCAGCGCGACGAACGTTTCGAAGCTGAAGCTGGCCTGGCAGTATGGAGTGGCCGAGCCGGGCGTGGCGTTGAGCTCAGTCGGCCGGAGCCAGGCCGTTCCGATTTTCGTGCGCGGCGTCCTCTACACGTCTACCGCCCGGCGGACGATCGTCGCGCTGGATCCCGCGACAGGGCGGGAGATCTGGAAGCACGAGCTCGACAAGGGCGGCGCCCCGAACCGCGGCGTGTCGTACTGGGCCGGCGACGGCCGGCTGACGCCGCGAATTCTCGCTGGAACAACCGACGGCCGTCTGCTCGCGCTCGACGCGGCCACCGGAAAGCCCGTTCCGACGTTCGGCGACCAGGGATCGATTGACCTGCGCGCCGGCATCGCCGACAAGTTTCCGAAGATGCCGTACCTGATGGCGTCACCCGGCGTCATCTACCGGAATCTGATCATCACCGGCGCACAGGGCCAGGAGGACAACCCCGAGGGCCCGGCGATGGACGTCCGCGCCTGGGACATCAGAACCGGCAAGCTGGTCTGGACGTTTCACACGATCCCGCACCCCGGCGAACCGGGATCGGAAACCTGGCCGAAAGACTACTACCTGACCGCGGGCTCGCCCGCGAACTGGGGCTTCGGCTCGGTCGACGCGGAGCGAGGGCTGATCTTTCTGCCCATCGGCCAGCCGGCGTCGCAGTACTACGGCGGCCATCGCGCGCAGCAGAACCTGTATTCCTCGTCCGTCGTCGCGCTCGATGCGCGGACGGGCAAGGTGCGCTGGCACTTTCAGCTGACGCACCACGACCTGTGGGATTACGACAACGCGGCGACCCCGGCGCTCATGGACGTCGTACGCGACGGCAGAAGAATCCCCGCCGTCGTCACGGTGGCGAAGTCGGGGATGATGTTCTTTCTCGAGCGCGAGACCGGCAAGCCGATTTACCCGGTCGAGGAGCGGCCTGTTCCCGCGAGCGATATTCCCGGCGAGGAAACCTGGCCGACGCAGCCGTTTCCCGTGAAGCCTCCGCCGCTGTCGCGGCTCAGCATCAAGCCGGACGAGATCTTCACCGGCGAACCCGCGCACGAGAAGTTCTGCCGCGATCTGGTGGAGCAGATCGGGGGCATTCACAATCTCGGTCCCTACACGCCGTACAGCAGCAAGGAGTTCCGGATCCTGTTTCCGGGGCAGCAGGGCGGGCCGAATTTCGGCGGTGTGGCGATCGATCCGGCAATGGGCTACGTCTTCGTGAACTCGCGCGACGTCGGCGGCATGGGCCGCATGGACAAGACGCCCGACGGGGATCAGGTGGCGTATCGACGCTTCAGCCCGCTGGGCCGCGGCACCGTGAACGCACGTTTCTGGAATCCCGCGACGAGCCTCCCGTGCCAGCCGCCGCCATGGGCGCACCTGATCGCGGTCAACGCCAACACCGGCGACATCGCCTGGAAGGTTCCGCTGGGCACGAGCGACGAGCTCGAGGCGAAGGGCCTCAAGAACACCGGAGCCTTCGGTCAAGGCGGTCCGATCGTGACGGCCGGCGGTCTCGTGTTCATCGCCGGCACGATCGACAAGCGGTTTCGAGCGTTCGACTCGCGCACCGGCCAGGTGCTCTGGGAGGGCCGGCTCGAATCGGAGGGCCATACGACCCCCATGACCTACATGGCGCCGAACGGCAAGCAGTACGTCGTGGTCGTGACGACGGGTGTCAACGCGTTTGCGCTGGAGTGAATAGCAGTGAGCGTCAGCGCTTCCCTGAGCGATCAGGCGAGCGCGAAGACGCTGACCGCGATGGCAATGATGAGCAGGGCGCCGACGACCGCCTCGGCCGTATCCGAAAACGTCCAGTCGTGAAGCTTGAGTCGTTCGAACATAAAACCCCCACTGCGCCAACTCGTCGAATTACCCGGCGGGCTTGCCTGGTTAAGGGATTAGACGGCTGGCTCCAGCCAAAGGTTTAAGATGTGGTCGCGGTCAGAGAGTGAGGGGACGATGCGAATGCGACGTTTCTTTTACGTAGCCGTGTCGGCCTCGGCCGCTGCGCTGCTCGCAGTGGCCGGCCACGCCCAAGCGCCCCGCGGGAGCGGAAACGCGCACGAGCACGACAGCTTCGGCGCCCGCCTGACGGCGCCCCCGGCCGCCGATTGGCCCACCAACGGCGGCAACCTTTACAACCAGCGTTACTCTCCGCTCACATCCATCAACCGCTCCAACGTCGCGCAGCTCAAGGGCGTGTGGCGCGCACGCCTGCGCGGGTCGGGCGCCGCGCCGAAGTACTCGGGCTTCGCGCAGCCGCTCGTGTACGGCGGCGTTGCGTATGTGAGCACGGGCGCCAACGACGTGTTCGCCGTGTCGATCGATACCGGCGAGGTTCTCTGGCAGTACTCGGCGAATCTCCCCGAGGACCTGCCGTCGGTCTGCTGCGGCTGGAACAACAAGGGCGTCGCGATCAGCGAAGACAAGGTGTTCATCGGTCAGCTCGACGGCCGGCTCGTGGCGCTCGATCGCGCCACAGGCAAGGTCGCGTGGTCCATTCAGGCCGAGCGATCGGAGGACAGGTTCTCGATCACGGCGGCCCCGCTGTATGTCAGTGGCCGGGTCATCATGGGTTTTGCAGGCGGTGATCGCGGCACGGGCAGCCGCGTCAAGGCGTACGACGCGAAGGACGGCCGTCTGATCTGGACCTTCTACACGATTCCCGGTCCCGGCGAGCCCGGTCACGAGACGTGGCCGAAGGACAGCGATGTATGGCAGTACGGCGGCGCCGCTCTCTGGCAGACGCCGGCCGTCGATCTCGAGCTCGGCCTCGTGTACTTCTCGACCAGCAACGCCTCGCCGAATTACAACGGCGCAGTCCGAGCGGGCGACAACCTATACACGGCGTCGATGCTGGCGATCGACCTCGAGACGGGAAAGTATCGCTGGCACTTTCAGCAGGTGCATCACGACATCTGGGACTACGACGCCGTCAACCCCGTCGTGCTGATGGATGTGAACGTCGGCGGGCGCACTCGCAAGGCGATTGCCGAAGTCGGCAAGACCGGCTGGGCGTACATCCTGGATCGGCAGAACGGCAAGCCTCTGATTGGCATCGACGAACGGCCGGTGCCTCAGGAACCGCGGCAGGCGACGGCCGCGACGCAGCCGTTCCCGCGCGGCGATGCGGTCGTGCCGCAGTTCATCGAAATCGCCCCCGAGGGTTCCACGCTCGTCAACGACGGCCGGATTTTCACGCCCTTCGTTGGCGCGAACCCGACGATCGTGGCGCCTGGAATCTGGGGCGGCGCCAGCTGGCCGCCGAGCGCCTACGATCCGGCGCAGCAGCGGTTGTTCGTCTGCGCCTCGTCCGTGATCGGCGGATACACGGGCGGCGGCGATCCGAAGTTCGTGCCGCCCACTCCAGGCGTCTCGTTCGGCGGCGGCAAGACGGCGTTCACGCGCACGGCGCGTACCGGCATCATCGCGGCGCTCGATGTGACCACCAACAAGATCGCGTGGCGGTACCAGTGGCCCGAGCAGTGCTACAGCGGCACGCTGGCGACAGCGGGCGGTCTGCTGTTCGTCGGCCGCACCGACGGGCGCCTCACGGCGCTCGACTCCGCCAGCGGCAAACAGCTCTGGGAGTTCCAGACCGGCGCCGGCATGCACGCGCCGGCGAGCACGTTCGAGTACAAGGGCAAGCAGTACGTGATCGCGTTCTCGGCGGGCAGCGCGCTGCTCGGTTCGGCGCGCGGTGACAGCGTCTGGTTGTTCGGTCTCGACGGGACGCTCCCGCCGGTCCAGCCGGGATCGCCGATCTCACGGCAAGCCGCCCCCGTGGCCGCAACCAACGAACGCAGCGTCCGGCTTCAGCCGGACATCGCCGCGGGTCGGCAGCTCTACACGCAGGCGTGCGAGGTGTGCCACGGCGCGGACGGCGCCGGCGGACACGGCGGCGGCGCATCGCTCGTCGCCCTCAAGGATCTCGCGGCCACGATTCAGACAGTGACCGCGGGCCGCAACAACATGCCCCCGTTCAGCGCATCGCTCACGCCCGAACAGATTCGCGACGTGAGCGCCTATGTGGTGGGAACGCTGGCAGGCCGGTCCGTGCCCTAGCGGGTAAAAAGAGGAGGCCGGGGCGAAGAGGCGCTTGACATATTCCCATATGGGAATATATAAGTGTCCTCATGCCGCGCGCTTCGACGACGTCGGATCCGTTCAACGCCATTGCTGAGCCCCGCCGCCGGCACATCCTGGAACTGATCGCAGCTGAGGAACGATCGGTCGGCGAAATCGCCGACGCGCTCGATCTTGAGCAGCCTTCCGTTTCAAAGCATCTGCAGGTGCTCAGGGATGTCGGGCTGGTCACGGTGAGGCGCGACGGCCGCCGCACGCTCTATCGAACCAACGCCGAGACGCTCCGCACGATTCACGAATGGTCCCGGATGTTCGCCCAGTACTGGCGCGGCCAGCTGCGGCGCATCAAGTCACACGCCGAGGAGGAACGATGACAACAACCGCACCCGTTTCGGAAACGCAGACCTTCACCATCACCGAAGACATCACCGTCCGCGCCTCGCTCGAGCAGACGTTCGCTTCGCTCGTGGCGCAGATGGGCCGGCTCAACGAAAGCCCGGACGGCGCTCCGCTGCCGATGATTCTCGAGCCGCATCCCGGCGGCCGCTGGTATCGCGACCTTGGCGGAGACAACGGTCACTTGTGGGGTTTCGTGCAGAGCATCAAGCGGCCCGTCCTGCTCGAGATCTGGGGACCGCTGTTCATGTCAACCGGGGCGACCTCGAACCTGATCTACCGCCTGACCGAGACCCCCGATGGCACGGTGATCAAGTTCACCCACACGCTGGTCGGCCCGTTCCCCGAAGATCACCGCTCGCGCCTGACGGCCGGGTGGAGCGCGTTGCACGTGCGCGTCCGCAAGGCCGCCGAAGCGGCGACGAACTAGGAATCAGGAGGATGCGATGAAGATAATCGACGGACTGCTCGCAGAACTCGAACAGGAAGCTCAGACGACGCGCCGCGTGCTCGAGCGGATTCCGCAGGCGAGCCTCTCGTGGCGGCCGCATCCCAAATCGATGTCGCTCGGCCAGCTCGCCTTACACGTGGCCACAGTGCCCGGCAACGTCGCCGAGCTTGCGGCGCGGGACACGATTCCCGAGCCGCCAAACTTCGTTCAGCCCGAGGCCGCCACGGCCGCGGAGCTCGTGCCGTCGCTGACCGACAGCGTCGCGCGGGCGAAGCGGGCCCTCGGCGGATTCGACGATGCGCAAATGGGTGAGACGTGGCGGCTGCAGAGCGGCGGCCGCGACATCATGGCGATGCCGCGAGTCGCCCTGGTGCGGGCGATCATGTTGAACCACTGGTATCACCACCGTGGCCAGCTGCTCGTCTATCTGCGCCTGCTGAATCAATCGGTGCCGTCGGTGTACGGTCCGACCGCCGACGAGAATCCGTTCGCCGCCTGAGTGATGTGGACGCGGCGGCCGGCGAACCGGCCCGCCGCGGTCCTTGTCGCGCGATCAGAAGCTCAGCGTCGCATGGAACCGCGCGAGGCGCGGCGCGGCAATCGCCGTGGGTGTCAGCCACGCCGCGCCGTTCGTCCGATACTCGTAAGTCTGCTGATAGCTCGTGATGACGTTGGAGTTGAACAGGTTGTACAAGTCGACGCCGGCGTCCAGCCGCCTGCCGGCGAACCGGAAGATCTTGGCGAAGCGCATGTCGACCAGGTTGATGCGCTCGAGCGTGTAGAGCACCCCCGGGTTCAGCAGGCCCACCGTCGTCGTGCCGGTCGGGAGCGCGTTGGCCGGCAGCCGGCCGAGTGATTGCGCGATGACGGTGTTCGGCACGACGTAGTTGGCAGCCAGGGACAGCCCGTTCGTCGCCACGCCGCCGCCCGGTGTGGTTTCGATCGACCGCATGCTGGCGCTGACCAGGACCGCGATCTTCGGCAGGGTGTACGACGCCAGGCCCTTGAACGAGGTCGACCACTTTTCCGTGACGTCGCAGGAGTCGACTCGCGCGGTGCCCAGCAGTTCCGGCAGCGCCTGGGTGACGGCGCAGTTGTTGCGCACGGCGCGCCCCGTGCTCGTGCCGCCTTGTATCATCACGCCGTTGGCCAACCGCGCGGTCGCGGTGAAATCCCCGCCCTGCCAGTAGGCCGTGCGCGCGGGCCCGTAGTCGGTCTCGCTCGTCATGTAGTTCTGCGCGCCCCGCGCCGCCGCCGCCGGCGTGATGGCGACAAACTGCGCCAGCTCGCCGGCGCCCGGCAGGTTGTCGTGCTGCGGAATGGCGATGGAATAGGTGTCGTAGTCCGCGGCTGTCGTCAGCGCGTTGTCCGTCACGAAGAAGTTGCCCCACCAGCGGCGGTTGTAGGCCCCTTCAATCGACAGTCGCGGAACGAGCTCGTGCTGAACCGCGACGCCGAACTGCCAGTCGTACGGACGCACGCCCCACCCGCCCAGGATGTCCGGGTTGACCGTCGTCGTGTTCGGGTTGGCGTTGCCGAAATTCAGGTTGTTGCCGCCGAGCGCCGCGCACAGATCGCCACCCCTGGCGAGGTTGTTCTGCTGCGCGGGATTGAGCAGATCGCAATCGACGACGTAGTTGCGGTTGCCGTCGGTCCAGCCGCGGGCCGCGCTGCCCGGGCCCGAGCCGACGCGCGTGACGATGCGCGCGGCCGGATTGTTCGAGCTGTAGATGACGTCGGAGGTCGCCGCTTCGAGGTATTTGCCGACGTTGACCTTGAGCGCCGTCTTGCCGTTGCCGAACAGATCGTAGGCCAGGCCGACCCGCGGGGTGATGTCGTTGTACCCGCGCACGCTGACCGTGCGGTCGAACGTAATCGGCTGCGGGTTGAATTTCGACGTGAGCGTCGTGCCGTTGCCCTCCGCGGGCGCCCAGCTCCACGCGCGATCGAAGCGGACGCCGCCCTGCAGCGTCATGCGCCCGATCGTCCACTGGTCCTGCCCGTACAGGCTGAAGGTCTCCGTGCGGTCGTGCTGATCCCAGCGCGGCGACAGGAAGTACGAGACGGCGATGGGGACCTGGTTGTTGAACGTGTATCGCAGCTGCTGGTGGTTCGGCACGCGCCCGTTGTGCACTTCCGAGAAGTAGCCCTGGTAGCCGACCTTCACGTTGTGCGCGCCGGTTACGTACGACATCGACGCCCGCCAGGCGCTCTGCAGCGCATCGTTGTCGTTGAAGCCGAAGTCCAGCGGATCGAAGACGCCGCGATAGGAGAGGTTGGTCCGGCCGTAGATGCCGCTCTGCTCCGTCACCGGAATCAGGTCCATCAACCCATCCGGCGCCGCCATGCCGAACCGCGCGTACCCGTAAGCGAAACGCGAATAGCCCGCCTCGAGCAGCACGCGGTTGCTGAGCGGGGCCGAGTACGTGGCCTGCGTCGTGTTGTACGGGAAATCGTGATACCCGGGGAACGCTTCCGGGGAGACGGTATCGACGCCGAACGTCCGTCCTGAACCGATCCAATCGCTGCCGACCGTGCGGCAGGCGTCTCCGGCCGGCGTCAGCGAAGAGCCCCCGCACCGTCGCTGGTAATCGTGCGAGAACGTGATCCGATTGCGCGGCGTCAGCTGGGCCGTCAGGCGGCCCGCGTAGATTTTCCGCGACTCCGCCGTGCGGGCCTCGATTGACTGGTCAGCCTGGTAGTCCCAGTGCGAGGCATCGCCGGCAAAACGGTTCGCGAAAATCCCGTCGACGACCTGGGCGTTGGCCCAGGCGCGGACGTTGGCGAAGAACCACAGGCGGTCCTGCTTCAACGGACCGCCGACGCTGCCGCTCACGTCCCAGTTCGAGCGGAGGGCCGGCGGCTGCGTAATCCCGTAGCCTTGCATCCGGGCGTCGACGTTGTTCCCCGTCGCCCAGTCCCCCGAGATGCTCGAGAACGCCGAGCCGCGGAACTGGTTGCCGCCCGATTTGGGCACGATGTTGATGCTCGGCCCGCCCGTTTCGGCTTCCGCGAGACCGCCGGAAATCAGCACCTGCATCTCTTCCGAATTGGCGGTGTCGTACGTGACGTCCGATACGCCGCCGCCGCCGAACGGCGCCGCGACCGCCATGCCGTTGGTCAGGATCCGTCCTTCGCCGCTGGCGCCGCCGTGGGCGGTGAAAAACATCATGTTCGGCGTCGTCGGCGCGGTCGCCGCGCCCGCTCCCGCCACGCCGCCGATGTTGAGCGCCGGGACAGTGGCCAGGGCCGAACCGTAGCCGCGCGTCGCCGGCAGCGTGCTGAGCGTCTCGTTGTTCAACACGACTTCCCGGCGCACGGACTGTGTGTCGACGACGGGCGATGCGGCCGAGACGGTGACGGTTTCCGCTACCGCGCCCACGCGGAGGTCGGCGTTCGCCGTGACCACACCCGAACCCGAGACGACGAGGCCCTCGCGTCTCACCGTGGTGAAGCCCGTCAGCGTAAACGTCAGGACGTAGCTGCCCGGAGGCAGATCGGTGATGCGGTACTGGCCCGTGCCATCGCTCACGACGGTGCGGGCTTTTTCAATGAGCACGGGGCTGGCAGCCTCGACGCTGACGCCCGGTAGAACGGCGGCGGACGCGTCCCGGATGACTCCCGCGATGGTGGCCTGGGCGAATACGAAACTGGGCAGTAGCAGGATTCCGGCGACGGTTGCGACGACCCTCACAACGATGGTTACCACTCGGGGCATGCAGAAACCTCCTCGAAGCCGCGTCCGGCGCGGAGGTTACCACATAGTTTCCTTGTACATCAGGAGTGAACGGGGTGAACGGGGATGAAGCGCTCAACGCGAGAATTGCCGGGCACGGGCACCTCGAGATGCGGCATCGGGGCGCCCGCAAAAAGCCGCCGGCACGGACGCGCGAGCCAGCGCGCGATGCGGGCCGATCGTGTGTGCCGCGCTGAATCGGTGGCGATTCCGGTATTGGCGTACATCTGTCGATACAGCTTCGAGATGAGCACGAATGCCAGCCGGCCTTTCCACGTCGGCGCCACCCGCGATCGCCGCCACACACGCGCGACGGTATAGAACTGATCCCACACGGCCTGCGTGCCGCGCCGGATTTCGTCCGGCGTCATCACCGGGTGCGGTGTGTAGACCTTGGGACGATCCGCCTGCGGGATGAGCCAGTGGCGCGTGACGGGAATGCCGTTCACCGTCGCGGCGTTGCTGCCTTCTTCGCGCTCCCAGCGCTCGAAGTCCACGGTGCCGGGATACGGCGTCAGCATCACGAACTGCGCGAACGCGACGCCCGCGCGCTCGGCGAGATCAGCGGTCGCCGTGAACGTTTCCGGCCGGTCGCTCGGCAATCCGAAAATGAACGAGCCCAGCACGTGAACACCGTGCGATCGGAACGCCTGCAGGCGCTCGATGAGCGGTTCGCCCACCAGGTTGAATCCCTTGTGCACGTCCTTCAGCCCCTGGGGCGTGACCGCCTCCACGCCCACGAGCGCTCCGCGGATCCTCGCGCGCGCCATCGCCTGCAGGAACGCGGGATCCTCCGCGGCCTCCATGGTGATCTGGGTGAAGAAGATCATGTCGTCAGGGAGCATGGCCAGCCCCTCCATCAGGGCGAAGCGCTCGGCCCGAAGCGCTTCGAGCTCGCGCAGGTGAGACGGATCGCTGCGGCGCGCGGCCTGCGCCAGATCGGCAAGCGTGACGGGGTAGAAGTTGTCGTCGGCGAGCGCGATGAACCGGAACCCCCGCCGCCGCAACTCCACGGCCTCCTGGATGACGTGACGGACGGCCGCCTGCCTCGGCGTCTGACCGTCGGTGCGCCACACCGAGCAGAACGAGCAGTGCTTCGGACACCCCCGCACCGTCTGGATTGACGCCCACATATACCGATCTTTCGGCAGCAGTTCCCAGCGGGCGGTCTTGAATGTTCCGCCGCCGATTCTGCCCGCCTCGTAAATCCGATGCGGAGCGCCTGCGGCGCAGTCGT
>Ga0105245_10006554_pt1 | contig 10222 bp, 7 predicted proteins | sample KBSM54metaG_FD_81523 | JGI IMG/M metagenome (GOLD analysis project Ga0105245, IMG submission 81523) | Miscanthus rhizosphere microbial communities from Kellogg Biological Station, Michigan, USA - KBS M5-4 metaG | ecosystem: Host-associated > Plants > Roots > Rhizosphere > Soil | place: Michigan... | reverse complement strand
CCTTTATGCGCCTGCACGATGGCGCGGCAGATGGGCAGCCCGAGTCCAGCGCCGCGGATGTTTTCGGATTTGCCGCGGTAGAATTTTTCGAAAATACGCTCTTCTTCCCCAGGCGGAATGCCCGGGCCGCGGTCGCGCACTTCGATGATGACGGCCTCCTGGTCGTCAAAGGCCGCGAGTTCCAGGGGCGAACCGGGGGGCGTATATTTGGCTGCGTTCTCGAGCAAGTTCCACAGTACCTGCCCGATGAGCACGTCGTCCACGAACACCATTATTGGTTGAGCCTCGGGCGGTAGATTCCCGGCCAGATCGGTGACGACCGTGCGCTGCTGGAGCTGTGGCTCCATGCGCTGAAGAACGGTGCCGACGATTTCCTCCAGGGGATAGAAGTCGCGGCGCAACTCTACGCCGCCCGATTCGAAGCGTGTCATGTCGAGGAGATTGCCGACCAGGCGGCTCAGGCGCTCAGCTTCGTCGGAGATGCTTTCGAGCAGCTCTTGCTTGGTTTCGAGAGGCAAGCGGTCGCTTTGCGAACGCAGTGTAGAGGCAGCGCCGGTGATGGAGGCGAGCGGAGTGCGCAGATCGTGCGACATGGCGCTCAGCAGTGAACTGCGCATCTGCTCGGTCTGCATGTGAACACGAGTTTCCTCGGCGGAGCGTTGGCTCAGAGTCCTCTCGATGGCGACGGCGGTCTGCCCGGCGAAGACTTCCAGCAGTTGTTGTTGTTCCGGCGCGAAGATCTTATTCTCGGGATCGGGAAGGACAGCGAGAACACCGAAGGTTTCGCGCGCTCCGCGCAACGGGAGATAGAGCGCAGTGGCATCCGCATGCGCGTCCGTGCGCAAACCCGCTTTGTGGCCATGATCGAAAACCCACTGTGCTATCGACTCTTCGGAGGTCGGCACGGGCAGTACATCGGAGGTGCGGCGGCGGAAGGAGAGTTTTCCGTCCTCGGGCAGAAACATCACCACGCGAGCGCCAAAGACTTCCTCGGCGAGTGCGGCGGCGGCTCGGGCGGCTTCAAAAACCCGGGTTTCCCCAGCGAGTTTGCTGGACAGGCGGTACAGAGCTTCGGTGCGGGCCTCACGAACGGCGGCTTGGGCCGCGTGGTCTTTCAGCCGCGCAGTCTGGGTGCTGATGACCAGCGCGACGACCAGCATCCCGGCAAAGGTAAACACGTATTGATAATCGGAAACGGCGAACGTCAGATAGGGCGGCACGCAGAAAAAATCGAACGCGGCTACGCTCAGAAAGGACGCCGTTACGGAGATCCAGCGGCTGCAGCGCATGGCGACCACGACAACGCCGACGAGGTACAGCATGGCGAGGTTAGTAGGCGCCAGGGTATCGCGTAAGAGCACCGAAGCGGTGGTGGCGGTGGCCACAATGGCGACTGCCAGAAGTGTTTCTCGGGTGGACCTCAAGGGTCAACAGTATCAGGTCGGCTCATCTGCCCGCCCGGGCTTACGGGATTTCGTGCGGCTTGTGGATTTCCCGCTCGAGGCAATCCACAATATCGGTGTAACGACCACTCTCGATATCGTCCTCAAGCCGTTGCAGGGCCACGCCCACGACGTCGCGGTGGTGGAGCCGGGATCCGACTCCGGACTGCGCACACAGCCGCAGCCAGATGCGATGCAGGCGGTCGACATCTTCCGGCCATAATCGCGGAGGATGAGGCCCAAGGTTCACATAGACCGAGGGACGATCGGGATTGGTAATTTCGAGTGAAAACGCGTGGCGCGGCTCGGCCAAGCGTTCCCAGGCGAGGCCAATGCGGCTGGCCAGTTCTTCCGAGGCCATGCGGGCGGACACGCCCACGACCAGCTTGGACACCTGGAGGTGTGCTGCTGTCTGAACCATTGCATCAAAGGGATCGATGGCGGGGACGACCAGCAGTTCGACGCTCTTGCCTTCTTTTTCCGCAACGGAAACCACGTGGGAGAACAGTTCCTGCTCGTCGTGGGCGAAGAGCTGGTCATCCTGAAGGTCGTATTCGCCGGCGCCGGTGGAAAGCTGGCGAACTGTCATCACTACCACGTCGTGACGCCGGAGGTTGGTTTTTTCAAGAGTTTTGTTCAGGTGCCAGAGCCGGTTGGAATCGCGGACGGCAACCAGGATGCTGCCCGGCCGCGCGTGCAAGGTGTCCGTGCCAATCTCGGCCTGATGATCCAAGTTGAACTTTTCCAAATCCGCGCGATGTTCCTTTTTCTTGCGGGCATTGATGTTTTCCGAGACTAGGAACAGGACATACAGGACGACGGTGAACGAGACGCCGTAAACCGTGGCAATCTTCTTGGTAAAGAGGTTCGCGATGGCAACCAGAAATAGAATCGAGGTGGTGGCCGCCAGTCCGAGGGGGACTTCGACGCGGCCCAGTGTAATGTTGCCCGGGAATTTATACTCCTGGTCGTGGCGCTGATAGCGCAGCACCAGCACGCCCAGCGCTTTGAGAGCGAAGCTCCAGACTACGCCGAAGGCGTAGGCTTCGCCCAGCAGGAGAACATCGCCGCGGCTCAATATGATGGTCGCGATCTGGAGCAGCGCCATCAGGTTCAGAATCCGGTAGGTGGTCCCGAACTTGCGGTGCGGCCTGCGGAACCAGTCCAGCAGTACGCCGTCCTCAGCCACCCGGTTCATCACGCCGTTCACGCCGATGAGCGACGTATTCACGGCTCCGGATAGAATCAGCACGCCGACGATCACTACGAAGATGTTAAAACCGAGCTTGACCGCCGTGGGCCCAACGAGGTTGTCCACCACGCCGCTGATCATGTTGGGGTAATAGTTACTGCGAACGGCATCGGGAATGATCATCACCGCAAAAACGGAGATCACGCCGGTGCAGATCACGCAGTAGGTACACACCAAGTTGGCGGTGAGGCGCAGGTTCTTGAGTTTGGGATAGGCGAGTTCGCGGTACACCTGGGCGAGGGTCTCGAATCCGCTCATGGCGAGGATCGAGTGGCCGAAAGCCACGATCAGCACGACGAAAGACATCTGTGCCCAGAAGGTTCCGCTGAACCATCCCAGCGATTCATTGGTCAGGTGGATGTTGGAGGGGGTGGGCAGGGGCGGCAAGAGCACCTTCCCCTGCAGAACACCATTCATCACGAGGGTGAGCGGGCACCAGACCAGGAGGATCACTACCATGACCGTGGTGATCTGCATGATGCGCAGGGCTTTGTCGCTGGATTCGGGAACGCCCTTGATGTTCGACCACCAGAAATAACAGGTCACGACGACGCTGAAGAAGACCGCAAAATAATTGGGATTCGTGCGCCAGGTTTGGTGGAAAGCCTCACTCAGTTCGTTCAGCAGGGCTCCCAGATACAGCCCCGCGCTGACTACGCTGATGGGTCCGGTGAGAATGTAATCGACCACCAGAGCGGAGACGGACAGCTTAGCCACGGTGGGTCCCATGCTATCCCGCACCACCACGTACACGCCGCCGCGCACGAACATGCTGGAGCTTTCCATGTATACGGAACGGACGGCGTAGCTGAACAGCATCACGGCCAGCACCATCCATGGCGCGGACTTCCCTATAGCCTGCTCGGCAATGCCTCCGATGTAGTACATCGTCGAAGCCATGTCGTTTAGGACGACGGCGGCCGCTTGCCAGACGGAGATAAAGGTAAGGGCGACGGTGGTGGCGACGACTACTTTCGTGGTGGATGAAGACTGTGCCGCGGGCGAAGGTTGCGTTTGTAGATTCATATATTGACCACCAGGACACGTCGTCCGTCATGCTGCAGCATTCGGGCGAGGCGGGTTTCCCAAGACGGCCACCAGCGCCACTTTCGAGCTCCGACGATGGCCAGCGATTCGGGTGGCAGCGCGCGGCGGATGGCTTCATTGCGATCGCGGCAAAGATAAATCTCGACGACGGCGTCATTGTCTGCCGCGAGGGATTCCATGATCCGCTCGGTATATTCCACAGGCACGTCAGGCCGGTTGAGCGGAAGTGGATACGGAACGACTTGGGCTGCCATCAACGTGATGCGAGCGCCGAGATCCCGGGCCAAGGTGCGGGCGGTTGCAAGCGCAGCGGCGGTCCTGGGGAGATCGGTGAAAATGACCTGGAGATCGAGCTTGCGGCTGCTGCGGGAGACATCCGGCTGCGCGGGCAGAGGGCCATATCTTAGGCGAACAATTTCGTGTGGCACCAGTTCCAGACTAGGGAATTCAGTCTTAAGGCCGCGTCAAAATGGGGGCTGAGGGCGTTAAGAAAGTGTTAAAAGACGACATGAGGTCGCGATCTGACGCATGTAGGGGAATAAAAACACTGATTCTAAACAGTTTAGTGCTGGCATTGCGGCTGCACTTCACATCGGCATGAGAAACATATTCCTTCTATCCGTTGTTGCGGTCGGGACGCTTTTCATCACAGGAGCGATCGCGCAACACGAGGAACATCACGGCAGCGAAGCCACGCCGCCAGCAGACAAATCGGCAGCGATGCCCATGATGAGTCAGATGATGCCGATGATGGCGGCGCACGCGGAAGCAACTAAGCTCGCGGATCAACTGGTAAACGGGTTGACTGCGATCGAGAACGAAAAGAACGCGAAAGAGCGCGACAGAAAACTAGCCGAGCACGGGCAGCTGCTGAGACAACTGCAAGCCAACCTTAAGGGCCAATCGGAAATGATGGAGCACATGCACGGCATGATGATGGGTGGAACGATGCCGGCGGGAGGCAAGAAGCAATAATCGTGGTTGTTATGATGTCTCCATGCGTTTGTGCCGCTTTGGAGACTCGCGTCTAGGATTAGTCGAAGGCCAGGCCGTCAGAGATGTCACGGCAGCGCTGGAGGTGTTGCCTGCCTACCGGTATCCATTACCGGGCTACGACACGTTGATCGCGAACCTGGACAAGGTGATCGCGCGGATCGGCGAGATCGCATCCACTTGCCCGGTCTTGGCGCTAAAGAGCCAGAAACTCCTCAGTCCCGTGGCAAACCCGGGGAAAATCATCGCCGCCCCGGTCAACTATGCCGCACACCTCAGCGAGGTGGCCAGCGATTCTCAATTGAGCGCCGGCAACGCCTCCCACAGCATGACGATCCATCAAGTCGGATTGTTTCTGAAAGCCAACAGCTCGCTGGTGGGAGCCGGCGAGGGGATCGGGCTGTGGCACCTGGAGCGCCGCAACGATCACGAAGTGGAACTGGCGGTGGTGATCGGCAAGCGCGCCAACAACGTGAGCCGCCGGGACGCGCTCCAATACGTGGCGGGATATAGCATCGGCCTGGACATTTCGATCCGTGGACAGGAGGATCGCAGCTTTCGCAAATCGCCCGATACCTACACGGTGCTGGGTCCATGGCTGGTGACGGCGGATGAGATCGGCGACCCAGGTCAACTGGATCTCTCCATCACTCTGAATGGCGAGATCAAGCAAAGTTCGAATACGAAGTACATGACGCTGGGCGTGGCGGAACTGATTGAGATGGCGTCGTCCTTTTACACGCTGCAACCAGGCGATATCATCAGCACTGGTACACCGGAAGGCGTAAGCCCGATCGTGCCGGGGGACGTGATCGTGGCGAGCATCGAAAAGATCGGCAGCATGGAAGTGAACGTTCGCGCGGCGGAGAATCACGTTGACCACAACATTTCACGTCAAGCCACAAACGTCCGCTGAACGGCGCGAATATTATCAGCGGCTGGAGCAAAAACATGCGGCTCCGCTGTGGGAGGTGCTGGGCGACCTGATCCCTGCGCAGCCTCGCCCTACGGCGAGTCCGGCGCTGTGGGGCTATCAGGACATGCGCGCATTGCTGCTCGAAGCGGGCCGGCTGATCACACCGCAAGAAGCCGAGCGGCGCGTGTTGATCCTCGAAAACCCATCGATGCCGGGAACGTCGCTGATCACGCAAAGCGTATACGCCGGGCTGCAATTAGTCGACCCGGGGGAGACGACGCCCACGCATCGCCATGTTACATCCGCGATACGGTTCGTGATCGAAAGCGACAAGGGCTACACGGCGGTAGACGGCGTACGGACTTCGATGCGCCCTGGCGACTTGGTACTGACACCAGCGTGGACGTATCACGATCACGGAAATCCGGGAGATTCGCCGGTCATTTGGCTGGATGGTCTGGATATCCCGATCGTAAATATGCTGGGCACGAGTTTCGCCGAGTCTTATCCCGGTGAATTCCAGCCACTCAGGAGACCGGAAGGGGAAGCAGACGTACTTTTCAATTATTCTTACGCGCGCAGCCGGGAGGAGCTTGACCGGCTATATCGCAACGGGCCGCTGCATGAATGCCACGGGATCAAGATGCAGTACACAACCCCCGCGACCGGCGGTTACCCTATGCCAACGATAGGCGCGTTCCTGCAACTACTGCCTTCGGAATTCCGTGGCGCGACTTATCGTTCGACGGACGCGGCGGTGTATTGTGTAGCGGAGGGATCGGGCCGCAGCAATATCGGCGGCGTCGAATTCGAGTGGGGGAAGAGCGACGTGTTCGTGGTCCCTTCGTGGTGTCCGGTGTCGCATCGGGTGCATGGAGAATCGGTGCTGTTCAGCTTCTCGGATCGCCCGGTGCAGAAGGTGCTGGGACTGTGGCGGGAAGAGGTCCTTGTCTGAAGATCAACGTCACTGCTGTCATCGACGAGAGCCGGATCGGCGCGCTCCAGATCAGCACCTTTCTCCTCTGTTTCGCCTGCCTGCTGATGGACGGATTTGACGTGCAGTCGCTGGGCTACGTCGCGCCGGCCCTGAGCGCTGAACTGCACATCTCGCGGGGGCAACTAGGTCCGGTGCTTAGCGCGGCACCTTTGGGTGTACTGATCGGATCGATCTTGTGCAGCATGCTGGCTGACAAGATCGGACGCCGGCCGGTGCTGATCGGCACCACGTTCTTTTATGCATTGTTGACGTGGCTGACGGCGCGCGCGTACTCGCTGGAGGAGCTACGGATTGTCCGGGTGATCGGCGGTATCGGCATGGGCGCGATCATGCCGAACGCCATGGCGCTGGTGGGCGAGTATAGTCCGCGACGGTCGCGCGTGACCATCATGATGATCGTCTCGAATGGATTCACGGCGGGCGCGGCGCTGGGGGGGTTCGTAGCGGCGTGGCTGCTGCCGCGGTTCGGGTGGCGATCCGTGTTTTACTTCGGCGCGGCGGTCCCCCTGGTGATCGCGGTGTTGATGATCGTGCTGCTGCCGGAATCGCTGCAATTTCTGGCGTTGCAAGGCAAGAGAGCGGAGCAGTTGGGGCGTTGGTTGAAGCGGATCCAGCCGACTTTGGATGTGCGAGGGGCGCAGTATGTAGTTCCGGATGAACCGAAAAAGGGCGGCGTCACGTTTATCCGGCTGCTGCACGATGGCCGTGCGGCCGGTACGCTGCTATTGTGGACCGTCAACTTCATGAACCTGCTGAACCTGTATTTCCTGCAAGGCTGGCTGACCACGGTGGTCACCGACGCGGGATATCCGCAGACTACGGCAGCGATTGTCGCTTCCATGGTTCAGGTGGGCGGAACCGTCGGGGCATTCACGCTGGGCTGGTTTGTCCACAAGTGGGGATTCGTGCCGGTTCTCGCGACGTGCGGCGTACTGGCGAGCATCAACATTGCGATGATCGGACAATCCTGGATTCCGCTGGCGATGCTAACCACGGTAGTCTTCATCGCTGGCGTGTGTGTTACAGGCGGCCAGGCGGCGATCAATGCTCTGGCAGCGACTTATTATCCGACAGAGCTGCGATCGACCGGCATCGGCGCGGGCCTGGGCGTGGGCCGCATGGGCGCAATCATCGGACCGACGCTGGCGAGCATGCTGCTGGGGCATGGATGGTCGGCACGCGATTTGTTCTTCGCGGCGGCGGTGCCTCCGCTGATCGCGGCGGCTGCGATGGTCGCATGGAAGTTTGTTGTGGGAACGGGAACCGCGGCGGGCGAGAAAACCCCGGTCGCCACGCACTGACAGGCGACAAGATCGCCTGTCCTACCTCTGTAACCAAAATCAAGAAACGCAGTATTACCCCGTATGAACGTGCGCCATGCCTTGCGCTCTTTGGCGAAGACGCCTGGATTCACGGCGACAGTGGTCGTGACCCTGGCACTCGGAATCGGGGCGAATAGCGGTGTTTTCTCGGCGATCGACGCGGTGCTGTTACGCCCACTGCCGTTTCCGGATGCTGATCAGCTGATGCTCCTGGGACAGAAACGTCCCCAGACCTCGCAGACATTTGTGGCGCCGATTCGGCTAATGGACTGGGGCCGGCTTAATTCCACTTTCCACGCGATCAGCGGCTACTACACCGAGGATGCCTCGGAGACTTCCGGCGAGCTGCCGGAGAAGGTGAAGCGCGCTTGGGTGGCTCCGCGATTTCTGGAAGTTCTGGGTGTCTCACCCGCCTTGGGACGCGGTTTCCGGCCGGAGGAGGAACATTTTGGCGGGCCCAATGCCGTTCTCGTCAGCGATCGGTTTTGGCGGCGGCGGTTCAGCGCAGATCCGGGTGTGCTCGGCAAACGGCTGCGGTTTGGGGATTATTCCTGCGCGATCATTGGCGTGATGCCAGCGTCTTTTCGGTTTCCGGACCGGGACGTGGATCTGTGGTTTTTCAGTCCCATGGATGCGCCGTTCGCGCAACAGAGGCAACTAACCTGGTTCACCGTCATCGGGCGTTTGAAGCCCGGCGCTACGATCGGCCAGGCACGCGAGAACATGTCGGCGGTGCAAGCGGACTTAGGCCGGCAGTTCCCCCAGACGGATGCCCAATTGAGTGTCGACGTCCAACCCCTGAAAGAGGTCACGGTGGGCGGCATCCGCGGGTCTCTTTGGATCGTGTACGGATCGGTTTCATTGCTTTTGTTGATCGCCTGTACGAACATTGCGGCGCTGCTCTTGTCGCGAGCGACCCAGCGGCAACAGGAGATCTCGGTTCGTTATTCGCTGGGAGCAACGCGTCGTTCGGTGATCGCTCAACTACTTACTGAGGCCTCAGTCTTGGCGCTGAGCGGCGCGCTTCTGGGATTGTTTTTCGCGGCGGGAGCGTCCAGCGTATTTCGGGGCCTGGCCAAGAGCCTGCCGCGCCAGGAAGAAATCGGACTCGACTGGAGAATTGTCCTATACACGCTGGTGTCGGCCGTCGCCGTCACGTTGCTGTGCGGATTAATTCCCGCGATTCAAGCCACGCGCAGGAGTTTGACCAGCTCGCTGGCTCACGCTGGGCGTGCGCTGGTCTCGTCGCGGAATCCAGTCCAATGGGTGCTGGTGGGCGTGCAGGTGGCGCTCGCGGTGACGCTGCTGAGCGGAGCGGGATTGCTGCTCCGCAGCTTTCGGGAATTGGGCCGAGTCTCACCTGGGTTCGAGCCAAGCCACGTATTGACGCTCCACATCAGCACCACTTGGGCGGAAACCGGACCGGCATCAAAACCGCGGACCGACCGGATCCTGGAGTCCCTGAGTGCTGTGCCGGGCGTAGAATCCGCTGCGACGTCGGAGGGCCTGCCGGGAGTCCCCTTGGGATTCCAGGCGGAACTTCAGGTGGCGGAAGGCAGGGCCGAGACTGATCCGAAGATCCTGTCCGACGTCCATTTTGTCTCGAACGGTTACTTTGCAACGATGCAGATTCCATTGCTCAACGGGGAGTTGTGCCGCGATGCGGGTCCACGCCAGATGTTGGTGAATCGCAGTTTCGCGAACACGTATTTTCGCGGATCCGAGGCGATCGGGCTTCACCTGGTGCCGCCCGGCCCGATAGCGCAACCGGTGGAGATCCGTGGAATTGTCGGCGATGCCCGCGAGCAGGGTCTGAACAAGGCGCCCGCTCCGGCGGTCTATGCGTGCGGCGCATCCTCCCAACCGGGTACATTCTTTCTGATCCGGACCCACGGCGACCCCGCGGGCATGGCCGAAACGATTCGGCGCAAGATTCACGAAATCGAACCCTATCGCGCGGTATTCGACGTCACGCCGCTGGAGGAGCACTTGAGCGATGCGCTCGCCGAGAACCGTTTGCGGACAGTATTGCTCTCGTTCTTCGCGATTACCGCCGTGTCACTGGCCTGCGTCGGCCTGTACGGAACCCTTAGTTACATGGTGAATACGCGTCGGCGCGAGGTAGGACTGCGCCTGGCCCTGGGAGCGTTGCGCGGGCAGATCGTACAGAAGTTCTTGGGTCAGGGGCTTACCGTTGCGATGGTGGCGGCGCTCGCGGGTTTGGGTCTTTCCCTGGTTTTCACTCGGCTACTG
>Ga0105245_10006549_pt1 | contig 10225 bp, 6 predicted proteins | sample KBSM54metaG_FD_81523 | JGI IMG/M metagenome (GOLD analysis project Ga0105245, IMG submission 81523) | Miscanthus rhizosphere microbial communities from Kellogg Biological Station, Michigan, USA - KBS M5-4 metaG | ecosystem: Host-associated > Plants > Roots > Rhizosphere > Soil | place: Michigan... | reverse complement strand
TCGTAGGTGAAGTTCGGATCGAAAGAAATCGCCAGCGGGACGTTCTCGAACCGGTGGCTCTCGTTCGTGTAGTCGGCGGCGTGTCGCAGCAGTTCGTAGCGGGACGTGCGTTGCCCGGCGGGAATCGGCTGGGGCGCCAGCATCTGGCGCACCTTGTCGTAGTACGGAGAGAGCGCCTGGCGCGTGATCTCGGGCGGCCAGCCCGTCTCGAAGCGATCCGCATCGGCCTCCATCACCACGCTCGAATAGCACAACGACCCGCCGCCGACGCCGGCGCCCTGCGCCACGACCATGCGCGGAAACAGCCGCACGTCGAGCCAGCCGTTGTGTTTCTCGGGATGGCTGGTGTGGAAGATCCAGGCATCGTCCGCGCGCCGCGGATATGTTTCCGGTGTCCACCGTCGTCCGCGCTCGAGCACGAGCACGCGTGCGCCGGCTTCCGCCAGCCGGCACGACGTGACCGCACCCCCGAATCCCGTGCCGACGACGATGACGTCGAAGTGCTCGGCCATGAACGACCCCTACACCCGGTTTGGTGCGTTGAGGTTGGGGATGTCCTTCGGAATCCAGAAGTGGAGGCGCTTGTCGCCGCCTTCCGAGATGGCGTCCTCGGTGAACGTCATCGATCCCAGCCGCTTCCACTGACTGTCGGCAAAGCTTTTCACCAGGATGTCGTAGACCAGGCGCTGGCCCGGATAATTGCGCAGCCGGATCTCGTCGCGGAAGTCCTTGGCGTCGATGCGCGGCGTGCCGTCGGCGACCTTGAACATCATCATGTCCGGCGTCACGACCGGAGCTCCGGGCCTCAGGCCCAGAGTCGAGACCGGGTAGACCTGGCGATAACCGGGCCGCGTATCCACGAGACGGAAGATGACGCGGTTGATCATGTTCGAGGCCGGGTCGAGGCCGACGGTGGGATAGTTCAGCGGGTCGATATCGAGAATGTGCTTCGCCTTCGAGCCGCTCAGGTGGCTGACGGTCACGAGATTGCCCGGCCACACCCGTTCGTTCGGATCCGACGTCGGAAACACTTTGACCCCGATGCCGAACGCACGCCGGTGTCCCCGCGTCACGAACAGGCCCGCCACCGATGCGCGGGCGATCACCAGCCCCTGCGAGCCCCTGGCGAAGTACCCCGTATACGGTGAGTCCTGATCGATCGTCCAGGTTCCCGCGTAGCAGATGCCATTGGAGTGAATGAGCTTGTCGTACCGCGGGCGGATGTCGCGCCGGTCGAACATATTCCGCGACGAGTCGTTCAGCAGTTGCAGGAAGGTGGTCGGTCCGAGGCCCTTGTGGACCGGCAGCTTGCCGTCGTACGGTCCGGCGAAGGCCGCCGTCTTGACCTCGTTGAAGGTCGAGCCGTGATAGTCGAAGGCGTCGGTATCGTTGAATCGGCGTTCCGGATACGGCTGCAGCGTCTTCAGCAGAAACGGGAACTGCAGCAGGAACAGGGCGCCGTCGAGCATCCCGAACATCGCGTAGTAGCCGCGCCAGAGGAGCAGGAAGAAGAGCACGCCCGGCGGGCGCGCGAACACGCCCAGCCAGGCGTTGGCGCGGTACTGGTACGGCTTGTTGGCCCCCGGCACGTAGAAGATCCCGAGCAGGACGAGAATCAGCGCGGCGAACGCGGTCCACACCGGATCGCCGGTTGGACGCGCGCCGATCGTGGTCAGCAGCCTGACCGGGAAGAAGATCCCTGGGATCCCCAGCAACCAGTCGAGGATGATGCCCAGCCACAATGTTCGTTTGAGCCAGAGCGCCGAATGATCCGCCAGCGGGACCTGCAACGCGACCGGCGGCTCGGGCTGTGGCGGCCGGTGACGCATCGCGAGCAGCAGCAGCGGAAACTGGATGATGAACAGCGAGCCGTCCACCAGACCGAAGGTCGGGTAATAGCCGGCGTTCAGGAACAGGAAGAAGAACACCCCGGGCGGACGCGAGAAGACCGCCATCCACGCGTTGAACCGATACCGATACGGATTCACCGCCGCGGGAATGTAGAAGAGCGACAGGAGAAACACCAGCAAGGCGGCAAAGGCGGTCCACACCGGATCGCCGGTTGGCCGGAGGCCCAGTGTCCTCAGCACGGCCTCGGGCGCGAAGATGGTGGGGACGGCCAGTACCCAGTCGGCCACGATCCCCAGCCACATCGCTCGGCCAAACCACCGGGCATGCGCATTCATCGATCTGCTCTCCTTCCTGACTCGAGCCGGCGGCTCATAGCGTCTTCAGGTACTCCACCAGCGCCCGCTTCTGTTCCGGCGTCAGCTGAACGCCCCAGAGGTGGCCCTGATTGCTGTTGCCCGCCTCGGAGGTGTCGTACCTGGTGCCCCGCTCCGCGTCGGGGCCTTCGGAGACGAATCCCATGCGGACCGGATCGTAGACGTCGAAGCCGCGATAGAAGAGAGGCGTCCGCTTGGACGGCACCTCGAGCACTTCAGCCAGGTACGGCACCGACCCGTTGTGCAGATACGGCGCGCGAATCCAGAGGCCATCGAGCGGCACGCTGACGTAGCCGCCGGTCGAGCGGAAGTGCGAGAACTCGAACTTGTCCTTGTAGCGTTGCGAGTAGGTGTTGTATGCCTTGGCCGCGGCCGGCGTCCACATCGCGGCGCGGTGGCCGTCGGTGAACCGCGGCCGCGGCGCGCCGGGATCCACGCCCTCGCTCCAGTCGTTGTCGTTCAGAGCCATCACCTTGCCGGTGGTCGCGCCATCTGCGGCGTGGCAGCGGGCGCAATACTCCTTGTAGAGCGGCTCGCCAGTGCTGGCAAGCTGATGGTTGATCCCGTTCGGGAACATCTCTTCGAACTTCGGCGGCTGCAGGGCCTCGAGGTAGTCCTGGAGGCTCTTCAGGTCGGCGAGCGGCAATGATTTCGGCGTCGCGCCGTCACCGAGCGCGGAACTGAGGACCACTTCCTTGAGATCGGTGTTCAGGCCGTCCCAGTGGAACGCCATCTGCCGCTGGACGCGCAGTCGCATGTTCCAGATCGGCTGCATGTCTGAGTTGCCGATCGTGCCGTCGTCGACCTCCGAGATCGGGCGGTTGCCGTACAGTTCGGATTTCAACAGCCGGAATTTGATCGGGTTGAACGGATCGATCCGGCCGCGGCCCCAGTCGGGGCGATGGTTGGTCCATTCGAACTGCTGCTTCTGTTCGAGCAGCGCCTTTCGTACCGCCGGTACCAGCACGACCCGATACAGCGTGCGATCGATCGGCGACAGGCGGACGATCTCGCCGATCGCGGCGATGACGTTGTCACCGGTGAACCGTGGATCGCTCGCCGCGTTGAAGAGGAAGTTCTGGTACGCGAGCGGCGCCACGGTGTTGCCGGGGCCTGCCGGGAAGATCCGGGCGACCGGCTGGCCCGGTGCGCGAACCCGCGCCGTGTGGCAGAACGCGCAGGTGATCGCGACCCGATCGAAGCCGATGGTCTTCTTCGAGAACCCCACCGGCATCTCGCGGCCCTGCTCCCAGGCGAGGCCGAGCGAGGCCCAGCCTCCCGGCTGCGGCAGGTACTCCGGAAACATCTTCGGGAGCACCAGCCAGATCCAGTACGGAAGCCCCTGGCTTTCCTCGATCCCGATCGACCCGTACTTGTACCGCTCGGCCGGTGTGTCGTTCGCAAGCTGCTGGGGAAGTTCCCGGAAGAACTTGAACCATACCGTTCCCCCCACCACGATCGCGGCGATCACGACCAAGACGATGACGATCCGCAGACCCCGATGCTTGCCACCTGCCATCCTGTTTCTCCCCGGCTGATGCCGTGCTCGTAAACGTCGGTTCCTAGAACGTCTTCAGGTACTCCACGATGGCGTTCTTGTCCGCGTCGCCGAGCGCGACCCCGTACACGTGACCGCCGTTGCCGTTGCCCGGCAGGCTCGTGTCGAACCTGAAGAAGCGGTGCCCCGCGTCTTCGGGGACGTCGTGCACGAAGCCCACTTTGATCGGATCGAAGACGTCGTCGCCGCGATAGAAGCTCTTGGGCCGCGCCTCCGGCGCATCGAGTAGATCGCGCAGCGTCGGCACGGCGCCGTTGTGCAGGTACGGCGCCCTGGCCCAGACGCCGTCGAGCGGCTGGTTCGCGTAGCCCCCCGTCTTGTGGAAGTGGGTGAAGCGGTAGGGCGAATCGGGGTAGAGCGTGTACTGGTTATCCGCGAAGACTTCGGTGTACGAGTTCAACCGGTACGGATCGGTGCCGATGTCGGCGATCGCCTCGACCTGGCCGACGAGCGAGTCCTTGACGTCTCCGTCCTTGTTGCCGTCGCGGAAACGATGGTCGGCATGGCAGCGCACGCAGCTGGTGCGATACAGCTCGCGTCCGCGCGCCGCCAGCGCCTGGTCGATCGGGTACGGATACTTGGGTGGCGCGAGCGTCAGCGCCCATTCGCGCACCCGGCCGAGACGCTGGTAGTCGATGGTCACCGGCGTCACCCCGGTGCCGAGCGACGCGCTCAGGTTCCGCTCCATGAGCGAGTTGTTGTTGCCGTCCCAGTGAAGGTTCATGCCTTCTCTCGGCGCCTGGTTCCACAACGACGGGAAATCGGACGCGCCGATCAGCTCGCTGCGCGGCAGCCGTTCGAGCTGCCAGTGGAACTGCAGCCCTTTGTACGGATTGAACGTGTCGACGCGCCCGGGCCCCCACGCCGTGACCGCGTCGCCCATCAGCAGGTCGAGCCGCCGCTGCAGAACGAGCGTCTGCTCGCGGGTGCGCGGGATGACCGCGTAGCGGTACGCCAGGCGGTTGACCAGGCCTTGTTTCGAGCCGCTCCGCTCCATCAGCCCCAGCAGGTTGTCGGGCGTGAAACGCTCGTCGAGCGTGCAGTCGAGCACGAAGCGGAAGAACCCCTGCAGGTCGAGCTGGTGCGACGGCATGCCGGCGATAATCCGGCGGGCGCCTCCCCGCGCGTCGCGCACCGTGCCGGTGTGGCAGACCGCGCAATTCAGCCCGACCTGATCGAATCCCAGCCGGAAGCGGCGCGACACGCCGATCGGCAGGTCGTGGTTCGGCTCGAAGACGAAGCCGAGGGACGCGTAGCCGCCGGGCAGTTTGTCGGGGCAGACCTTCGGCAGCACCTTGAAGATCTCGTAAGGCGGCAGCAGGCCGCCGATCGACGAGGAAACCGAGCCGCCCGGCTCGCTCCCAATCGAGCCGTACTTGAAATGATCCTCGGCGGACCTGTAGTCCACCGGCCGGTCGGCGGTGAATCGCACCAGCGCCCACACCGCCACGAGCAGGACGATCGCGATGACGAGCATCCAGAGACGCCTGCGTCGCGCATGGTGGAGCGCGATATCGATCGTACTCTCCCGGACCTCGTCGACCAGGACGACATCCCGCGTCTTGGTGCGAGCCTCGTTGCTCATCGATGCTCTCCTCTGGAGACGCCTTTCGCATCCGACAGGATGACGTCACTGGCCTTCTCCGCCGCCATGTAGATCGCCGATACGATGAAGAGTGCCGGGATGCGCGGAAAGACGGACGCGTCGACCACCCGCAGGTTGCTGGTGCCGCGAACCCGGAAGTTGCTGTCGAGCACCGCCATCGGATCGCCGTCCGGCCCGATCGCGCAGGTGCACGATGCGTGATGGCCCCAGGCCTCGTTGGTGACGAACGTCTCGAGATCCTTGCGGGTGCGCACCTGGTCTCCCGGCACTTCCTCGACGTCGATGAGGTGCTGGTAGTGCCTGGTCACACTGCGGACGAACTCGACCGCGTCGGTCACCGCCTTGAGATCCGTGCCTTCGCGGTCGGTGCCTTCGTGAAAGTAGTGAAAGTTGACCTCGGGCATGTCACGCGGATCGCGCGAGCGGATCGTCACCACCCCGGCGTTGTTGTGGGTGTAGCCCTTCAGAATCGCCCACGTGAAGTACTGATGCGACTGCGTCACGTCTTTCGAGTAGCCGGGGTAATAGCCGCGGAAATTCGTGACCAGCCCGAAGATGATCAGATCCGGCTCCGGCAGTTCCGGCGATGATTTCTTGAGGATCGCCACCGCGACCCCGTTCGACGTGTAGATGCTCCGGCCGCTGTCGATCCATTGCTGCAGATAGGTGTCGGGCGCTTCACCCGACTGCGGGGGCGTCATCGTGGCCCCTTCCAGCATCCGGAACGGCTTCTTCATGCGCGTCACGACGCCGACCTCGTACCGGTCCTGAAGATTCGCCCCCACCCCGGGCAGGTTCACCCGCACGTCGATGCCGTGCGCCTTCAGCACCTCCGCCGGCCCGATGCCCGAGAGCTGCAGCAGTTGCGGCGTATTGAACGCGCCTCCCGCCAGGATGACCTCTCGCGTCGCCCTCACCTGCTGCAGCTGACCATTCGTCTCGCGTCGATCCTTCGGATCGACGCCGTAGAGTTGCGTGCCTTCGAGGAACTCGACGCCCACCGCCCGGTTGTCGTCACCGAACAGGACGCGCGTCGCCAGGGCATTGGTCTTGATCGTCAGCAGATCGGGATGCGCCTTCTGGGTACGTAACAGAAGGTCGCGCGGGCCGGTCCTCCGGCCGCCGCATGTCGACAGCGGCGTCAGGCGGATCCCTTCCAGTCCGAGGCTCGCGCCGCGAAAGTCGTTGGGGTCGAACCAGGTCTTGAGCAGCAGCTTGAGCCGGGCGATCGGATTCCCGAGGCCGACCAGCGATCTCACCGCCGCCCGCTTGACGATCTTCAGGAGCGCCCGGTCGTGAATGGCCAGCGTCGGATCGGCTTCCGCGGTTTCCAGCCAGCCATCGAACCCATGGCGCCCGGGATTCCACCTGAAGGCGCGCTTCACGAACCTCCACAGCGGCCGGTACTGACACTTCTCGAGCCGCTCGAAGTAGGTCCCCATCCGCGACGCCTGCCACGAATCGTCTCCGGTGAGCGTCGCGATGTAGTCCCAGTCGCGGTCGCTCGGGCGGATCAGGATCATCGCGTTGTGCGCGGTGCATCCGCCGAGCGTGCCGGCTCTCGGATAGAAGACTCCGTCCCTGGTCGGACAATATTTCGTGTCGCGCTGCTGCTGCGTCCGATCGCCGTAATGCCGGACGAAGAACTTCCACGACATCGACGGATCTTCAGACGCGAGCGTGTGAAAGGCAGGTACGCCGTACTCGTAGTCAGGCGCCGGCGGGACGCCCCCGGCCTCGAGGACCAGGACGGTGTGGCCCGCTTCGGCCAGGTTCGCGGCGACGGGTCCGCCCCCGGCGCCGGACCCGACCACCACATATTCGTACTCGCTGGCGTGATCGGCGTGCATCGGACGACGTCGCTCGCGTCTAAAACGTTTTCAGGAAATCGATCAGGCGTTCCTTGTCCTGGTCGGCGAGCACCTTCGCGAAGTCATGGCCCCGATCGACGATGAAGTCCGGACAGGTGCTGAGCTTCAGCAGCTGGGGCTCCAACTGCTTCATGCGCGTCGTCACCTCGCTCTCGGGCATGTTCGGCCTGATGTCGCGGAGCGCCTTCTTGGTCTCGTTCAGCAGCCGCAGCAATTGCAGGATGCTGAAGCGCGGATCGTGAAGGTCCAGGTTGATGTTGGCGAGCAGGTTCACCGGCGTGCCCCTCGGGATCGGTCCGAGCTGGATCTGCCCGTCGCTGACGAGATCGCTCACACCGAGCACGCTGCGCAGCGTCCGCGCGAGAAAGCCGTCGCCGAAGTAGCGTTGCAGACGCTCGGGGAGCGCCGACACGTACACGGTCAGGTAGGTTGTGCCGTCGTAGGTTTCCCCCGGGCCGTACGAGTCGCCCGGCATCTGGACTTTTTCCGTGCGGCGGATCTTGTTCTCGCGCGGCTTCAGATACAGCAGCTTCCGAATCGCGTCGTCGAACGCCTGCATCCGGCCTTCGACCGACGGATCGAGCGAGATGGACGGCCCGCCGTCCGGGCCGTACCGGTACGGCATCCCGACCTCGTTGTTGTGAAGGAACGGCGCCGTCGCCCAGATCCCGATGAGGGTCGGCACGCGCTGGTAGCCACGACCGCCACCGGGCGGCGTGAACATCTGCGGCTGCGGCTGTCCGGTCAGCGGATCCAGGAGCTGCATTGCCGGTATGGCCGGCAGGCTCTTGTAGCTGCCCGACGAGAAATTGTCCCAGACGTAGCCGGCGACCGCGTTGCTCGCCATGGCGCTGCAGATTTCGGTCCCGAGAACGTCGACCGGAATGCGTGCGTCGTTGGACAGATAGTTATCGTTCAGGAACGCCGGGTCGAGCACGATCGGCCGCATCTTGCTCTTGAAGTCTTCGGTCTCGGTCCACGCCCAGTAGCGATCCCAGCATCCACGGTAGTTCGCGCCGGTGCATTTGAGGCCTTCGTCGAGCCCCGGCGCCGGCTGCGGCAGCTTGCTCGAATGGCACCGGGCGCAGGTTTCGGCGAACACCGTCTTGCCGCGCGTCAGCGCGGCCGCGTAATCCGCGTCGGAGCGGGCCCCCTGCAGAAACGGCCGGCTGACGGACGAAGGCAGGTCGGTGAGGCGCGTCGGCGCACTGGCCTTGATCAGATATCGCGCCATGTCTCCCGAGCGTTCCTGGGTGGCGTTCCAGTAGGTCGAGTACTGCTGCGCGACCTTGACCTCGATCGGCGTCTGCGGTCGTCCGCCGACCAGCGGCTGAATATGCCGGATCCATTCCTGGTGGTACTCGCCGATGTTGATGTAGACCCGCGTCAGCGCCGCGTCGACGCCGACTGAGTCGGCACCGTCCCAGAGAATGTGCGGCACACGGAACGCGACGCTCGAAGGCCGTCCCTGCTTCTCCCACAACGGCTTGATCTCGGGCAGGTCCAGCGCTCTGCCCTCCATCGCCTCCTCGTGGAAGCGCTGGCCCGCCGCGACCCGCGTCCCGAGATTGAAAATGGAATTCATCGCCCGCGGGTTGTTGATGTGATCGGTCGGGATGAACGAGGTGTCGACCGCCCCGGGCTGCGCGGTGTCGATCAGCTGCCCCACGAAGCTGTTCGGCTTCGCGTTGGGCGCGAAGATGCGGCCGAACCAGAAGTATTGGGCGCCGATGGTCCCGGAGAGATTCACGAACTCGGGGTTCTCGGGATCGGCCGGCGGCGACGTGGCGCGATGGCTGACATGACAGAACGAGCAGGCCATGCCGACGCGATACGGTCGCACCAGGCTCGCGTCGGAGTAGTAATTCGGATCCGTATAGAACTTCGTCGCGTCCCACTTGGCGCGCGCGGCGGCGAACGCCGGGTTCGGATAGATGCGAAGGCCGAGCACCCCCGACGCGCGGCCGTAGACTTTTTCGTCGAAGTCCGGCGTCGAGCGCATCGAGCGATCGAGACACAACCCGTATTCGTCCGGAGCGGTCGGCTCGGTGAAGCCGGGCTCGTTCATCAGGCCGAGATACCGGAAGCGCCAGCTGCGCCGATACATCCCGAACGAGGGCAGGGCCGATCGCAGCTTTGGATTCTGCGACAGCAGGCCGGTCAGTTGTCGACGCTGGTCGTCGGTGCAGGGATACGACGAGAGTGTCTTCAACAAATCGAACGTCCCGAAGCTGTTCCCGGCCAGGTAATCCCAGAACGCCTCGTTGCCGCCGGTCCAGACCATCCAGGTGTTGCGGCCTTTGATCTCCTCGGGCGTCATCTGACCGCCGCCGTCCATGTCGTGGAAGAAGTCGGCGGTGGCGTGGGGGAAATCGGCCGGCGTCTTGTGATCGCGCATCGCTTCGTCCATCGCCGGTGGACCCGTCGGATCACCCTTGACGAATTGATAGACCACTGCCCCGGCGACGACCGCGAGGATGACGAGGATGACGAGCGTGTATTTGAGGGCTGGCTTCATGAGCTGACCACCTCCGAGACGGCCGACGGGATCTGCCGGTGCATCGACGCAACGGTCGAGCGCCGGCGCGTCAGGAAGCCGGCGACGAGCACGATGACGACGACGATCAGAAGCACGATGGCGAGAATCCGGTGCCGGCGCTCGAGCGCCTCGTCGACCGGGCTCTCGCGAACCTCGTCGACCAGGTCGACGTCCCGTGTTTTGGTGTGGATCTGTGTCATGGCTGCACTGTCATGGCATTTCCTAGAGACGGACCGAGGACACGGTATTCACTCGGGAAACGGCGGCGGATGAAAAACGGTCATCGCCTGCGTGATCATCGCCTCGCGATTGGGGAACCGCCGCAAGTCGTAGCAGGCGAGCGGATTGGCCAGCGCGTTCACGAGACAGCGGTTGCAGAACGAGCAGGGCCGTTCGGGCAGATCTTTGCCCGACTCCAGGATCTTC
>Ga0105245_10006546_pt1 | contig 10227 bp, 8 predicted proteins | sample KBSM54metaG_FD_81523 | JGI IMG/M metagenome (GOLD analysis project Ga0105245, IMG submission 81523) | Miscanthus rhizosphere microbial communities from Kellogg Biological Station, Michigan, USA - KBS M5-4 metaG | ecosystem: Host-associated > Plants > Roots > Rhizosphere > Soil | place: Michigan... | reverse complement strand
ATCCGCGAGGCCGGCGGGACGCCGATGGAGTTCAACACCATCGCGATCTCCGACGGCATCACGATGGGCACCTCGGGCATGAAGACCTCGCTCGTCTCGCGCGAGGTCGTCGCCGACTCGATCGAGCTCGTCGCCCGCGGGCACCTGTTCGACGGGATCGTGGCGCTGGCCGCGTGCGACAAGACGCTCCCCGGCGCGGTCATGGCGCTGGCGCGGATCGACGTCCCGTCCGTCCTGCTCTACGGCGGCTCGATCCTGCCCGGCCACTTCAGGGGCCACGACGTGACGATCCAGGAGGTCTTCGAGGCCGTCGGCGCGCACGCCGCGGGGAAGATCGACGATGACGAGCTGCAGGAGCTCGAGCGGGCCGCCTCGCCCGGCATCGGCGCCTGCGGCGGGCAGTTCACCGCGAACACGATGGCGATGGCGTTCGAGGTCCTCGGCATGTCGCCGATGGGCTCCGCCATGGTGCCCGCCGCCTACGAGGAGAAGGGCCAGGTGGCGGTCGAGGCCGGCCGGCTCGTCATGGACGTCCTCGCCCGCGGCCAGCGACCGAGCGACATCATCACCCGCGAGGCGCTCGAGAACGCCATCGCGGCGATCGCCATGAGCGGCGGCTCGACGAACGGGGTCCTCCACCTGCTCGCCGTCGCGCGCGAGGCCGGGGTCGAGCTCGACATCGACGACTTCGACCGCATCGCGTCCAAGACGCCGCTGCTGTGCGACCTCAAGCCCGGCGGCCGCTACGTCGCCCGCGACCTCCATGACGCGGGCGGGGTGGCCGTCGTGGTCAAGCGCCTCCTGGAGGCCGGCCTGCTCCACGAGGACGCCGAGACCGTCACGGGGCAGACGATCGGCGAGCACGCGCGCAGTGCGCTGGAGACGGAGGGCCAGCGCGTGGTGCGTCCCCTCGACGACGCGATCAAGCCGACTGGCGGCCTCGCGATCCTGCGCGGCAACCTGGCGCCCGAGGGCAGCGTCGTGAAGCTCTCCGGCCACGAGCGTGTCCACCACGAGGGCCCTGCCCGCGTCTTCGAGTCGGAGGAGGACGCCATGGCCGCCGTCACCGCGCGGTCGATCAAGGCGGGCGACGTGGTCGTGATCCGCAACGAGGGGCCCGCCGGTGGGCCCGGCATGCGCGAGATGCTCGCCGTCACGGCGGCGCTCGTCGGCGAGGGGCTGGGGGAGGAGGTCGCTCTGCTCACGGATGGCCGCTTCTCCGGCGCCACGCACGGGTTCATGGCCGGCCACGTCGCGCCCGAGGCCGTCGCGGGCGGTCCGATCGCCGCGGTCCACGACGGCGACAGGATCACCATCGATGTGCCGAACCGCCGGCTGGACGTCGACCTCCCCGCGGACGAGATCGCGCGGCGGGTCGCCGCCTACGACCACCCCGCGTCCATCACGGACGGCGTCCTGGGCAAGTACGCGAAGCTCGTGTCGAGCGCGTCCGAGGGCGCCGTCACGCGCTGACGCGCACCGCCACCGCCACCGGCGCCCAACCCACCCCGCGCGCCGCCGCCCGCAGGGGCGCCGTCACGCGCTGACCCCCTCCACCTCCGACTCGCGCGCCGGCGCGCCGGCCAGGAACTCCGCCAGGAGCGCGTTGAAGCGCGACGGCCGCTCGATCATCGGCACGTGCCCCGTGTCGTTGAACACGACCCTGCGCGCGTTCGCCCCGATCAGCGTCGCGTACTCCGTCGCGTCCCCGACCGGCACGAGCATGTCGAACTCGCCCCACACGATCAGCACGGGGATCTCGATGCCGGCGAGCCGGTCGCGGAACGAGTAGCTGAGGAGCGCCTCGAGCGCAGGCAGGAAGCCGGGCTTGCCCGCGCCCTGGAAGAGCTCGTGGGTGAGTGCCGCGGAGAGCCGCTCCGGATAGCGCACCACGCCGGCCAGTGCGAGCCGCCGCAGCCGCGGCCGCCGGGCCAGCGTGTCCTGATAGGCGGCGGTGTGCGCCGCGCCGGTGGCGAGCAGCCGGCCGACGGCGAGCACCGGCTCGCGGCGGACGTTCTCCTGCGACAGCCCGGCCGCCGACACGAGCACGAGCCGCTCCACGCGCGTCGGGAACGCGAGCGCCAGTTCGGCCCCCACGAAGCCGCCCATCGAGTTCCCGATCACCGAGACGACGTCGATCCCGAGCACGTCGCAGACGGCGTCGACCGTCGCCGCGTAGCCCGTGATGGAGATGTCCGCCGTCGGCATGTCCGAGAGCCCGAACCCCGGCAGGTCGACCGCCACGCAGCGGTAGCTGCCCATGAACTGCGGGATGTTCAGCAGCCAGCTCTGCCAGTTGGCCGACAGGCCGTGGATCCACAGCAGCACCGGGCCGTCGCCGCCCGTGTCCAGCACGTTGACGGCCCGGCCGCCGACCTCGACGGTCCGCTGCATCACGGTCCAGTCGACCTCGCGCCAGGTGGCGTCGTCGGCGTCCGCATACGTCTCGTCGGCGCCCTGCCTCCGCACCACGTTGCGGAGGGTGATGGCCAGCTGCTCGCGCATCGTCGGCACGCGCTCCGACGGTACTACCCTCCGATCGGGGTGCGCATCGCCATCGACATCGACTCCACGCTGCACCACTACTGGGACCAGCTCTCGGCCGCGGCGCGGCGGCGCTTCGGCGTCGACCTGCCCTACGAGGACCAGGTCACCTGGGACATCACGCGGCTGCGCCCGGAGCAGGTGAAGGCGTGCGTGCGCGAGACGCACGGCGAGAAGATGGTGCTCGCCGCCAAGCCGTATCCGGGTGCGGTGGAGGCGGTCCGCGCGTGGCACGAGGCCGGCCACTTCATCCACATCACCTCGCATCGCGAAGCGGCGTCGCAGGAGGCGACCGCCCGGTGGCTGGACGACATCGGCCTCCCGTACGACGAGCTCTACTGCTCCGAGGACAAGGTCTCCCACTGCACGGCGATCGGGATCGACATCCTGATCGACGACTCGCCGGAGAACCTCGAGCGGGCGCTCGACGCGGGCATGGTCGCCGCCACCATCCTCCACCCCTGGAACCGCGAGCTGTGCGAGACGGAGGACGTCGTGTACGGCGAGACGTGGGAGGAGCTCGCGCGCAACCTGGAGTCCGTGCTGCGATGAGCGCCCGCGCGGCGCTGCCCGCTCCGGCCCCCAGCGACGACCCCCGCCACCACCTCCCGGCGATCGAGCCGGACCGCCGGATCTCCGACTGGGGGCGCTCGGAGCGCATCGAGGGGCTCGTCGACCGGACGCTGGTCGAGTTCCTCTACCACTACTGGTTCCGCTGCGAGGTGGAGGGGATCGAGCACGTGCCGCCCACCGGCGGCGCGCTCCTGGTGGCGAACCACGGCGGCGCCCTGCCGCCCGACGCGTCGATGATCGCCAAGGCGATCAAGGAGGAGCATTCCCGGCCGCGCCCGCTCCATCTGACGGTCGAGCACTTCTTCAAGGGCTATCCGTTCCTCTCCATGTTCGTCACCAAGATCGGCGGCGTGCCCGCCCATCCGGCCAATGTGCACCGCCTGCTCCACGACGAGCAGCAGCTCGTGCTCGTCTTCCCGGAGGGGGCGAAGGGGACGGAGAAGCTCTTCAAGGACCGCTACAAGCTGCGGCGCTTCGGGCGCGGCGGGTTCGTGGAGGCCGCCGCGCGCGCGGGCGTGCCGATCGTCCCGGTGGCCGTGGTGGGGGCGGAGGAGGCGATGCCGACGATCGCCCAGGTCGGCCTCCTGAAGCGGCTCACCGGCCTCATCTACTTCCCGATCACACCGCTCTTCCCGCACCTCGGGCTGCTCGGCGCGGCATACCTCCCGGCCAAGTTCCGCATCCGCTTCCTGCCGCCGGTGCGGACGGACCGGCTCGCAGGCGAGGCGCTCGACGACCGCGGCCTGCTGCAGGAGATCGCGGACGAGATCCGCGGGCGCATCCAGGACGAGGTGCTCGACATCATCGGCGACCGCCGCTCCGTGTGGCTCGGATGAGCGCGCGCCGCGTCCTCATCACCGGCGTGTCCACCTACTGGGGCGGTCGCCTCGCGCAGGCGCTCGAGCGCGACCGGTCCGTGGAGGCGATCATCGGCGTGAGCCCGGACGACCCGACGTGCGAGCTCGACCGCACGGAGTTCGTCCGCGTCGGCACCCAGCACGCGCTGCTGCGGCGGATCGTCCGCGCGGCGGAGATCGACACGGTGGTCGACACCCGCCTGATCGTCGACAGCGTCACCGCGCCGCCCCGCGCCGCGCACGAGAACAACGTGATCGGGACGATGAACGTCCTCGCCGCCTGCGGCGGCGCCGACTCGCCGGTCCGGAAGGTCATCGTCAAGTCGTCCGCCCACTACTACGGGAGCGAGCGCGACGACCCGGCCTTCTTCACGGAGGAGATGGAGCGCCCGCATCCGCCGCGCACCGCGCTGGAGAAGGACGTGGTGGAGGCCGAGCGCGCCGTCGAGGCCTTCGCGACGCGCAACCCCGGCATCACGGTGACCGTGCTGCGCTTCGCCAACGCGCTCGGACCCGACCTGCGGACGAGCCACACGGCGCTGCTGGGCCTGCCGGCCGTGCCGTCCATCCTCGGCTTCGACCCGCGCTACCAGTTCATCCACGAGGACGACCTGCACGGCGCGCTCGAGCACGCCGCCCGGCACACGCTGCCCGGCGTCTACAACGCCGCGGGCGACGGCGTGCTCGCCCTGTCGGAGGTCGCCTCCCTGCTCGGCAAGCCGCTCGCGCCCGTGCTGCCGCCGTGGGGCACCGGGCTCGCCGCCGGGGCGATGCGGGCGCTGCGGGTGCGCATCCCGCCCGAGATGCTGCAGCAACTCCGCTACGGCCGCGGGATCGACAACCGCAGGCTGAAGGCGGCGGGTTATGTCTTCCGCGCCACCTCGCGGGAGGCCGTCCTCGCGCTCGCGCGGCACCTGCGGACCCGCGCCATCACCGACGGCGATCCCGGCTACCGGTACGAGCGCGAGGTGGAGGAGTTCCTGCGCTGGAGCCCGAGCGTGCGCGAGTCCGACCGGCTCGGCCTCGAGCGGCTGTCGCCGGAGCAGCTGTCCGAGCTCGCGCGGGCGCTCGACTCGCTGCCCGGCGGGCGTCCCGAGCGCTGACCGGCGCCCGCCCGCGCGAAGCGCCCGACGCCCTCGCACGCTCCCCGCCCCGACGGGCGCCCCGCCTGCGGAGGCGCCATTCCGCTTGCAGAACTTCTGTCCCCTTGAACAGACTCGTACCATCATCGCTCCCTCCATGCGCACCCGTCTTCCGCTCATCGCAGCCCTCCTCGTGGGGCTCCTGCTCGCCGGGGCGGGCGCGGTCTACGGCTACGACCGCTCGCGCGCGGACGTCATCGCCGACGGCGTGCGGGTCGGCGGCATCGACGTGGGCGGCCTGACGCCCGCCGAGGCGCGGCTCAAGCTGCGCCGGGCGGTGCTCGACCCGCTCAACCGCCCGGTCCGCGTGCGCGGGGCCGGCCGGCGCTTCCGCCTCACGGCCGCCAGGGCGCGGATCGCGATCGACGTCGACGGCTCCGTGGCCGCGGCGCTCGGGCGCTCGCGCGAGGGCAACGCCCTCGGCCGCACGGTGCGCGCGCTGTCCGGCGGCACCGTGAGCGCCGACGTGCCCCTCGACGTGCACTACTCCCACCGCGCCATCCGCCGGCTCGTCAAGCGCGTCGGAGCGGCGGTCGACCGCGACGCGGTGGACGCGGCCGTCGACCTCGAGCACGGCAGCGTCGCGCCGACGCCGTCGCACGAAGGCCGCAAGCTCCGCGCGCGCCGGCTCGCCCGCGAGCTGCGCCTCCAGCTGCTGAACACCGGCGCCCGCACACTGGTGCGCGCGCACACGCGCGTCGTCAAGCCGGCGGTGACGCTCGCCGACCTCGAGAAGAAGTATCCCGCCGTCATCGTCGTCAACCGCTCGGCCTTCCAGCTCACGCTGTACAAGAACCTCGCGCCGGTCAAGACGTACGGGATCGCGGTCGGGCAGGTCGGGCTGGAGACGCCGGCGGGCCTCTACAACATCCAGAACAAGGCCGTGGACCCGGACTGGCACGTGCCGAACTCCGCCTGGGCCGGCGACCTCGCCGGCACGGTCGTGCCCGGCACGGATCCGAGCAACCCGATCAAGGCGCGCTGGATGGGGATCTACGCCGGCGCCGGCATCCACGGCACGGATGCGGACAGCTCGATCGGCACCGCCGCCTCGCACGGGTGCATCCGCATGCGGATCCCCGAGGTGATCGAGCTCTACGACCAGGTCCCGATCGGGGCCCCGGTCTACATCAGCTGAGCGCGGGGCGGACGGCGGCGAGACCGGGTCCCGGTCTCCACCAGCTGAGCGCGGGGCGGACGGCGGCGAGACCGGGTCCCGGTCTCCACCAGCCGAGCCGGGCGAGGCCCGGACTCCGTCAGCTGACCGGCCCCGGCACCCCGATCTCCGCGACCGGGACCTCCTGCCACCCGCGTTGCAGCAGGGAGGCATGGTGGTCCGTGTGCCGAAGGACGAGGGTGCCGATGAACACGTCCCGCTCCTGCCGGCGCAGCACGGCGTACCACATGGTGGAGGCGTCCCGCGTGCCCTGGATCGGGTACCACGGGCGCGGCGGCGAGGACGCCGGGTCCGCCACCCCCGCCTCCACGAGCTGCCGCAGCGTGGCGACCTGACCCGTGGTCGTGTCGATGAAGAACGAGGCCATCGGCGCCCAGGCTAGCTCGCCGGGAGGCTGGGCCGAGGCGCTGCTGCTCTTCGATCGCGACCTCCGCCGCCGCGGCGCGGCCGAGCGCACGCGCCGCGCCTACGGGACCGATGTGGGGGAGCTGGCGCTGTGGGCGGGGCACATGGGCCTCGACCCGGAGGACCTCGACTACCCCTGGCTGCGCCGCTACGCCGCCCACCTGGGCGGGACGGGCGCCGCGCCGAGCACGCTCGCGCGCAAGCTGGCCTCCCTGCGCGCCTTCTACCGCGTGCTGTACGAGCACGGTGCGGTGGCGGCCAACCCGGCCGACCTGCTGCCGGCCCCGAAGCAGCCGCAGCGGCTCCCGCGGACGCTCAAGGCCGCCGAGGTGTCGGCGCTGCTGGACCGCATCCCGACGGGCACCCCGCTCGAGCAGCGCGACCGCGCCCTGTTCGAGCTCGCCTACGGCAGCGGCCTCCGCGCCGAGGAGCTCGTCAACCTCGACGTCGGCTCGATCGACTTCGACGCGGAGCAGGTGCGGGTGGAGGGCAAGGGCGGCAAGACGCGCTTCGTGCCCTGCGGCGAGCACGCGCTGCGCTCGCTGGGCCGCTATCTGGAGCGGGCTCGCGGCACGCTGGCGTCCGACCCGGCCGAGCCCGCGCTGTTCCTCTCCAAGTCCGGACGCCGACTCTCCACCTCCGACGTCCGCCGCCGCCTGCGGACCTGGGCGCGCCACGCCGCGGCCCAGGGAGCGGTGCATCCCCATGCGCTGCGCCATTCCTTTGCCACCCATCTCCTCGACGGAGGGGCGGACCTCCGGGCCATCCAGGAGCTGCTGGGACACTCCTCGCTGTCGACGACGCAGGTCTACACTCGGGTAGAGTCAGCCCGCTTGCGCGCTGCCTATGCGCGCAGCCACCCGCGAGCGTAGGCCCAGGGAGTGACGCTGGAGACACACTTGAAAGCGATCGAGCTGAAGGATCTGTGGCGGCGGTACAAGTCGAGCGGATCCAACCGGGCACGCGAACAGCTCGTCGTCGCCTACTCCCCCCTCGTGAAGTACGTCGCCGGTCGTATGTCCTCGGGCCTGCCGGCCCATGTGGAGGAGTCCGACCTCATCTCGTACGGGCTGATCGGCCTCATCAACGCGATCGAGCGCTTCGACATCGAGCGCGAGATCAAGTTCGAGACGTACGCGATCACGCGGATCAAGGGCGCGATCATCGATGAGTTGCGGGCGCTCGACTGGGTGCCGCGGTCCGTCCGCGCGCGGGCGCGGGAGATCGAGCGGGCGCACGGCAAGCTCGAGCACCGGCTCCACCGCACGCCGACGGACGACGAGATGGCGGCGGAGCTGAACCTGAGCGTCGAGGACTTCCAGGAGTCGCTGGTCAAGATCTCCAACTCCACGGTGGTGGCGCTGGACGAGCTCTGGGCGGTCTCCGACTCCTCGGGGGACGCCATCTCCCTGCTCGACACCCTCCAGGATCCCGACGCGCCCGATCCGCAGCAGGTGCTGGACGCGTCGGAGCTCAAGGACCGGCTCGCCGAGGCGATCTCGGCCCTGCCCGAGCGCGAGAAGCTCGTGATCGCCCTCTACTACTACGAGAACCTGACGCTGCGCGAGATCGGCGAGGTGCTCGGCGTCACGGAGTCGCGCATCTCCCAGCTCCACACGAAGGCCGTCCTGCGGCTGAAGTCCCGCCTCCAGGGCGACAACCTGCGGGACTGAAGCCCCGCCCGCGCGGCTCGATAGGCTGCCGCGTCACACAGCTCGCCCGTGAGGGAGGGTGGGCCCGGAGGGAAGGAGCGAGGCATGCCCCATGCCGCAAGCAGGATCCGCAACGTGGCACTCGTCGGCCACCGGGGGAGCGGGAAGACCTCGCTGCACGAGGCGCTCCTCTTCGAGGCCGGAGCGACCACCCGGCTGGGCACGGTGGCCGACGGCACGACCGTCTCGGACGCCGACGAGGACGAGAAGGCGCGCGGGATGTCGATCTCGGCGTCGCTGGCCTCCTTCCAGTGGCGCGACGTCAAGGTCAACCTGATCGACACGCCCGGCGAGCCATCCTTCGTCGCCGACGCCCTGGGCGCCCTGCGGGTCTGCGAGTCCGCCGTGTTCGTGGTCAACGGCGTGCTCGGCGTCGAGGTCTCCACCCAGCGGCTGTGGCAGCGCGCGCAGGAGCTCGGCGTCGCGCGCCTGGTCTACGTGAACATGCTCGACCGCGAGCGGGCCGACTTCTACCGCACGCTCGATGCCCTGAAGAACGCGTTCGGGCCGCACGTCGTCGCCACGGAGATCCCGATCGGGGTCGAGCACGAGATCCGCGGCGTGATCGACCTCGTCGACATGAAGGCCTACGAGTACGACGGGGGCGAGCACGGGCGCGAGATCCCGATCCCGGACGAGTTCCAGGCGCAGGCCGAGGAGTACCGCGAGAAGCTGATGGACGAGGTCGCCGAGAACTCCGAGGCGCTCATGGAGCGCTACCTCGACGGCGGCGAGATCAGCCACGACGAGATCGTCACCGCACTCGAGGACGGCACGGACCACGGCCACATCTTCCCCGTCACCTGCGGCGTCGCCACCACGCGCCTGGGGTCGGACCGGCTGCTCGACGCGATCGTCGACGACCTGCCGTCGCCCGTCCAGCACGGCGCCCTCGAGGTCGAGGAGATGGTGCTGGAGCCGGACGAGGACAAGGAGACGTTCGCCTACGTCTTCAAGACGCGGGCCGACCCGTTCGCGGGCCGCATCAACCTGTTCCGCGTCTACCAGGGCACGCTCACGCACGACACGCAGGTGCTCAACACGCGCACCCACAACAAGGAGCGGGTCGGCCAGCTGCTCGTGCCGCGCGGCAAGGAGGTCTCCCACACGGACGCCTTCGGCCCCGGCGACATCGGCGCCGTGGCGAAGCTCAAGGAGACGCGGGCGGGGGACTGGCTCGCGGCGCGCGACCAGCCCATCCACATGCCGTCGATCAAGCTCCCGGCGCCGGTGATGGCCTTCCACATCGAGCCGAAGGCCAAGGGCGACGAGGACAAGGTCTTCACCGCGCTGCGCCGGCTGCAGGAGGAGGACCCGACGATCGACCTGCACCGCGACGAGCAGACGGGCGAGCAGATCGTGGCGGGCCTCTCCCAGATCCACGTCGAGGTGATCGTCGACCGGCTGAAGTCGCGCTTCGGGGCCGAGGTCGAGCTGATGCCGCCGCGCGTCCCCTACCAGGAGACGATCCGCGGCAGCGCGAAGGCCCACGGGCGGCACAAGAAGCAGACGGGCGGCCGGGGCCAGTTCGGCGACTGCCACATCGAGATCGAGCCGCTGGGGGAGGGGGAGGAGTCGTTCGAGTTCGTCAACGCGATCAAGGGCGGCGTCATCCCGCAGGGCTTCATCCCGGCGGTGGAGAAGGGCGTGCGCGAGGCGATGGCCCAGGGCATCGTGGCGGGCTTCCCCGTCAAGGGCGTGCGCGTGCGGCTCTACGACGGCTCCTACCACTCCGTCGACTCGTCGGAGATGGCCTTCAAGACGGCGGGCTCGATCGCCATGCGGCACGCGCTGGAGCAGGCGAGCCCGGTGCTCCT